>Ga0224510_10000199_pt1 | contig 50832 bp, 52 predicted proteins | sample SF_May12_sed_USG_FD_170161 | JGI IMG/M metagenome (GOLD analysis project Ga0224510, IMG submission 170161) | Sediment microbial communities from San Francisco Bay, California, United States - SF_May12_sed_USGS_4_1 | ecosystem: Environmental > Aquatic > Marine > Sediment | place: USA: California... | reverse complement strand
CCAGTCTGCGGGTAGGAGGTAAAACCCGATTGTGGCAAAGACGGGAAGGAGGGCTAATCCTGCGGCTCTTTCTTTATGGGGTGTCACATGCGTTCGATGGGCATGGAAAGCAAAATTGGTTCTTGGTGAAAACCTGCTGAACTCTCCAATTTCATTGATAGCGCAAGGCTTCAGCGGGATCCAATTTTGAGGCTTTCATGGCTGGAAACAAGCCGAATCCCACACCGACCCCGACGGCAAAACCAAATGCAATGAGAATAGCGGTGGGCTGGACCACTGCGCCCCAATCTCCTCCACCCGGCATGGCCTTGGCAACTAAATCCCCGATGCCATAGGCTGCGAGAATGCCCACGAGAATGCCAAGGCATCCGCCGATCACACTGATGGTTGTGGACTCAATGAGAAATTGCAAAAGAATATCCTGACGTTTAGCCCCTATGGCCTTGCGCAGGCCAATTTCCCTGGTTCGCTCGGTGACGGTGACGAGCATGATGTTCATGATGCCGATGCCGCCGACGAGCAGGGCAATGACGGCAATTCCCCCAAGCACAATTCTAAAGGTCAAAAGCGTTTGGTCCACCGCACTGAGAAATTCTCCCTGATTCCGGATACGGATGTCGTCCACTCCTTCATGACGTTGAACCAGGAATTGATGTAGTGCCCCGGAGATTTCATCCATATGCTGCCGGTTTGGAACATGAATGATCATCGATTGGATTTTGTCGGTTCCCTTAAAAAACCGTAGGGCCGTACTGATAGGGATGATCACCATTTCATCATAATTATGCCCATAAATTTCACCTTTGGGTTCCATGACGCCGATCACCGTAAACCGTTGATCGGCAATTTTTACTTCCTCTCCGATGGCTGGTTGGGATCCAAAGAGTACCTCGGAAATGGTGTGTCCTAAAATTAATGACCTGTTCCATTCTCTGATGTCGGTGGATGAGATAAATCGTCCCGAATCGGGACGAAAGTTTCGGATCTCGCTATATTCAGGGGAGGTGCCGGTGATTCGTCCGCTGTAATCACGCTCCCCGGCCTTTAATTGACCATCCAGCTCAATAATGGGAGCAACGAGGAGATCCGGGAAACGTTGTTGAATGGCCAGGGTGTCGTCATAGCGGAGTTCCGTATTTCTGCCAGCAAAGAGATGCCGCTCTTCAACGGTCAAGCGTTTTTTCCAGACAAATAATAAATTGGTGCCCATGCGTTCCAGAGAATGCACCAGCCATGCTTGGCCTCCTTCTACAATGGCGATCATCGTAATGACGGCCGCGACTCCAATAATCACTCCTAACATGGTGAGCCCCGAGCGAAGCGCATTGCCGGAGAGATTTTTCAGCGCATCTAAGAAAATTGAACGTAACACAGATGTTACCCCAGCACCGGTGCAGCCTGATACGCCGGCTCATCTGCCACGATTCTGCCATCAGACAAGGTGATGCGGCGTTCTGCCCGCTCTGCGATGAGTGGATCATGTGTAATCATGACAATCGTTTGCCCTTGATGGTGAAGTTGCTCAAAGAGGGCAAGGATATCCTTGCCTGATTGACTGTCCAGGTTTCCCGTTGGCTCGTCAGCCAGTAGGAGGGGAGGGCTGTTGGCCAACGCACGAGCGATTGCCACCCGTTGCTGCTGGCCTCCCGATAACTGATTGCTGTAATGAAGTAGACGGTCTTGCAGCCCGACCCTGGTTAATAATTCCCGCGCTTTATCCTGTTGGGCCTTCCGTGAGACACCGGCATACATCAGAGGAAGTTGCACATTTTCCAATGCCGTTTTCCGTGCGAGTAAATGAAATGTTTGAAAGATGAACCCGATTTTTCGGTTGCGGATGCCGGTCAGGCTGGCGTCGGGAAGGGAGTTGACATGGTCTCCATCCAGCCAGTATTCCCCACTTGTGGGACGGCTTAAACAGCCGACAATATCCAGGAGTGTCGTTTTCCCGCTTCCGGACTGACCGATAATGGCGACAAATTCTCCCCGCTCAACCTGGAGGTTGATGTCGATCAATGCCGGCACGTCGACTTGCCCGGCTTTGTAGATTTTGTCAATGTGCTTGAGCTGGATCAGCATGTTCAAAGTTTCTTGCTGCCCTATCGACGAGCCTCTTCCTTTTTAAATGAAGGGATGAAAACCTGGTCGTGCTCTTGAAGCCCTTTGGTGATGATGGCCTGCGTGTCGGTCCGGAATGCCACACGAACCTTGCGGGTTTGAGGTTGGCCTTCTGACATCACTTCGACCACGTCATCTCCATTTTCAACTCGCAACACCTCCAGCGGAATGGTGAGCACATCTTCCAGCCGTTTCGTTTCGATATCAATGTTTGCGGTAAGCATAGGCTTCAGGGCGGGATGAGAATTTTCAATATCAATAGAGATTTCATAAGTGACAAGATTGTTTTCCTTCACCCCTTGAGTGGCTATAGCCCTGACCCGGCCCTTAAAGAGTTGTCCCGGTAAGGCATCTAATCGAATGTCGACGGGTTGTCCGACCGAAACCCTTGGTATATTGACTTCGTTGATTTTCGCTTTGACCACCATGTGCGAGAGATCGGCAATTCGCATGAGGACTGTTCCTCCGCCGAATGTGGCTGTTCCTGAGGTGATGATTTCACCGGTATGGACGAGAATTTCCAGGACAGTCCCTTGGGAGGGCGACCGGACCTGAAATTCTTCAGGCCGGGTTTTTGAAACGGAGCCTTCGCGGTACCGTTCAAACAATTCCTGATTCCCGCCTAATGCCAGTAAGAGTTGCCGCTCCGCCAATTCCAGACGAACCAGGGATTGTTGATAGTCCCGTTGAGAGAGTTCCAATTCTTTTTGAGGAATAAACCCTTTTTGAAACAAGGATTCTGCACGGACCCATGCTCGATGAGCGGTGTCCACGTTTAACCGTTCTTCTTGGATGCCGGCCCGAAGCTGGGCCACCGTGCGGGCTTGGCTGGATTCCTGTCGAATAATCCCTAAAATTTGATCTTTTTGCACTTCCTGCCCCGCCGTCACAAATAATTGGGCGACTTCCCCGGAAAATTGAGATTTTATTTCAATGGTCTGTGAGGGCAGGATCGTTCCTGTTTCAGATACCTTCGTCTGTAGCGAGGTACGGACGACTTCGACTAGTTTGCGAGGTGTGGTGTCGGAAGGACGTTGGTCTGTTGACCGTAAATATTGCAACACCGCAAGGGAGGCTCCTACGAGCACCAAGATGGTGAGTACCCAGGATGTTTTGTTCATATCAAAAATGAGCCCATGCTTTTTTCTTCACCAGACGTGGGTAGATCCATTCACATGGTAACAAGTCTGGAGAAGGACTGTGAACTTAAAAGACGGGGGTATTCGAAAATGGCCACCCCCTGGAAGCTCTCTCGCCCCAATGTGCGAAGACTTGCGTGTTGACAGTGGCAAGGCCGCACGAAGCGAGAAGGATGAGCCGCACGACTCGGGCAGAGAATTCTATGAGCGAGGAAAACGCGACATCCGGATCCTTCGGCAGGGCTCAAGGCCTGCTTTCCCCACATTTCAATTACTGGACTTCAATGTGGTAGTGCTCGAGAGTCGAAGCGGTGACGAGTCGGAGACGGGATAATGATTGGTTGTAATCGAGAATGGCTCGTAATTCCCTTCCCCTGGCTATTCTCAGGTCCCTTTGAAATTCTAAAACCAACCGGGTGGTGCTGAGTCCGAGGTTCAGGCGTTCCTCTTCAGCCTTGAGTTGTCTTTCGGAGAGTTGGCGAGCGGTTTGATTGGTCCGGGTGCGTTTGAAGCTGGTCTGAACCTGACGAATGGCTTCTTTGACGTCAAGGATGATTTGTTGGCGAACACGCAGGAGGGAGACCTGGCTTTGTTGTGTCTCCAACACCCGCCGTTGATATTGGCTTTGGGCCGAGCGGTTTCCTAATGGGTAGCTGAGTACGAGCCCTCCCCCCATGTTGTAGAAATCAGTGCTGCCTAAACGGTCCAGATTATCTCCTGGATTTTTGCCCAGACCGCTGAGACCAAGACTCCCCTGAAAGGCGATATCGGGCAGAAGCTGGTTTTTGGCAAAGCGGGTGTTGACGGTGGAGGTTTCAATGTTTTTTTGGGCTTGCAGGATTTCCGGGCGATGTTCGAATGCCGATTGAAGGCTTTCCTTGAGCGGCGTCTCCTGACGTTGTTGAACGGGTGGGTCGAGCGGGACGAGGGGTGTGGTTTGGGTCAGATTGTATTCCGAATTGTTGAGGAGACGCCGAAGTTGGTCTTCCTGGTCCAGTACTGTTTTTTGGGCCAGTAAAATTTGTTCGACCTGGTTGGCCACTCCGGCTTGAGCCTGGAGGGCTTCGACGTCGGCCATCACCCCGGCCTTGACCTTCGCGCGATTGCTGGCCAGTAGTTCTTCTGCGGCTTGTAGGGTCGCACGGGTCACTTTTAAATTTTCGCGGGCAAAGACCAGTTCCCAGTATGCCTGTTCAACTTGAGCGATCACTGACAGAACCTGGTTGACGAGCGTGAGTTGTTCCAGGTCTGCCGCATTTCGTGCGAGGGTGATTTGGACTTTGGTAATGGTCGGCCCGAAGTTGCGAAGAAGCGGTTGCGTCAGATCGAAGCGGAGGTTGCTTGTATAGGATGGGTTAAACAGAAAACTGGTTTCTCCTGCCACGGAGTTCCGGTTGGTATCAAACTTCAGATCGTACGATCCTCCGGTGAGCAGCTTTTGCTTTATTCCCAACCCTAAATTTGTATCATTTTGATCAATCTTGTCAGGCTCTGATCCCACGGTGGCGCCACCGAAGCCGAAAATGGGTCTATTGAGTGGGGAGACATTCCGGTCGTACCGTCCGCTTAACTGGACCGTGGGGTCGAATTGTGCTTGTTGGAAGATAATATCGGTGAGTCGAACATCTCTGCTCTGTCGACTCACCTGAATGTCGAGATTATGTTCCAGGGCCTGCATGACGGCTTCCTGTAACGTCAGCGTGATGACGGAATCAGAAGGCAGGAGTTCTGTGAAAGTCAGGTCCTCATTGCTAGAGATGCTTGAGGAACTGCTTCCACTTACGGGTGCCCCACCTAGTAATACCAGGGTCAGGCATGCAAGAAAAACCAATCGAGGCATAAAACGGATTATCATGATCCGGCTCATACGGGATCTTTAGGGAGAATCAATGAGATGACCCTTGTTCAACCTATCAAAGCCTGCCGGTTTCCGCAATTTTTTTATTGGAATGTCTAGACAGAGTCCAGCACGTACGCCTTGCCTCTTTCTGCTGGCGATTACCCGTGAAAATGTCGGGCGTGAGGTGGAGCACTTATTATGATAAGCACTCACGTATGTTTACGAAGTTGGCTCTTCTATGTAATAAACAAGCAAAAACTGAACTGGACCGACTGGTTTGGATGATAGGAATGGGGCTTGGTTGAGTTGTAACCAAGGGGTTGTGGACTTCCGGCGAGAATGCGTATCATCGTAGGCGTTATGGGTTGAGCCGTTTATTAATTTCATTTATTTTTAAGAGTAGGGATGGTCATGAAACAAGAGCGATTGAGCCGGTCTGTGAGACATTTCATTTATAGGGTATTTTCTGGTCAGGGGGTGGGGGGCACACGAAATCATTTTACCGGTTTTGGACGGATAGTCGTGATGGCCATGAGCCTTTTTTTGATCGGTGTCTCAGAGGGGTTTGCTGAGGATCACCCTCAGGAGCTTCCGAAGCCTTTCCATAAAACCACCCCCCCGCTTTTCCAAGAATGGAATTTTGACCAATCTTCTTCAAACGGGTTGCCGGAGGGCTTTACGCAGGCTGTTGGCGGGACTTCAGGAGAAGGGGAGTGGTCAGTGAAAGAAGACGCCACCGCTCCCAGTCGCCCTCGCCTGGTGGAACAGCGGTTACACTGTCGTGAGGGTTGGTGCTATCAGTTACTTGTGGCTGAAGGCGTGGTGGCTGAATATGTGGATCTCTCGGTCCGGATTAAACTCGAGTTAGGAACTTCGTCTGGCAAAGCCGGATTGGCCTATGGGATTCAGGATGACAACAATTTCTATGCGGTCGTCGTTGAACCCAAAACTAACGAGGTTGTGGCCTATGTAGTGAAGGATGGTCAACCAACTGAATTAGCGAGGGAGGTCCTCATTCCTTCACCATCAGACTGGCATTTTCTTCGGATTCAACGAAATACCATTATCAGTAAGGAATTTACCGAAATCTTTTTCGATCATCACCTCATGATTGACGTGTACGATCAATCCTTCAGAAAGGGCAAGTTGGGCTTGGTGGCGATGGGGGATGGAGGGTTTTCCTTTGATAATCTTCGTGCAATGGAAATGATGACAAACCGCCCCCTTTCCAGGCCTTCGGCCTATTAGGCTGAATGATTCTATCGGACGTCAGGCTCCAGTTTGCCTAAGATAAGGGTTAACAAGGCTTCGGGGCTTGTTGCTTCAAGAATTAACGCCCGGTTGGCCGTGGTGACGAAACCCTCTTGGACTTGATGATCCAAAAATCCCAATAGGCCATCAAAAAATCCAAAGCAATTCAACAGCCCGCAGGGCTTGTGGTGAAGTTTCAACTGGGCCCAAGTCACCATTTCGCAACATTCTTCAAGTGTCCCAAACCCGCCTGGTAACGTGATGAAACCGGCTGACAGATCGGCCATGAGGGCTTTCCGTTCATGCATGGTGTTCACGATATGGGTGGTGGTGAGATTGGGGTGTAAGAGTTCTTTCTCTGCCAGATGGCTTGGAATGACTCCGATGACCGTTCCTCCCTCGTGCAGTACGGTTGAAGCCAGCACGCCCATCAGGCCAATATTCCCCCCACCGTAGACCAATCCTATGCCCTTTTGGACAAGTGCGTGGCCCAATCGCTCAGCCATGTTGGTAAAGCCGGGATGGTGCCCTAGACTTGAACCGCAGAAGACACAGAGATAACGCATGATACAGGGGCCTCTTTCATTGGCTATCGAGACGGGTACACTTTCCAGAAGAATGGCGTGTTCAATCTGAGTCAGGTGCAGTGAGGGAAAGACAAAACGCCATGCGCCCTCAAGTTAGTTGGGTATGGGAAGAGCGGTCAAGGCATAGGGGTTGATTCGTGAGCCATTTAAGTGAATGCCCCAATGGAGGTGTGGGCCGGTGGCTCTTCCACTGGCTCCTACTTTTCCCAGGGCTTCTCCTTTTTGAATGGCTTGGCCAGACTTGACGTCAATCTCCGAGAGATGAAAGTACATGGAAAACAGTCCCACTCCATGATCCAGGACGACACCCTTTCCCGAGAAGAAGTGGTTCATCGTTTTCACGACCGTGCCCTTGTTGATGGCCTGGACCGGAGTTCCATTTGGCGCCGCAATATCTTCTCCGGAATGAGGCCGGCGGGGTTGTCCGTTAATGACTCGACGACTGCCAAACACGCCTGTCACTTTCCCATTGACGGGCTCAAGAAAAGGACCATCCCATAAGGGAAGAGCGCTGATATGGTGAAAGGCTTCTGCCAGTTCTTTCTGTTCTTGTTGGACCCGCTTTAAGGTTTTGGGGTCAAGATCGACTTTGTCTTTCGGGAGGGTCAGGTGTTGGACGGCATAGTGTTCTTTGATGATTAAGACGGAGTAGCTGAGATGATCCGTCCCGCTGTTGGTATGGACATTGACACTTAACTCCTGCAAGCCCGGTGGATCTTCCATATCAATTCCCACGATTCCTGCAAAACGGCCATCGGAATTCTGAAAAAATGGGATCTTCCGTTTTAAAAACATGCCACTTACTTTTGCCTCTGGATCGGCTACCGGAACTTCGATCCAGAGGACTTGCCCCTGCTTTCCACTGAATTGGCCGTCAGCTCCTGGTCGGTGGCGTTCTGCGCTGGGGACAATCTGAATAGGGAAAATACTGGCGATCAGCAAGCAGACGACAAACAGCACTTTCCAGGAGAATGCAGGATGAGGTGGTGGGGATGGAGGCAACACGCGATTCATGGATAGAGCCGGCTGTGGGGAACTTGGCTGAGCAATTCTTCCACCCGTCGGTTAAAAGGACAGAAAGGATCCATGCAGAGAATGGTTTCTTCCCAGTATCCGTTTAGTTTGAGATAGGTCCAATCCACAGTATACGACCGATTTTTTGCACGGGCAAATCTGATGAAATCCCCCCGCACCTTTGCCCGTGTGGTTTGAGGAGGAATCGTTTTTGCTTGCTCAATTGCCTCCTCATCAACCATTTTCCTGATGTGATTTCGTTCAGCTAACAGATGAAAGAGGCTTCGCTGTCGATTAATGTCATGGTATTGCAGGTCCATCATGCCCAATCGGGGGTCATCCCATCCACAGGATTTATTGGCCATGTAGTTTTCTAAGAGCCATTGTTTGGTGATCCAGTCGATTTCCCGAACCAGTTTCATTGGCGAAACTTCAAGCAGGTTCAGAACTCGACCCCATTCATAATGGATCTCTGACATCACTTTATTCGGAGGTTGCGATTCTAAATACTCACCAGCCCGCTCCCAGAAAATTCGTTGAATTTCTAATGCGCTCAGGTTTCGCCCATCTTCCAGTTTGATCGTCCTCTTCAGGGTAGGATCGCGGGAGATGTCTCGAATGGCTTTGACAGGTTCTTCTAACTCAATATGAGGGATGGTGAATCCTTCTTCGATCATTGAGAGTACGATCATTGCCGTTCCCACCTTCAAATAGGTGGAAAATTCAGACATATTGGAATCGCCGAGAATGATATGAAGCCGACGGAATTTTTCCGCGTCGGCATGCGGTTCGTCCCGTGTGTTGATGATGCTGCGGGAGGACGTGGTGGAGGATGATGTTTTTTCGTGGATATGCTGAGCGCGTTGGGAGATGAAAAATTGGGACTTCCCCGACACTTTAAGAATTTTTCCGGCTCCCGAAAAAATTTGGCGGGTTACGAAAAAAGGGATGAGCTGTTCACTGACTTTCCAAAAGTCCACATCCCGGCGCATGAGGAAATTTTCATGACAACCGTAGGTGTTGCCGAGGGAATCCGTATTGTTCTTGAATATAAAAATTTCGCCGGAAAGCCCTTCTTCACGTAAGCGTTCCTCGGCGATGGGGAGACAACTTTCTAAAATACGCTCTCCCGCTTTGTCGTGGATGATGAGATCAATCAGGTCATCGCATTCGGGAGTGGAATATTCAGGATGGCAGCCGGTGTCCTGGTAGAATCGTGCCCCATTGGTCAGAAAGGCATTCGAGGGCCAGCTATTGGGGATGAGTCCCTCAAAAATGTAACCGAGGATTTTTTCAATGGGAAGATAGACTCGCCCATTTGGCGAAAATGTCAGGCCGTATTCACTTTCAAGGCCAACGATTCGTTTCATCATACCCGGAGGTTTCCTTCCTCCAAGGCCCTCAAGGAAATGATGGAAAATCCATCACCGGCGTTCTCCTCCTCGCTCGAAGGCCTCACCCTACCAATCTGTTTATCTCATCCTCTTTGTTTTGCGCAGTCTTTCTCAACCGTCTTCTTAAGAAATTCCTTGTTTATTTTATGGGGACTCTTGGAATGGATTGCTCTTAAAACCATTGGGAATTTTTCACAATCCCTCTAATCAGAATACACCGCCATCAATTAATGTTCAACTGAGGGACAGAGCAGGGACGGGGAGGATTAAGCCAGAATTTGGGAGGCTTCGGGAGTCGGAACCCGGCGGAACTTTCTACCTTTTCGTGTGCGGTCAAGGAGGGCGACTTCCAGGCCTTCCAGGCTGGATTTGGGATCAGCGCCACGCTCAAAGGCGTGTTGGCATAGTGTTAAGGCCTCTTTTAGAGACGGACACGTTTCAGAAGTTTCTTTTCGAAGTAAGGTCAATATGGCTTCGGATCGTCCCCCGATGGCGGTAAATTTTCGTTCATCTACAATACTGCCATCAAACGAAATTCGGTATAACTCATTGCGTTCGGGTGTCTCCCCGACCTGAGCCAAGAGCAGTTCCACTTCGTAGGGTTTCATTTCCTGGCTAAAGAGGGTGCCAAGAATTTGCGAATAGCCATTAGCTAGTGATCGTGCAGTCACATCCTCTCGGCTATACATCATGCCTTTGACGTCGGCATGTTGAATGCCGGCTTTCCGGAGATTTTCAAATTCGCTGTATCGCCCAGCGCCGGAAAAGGCGATGCTGTCATAGATCTCAGAGATTTTAAACAGAGAAGCGCTAGGGTTATCGGCCACAAACAACACTCCATCCGAATATTCCATGGCGATGATTGAGCGGCCTTTAGCAATGCCTTTTTTGGCATACTCCGCCCGGTCTTGCATCATTTGTTCGGGTGAAACGTAATAGGGCAGGGCCACTGTTTAAGTCTCCTGTTGCTGGTTTAATAATGCTTCGCACACCGCAGCTAACTGTGGTTCCTCCACATCCCGAACTCCCTGGCGATCAACCAATTTAACGGTCGGGAATATCCGTCTAAGCAGATCTGGTCCCCCGGTGCCGACATCTTCTTCTGCGGCATTGAGTAAGGCTCGAAGCGCCATACTGACGGCTTCGTCCTCCGACAAATTTTTTTTCCAATACTCTTTTAAAGTCGATCGAGCATCTTTTCCGCCGGAACCGACGGCATGAAATTCGGTGTCCTCGTACCGTCCCCCCGTAATGTCATATTTGAAGAGCCGTCCGATTTCTCGCTTATGGTCATAGCCCACAAATAGCGGAATAACCACGAGTCCCTGCAAAACCATGGGAAAATTAGCCTTAACCATATGTCCCAACCTGTTGGCTTTCCCTTCGCAGGTTAAGGGTTGTCCGTCAAGTTTTTCATAGTGTTCCAGCTCGATCCGAAAAAGTTTAGCCATTTCCACGCAGGGGCCGGCAGCTCCGGCAATAGCCATGGCCGAATAGTCATCGGTTTGAAACACCTTTTCCATTCGGTTGGCCGCAATTTGATACCCTTCGGTGGCGCGGCGGTCCCCGGCGATTGCTACGCCATTTTGAAAGGTGAAGGCCAGAACGGTCGTGCCGTGGGGCCAGGGGAGGTGCTTGGAAGTCAATGGAGAATCCGCCAACCCTTGTTGGGGAAGGAGAGTTCCCCACCGCGCCATGGGGAGCAATTCGGGTCGTTGCGATGCGAGGTATTGATAAAAACTGGAACAGGGGTCAGCGGAAAAATGTGGGAACGAGATGTTGTCAGAATGCATGCCGACCTCAAAGATGCCCTATAGAAAGTATTCCTGGCCTCATTCGTTAATTCCCGAGTCGGGATAATAACTGATCCACCGACGTAATGTCCTGAAACAATTCTTGCGTGAGCTGTTGGGTGCCACGATATGGATCCATCAGGGGAATACGCTTGATGGTGGAGTTTCCTGAATCAAGGAGGACGGAAGTCCAGCTCATGCCGTACACCTGGCGTGGGAGCCATTTTAAGCATTCGCCACGGAAAAAAGCACGGGTAAGGGTCGGGGCGGCCTGTCGAGCCCGTTCGATTTCCTGATCGAGCGTCAGGCGTTCCATTTGGCCGGTCCGTTCCAATGTGTAGTACAACCCTTTGTTTTGACGCACATCATGATATTGCAAGTCCATCATCGCAACCCGTGGATCTTTCCAGGAGCATTGCTTCCGATCCATATAGGACCGAATCAATGCATGTTTCGCGACCCAATCCACTTCGCGTCGAAGTTCGAAGGGATCGCGTTCTAAGGTATCTAATACTGATTCCCAGCGGATCAGGACTTCTTTGGTCATAGGGGATAATTCTCTGGTCCGATAGAAGTCATGGGCTGATTGAAGAAATGCCCGCTGAATGGCAATGGCAGAGGTGTGTTGCCCATTGTGAAGGGGTAGCGAGGATTTTACGGCAAGATCCCGTGATACCTCCTTGATTGCCTTGACGGGATCGGCCAATTCAATATGAGGAAGAGGCCCTCGATGTTCCAGCATGTCCATAATGATGGCGGTGGTGCCGACTTTTAAAAAGGTCGATACTTCCGACATATTGGCGTCTCCCACGATGACGTGGAGGCGCCTGTAATGGGATTGATGGGCATGGGGTTCGTCACGGGTGTTGATCAGTGGACGATTCACCATCGTATTGAGATCCAGCAGACATTCAAAGAAATCGGCACGCTGAGAGATTTGATAGGCAATGGGATCTGTGCCGTTTTCCGCTCCGACTTTCCCCGCGCCACAAAAGATTGGCCGTGAGACAAAGAAAGGGAGGAGGACCGCTGCCACATGCTCAAATGGAATCTGGCGGGACAAAATATAATTTTCATGGTATCCGAAGCTGTTGCCTTTTCCATCAGAGTTGTTGCGGTAGACCAGAAATTCCTCGTCTCCCAAGCTGCCGTTCAGGTTGGCCAAACACTCGGCTACGATGTGGTCGCCGGCTCGCTCATAGGCGACGACTTCACGAGGATTGCTGCATTCGGGGGTAGAATATTCCGGGTGGGCCCCATCGACGTAGAGGCGCCCGGCATTTGGTAGGATTTTGTTGAGTTGACGATTATAGCTGGAGCCCGGCCGCTCGGGTTCGCCTTCGACCAGAAAACCGCGGGCATCCAGGAACGGATTTTCGTTTTCGTAATCCCACAGGGCGGTTGGAGCGGGAAGATGGGGACAGTGACTGATTAAACGAAGAGAGTTCGCCACGGGATCAGGGTTGCCGGGGGAGCGGGCAATAATCCCGAATTCAGTTTCAGTTCCAAGGATTCGCAGCAAGGAGACCTCATGGAGAGCAGCAGAACATGGTTAAAAGTAATGCCCGACGCTGATGGTTTCTATTTCTCTGGGCTCTGAATCTTCATCTGTGGTTAAGGTGCGCACATGCACGATTTTTTCGCCTTTTTTGCCTGCAATTTTAGCCCAATCATCCGGATGGGTGGTATTGGGTAAATCTTCCTGTTCCTTGAATTCTTCCCGGATGCCACGCAAAAAGTCATCGCTTTTGAGGCCTTTGTCCCCACCGGAAATTGCGCGCTTGATGGCCAGTTTTTTAGCCCGTGAGACGACACTTTCGATCAAGGCGCCACTGGCAAAATCTTTGAAATACACGGTTTCTTTTTCACCATTGGCATAGGTGACTTCTAGAAATTGATTTTCTTCCGTCAGGGCATACATCGCTTCTATTGTGGTCTCGATGAGGTGCCGGACGAACGCTTCCCGATCATGACTATGCTGGGCCATCTCGGCTTCGGCAAGAGGAAGGTCTGAGAGAAGATATTTTCCTAGGATATCCTTGGCACTCTGCTTGTCTGGCCTTGGGATCTTGATTTTGATATCCAGGCGTCCGGGTCTCAAGACCGCTGGATCAATCAGATCTTGTCGGTTACTGGCACCGATGACGATGACGTCTCGAAGGCTCTCCACTCCATCGATTTCGGATAAAAATTGGGGAACGATGGTGGATTCAATGTCGGAAGAAATTCCCGTCCCTCTTGTCCGGAACAACGCATCCATCTCATCAAAGAATACGATGACAGGATTGCCGTGAGAAGCCTTCTCTTTCGCTTTCGCAAACACTTCGCGAATTTGACGCTCGGACTCACCGACGTATTTGTTGAGTAACTCGGGCCCCTTGATATGAAGGAAGTAACTTCGAACGTCTTTGCCTTTGAGGTGTCCGAGTTTTTTGGCGATGGAGTTTGCCACAGCTTTGGCGATCAGGGTTTTCCCGCAGCCCGGTGGACCGTAGAGGAGAAGGCCCTTTGGTGGAGATAAACGGTGTTCTGCAAAAAGGTCAGGATAAAGAAATGGTAATTCGACGGCGTCTTTCACCTGTTCCAGCTCTTTTGCTAACCCGCCAATTTGGTCATAGTTAATATCTGGAACTTCCTCGATCACGAGTTCTTCCATTTCACCTTTTGGAAGTTTTTCGATGAGGTACCCGGAACGGGGTTCAAAGAGCAGGTGGTCACCTACACTCAAGTCCTGCTGTTTGAGGGCATCGGAGACTTCGACCACTCGCTCATCATCTAAATGGAGGCTGACGACGGCGCGCCCATCCTCTAAGAGTTGCTTGAGGTGCACGATTTCGCCTTGCGGATCATACCCGCGAGCTTCAATGACGTTGAGGCCTTCGTTCACGATGACCTCTTGGCCTTTTCTGAGTGATTCCGGCTGAATGGACGGATGAAGGTTGACCCGCAATTTTCTTCCGCCGAGGGAGACATTCACGGTTCCGTCCTCATTGGTGTTATAAAAGACGGCAAAGGTCGAGGGAGGGGCTGTGAGTTTATCGACTTCTTTTCGAAGGGCTTCGATTTGGGCTTTGGCTTCCTGAAGGGTGGTAACCAACTGCTCATTTTGGCGCTGAGAAAGGTGTAACTTATGCCGGGATTCATGGAGTTGCCGCATTTCGAGTTCCATGGATTCAATCTCGGTCCGTAATTTCTCAATCTCACGGATATGTTCGTCTGATTTACGAATTCCCATTGGTGTATCCTACCTGGTTCTACATTTCGAAGATACCGAGAGACCTTTCCTCCTTTGAAGAAGGCTCTGTCTTGGCTGTGGGTTGGATGGTAATTGGGAAATCATGAAATTCATTCTATGGGAAGATCTTACCACCCAAAAAAAATTAGGGTCAACCAAACACATGGGATGTGAGCGACCAAAAAAGTTGACAATTCAGGATAACCGTGCAAGCAATTCCCTGGTGGTGTCTGGTATTGAGGACGCTTGCAGAATGGAGGAAATGACAGCGACTCCGTAAGCACCCGATGAGAGAACGCGAGGGATCCGGGTTGGGGAGATTCCGCCGATGGCAAAGATGGGCAGGCGAATGGTTCGACAGGCTTCATGAAGGACTTGGACTCCCAAGGGTGGTCCATACGGTCTTTTCGAGGGAGTATCAAAAATAGGACCAAGTACGATGAAGTCAGCCCCTTCCTCTTCTGCGATCTGGGCTTCTTGAATAGAGTGAGTCGAGATGCCGATGAGACGTTCGGGTCCCAACAGACGACGAGCTACGGAAACGGGGAGGCTATCTGACCGAAGATGAACTCCATCGGCTCCCAGGGCGATGACCAGATCGATGCGATCATTCAACAAGACTGTGCCTTGATGTTGCTTGACAAGAGGCATGAGAAGGCGAGAGAGGGCAATCAGGTCAGGGGTCTCAAGGTCTTTTTCCCGTATTTGAACCATCCGGACCCCGGCTTCTACCGCTTGGGTTACGATGGAAGGCAGAGAACGCTGAAGGGTATGGTGGCGGTCGGTTAGGAGGTAGAGTCGGGGAAGAGTTTGGGAGGTCATTCCCAAAGATGACTACAGCATGCCCTCGATCGGGCTGCTGGCAGTGGCGTATAACTTTCTGGGAATTCTTCCGGCTTTAAACGCCAGGCGTCCAGCGTCGACGGCATATCGCATTGCCGTAGCCATCATCAACGGATTTTTGGCTCCGGCAATAGCCGTATTCATTAACACGGCGTCGGCTCCATATTCCATGGCTAGGGCGGCATCCGAGGCGGTCCCCACGCCGGCGTCCACGATGACGGGTACATTTACAGTTTCAAGAATAATTTTGAGATTGTAAGGATTGCGAATGCCTAACCCCGAACCGATCGGAGCCGCGAGGGGCATCACAGCGGGACATCCGATGTCGACTAATTTTTTAGCGACAATGGGGTCATCATTAGTATAAGGCAATACCACGAAGCCTTCCGCGATGAGAATTTTTGCGGCTTATGAGGCCGGCGGTATCAGGAAACAGTGTGCGTTCGTCCCCGATCACCTCTAATTTCACCAGGTCTGAGACCCCTGCAGCGCGAGCAAGGCGGGAATAGCGAACTGCATCTTCGACGGTGTAACACCCGGCGGTATTGGGCAGGATGGTGTATTTTTTCGGATCGAGATAATCCAGTAAATTTTCTGACTTGTTATCGGTAATATTAACTCGACGAACGGCAACCGTGACCACGTCAGCGCCGGAAGCCTCAATGGCTTTTCTGGTTTCCTCAAAGCTCTGATATTTTCCTGTTCCGACCCAGAGACGGGAGCGAAATTCCCGGCCTGCAATGATTAACGGATCCTGATTCATCTTTGCCCCTTCAGGCGACTCAGGCGGGAGAACCGCCTCCGATGAAACTTAAAATTTCAACCGTGTCCCCGTCATGAAGATTCCAAGTGGGGAAGTCGCCGCGGTCCACTATTTTGAGGTTGATCTCTACTGCGACTTGGTCTGAACGGAGATTGAGCTTTTGAAGAAGTTGGGTAACCGTGAAAGGTTCTTCCGCCTCCTGATGCTCTCCATTCACGACGATTTTCATAAACATCTACTGACACAAAATTTCCTGTAAACCACGATATGCCAGCATCTCATCCTACGGGACTTTAGAAATTCTTGTCAATGAAATGAAGGCCGCTTGTGATGGCGGGGGTTGGTCCGTGCGGGGAATGGGGCTTTTCTACATGAACTGGTTTTGTGGGCTGAATCTGACATAAAATAAATATTTCAACTCTGAACATAGTTCGTGTTGGCAGGGAACTCCCATTAGGAATGAGTCGTTCGTGATGAATGAAAACGTGAATCAGGATTTAATGGCCATTTTCCTGTCGATGGCCGGACTGTTGGCATCAAGAGGAGAAAATCCATACAAAGTAAAAGCCTATCGTCGAGCTGCTGATTCGCTGAAGAGCCTCCCAGAAAAGGTTACGGCGTTGGCGGAACGTGGCGAACTCCAGACCATTCCGGGAATTGGGAAGGAGTTATCGGCTAAAATCCAGGAGTTTCTTTCTACGGGGCGAATCCGTGCCTATGAAGAATTGAAGATTCCCCTTCCGGAATCTGTCCGGGAGTGGGTCAATCTCCCGGGATTTTCAGAACCGATTGTGCACGATCTGTTTTTTCGATTGGGGATCACGACGTGGGAAGATCTGGAAGCCCTGGCCCAATCGCATTTACTGCAAACGCTTCCAGGGTTGGGGACTCGAGGAGAAGAGATCTTGAATGCGATCCGGAGTAAGCGAATCGCTTGTCAGTAGGCATCAGGATGAAAGGCGAGATGAAAATGTACCCTCGTGCTTTCAGATAGGTTCAATTAGGGTCAGTAGAAGAAGGGATATGGAAACATATCAGGCATTCACCTCAGCAGGATGGTTATGTAATGGCAATTTCTGCATTTGTTTTGATTGACACGACAGGGAATCACACGAAAAGTGCGTGTAAAACTATTACGCGTATTCAGGGTGTGAAGGCTGTCTATCCGGTGACGGGTCCTTTTGATTTAATTGCACATGTGGAAGCCGAAACCTTAGAAGAATTGAACGACCTGGTGATGGCTCGCCTTCGAGGTGTTGATGGTGTTACTAAGACGAATACCGCAATTGTTCTCAACCTGTAACCCTCTTAGCCTCTAACCCTTTCAACGCATCCGACCGGCCGCGTTATGCGGCGGGTCGGAGCTGCTTGAAGACTTTCCAGGATTTCAACATTTCTACCGCTTTCAACAATTGAACATCTTCGGGTGGAACGGGCTGAGGTTGATCCTTGTCCTTAGGCGTCGAGTTGGCCGGGGGTGGACTGGCTGATGATTTAGCCGCAGAGGGTGCTTGTTGGTTCTCGGAGTTCCCGTCTTTTTTCCCTTCAGGAGTTTCCTGTTTCGCTACCTGGGCGGGCTTCGGGTCGATGACAATGTCTGGTTGTACGCCGATGGAATGAATAGACTTCCCTTTCGGTGTATAGTATTTCGCCGTGGTGAGCCGAAGGCCTGAACCATCGGAGAGAGGGAGAATCGTTTGGACGGATCCTTTTCCAAAGGTTGTCGTGCCGATGACAACGGCTTTTCCCCAATCCTGCATTGCAGCAGCCACAATTTCTGAGGCACTGGCAGAACCATGATTCACTAAAACAATCATCGGATATTGATAATTTTTACTATTGGCCCTGGCTCGGTATTCATCCTTCTTGCCGTTTCGTCCTTGTATGGAAACGACCAGGCGGCCGGAATCTAAGAATTGTTCTGAGACTCCGACCGCAGCGGTCAAGAGGCCCCCGGGATTATTCCGGAGATCGATGATTAAGCCCTGAATGTCCTTGGATACCAATTTTTCCAATTCCGTGGTCAGATCCTCGGCTGTGGCTTCTTGGAATTGGCTCAATCGAACGTATCCGACATTGCCTTCCAGGAGTTTGGAGCGAACACTTTGGATTTTAATGATATCGCGTTTGATGGTGAAAACCAGCGGGTTTTCTAGTCCCTCACGCTCGATGGTCAATTGAACAGTTGTCCCGCGTGGCCCCCGCATTTGCTGAACGGCTTCCATCAGCGTGAGATCTTTAGTCGGCTTGTCGTCAACTTTGACGATGGTATCGCCAGGTTGGATGCCAGCCTCGAAGGCCGGGGTATCTTCAATGGGGGAAATTACAGTCAGCCGATTGTTCTTTATGCCGATTTGAATGCCGAGTCCGCCAAATTCTCCCTTGGTTTCGACTTGCATTTCTTTAAACATGTCGGGAGTCATGAAGGACGAATGAGGATCCAGTCCGGCCAACATGCCTCGTAGGGCGCCCTGTATGAGATCTTTGGTATTGGTTTCTTCCACATAATGTTTTTTGACTTGCGAAAGCACTTCGGCGAACACTTGCAACTCTTCGTATGGTTCGCTGGCATAACCCGCCCGATCGCCTCCTTTTCCGATTAAAATGCCCACAAAGAGGATAGCGGTCAAGGTCAGACCAGAAATCACTACCGTCGACAATCGTTCATGTGACATGTGGCGTTCCTTCTTTCAGTTAATCGATTAGGGCCGTTTGGCCAGCCATTTTAGAGGATCGATAGGCGTGGTGCCTTTTCGTAATTCAAAATAGAGGGTATCTTCTTCCGTCACCCCTGTTTCGCCTGTTTCGCCAATGACTTGTCCCATGGTCACCGAGTTTCCTTCGGCCACTAACAGTTTGGAGGCATGGGCGTACAGGGAATAAAAACCATTGGTATGGTCGACGATGACCACGAGGCCGTATCCTTTGAGCCAATCGGCATAGACCACTTTTCCCGATGAAACGGATTGAATTGGGCTGCCTTCCCGGGCTTGGATTTCTATGCCTTTTTTATTCACAAATGTATCAAATGTGGGATGTTTTTGCCGACCAAAATATGAGACTACTTTTCCTTCCACCGGCCAGAGGAAGGATCCAAGAGATGGGAGGCGCCCCGGCGGTTGGCGCATCCGGGATTGGGCCAACTGAAAACGTTGGTCCAATTCTTTGAGGAGACTATCCACTTGTTCAGCCGATCGCTGGAGATCTTCAACCATGCGTTCATGGGAATCTTTTTCCTTGGAAAGACTGACCAGTACGGAACGTTTTTGACGTTTGAGACCGGAGACTTTCTGTATGGCTTGTTGGGTTTCCCCCTGGAGGCGGAGGAGTTCCTCCCGAGCTTTGGTCTGTTGTTCATTGAGCAGTTGGAGATTTGAGAGGTCTTCTTGAAATTGCCGGATCAGTTGATGCTCACGTTGAGCCACCCAGGAAATGTAATCCATTCGCTGGGCGGCATCGGTAAAGGATTCGGCCGCGAAGAGGGTTTTCAAATATCCTGTGCGGCCTTCCATATATAATAACCGAAGTCGGGCGGAAATGGAGGATTGACGGGTCTGAACGTCTTTCCCTACTTCGTCAATCTTCGTGCTCAAGTTGGCCAATTCCTGATCTTTCTCTTTAATCTGTTGATTAATGCGGTTGCGTTCTTTCTTCTGGTCGTAGAGCTGCCTGTCTAATTTATCGATCGTTTTCAATACTGATCCGTGTTTCTTTTCGATCCGCTTCGCCTTTTTTTGGGTTTCCGCGATTTCTTGATTGAGTTGCTTTAGCCGAAGGCGTTCCTGAGAGATTTCCTCTTTGATGGTTGAGGGATCAGCACCCCAACCAGGTGGGATCAAGAGAACGAGCAGCCCGGATACGACCACTCCTGCCTTCAATGATGGGTTGAAGAGGGTCATAGGCGAAATCGCATGGAACTATAGATGGTGGTCAGTGTCCCCAGGCACCCCAACAGAATGCCTCCTGCTATCAGAAGGAGTGAAAGGGGAAGAGGGAAAAACTCAAAAACAGAGGAAAATCCTCCAAACACATTCAATCCTTGGGTTTTGTGTGTGAAGAGTTCAAATCCGCCGCGTAAGAACCCCAAGGCTACGCCCCCTCCCGCGGCTCCAAGTATGGCCCCTTCAATGAGATAGGGAATACTGATGAACAGACTGGTCGCCCCGATTAACCGTAAGATTTCAATTTCTTGTTGTCTGGTATGAAACGCGAGTTGCACGGTATTCGCAATAATGGTGACGGATGCTAAGGCCAAAATGCTTCCTACCATCAGGGCGCCTAACTCCATATAGGCGATGAGGAGGGTCAGGCGCTCAATCCAATCCCTATTATACCGGACTCGCTCGATATCTGGGTTTTGCTGCAGGCGATTGACCAGCTTGGAAATCATGTCCGTGGTCGGAGTCTTCGCGGCCATGGTTAACACGAGTGATGCGGGAAAGGGGCTCTCGCCAAGGCCTTCCAAGAGGTACACTTCCTCGGGAAATTGACGTTTGAATTCCGTTAATGCGTCCTGCTTGGAGATAAAGGTCAAAGAATCCACTGTGGGATCGGCTTTGATGGCTTGTTGCAGATCTTGAAGCTTGCCAGATTCGAGATTATCCTTCGGGTACACGATGATTTGTATGTTGTGTTGTACCCGTCCAAGAATATTATGCACATTATGGTACAGGAGGAGAAAGATTCCAAAACTCGTCAGGGTGAACGCGGTCGTGACAATGCCAATCAGCGTGCTGGCTTGATGGGTCCGGAGGCTGGTATAGGCTTCCCGGATAAAATACCAGACCCGTTTCATGTATAGGCTCCCTGATCGGACAAAAGATGCCCACAATCCAGGCGAAGAATTCTCCCATTCAATTGCTCGACCACTTGTTGGTTGTGTGTTGCCATCATGACAGTGGTCCCACGGGTATTGATAGCTTTAAATAATGCCGCGATTTCGGTGGTGAGCTGTGGGTCTAAATTTCCTGTTGGTTCGTCTGCCAGAAGGATGATCGGATTGTTGACAATGGCACGGGCGATACAGACCCGTTGCTGTTCACCGGCGGACAGCACAGAGGCGATGGTGCTGAGTTTATGTTCCATTCCGACCGCCCGAAGGGCTTCCGTGACTTTTCGCCGTGATTCGAATGATGATAGACCCCGGATAATCAGTGGAAGGGCGACATTTTCGAAGACAGTCCGCTGTGGAAGCAGCTTGAAATCCTGAAGAACGTATCCCATGGTTCGACGATGATACGGGATATCGGATCGACTGAGACGGGCGATGTTACGGTTTTGGACGAGAATTTGACCCTCGTCGGGGTGTTCTGCTCCAAAAATAAGTTTGAGCAAGGTGGTCTTGCCGGCCCCGCTTGGGCCTGTGAGTAAGACGCATTCGCCTTTTTCAATTCGCAGGGAAATATCTGAGAGCGCAAGGCAGCCATCATAGTATTTCGTGACGTGAAATAATTGAATCATGTTATCTGATTGCTCGGGCCCTGAAATCCCTACTCTCGGGAAAGGGAAGTATCCTGCCTTTTCTCTTGGTGCTGTTTACAGTGAAGAGACGGCGATCGTCAAAAATTAGAAATTTGACCTCATGCTGAGGCATATCTGTTTAATCTACCATTGCCAGTCGGAGCTGGAAACCTCAAAAGCCTGTTCCAGGTGAGTTAATTTTGGAGAGTCCTGATCAGTTCCGGTGATCAGAATGACATCAAACCGGCAAAGTTGGTTGCTGAGGCCGTGTTGGGAAAGATAATACGACGCTAATTTAATGATTTGGCGTTTTTTACGGTCATCGATGGCATAAGGGGCACCGCCGAATTGATTGGTTCGTCGGCCTTTGACTTCGATAAACACCAACGTGTCGTGGTGTTGCGCAATGAGATCTAATTCTCCGCCAGCTATGTGCAGGTTTCGCTCGAGAATCCGATAACCTTTTTTCTGGAGCCATTGTTCAGCCAATATTTCTGCCGATCGACCAAAATGTTGAGAAGGAGAGGTCATACAAACGATCATGCATCCAGGCAGGCCTGCACAGGCCGAAAACTTCGTCGATGGCCAGGACAAGGCCCGAACTGGTGTAACCGTCTGAGGTGCTCCTGTGTGGGATAGCCCTTATGGAGATGAAACTGATACTGAGGAAAGCGCTCGTGATAGGTGTTCATTATACGATCTCGTGACACCTTGGCCAGGATGGATGCGGCAGCAATAGACAGGGAGAGTTGGTCGCCTTTGATGATCGGTCGTTGAGGGACGGAAACGGTAGGGAGGTCTAGGGCATCAAGAAGGAGATAATCCGGTGGGATGGGAAGCTGTGCAATGGCGCGGCAACCGGCTAATCGTGTGGCACCCAGGATATTCAGTTCGTCAATTTCCTGCTCTGAGGCCTCCCCAATGGCCCACGCAAAAGCCCTGGTGGTAATAGCCTCATACAACGTTTGGCGTTGTTGTTCGGACAGGAGCTTGGAATCGTCGAGAAGGTCGGGTGACCAATGGCGGGGAAGGATCACAATTGCTGCGACCACCGGCCCGGCCAACGGGCCGCGGCCAGCTTCATCCAGCCCGCCAATTCGCTGAAATCCACGGGCTCGGGCCGCTTGTTCAAAAAAGTCTGTAGGACCCATACCCTTTGCTTGAAAATGAGGGAGAGTCTGAATGCAGGGGAAGGTGAGACCTTTCTCGTGCCTTCTGCCTGCCTTATTCGGATTCTTCTGGGTTTTCTGATTCACCGGAAGAGGGAACTTCAATAGCCGTAGCCCCTGCCTTTTTGCCGGTTTTGGCCACTCGCGAAAACTCTCGTTCTGAAATTTTAGCGGCTTTGCCTTTTTTGTCTCGAAGGTAATACAGCTTTGCGCGTCGTACTTGCCCTTTTCTCACGACTTCGATGCCTGCAAGATTTGGTGAATGAAGCGGAAAAATCCGTTCGACCCCCACGCCAAAGGAAATTTTACGAACGGTAAAATTTTCGGCAACTTTGCGGCCTTTGCGTGCGATGACCAGGCCTTCAAATACCTGAATCCGTTCCTTCGCTTCTTCTTTCTTTTTCCCGTATTGTCGTTCTTCGACGACGCGCACTTTGACTCTCACGGTGTCACCAATTTCAAAAAACGGCACGGTTCCTTGTGCCAACGATTGTTCTAAACGCTCCAACTGATTCATGAGAGTCTCCCTCCTTCAAGGTCTCGTCGTACTACCGGACGTCGAGGTATAGTTTTGTTCAATTTCTTCCAATAACTGACGATCTTCACTGCTCCAGGTATGGCGATCTAACAGGTCCGGGCGTTTCAGCAGAGTCTGGCGTAACGATTCTTTTCGACGCCAACGGCGAACCGCCTCATGGTTCCCGGATATGAGAATGTCGGGAACGGACATTCCTCGAATTTCAAAGGGTTTGGTGAAATGAGGAAAATCCAATAAGGATTCCACAAACGATTCCTGTTGAGCGGAATGTGGGTCACCCAACACTCCAGGAATGAGACGCATGGCCGCATCAATCATCACGAGTGCCGGCAATTCACCGCCTGTCAGCACATAATCCCCAAGGGAAATTTCTTCAACCGGCAAATGGGTTCTGACGCGTTCGTCGATCCCTTCATAGTGTCCACAAATGAACACGACAGGGCGAGTCTCCTGGCTGAGGTCACGAGCCAGGCCATGAGAAAATCTAATGCCCTGTGGAGAGGGGATGATCATCCGTATTTCACCCAGGTCTTGTTCGAGGCTATCAATGGCTCGAAAAATCGGCCCGGCCTTCATGACCATTCCCCCGCCGCCTCCATAGGGCGTGTCGTCGGCGGTTCGATGAGGATCATCTGTGTGGTCTCGAAGGTTATGGACGTGAAGCGTCAGGAGGCCTTTATCCTGGGCGCGCTTCATTATGCTCTGTGAGCCCACAGAGTGAATCAGTTCAGGGAACAGTGTCAGGACGTCACATCGCATACGTGATATCCCACCATTCACGCGAAGTTAACCGCAAGATCTTACGGTCTAAATCCACTATTTCAATAGTCCGCCTGCTTGCAGGGATCATTACTTCCCGTTCCTTGTTTCGAATGACAAGAACATGATGTTGGGGATATTCCAACACTTCTTCCACATTTCCTATGACTTGACCATCTGAGTCTTCCACCTGGAGGCCGATGAGTTCAAATTGATAAAACGTATCTTTGTCGCGTGGAAGATTGTGGCTCACCGGAATCTGGATCCATGCTCCCCGGTACGGGGCAGCAGCTTCCGGCGTCGAAAACGCTGAAAATCCCAGAATAACCCCCTGATTGATCTGTCGAACCGAAGTCACCATCGTTTCCACCTTCTCTCCATCTGGAAGAACAAGGGAAACGGTCTGGAGTCCTTCAAACCGTCCAGGAACATCCGTCAGCGACTCAACCCGGACTTCACCGCGAACTCCGAATGGTTTGAGAATTCGGCCAATAATCACCATGGACGAACACGTTTGCTCAGGAATCCCCATGTTGGCCAATATGCCCGGCATCCCCCACACCTTCTTGCAGGATGAGGCAGAGCAAAATCTCTCACGTTCCCTTACAGCAGCAACAGGAGATTATTTTCCTGCGGATTGCTTGGATTCGCGAAAGGCTTTAAGAATGCCGGTTTTTCGTAATAATCCACGGACCGAATCAGTGGGTTGAGCCCCTCTCTGAAGCCAATCCAACACCCGATCTTCTTTAAACGAAGCCTTGTCACTTTCCTTGAGAGGGTCGTAGGTCCCGATCACCTCAAGAAACCGACCATCCCTCGGCATACGGGCATCGGTCGCCACTACTCGATAAAACGGCCGTTTATGCCGGCCCATTCGTGTGAGTCTCAAATGTACTGCCACTGGCAATCTCCTCTATAGTTAAACATGAATGAACGAATGAAAGGAGGGTTTCACTGTTACCGGGCATGAATCGCCCGGATCAGCTTTCGTCGCTTTTTCCCTTTTCCCATTCCCATTTGCCCTCCGACGAGTGATTTCATCATCCGTCGGGCATCCAAAAATTGCTTAATCAACCGGTTAACCTCTGGAACAGAAGTTCCGCTTCCTTTTGCCACCCTTTTTTTTCGATTCCCGTTGAGAATCGTATGATCCCGTCTTTCGCGCGGGGTCATCGAATCGATAATGGCGACAACTCGTTTCATTTCTTTTTCGGGCACAGCGGCATTGCCAGCGCTAGCCGAGCCCATCATGGTTTTAATTTTTTGTCCTCCTGGGAGCATGTCTAAAATCTGATCAAACGACCCCAATTTATTCACCTGTTTGATCTGATCACGAAAATCTTCCAACGTTAGGGTATTACTGGAAACCTTTTTTTGCAATTCCAAGGCTTGTTCTTGCGAAAAGTTCTCCTGAGCTTTCTCAATCAGGGTCAGCACATCGCCCATGCCCAAAATGCGGGAGGCCATCCGGTCAGGATAAAAGGGTTCTAAGGCATCCAGCTTTTCCCCGATGCCCAAGAATTTAATAGGTTTGCCTGTCGCCGCCCGGATCGACAACACTGCTCCACCGCGGGCATCACCCTCGACTTTTGTCAAAATGATGCCGGTGAGACCGAGTGTCTGATTAAAACGTTCAGCGACAGCCACGGCTTCCTGGCCGGTCATAGAATCAGCGATCAATAAGACTTCCTGTGGCTGGACTCCTGTTTGGATATCGACCAATTCCTGCATCAATTCTTCGTCGATATGCAATCGTCCGCCGGTATCAAGCAGCACCACGTCATACCCGTGTTCTCGTCCACGGGCTACACCATCCCGACAGGTTTGGACGGCCTGGGCTCCGGGTTGTCCCTCGTTTGTTCCACGATGAACCTGAATATCCAGGTCGGTCCCTAACGACGCCAATTGATCTCCTGCGGCAGGGCGACGAGGGTCGGCAGCGACTAGCAGGACTCGTTTGCCTTCAGATTTAAAATAATTGGCGAGTTTGCCGGTGGTGGTGGTTTTTCCAGAACCTTGCAATCCGACCATCATGATGACGGTGGGAGGTTGGGAGGAGAGATGAAGGGAGCTTTGTTCATGGCCTAGAAGGTCTCGCAACTCCTCCCAGACGATTTTTACGACCTGATGGGCGGGGGTCAGACTTTTCAGGACTTCCTGCCCAACGGCTTTCACCCGAACTTTATCAATAAAATCCTTAACAATCTTAAAATTAACGTCGGCTTCCAGCAGAGCCAGACGCACCTCTTTCAAGGCGTCGGTAATGTTCTCTTCAGTTAGAACGGCCTGGCCGCGTAACTGCTTGAAAACTTTTTCGATTTTCTCTGTCAGCGTGGTAAACATGAAAAGCGGTCCAATGGAATTTACACCATTTTAAACAAACTCAAGACAATAGTGAACAGGCTACAGGCCTGTCAAGACAGAAAAACCCTTCCGGGTGTCAAAGCCGTGGGGGCAATCACGCTGAAAGTCAGTATTTTCAGGACCTTTGCAATTAGGCTATCCAGCATAAAGCCCAGCGCTTTTTAAGTCAGGTCATATCAGGTGGAAGTGGGCGCCGACGAATCGTCGTATGAGACTAGCTCTGATTGAATCAGACTATTATCATGGAGCAACCATCTAGCTGGTAAATTTGATTTATTTGGCATGGACTAACTTTAGGAAATTCCCTTCTGCGTTCCCTGTGCAGGATAAAAATGGTCAAAATTTTTCTCTTCACTGTTCTGGGGCTGTTAGTCCTGTATACCCTGGTAGGATTTTGGGTAGTGCCGTGGGCCATTACCACCCAACTCCCTCCTGCGCTTTCCGAGCAACTGGGTCAGCCCGTTTTGATCAAAGGTGCCAGTTTTAATCCCTTTCTGTTCAAGCTACAGGTGGAAGGGTTTGATATTCAGGAGCAGGATGGCTCTCCGTTACTCGGGTTTGGTGAACTGTTCATCGATTTCGAACTGGGCGCCTCCTTGGTGAAACGAGCCTACACCTTTGCCGAAATTCGGTTGGGGCTTCCGTATGGATTGGTAATTGTTCGTCCCGACGGATCGTTGAATTTGGCGGAGTTGCAACCGGCCCCTGACCCTCAAGCCGAAGAAACGGTACCCGCTTTTCCTGAAGGTCCTTCTAAAGATTCGGAGGGCTTGCTGCCGGTTCTGATCGAACAGATCTCGATTCAACAAGGGATGGTGGAGTTTCGGGACACCTCTCATCCGACTCCGTTTGTCGCGGACATCGTCCCCATTAATATCACGCTGGAACATTTTAGTACGCAAAAAGGTCAGGCAAATTCCTATACTCTCACGGCTGAGCGAAGGTCAGGTGAGAACATTACCTGGCAAGGAACGGTGACCCTGGAGCCGTTTCAGTCCGAGGGCAGCTTGGTTTTTAAAGATTACCAATTGCCCAGACTGTGGACCTATGTACAGGATCGGGTTCGATTTCAGATTCCTCAAGGACGGTTGAACGTGAAAGGGCATTATCGATTAGGCGCAACCGATCAGGGGGTGGCTGTGCTGGTCGATGGAGGTACTCTGACGGTTCACGATTTACAGATTCAGGAAAAAGGGGCGGCGGAACCGGTAATCACGATTCCGCTGTTTGAAGTCCATGATGTCTCGGTTGATGTGGCCAAACAGGACGTTCGCATCCCTTCGATACAGTCTCGCGATGCCCGTTTCACCGGATGGGTCGGGAAAGATGGCGTGGTGAATTATCAAACGCTGTTTTCACCAGTGAATACCGAAAGTCACGCTGATAAAGATTCCGAACCTTCTTCCACGCCAACCGATTCTTGGAACGTGGTCATGAAGGATATTTTACTGGACAACTTCACCATTGATTTTGAGGATCGCCAACCCGAAGACCCCGTGAAACTGCTATTGGAAATGCTTCATTTCCATACCTCTAATCTGTCCTTGGCTATGGATAAGCCGCTTCCTGTCGATCTCTCGTTTCAGATTAACCAAACCGGGAAGGCCCAATTAAAGGGGACTCTCGAGATTGACCCTCTGATCGTTGAGCTGGATTTGTCGCTGACCGATATTGCCCTCAAGCCCTTTCAACCCTACGTCTTCCCGTATGTGCAATTTAATGTCGGAAGCGGCGCGCTCACCCTTCAAGGAAAGACGAAATTTCTAAGGGGAGCCAAGGCTCAACCTATGGTGACTTTTCAGGGAGGATTAGGAGTATCACGCTTAGCACTTGAAGATCCTACGCAGACCAACCCTTTTCTTACGTGGGATACGTTGGGACTGAAGCAGATGGATCTTCAGGTTGAACCCACGGCAGTGAATCTGCAGGAAATTGAACTGGTGAATCCGGCTGTCGTGTTTTCGATTGATGCTGATGGAGGAACAAATCTCAAGAGGTTGTTTTCACCACCCGGATCCTTGTCTCAAGAAGAGGCTTCACCAGGCGGGAAATCCTCAGAGGCGGATACCTCTGGAAAGCCAATCACTCCGGTCAAAATAGGTTCCGTCAACATCACCAATCTCCTGGCTCGTTTTGCGGACGTATCGATTACTCCCCATGTGGTCACCCAAATTGAGAGGCTGACTGGCACGATAAAAGGGCTATCTTCAGACCAACTGGCAAAAGCCGATGTTGCCTTAGAAGGTACGGTGGATCAATACGCACCATTTAAGATTGCAGGGCAAATCAATCCGCTGAGTGAAGATGCCTATACGGATTTGACCTTTATCTTTAAAAATCTTGATCTCACGACGGTGTCTCCTTATTCGGGAAAATATGCGGGGTATACGATCAATAAAGGGAAGCTCTCCTTGGATCTGGCGTATAAAATTTCCGAAAAGACGTTGGTCGGGGAAAATAAAGTGTTGATCGACCAACTCACGATGGGCGAAAAGGTGGAAAGTCCGGATGCCACGTCGTTGCCGATACCCCTTGCCCTGGCCTTGATGAAGGATCGAAATGGGCGAATTGACATTGATTTACCGGTTCGAGGCAATTTGGACGATCCGGATTTCAGTTATGGAGGGGTTATCTGGAACGCCTTGGGGAATCTCCTGACGAAAATTGTGACCTCTCCTTTTGCCATAGTCGGAGGATTGGTTGGTGGCAGCGGAGAAGATTTGCAGTACATTGCCTTTCCGGCAGGGAATGCCCAATTGCCTTCGGCTGAACAGGAAAAACTTCGTGCGCTTGCTAAAGCTCTAGAGGATAGGCCTGCATTGCGACTGGAAATTACCGGAGCCGCCCATCCCCTGGTGGATCGTCAAGCGTTGGCTGCAGGACAACTGCGGAAACAACTTCAAAAGCGAAAATTTGTCCAGAGCTCCTCTTCTACGATGCAGGGAGTGCCTGTAGAACAGATTGAACTAAATCCAGAGGAGGAAGGACGGTTGCTTTCAGAGTTGTATGTCGAAAAGTTTGGAACTCAACCCCAAACCCCTGCTCCATCCTCCGAAGGGAAGGCTCTCGGTCTTCCCACCCTGGAACAGATGCAAGCCAAGTTACTTGAAGGGCTCCAGGTGGAAGACGAGCAGCTTCGTCTCCTGGCTCAACAACGGGCCCAAGGCATTCGAGAGTTTTTAATTCAAGAGGGGAGGGTGCCAGGGGACAGAGTCTTTTTAACCGAGACCAATCTCAGCCCGGTCACGGGAGAGGGAACGGTTCGGAGCCCATTATCCTTGACGGCCAATTAACCTTACTCATTTATGTAACTGTCATTGCAGTGGGACCTCAGCCTCCTTCGGGAGAACGTATGCCCTGGGAAATTCTTTCTCTGCTGAACTTCTGGATTTGGGTTTCTGTGTTGATGGGCCTGCTTGGGGTGTTGTGGCTCCTACATCTTCGATTCGAAAACGCATCTCTGGCTGATGTAGGATTCTGTGGAGGATTCTTCATCCTGGTCCTTGCATGCGGCCTAACGAGCGACGGCGACATCACCCGACGGATGGTCGTCATGGGAATGGGGAGCATATACGCCTTTCGACTTGGCGGCCATCTATTGTCTCATCGAATCTGGAGACATGCCGAGGATGCTCGCTATCGAAAATTCCGGCAGCTTCTGGGAAGCCGGGAGCAGGTCGGCATGTTTCTCTATTTTCATTTGCAAGTTCCTGCCTGTGTGTTTTTTGCCGGGTTGTTATGCTGGATTATGAGTCATCCTCACGTGGGTCTTCGATGGTGGGATGGAGTCGGAGTAGCTATTTTTATACTGGCGGTAAGCGGGGAAGCCCTTGCAGATCGTCAGTTGGAAGTATTCCGGTCCAAGGCTAGCAATAAAGGAAAGACATTACGGACCGGCCTCTGGCAATATTCCCGGCACCCGAATTACTTTTTTGAAAGTGTACATTGGTGTGCCTATGTTCCCATGACCATAGGGTTACCATTTTCGTGGGTGGCAGTCATATGGCCAGGATTGATGATTGTTTCATTATTATGGATTACGGGTGTTCCTTGGGCGGAGGCGCAAGCTTTAGCCAATCGAGGGGATGATTATCGACATTACCAACGCCAGACAAGTGCGTTTATCCCTTGGTTTCCAGCAAAAACTCTGTAATCAGCGGAGGAAAGATATGAAAAACAACAACTTGGCATTTTTGATCTCCTATGCTGTGAGGGGGAGTGCCTTAGTCAGATGGATCGGGGTGCTGGGGATAGCCGGTCTACTCATGGGATGTGCCTTTGTGAGAGGAGAAGTGGGTGAACCATTTTCAGAGGAACGCATCAAGGCGCTGGAAAAAGGAAAAACGACACGCCAGGAAGTCGCCCTTCACTTCGGAGCACCCGATGAGGTTGTTGAAGCGAACGGCTATGACATTTTTCATTACCGTCGCTTCGATAGCAAACTCGGTTGGGTGTTATTTTTTTCCCGTTTTAATGTGGGGAGTGACAACCTATGGGTTTTTTTTAATTCCCAGGGAATTGTTCAGGAAGTGGTGTTTGGCAATCGTACCGGCAATTTGGAATTCCAAGTCTGGCCGTTTGGGGAATAAGCCTATACTGATGGGAAAGATCTGGCACTGTTGTATCGGGATGGTATTGATCGCACTATGGGGAGCCGGGTGTGATTTTCGCAGGGTTGTCGTCAATGCCCCAATCTCTTCCGAAACCCTCCAGAGGCTCAATCCTGGAGAAGACTTGCTCAACGATATCGTGCAGACATTGGGTGCTCCAGATGAAATTGATGAGATGACCAAGGGAATGGTTCTTCGATACCGGTACGGCGATTCCAAAACAATGCGCGTGAACTTTGGGTGGATTTTTCGAATTTTTCTTCCCGTTGTACCCTCCATGCATTTAGGGCGGGGGGAAGGCGTCACGCATGTGCTTCACATTGCCATGAATGGGGATGGCACCTTCGACCATTATTTTGTTCAAGATCCCCCAGCCCCTCCTCGGTTCTGGTTCTGGCCTTTTTAAGTCTACCGCAGGTAGATGGTTCATTTTTTTACATTCCTGGCGATGAACCCAAGATAAGGGAAACTTCCTGGTGTGGGCATCCCGAAAACTTCAGGCGCTTGTTGGGACGGCTTGAGTCGCGGGGTTGTGTGATAATTGTCGAAGTCGCCCGATCAGCAGTAGCCCGGGAAGGGCCAGCAGAGTGCAGAGGATAAAAAACCCCTCCCACCCCAACCAGGTGGCCAGAAATCCGGTAGTGGAACCGGCAAAGACGCGTGGAATTCCCATGAAGCTGGTCAACAAGGCATATTGTGTCGCGGTAAATCGCTTGTTGGTGAGGCTGGCCATAAATGCGACGAACGCGGTTTGTCCGAGCCCGCTCGAAATGGTTTCAAAGGCGATGACGGCCGTGAGAGTCGGGAGGTGATTGCCGGTAAAGGCGAGAATCACAAATCCCGCTGTTGAAAGCATTTGCAAGAATCCCAAAATCAACAGGGATGGCACGATACCCAGGCGATAGACCACCAGACCCCCAATCAGTCCCCCGGCAATCAATGCAATCATTCCAAAGACTTTGACGATTACCGCGTAGTCGGTTTTCGAGACGCCAAGATCCACCATGAAGGGGGAGAGCATTTCTGATGCCATGCTATCGCCGACCTTATACAGCAGAATAAACAGCAGAATCATGAGAGAGCCCGGCCGGGTAAAAAAGTCCATAAAGGGACCCGTAATGGCTTCCTGCCAGGAAGCAGGGGGTGGCGCTGGAATCGTCGGTTCCGGTGCAAACCAGGTCGTAAGAATGCCAATAACCATCATGCTGCCCATGATGAAATAGACCGCATTCCAGGAAAGGCTTTCCTGATCAGCAAGGAACAGGGCCAAAGCGCCAGCGGCCAGCATTCCCATGCGATAGCCATAAATAAACATGGAGGAGCCAATGCCCAGTTCCTCGTCCGAGAGAGATTCCCGGCGATACGCGTCCAGCACGATGTCCTGGCTGGCACTAAAAAAGGCAACCAGCAGGCACAGCGCGGCGATGGTTGGTAAATGGACGGCCGGTTGCGTGAAGGCGAGGGATGCAATGGCGAGCATCAATGAAATCTGAGTGCCGAGCATCCACCCACGGCGTCTTCCCAAAAAAGAAGGAACGAAGCGATCCATGACTGGAGCCCAAAGAAATTTCAGGGTGTAGGGGAGACCGACTAATCCGAAAAACCCGATTGTCGTTAAATCGAGACCTTCTTCCCGCATCCAAAATTTGAGGGTGGAACCGGTCAGCAGCAGGGGAAGGCCGGAAGAAAACCCGGTCAGCAGCATGACCAGCATTTTGGGACTGACGAGGAGAATGAAGAAATTGCTGAGCCAATGACCTGGCCTGGTCTGTGTGGTCATATATCAGACTTTATCAAACAAATGTGCTTAGGTCTTGTGGGGAAAGAGGTGAGTTCAGGGTGTTCTCAGTCCTACTGGATTGTGAGATCTTGCAGGGAGGGTGGTGCTTAACCACCTGTTGAACGATAGGGGAAGTCGGTGGAGGAAAGGATAGGAGAGGGAGAATTCTAATGCATCAATTAATTTAAATTGGGATCTAAGGGCATGTGGGCATACACCTTATATTCGTCTCCAAAGGTTCGAATGACCTCGCCCCATAAGTGGGAGGAATCTTCTTCGAAGACGAGGTGGGATCTGGCAGGCATTGTTAACCAGGATCCACTTTCCATTTCAGTTTCCAGTTGGCCTGGCCCCCACCCTGAGTAACCCATATACGCCCGAAACGATTCTTCTTCCCCGGGAACCTCAAGGATGCGTTCGAGCGTATCCATATTCCCGCCGAGATAGACCCCATCGAGCACGGCGTGCGCATCTTCGATCTCTTCATTCAGACGATACAACACGAGTAAGCTGTTTTTTTGGACAGGACCTCCTGCATAGACACGATGTCCCTGGCCCTCTAGCACTGGAACCTGGGGAAGGACTTCGGCAATATTCATCTCCGTGGGACGATTGACGACCACACCGAGTGCTCCGTCAGGCCCATGTTCACAGAGCAATACCACCGTTTGACGGAAGTTGGGATCGCGCAAAGCCGGGGTAGCAATCAGGAAGACCCCTTTGCCGAGTGGTGTATTCATAATTTGATCCTACCGCGCAACGGCCGATCCTTCAAGGGGGAATCCCCTGAGGAAATGCAGAAATTCCCTCTCCGGAAAAAAATAACAAGAGAGCGTATAAATAAAATTCCTCCCATTTTTCAATGACTGATATGAGTCACCTCACGCTTAACCAAAGAATTGCGAGGCACTCAACCGTAAGGAACGAGAGGCAATCAAAATTTTGAAGAATCCGTGAAGATGGCATCAATGGATTGTGGATTAATGGCGGTAATCTTTAAATTCGCCGGTGGTGTCATCCAGTTTCAAAAAGGCCCGCATCTGAGTTTTCAACGTTTGCCGGGCATTTTCATCCCCTAAATTCAACTGATACTCGTTAATCACCATGGTCTTCGTCCCACCGGGACCAGCCCATTCATTCCAGCAGGTCTGACAGACTTTTTGTTTGATCTCTTCTTCCAGTTTCCCCATAAACAGATTATCCGTGATTGCGTCCCCGTCTTTATCGCATTTGCGGCAATGAATTTGCGCCATCCTTCTCTCCTTTTGTAAGTTACAGGCCCACAGCCCATTCGTAACGAATTGGAAAACCGGTTAAAATCCTAACACAGAAATCTTTGGTGGGAAAAGAAGTCAGAAAGATTTCAATGCCCGGGAGGTTGGCGAATTTTCAGGTATGGCTGTCAACATGCCTCTGAGTACTCTCTACGCGAGGGCGAAATATGAGATGAGAGGGCATTTGTCGGAAACACGTCAACAATCGGAGCAGAGAAACCATGTTACTCGCAGGAATTGACATTGGCACATTGACCTGTCGTTTATTGGTTGCCGAAGTAAACCCACCCGGTGAATTCAAGGTGGTGGATGCCGACCGGAAGATCCTCCGCCTCGGGGAAGGTGTGGACCAGCACAAACGGTTATCACAGGCCGCGATGGATCGCGTCGTGGCCACGCTCAAAGACTGGAAAGAAAAAACCAAAAAATATCCGCTCAACGCGGCGGTAGTTGTGGCGACCAGCGCCGTGCGTGAATCGGAAAATCGACGAGAATTTCTTGCTCGAATTGCACAAGAAACCGGTTGGGAAGTGGAGGTCTTAACGGGAGATGAAGAAGCCAGGCGAACCTTATTGGGCATTCGCTTTGGGCTGCCGCCTACCATCAAGGACTTTTTGGGGTTGGATATTGGCGGCGGAAGTACCGAGTGTATCCTGGCTCAAGAAGGCAAGCCTCCGGCCGTCATTTCGTTGGATCTGGGGGTTGTGCGGTTATTGGAGCGGGTGTTTCGCCAGGATCCCCCCACAGCCCCGGAGATTCACAAAGCGGAAGCCGTTATTGATCAGGAACTGGCCAACGTGTCGAAGGTTTTCGGGCCCATGCCACGTATCCCGCTGGTTGGCACGGCAGGCACCGTGACCACCCTCGCCGCCATGGCCCAAGGGCTTCCCCGATATGAGTCGGCACGGGTCCACAATTATGAATTAAGGTTGTCGATCATCAAGAATCTGGAGCAGGATTTCATCACCAAAACCGGTCCCCAGCGCTTGGCCATGCCGGGCCTCGAGCCCGGGCGGGAATATGTCATTGTGGCAGGCACCATAATTCTACGAAGAGTGATGGAAACCTTCGGCGTTGACATCTGCTTGGTCAGCGACTTTGGCCTCCGCGAAGGGGTCCTGGTCGACAAAGCCAGAAAAATGAAAAACCTGGCTTAAGAAGGGTGGTAACGAAATGAGCTCAGAGCTTACCGCTGGGTGTACCAGCGGAAGCCGCCGGATTCTTTGAAGGCCGGTTGCTGGCCGATGCTCATGCTGCCGGGTTTTTCCAACAGAAGAACCTTGAAGTCCCACAGGCCAAACCAGGCCGGGTCTAAGACGTTGTGGTAATGCAGGCCTGTGAGTTTTGGGAGCAGCTCGGCGAGCGCCTTGCCCAATTCTTTTTCGGTGTAGGCTCGGACGGAAAAGGGTTTGTGCAGTTCCCGGCAAAATCGGCGCAAGGTATAGGCGGCCCCCGTACAGAGCACTTGGGTATCCCGCTTCATGTCCAGTAATTGGGGCAGGGTGCAATACTGCTCGCGGAAGCCCAGCCACTTGGCGGCATGGCGAAGATGACTGAATTGCACTTCATATTCGGTATGGCCGGGTAATCTGACAGGCGAAGGCCAATCATGTTCGATGCCGAATTCGATCAGGATGGCGCGTCCCCCCGGTTTCAAGACCCGCCAGACTTCTTGAAGAAATTGAATGGCGCCGTAGTTGAATATCACTTCGTCTGGGAATGGGGGGCGCAGCGGCAAACGCATGCGTCTGATTAAATTTAATGCGTCCTCATGCAGCGGATTGGCTCCTTTGAAGGTGAGGAGTTCCTCACTCGAAAATTGGACCGGAGTCATATCGGCCAGATTTTCGTTGTCAATCAACAAATCAACTGATTGGTTGGCCAATGGCATATTCTCCGCATTGGCTTGAATCGCATTCGCCGTCCAGCCCGCTTTGCGGGCTAAGGACGTTTGTGAATTCAAAAATGGGCCGGTGAGATCTAGGAAGGTATAGTCGATACCCTTCCGTTCGCCTGGCGAAAGCTCTCCAGCGAATTCTTGGGAGACATACCCCAACCCGGCGCCCACTTCCACGATGTGTCTGGGTTTTGGTGTGAGCCATCCCATTTGACGAAGCGTTCTGCCCAGTAAACGGCCATAGGTCAGGCCGTTCATGGCTTCGCAGGGTTCGCGGAATAAATGCGAGACGGTAGTTTCGATGATTTCAAAATGGCCGTGGGGCCCTTGGATGCCCTGGACGTGGAATTTTGAAAGATGATCTTCCGTTTCGGATTTGACGTTTTGATGCCAGCCTTCACGCACTTTTTGGAGTAACAAATCCCATTTTGCTTCGGCAGTGTGTCCGCTGGGTGGTTCAGTTCCATAATAGGCTAACGAAAACCGTGGTTGGGCCCATCGTTCTAAATGCCAGCGGCCGTTGTGTTGGGTCGGGCTGCAGACCCATTTCCCATACTGATTGAGGAGCGCGCCAATGGTCATGCGGCCGTCCATCGCGCCGAGCAAGGCAGCCCCCATGCGGTTCAGGCGAACCAGTGGCAGTTCTTCATCAAGCGGGGCCACCCACCATTCCTCAGGGGCATGCTGATAAATCACGATATCCGGCATACGCCAGGCCCGTTGATTGAGGATGTCTCCCTCGAGGACCTGAGGGATGACTCCTGCCCAGGTATCGGCCGTCGGTTGAGATGCGGTGGTTTCAGTCATGGGTTTCTTTTCGTTATATGGAAGTCAAAACGTCAAAACGAAGCTGCAAGGGTACCCCAATGATCCAAAAGGCCGCAACCTATTGGAAAATAGCTAGGAGTAAAGTGTGAGGGGATTGAGAAGTACGTGGAATTTCCCTCCTTTGTCAGGAGGGACTAAGGAAGGTAAAGGTCTCAGAAATGTCTAAGGGGGCTTTCCCCAGATAATTCTCAATGTTGTCCTATTTAAAGGTCTCTACCCCACCTTTTCTACCCTTCCAAAGGGAGAGAGAAAAAATCAAAATCCCAGGAACTATTTTGTGGTCTGTGTAGGTTTTTGTGCCAGAATACTGGCAAAGGCCGCAACTCCGGTATCGACTTCTTGGTAGCGCAACACCCGCAGGCCTGGGAGCAACGTCAATAATTCATTCCGCTCCAAGAGGAAGGCTTTGTTGAATGTTGGGCGATATTGCAAATGATCCACCGTATAGGTTTCGATTAAGACCATCCCGCCTGGTTTCAGAGCCGCAGCTATGTGGGGGAACAGATCCCGCTGTAAATAATAGGTGCAGATAATGACATCATAGGTATCGGGAGCAATAGTGTATTGTTCCAGATCTGCGACCACGGTGGTCAACGTCATGCCTTTCTCGGCGGCGAGGGCTTTGGCTTTTTTAAAGCCCACCTCAGAAATATCGACCCCGGTGACCTGAAAGCCTTGTGTGGCCAAAAAGACGCCATTGCGCCCTTCACCCATGGCCAGATCCAGGACAGACCCTTTGGGGAGAAGGTCGACATGCTCTTTTAAGAACGGAATAGGATCGCGACCGAACAAATAAGTCCCGGTCTCATATTTCTTATTCCACCGCTCCTTGTCTTCTTCCGCCGCCCATGAGGAATCAATGGCTAGAAATCCAACAAGGCCTAAGAGACTAAGAACCCCCAGGGCAATTGTTCTGGAAAGGTTTGGGAATAGGGGAAATAAAATTTTCATGGCATAACCTCCCAAGGCTGTTAATTCCACCATATCCTAATTCTGTCATTGGACGGAAGATTGAGGCAATTTCTTCAGTAGTCTTTCCCCTGTCCAGTGGGTATCATTGCAGGGCTTGGGAGAAGAATAAAAATTGTAGGAGAGAACATATGCCGGCCTATGTCATCACATGGATTCATTTATTAGCTGCCATTACCTTCATCGGGGGATGGATGTTTGTTCAGCTTGTGGTCAGGCCGAGTTTGGCTGAAGGCAAAGCCAAGCCACCGTCGATGGAAGCGATTGCCATGGTCAAAAAAGTCGGACAACGGTTTAAAATGGTGGGGTGGGTGAGTCTTATGGCGCTGGTCTTTACCGGAGCATCGCAGTTATTAGATGAAAGTGGATCGGCCCGCATTGAAACCAGTTGGGGCTTGATGATGATGCTCAAGCTCTTTGTGTTCGCGATTGTGGGAGGATTGATTTTCGTCCACGATCTCATCCTCGATCCCTATGGTGTTCCCGCAAAAGGCAAAAAGGAGGAGGCGGAGCCACTCATGTTTTCCGGTAAAGTGATATGGGTCCAACGAACCATATTAGGTCTGAGCCTGGTTGTCTTGTTTATTGCCGCGTATTTGACCTCTCTTTGACCCGAGCAACTTTTGCTCTGGTGCCGGCCGGTTTCTACCAATACGCCTCTCTGCTGGAAAACTCCAACATCTATCCTGGAGGATCCTGAGAGGACATGAGGCGCTCTGACGCGATCTTTCTCTTCTTCCAAACCTGTGGTACAACCTGCCGATACGTGGAGAATTTCTGACCTGTCACGCGTAACCTAAGGAGGGGATGATGGCGAAAGCCTTTTCCGTTGCGTCCTGGAATGTGGAACATTTCGGGGCGATGAACAAAAGCAAAACGAAGCCGAAAAAAGCGGTTGCTCCGATCATACAATATCTGGCTCAACAAAACGCCGATGTGGTTGCGGTGTACGAAGTCGTAGGCTCCATCGTGTACGACACCATTGTGAGCGTGATGCCGGGCTACCAGTTTCATATTACCGAAGGGCCTCAAACACAGGAAATTCTGGTAGGGGTGAAGAGGACCTTCTCCAGCTTTTTCACCCAACGGCTGGATTTTAAATCGGGTGTGTCCGTTCTGCGCCCCGGTGCTTTGCTCACGGTTCAAGTGGACGGAAAAGCCTATCCTCTCTTGTTTTTACATTTAAAAAGTCTGACGGAACCGCGGGGGTTCGGCTTGCGGGACGATCAGACCGAACGTGCGCTCAAATTGCGTAATGCCCTGGATGCGACACCGGCCGGCGGAGGTCAAGCCAATTACATCTTTCTGGGGGATCTCAACACGATGGGAATGAATCTGACGTTTAGTACCAAGGATGTCAGTGCCGATGAGGAAGTTCAACGTCTGCAAAAACGGGTGAGAAGCCGGAAGATGCAGGTGCTCGCCAAATCCTATTCGGAGACGTTCTGGCCGGGTTCAAAGTCCTCCTACGCACCTGGCAATCTCGATCACGTCGTGGCGGCGGATCATTTACAGTTTAAGGCATTCGGGTCGGCCCACATTGATATTCGCGGCTGGCCACAGGAAACGACTCCCGAAAAGCGGGATGCCTGGACCAGGAAATATTCCGACCACGCGCTCTTATACTTCGAAGTACAGAAAGTGTAGAGCTTTCTACTTGTGCTATTCCTAGCATCTTCCGTCGGTTTTATGTGTTCCTGATAGCGGCGTTGCGCTCTCTTGAGGGTTTTGTCATTCTCATCCCGGGCGACGGGTACAATACGCAAAATCTTCAGGAGTCACGAGAGCGCCATGCCCAATGAACTATGGTGCGGTTTCTCAGGATCTGCTCAATCGGGCGGGAATCTTAGCGCAGATTGGATACAGACGTGGGATCGTCTGTTCATGAACACCGGGAAAAGCTCATAGCCGGCCATGACGCGTGATCAGATCATGAATCACCTCCGTGAAAGGATTGTGGCCTTTGCGACATCTCGTGGTTCAAGGGAGGTTGCCGAGGATTTGGCTCAGGACGTGTTCATGGTTTTGCATGAGAAATATTCTCAGGTCACGGAACTGACAGAACTGGTTCCTCTGTCGTTTCAAATTCTCCGGTTCAAAATGCTGGATCTCCATCGAAAAATGCTGCGGCGAGGGGAATATGATCAGGAATCGATTGATGAGCGGCCTGTGGCCGATTGTGAAGGCGATCCGTCGATCCAAGTTGAACAGAAAGAGCGGGTGGGTCAATTGATCGACGCGCTTCACCGATTGGGCGAGCGCTGCCGGGAATTGTTCCGGTTGAAACTTCAAGGCCACACCTTTCCGGAGATTCAGCAGCTATTCGGGGAACGTTCCATCAACACCATTTATACATGGGATTCCCGCTGTCGAAAACAGCTTCTGGCGCTGATGGGAGGACGCTGGGAGACGATCCCCCTGACTGGGGAAGCCAAAAAGAGCACTGGGAAGGGAGTTCAATAATGGGCAGGTCGTGGGAACATTTGCTGGGTGGGTATGCCACCGATACGCTGACTGATGAGGAAAAGCGGCGGTTATTTGAGGCTGCCCTTCACGATCAAACCCTCTTTAATGCCTTGGCCGATGAAGAAGCCTTGAAGGCCATGCTTGCCGATCCTGAGGCCAGACAGCGAATTCTGGCCAGTCTAGAGGCTACAGAACATCCCGGTCGTGTTAACGAGAGCCGGGGTGGATGGTTGGGCTGGTTCCGGCAACCCTCCTCCCTTGCGTGGGCGGGGAGTCTAGCTGCTCTGGGTCTCGTGCTCATCTTTGGCTGGCAAATGGAAAAAGAATGGGGATCGGTGGTCAGTCGGGAGCGAGAAGCGGAGAGATCTTCCTCAAAAGACGAAGTTGCATTTCGGCAACAGAAACCTTCTGATGAAAGTACGCCATTGGTCCGGAAGGAAGCAATGCAGAGAACACCCGCTCAGACAGAGGGGATTGAGGCGGGACGTCAATTAACCCCTGATCCGGCCACACGAGTAGATGCCAATAATGTTGATCGACGTAAGCACATTTCAGCGATGGCTGAAAAGGAGAGCGAGGCAAGAGAAAAAGGTCAAGCAATCCGGCGCCAAAGAGCAAATGAACAAGTTGCACAAGCACCGTCATCACCTTCTGCATCAGATCAGCCCAAGGTCGGAAGGGCGGTTCAGCCCTTAGCAGTTCCTGCGACCCCTGAAGTGGCGATGCCAGATATGGTTCCACACACCACAGCCCCTGGTAGATTTGCGGACCAAGCCGCGGAGGAAGCCCCTCGATCATCTCCAAGTGCCCAGGAACTGTTTTATGCATCGAGTGGATCCTTGGCTGATGAAGTCATTGGAGAAAAAAAAGATACCGATAGCTTGGATCAGGGATCTGCTCAACCTTTTCGCGGAGCCCTCTCAAAAGCCAGGAAACCCCCTTCCAAGAAGAAGGCCTTTTCCTTCCCGTTGGAGGGGGATGTTGAAAAAGGTGGAGGTGTTCCCACTGCCAGAGGGCTTCGATATAGCTTCGTCCAGCATACGAAAGCGGACAAAGATGAGGAGGTGGACAGCCGGCAGATCACCGGAAATTGGTCCGAAATACGATTGGCCGTGGAATCGAATGTTTCCGGTTATCTCTATGTGCTGGCATCGTTGGGCAATGGCAAATGGCAGAAACTGTCCACCCGTGACACCGCCGAGAGGGTAAAAACTGAAGTGTGGATTAACGTGAAACCATTTCAACGTGTGGAATTTCCACTCGGGCAGTTGACCAATGCGATAGGAAAGCCCGTTGTGTCTTCTTTAACAGTGTTGCTTTCACCCGAGCGGCTCAATGATCTGGGCCAATGGCTTGGGAGCGATGTGGCCAAGGACGGGCTGTTGATTGAACATACGGATGGCGTGGTGTTTGTTGTACAAATTGAACCGGGGAAGGAAGTTCCTTTGCTGTTGGATATTTCCTTGAAAGATTGAGGAGAAACATAGAAAGATGTTTTTATGGAATTAATAACGGAAACAAGAATCTCAAAATTATAGAGCGATAGTTTTTAGCAAAAAAACCCAAGCCATAGCCTTCCGGATCGTTTTTATTCCTTTTTTTTATTTTCTAAAACCTCCTGAAAGGATTTTTGAAGTGCTGCCATACCCTCCTGTGAAGCGGCATAGGGCCGCTGTACATAAGGAGGGAAAACATGAAGCGTGTGCATGGCAGAAAACGATGGTGGGGCTTGGTGATTGGAGGAGGGCTGGCCGGGCTGCTGGCTCTAGTAGGACTAGTAGGAACGGAGTTTCTCGGAACGGGAACACATCCTGGGCCGGTTGCCCATGCCGGCGCCCATCCCCATGAAGGATGGGTGAATGGAGATGAAGCCGGAGCCCTGGTAGGGCTAGACCCGGAGGGAAACCCCACGCAGGCCTTTCCCCTTAAACATACCGATGTGTTCATTCAAGTCAGCGGGCCGCTCGCACGGGCTCAGGTGACCCAGCAGTTCGAAAATCCTTATTCCGACAAAATCGAAGCGGTCTACACGTTTCCGCTTCCGCAGCATGCGGCGGTGGATGCGATGACGATTACCGTGGGAGATCGAGTTGTCAGGGGCAAGATCAAGAAGAGGGAAGAGGCCCGAGCCATTTATGAAGCGGCGAAACGGCGAGGCAACGTGGCAGGATTATTGGATCAGGAGCGGCCGAATATTTTCACCCAGTCGGTGGCCAATATTCTGCCTGGAGAGCAGATTACGGTGAGCATCAGTTATGTGGAGACGCTACCGTATGATGGCGGAGTTTATTCCGTGGTGTTCCCAATGGTGGTCGGCCCCCGGTATATCCCAGGGCAACCCATTGTCCAAGCGCCATCTTTGGGTGGGGGATGGGCCTATGACACCGACCAGGTGCCTGATGCCTCACGCATTACCCCACCAGTCCTGAAACCAGGCATTCGCTCAGGACATGATCTGTCCTTGGCCGTCAAGATTGATGCCGGAGTACCCATTCAACACATTCAGTCTCCTTCACATGACATCGAGGCGACTCAGTCAACCTCATCTCAGGCCGACATTCATCTGAAAGAATCTTCCACCATTCCGAATAAAGACTTTATTTTGACCTATAGGGTGGCGGGGGAGGACATTCATGATGCCGTACTCGCGCATCGAAACGGCAAGGATGGCTTCTTTACCTTGCTGCTTCAGCCGCCGGATCGGATGAAGACCGATAAGGTGACGCCGAAGGAACTGGTCTTTGTCTTGGATACCTCCGGATCGATGTCGGGTTTTCCGATTGAAAAGGCGAAGGAAACGATGCGCCTGGCCATCGACGGGCTGAATCCGCGCGATACTTTCAATCTCATCACCTTTGCGGGCGACACCCATATTCTCTTTCCCGAACCTGTTCCGGCGACTCCGGCGAATGTCCGGAAGGCTCAAGCGTTTCTGGCGTCCCGTTCGGGTGGGGGCGGGACAGAAATGATGAAGGCTATCCGTGCGGCTCTGGAGCCGTCCGATTCGCAGGAACATGTCCGGATCGTGTGTTTTATGACGGATGGATATATCGGCAACGACATGGCCATTCTGGGCGAAGTGCAGAAGCATCCCAACGCCCGCGTCTTTTCTTTTGGAATCGGCAGCAGCGTGAATCGGTTTTTGTTGGACAAGATGGCTGAGCACGGTCGCGGGGAGGTGGAATATGTGGGTTTGAATGATGACGGATCGGCGGCTGCCCGGCGTTTTCATGAGCGTGTCCAACATCCCCTTCTCACTGATCTATCGGTGGATTGGGATGGATTGGATGTGTCCGAGGTGTATCCAAAACAACTGCCCGATCTGTTTAGTGCGAAGCCGTTGATTCTGACCGGTCGGTATGCGACCCCAGGCAAGGGCACGATACGGTTGCGGGGCAAAGTGGCAGGACGTCCAGTGGTGCGGAGCATTGTTGTTGACCTTTCCAGCTTTGCTCCGGAGCATGATGTGTTGGCCACCTTATGGGCTCGGACAAAAATTGCGGAGTTGATGGCTGAAGATTACGAAGGTATCCAGCAAGGAAGCCCCCAGAAGAAGGTGCGGGAAGCCATTACGCAATTGGGCTTGGATTATCGGCTGATGACCCAGTTCACCTCATTTGTGGCGGTAGAAGAGTTGATCATCACGGAAGGGGGACAACCACGCCGGATCGAAGTGCCGGTGGAACTGCCGGAAGGCGTAAGTTACGAAGGCATATTTGGTAGCGGGGACGAACAAGGGAGGAGTTTTAGGCAAAGCATGATGCAACCGACTGCGAAAATGAGCCGAAGTTTTCTGGGAGGAGTCGTCGCTCAAGAATCCGTAGCTCCAAGCGCATCCGCAATGGTTGATCGTGTAGAACCTGAAAGAGACTTTCCCTGGCGCAAGGATTCGGCTAGCAAATTGGATTCTACACTCGAATCGTTGGTGGAACATGTAGAGAAGAAGACCACGTTGTTGCCCCAGGACGTTGCACAACATGTGAACCATGGGAAGGTGTTGCTTCAAGTCTGGTTGACCGATACCAAGCCTGAGACCTTGGAGAAGTTGAAAGAATTCGGCTTTGAAGTGGTGGCTCAGCCCAAGACGGGCCATCTTGTGATCGGGAGGCTGTCCGTTGAACACTTAGATACCTTCTCGAAATTGTCCGTAGTGCGATATCTCACGTTGCAACGGGCCGCAGCGTAAATTTGTGTGTTAGCTTTCAGGCGGCTCAGGGATGAGCCTGAGCCGCCTGATTTTTGAGTCATTCCTGACTTGGTAGCAGGAAACTATCTTTTGGGAAAGACCCTACCAAGTGGTGCGGACGGCATACTGGGTAATGAGTGGATCGGGCGTGAGGATGGTCAGTTCATGTTGGATAGCCTGGCAAATGAGCATGCGGTCAAAAGGGTCTTTATGAAGAGCAGGGAGTTTGGGCAGGTGTCCGGTTGCGGCTTCTTCCAACGCGAGTGTGCTAATGCCATGACGCTCCCGCTGTTGGGGGATAAATTGATCTACCGGTGTGGGGAGGAGAATCTTGCCCAGAGAGTATTTCACGAAAATTTCCCAAACAGAAATCGCACTCAGCACGATTTCATTTGAGGGGTCGGAAAATGTCTCCCGACTCATCGACGAAAGCGCCTTGTTGTCAGAAATGATCCACAGAAATGTGCAGGTATCGAGGAGAACTTTCACTCTGATTGCCCCGAAAACGCCTTGATAAGGTCCTCAGGGAGTGGCTCAAAAAAGCTATCGGGAATGGTGAATTGGCCCTTAGCTAAGCCAATGGGGCGTTTGCGTGAGAGAGGCGCCGGTAACCCTCTGATTTCGGCCACCGGTTCATTATGTTTGCACAAAATAATCGTTTCTCCCTTTTTGAGTTTGTCCAAATAGCGAGATAGATGGGTTTTCGCTTCGTGAATATTGAGCTTAATCATAACCTCTATATAAACTAATAATTAAACTAAGTCAATGTAGTGACAATCGTGGATCTTGGGAAAGTGGTCTTAGTTCAACAAGTCACAATGGGCCTTCGCCTTTTGATTCTATTAATCACAACTTACCTTACTGCTATTTGATTTGAAGGTTAAAACGGTTCCTGGCCGGCGCGGAGTTTGACGAGGGCGTCTTTCACGAACTCGATGTCCTTGGTGCCTGGCTCCATGTTTTGTGCGGCGAGTGTCCAGGCGGCATCGGTTTCCTGGCGGCGATTTAAATACCACAAGGCTAAACCCCGATACCAATTGACGGCGGGTTGATTGGGTAGGTCGGCCAGGACAATGTCAAAATGTGCGAGAGCCTGTTTGAATATTTCCAGATCGTCAATTTGACGCGTTTCGATCTGGATGACACCTAAATTGAAGTGGGCTTCATGCTGCTTCGGATCCAGCTCTAAGACTTTTCCCCAGGCCTTTTTGGCTTCAGGCATACGATTTAAGGCCATATAGGATCGTCCGGCCATGATTTGTCCTTGAAGGTCATCGGGATTGTCTTTGAGGCGTTTCTCCAGTTTCTCGACCATCTCCATCGGATTCGGGCCGCCGCCCATTTGGGCTTCGACGGCCATGAGCTTTTGTGCGGCCTTGAATTGTAGCGCACCGTAAATGCCGATGGAGGCGAGTAAGACCACCAACCCCGATGCAACGGCCGGAACCCAGCTTTTTCGTTTCGAGGCAATCTTTTGTTGATCGCTCGTTTCGTGTTGAGCCGTGTCCTTGAAGGTGTCCAGGCGGTCTAACAGGTGGAGCAGGCGGCGTTCATCCGTGGCTTTCAATCGTTCGTAGTCGGTTTTCTCCATACGCCCTTGCGAGAGCTCCATCTCAAGTTCCTGCAAGGACCGGATAATGGTTTCCCGTTCGACTTGAAGATCCGCAAGTTCCTGGGCTCGGTCATCATCCAGGCCGAAGGAGACGGGTGAAGGATCACGGCGCCAAAAGGGCAGAGTGAGGGAAAAGAGCACAATTCCAAGAATGACCACAAAAGGAATGATGAAGAAAGCGACAGTCGACATACAGGATGAAGATTATTCAGGACTCGAGTTCATGCTCGATACGTTTTCGAGCCTGGTCGTCCAGTGGCGGTAGAGGTTGGCTGGGCGGAGTTGGTGTATCCCGGACCCAATGGGTAACTTCCTTGTAAAGAAAAAACCCTCCGATGAGCAGGAGGAGAAACGGAGCCACCCAGATAAGCCAATTGACGCCATGTTTGGGTGGTTCCATAAGAATATAGTCGCCATAGCGGCTTAAGAAATACGCACGAATCTCAGCCTCGCTGTGCCCAAGTGCCAGGCGTTCACGAATGACTCCCCGCATCTGTTGGGCGAGCGGTGCGCCCGATTCCCAAATATTCTCCGTTTGGCAGACCGTACAGCGGAGCGTTTTGGCGATTTCCCGGACCTGAATATCTAAATTCGTCTCATCCTGCACGGCAGCGAAAAGAGAGACCGGAACGGCCAACAGAACCACGAGCCATAATGTTAATCGCATACGCATCAGGATGTCCTGGTAGCGGGTTGAGACGTGAGCAGCGGGGCAATGACTTTTTGCGTAATGTTGGTGTACACCTCGCCGGTGATCGGACCGACCCATTTATGCCGGATTTTCCCCTGTTGATCGATGACAAATGTTTCAGGCACCCCATAGACCCCATAATCAATGGCTAGTTGCCCTTTGAGGTCACGGACATGGGAGAAGGTTGTGCCGTATTGCTGTAAATAGTGTTGGGCATCAGGCAATTTGTCTTGATAGTTCACGCCCAGCATGACGAAGTCAGGATGATCTTTGAAGAGTTGATGAAGCTGTAAGATGCTTTCGTGCTCTACCTTGCATTCATAGCACCAAGACGCCCAAAAATTGAGCAGAACCACTTTCCCCTTGAATTGAGCCAGAGAGATCGTTTGTCCTGTTTCGACATCCGGTCCTTCAAAGTTGGGAGCCTCGGTCCCGATCAGGACCGTAGGAATGTGCCGTGGGTCCCCCCAGAGCCCCTTGTAAAACAAGGCGAACAGTCCCAGCAGGATGAGGACCAGAGTCAGTTGCCAGCCTTTGTTCATTCTTCCTTCTTTCGCGGGCGGAGAATATTCAGAATGACGCCGAGACCCATAATGACTCCTCCGCCCCACACCCAAAGAATCAGCGGATTGAGCACTCCGCGGGCGACGGCCACGCCGTCTTCGGAGACTTCCGGCATGGTCAGAAAAATGTGCCCCATGTTGATGGCATAAATGGCCGATTCCGTGGTGGGCGTTTGGGTGGCTGCGTATATCCGCTTTTGTGGCCGAAGTTCCGTGATCAGATTTTCTCCCTTAAACACCTGGAAGACGCCTTCCTGGGCGTTCCAATTCCCGCCGGCCACTTCGTGGATGTTTGTCAGTTTCATACGATAGTCCCCGATGGCGAATTCATCCCCCACGCGCATCGATACCACTTTTTCCGTTTGATAAATGGTCGAGGCAATGATGCCCACCACCAACACGAGAACGCCGATATGGGTAATCATGCTGGAATAGCGCCGTTGGTTGGCGGTAAAGGCCGCCAGACCTCCCTGGAAGATATTGCTTCCGTTTCGCTGGGCATACAGTTGTGAGATTTTGCCGAAGTCTAAGACAATTGCCATACCCGCGAATGCCACGACATAACTTCCTGCCAGGGCATAAAGGTTCTGAATCCCTGTCACAAGGAGCAGGATGACCATAACCGCGCCCGCTAAGAGAGGTAGAGAAAAACTTTTTTTCAGGCTCGCGATCGACGCTTTCCGCCACGGGATATAGGGTCCGATGCCCATGAGAAATAACAGTCCAAGGGCAATAGGCATAAACACGGCATTGTAATACGGCGGGCCGACGGTGACTTTGGCGTCCTGCAGCGTTTCAAGGATTAACGGATACAAGGTTCCCAGGAAGACTGTGGCCGCAGCTACCAGAAAGAATAAATTATTAAAGAGGAAGATCGATTCACGGGATATCAGCGAATCCATCTCGACTTGTGATTTCAATTTATTGGATCTCAGGATCAACGCGCCGAAAGCAATTCCGATGACGGTGCCGACGAACAGAAGAATGTAGAGGCCGCGCTCAGGATCCGTGGCAAAGGAATGAACGGAAGTGAGCACGCCGCTTCGTACGAGAAAGGTGCCAATCAGGGACAAGGAAAATGTGACGATGATGAGGAAGAGATTCCAGACTTTGAACATCTTCCGCTTTTCCTGCACCAGCACCGAATGGAGGTACGCGGTGCCCACCAGCCAGGGCATAAACGACGCATTTTCGACAGGATCCCAGCCCCAATAGCCGCCCCAGCCCAGTTCATAATACGCCCAATAGCCGCCAAGCAGGATACCGGTCGTCAGGCACATCCAGGCAAACGTGGTCCATCGCTGGGTGACCTTGATCCACTCTTCGCCTAATCGCCCGGAAAATAACGCGGCCATGGCAAAGGAAAAGGGAATGGAAAATCCCACATAGCCCATGTAGAGCATGGGGGGGTGCATGACCATCGCCGGGTCTTGCAGCAACGGATTCAAATCTTTGCCATCAAGGGGAACGGGCAGGAGCCGTTCAAACGGACTCGAGAGAAAAACAATTAAACATAAAAATCCGAACATGACCGCCGATTCTACAGCGATCAAATAGGGCATGATCGCAGGTTGGGTGCGCCAATGCAGCCAGACGGCCAGGGTGCTGAAGAGGGAAAGAATGAAGACCCAGAGCAGCAGGGAGCCTTCATGCCCCCCCCACACGGCAGCGACGGTATAGAAAAACGGGAGTTTTGAGTTTGAATTATTGGCGACGTAGAGGACGGAGAAGTCCCGCGTGATAAATGCATAGACCAATGAGAGCATGCCCACGCTGAGCAGAAAAAAAATGAGCGTGACGGCCATGCGTCCCGACCTGGCCCAATCGGGGTTGCGGGTTTTGAGGGCTAAGACGGCACTGGCCATGCCAAAGACAGACAATACGAGGGCGACAATAACTGAAAAATGTCCAATTTCAATAATCATGTAGAAGAGCGAGCCGGCTTAAGGGGAGAGGGTTTTCATGAAATCTTTTTTGGGCAGTTCTACGCCAGCTCGCTTGAGTTCCATGGGCATGTAGTCTTCGGAGTGCTTGGCCATGATCATCGTGGAATGAAAGGTCTTGCCGTCTCGCCATTGGCCTTCTACCACAGCCCCTTGTCCTTCTTTGAAGAGGTCTGGAGGAATGCCCTGGAACGCCACGGGAATGGTGACAGCGCCGTCTGTGAGTTCAAAAGTGAGACCCACAGGCTCGGCTTGGGTTTTCAGGCTGCCTTTTACGACCATGCCGCCCACCCGAACTTTTTTGGTATAGGCTTCTGCCGTGAAGGCTTTGACCTCGGATGGGGTGACGAAATACACAATATTTTCCCCGAAATTCCCGAATGCAAGATATCCGAGCGAACCGGCAATCAACAAGATGCTGACGACGATCGCGATCTTTTTATTCTTTGTTCCCAAGAGAGTCGGCCTCTGGTTCGTAAAGTTTCGATTCTTTGATCTCTTTAAATAAAACCATGACTCTTTGGCTCATGGCAAATACCATCCACCCCAAGGCCAGGACGGAAATCAGATAGGCCGCAGCCACAAATCCAAAATTATTGATTAATGCCGTCTCCTGTGCCCTGAAAACCTGTGCCTGGCTGTCCCAGCGTCCGATGAGGACCAGCGTTTTCAGTTCACGAATATTTTCCAGCGGGGGACCCTGGTACACCACAGCGAGGCTGGATGCCCCGTCGACGAATTCAAATGTGGCCTGCCCTTGTTCCATATCTCCTTTCAACGTACCACTTTTGACCATCCCTTGTATCCGGACCGGTTGAGTGGCCGGAGAACTGCCGAGTAGCGTTCCCACCGAAATTGTGGATAAGTGTTGTTGGTAGTGCTGATAGGTCAGGAAGCCGAGAAGAAGGGTTGCCCCAAGAATCAGAGCCCAACGTGTATAGAGTCCGGTCATGGAGTCGTCTGGGAAAAATGGGTTTGACTGAGCAAGCGGCCTTTTTTGGCGTGCAATAAATCAGTTAAGTACAAAATTTGGGTCCGGACCATTACCATATACGCAAACAACAACCAACATCCGAGGCTCATCAACGTCAAGGGGATCAGGATGTCATCTGAAATACTCACCCCTCTGGTGGAGAAGGACATGGGTTGGTGGAGTGTTCTCCACCATTCTACCGAAAATTTAATAATCGGCAGGTCGATGCCTCCAACGATAGCCAGAATGGCGGCGTAGCGCCCGCCTCGCATAGGGTCATCTACCAGTCGTCGAAGCATGAGGTATCCCCCTAAAATCAGGAGGAGCACGGTAAACGAGACGAGTCGGGGATCCCAGGTCCACCAGGTATTCCACGTGGGTTTCGCCCAAATCGATCCTGTGATAAGAGCCAGTGTCGTAAAGAGTGCACAAATACTGGCCGAGGCCTGGCACATGTTATCCACCAGGGGATCCCGTTTCCACAAATACCAGATGCTGCCGCCAAATAAGACGGAATAGGCCAAGGTGCTCGTGTGCGCCAGCGGGACATGGACATACATAATTCTGACCAGCTCGCCTTGGTAGTAATCAGGCGGCGAGGCGAGTAAGCCGGTGTACAGGCCTAAAAAGATGCAGAGAGCAGCCCCTCCTCCAAACCACCCTTTATAGCGTTGGATCTGTCGGATAATGCGATTGATCATGGTTTGTATTGTAAAGGGATATGAGCCAGTGGGAAAGGGCAGACAAGACAAGCCGAATTCAAGATTTAAGAG
>Ga0224510_10000197_pt1 | contig 50929 bp, 43 predicted proteins | sample SF_May12_sed_USG_FD_170161 | JGI IMG/M metagenome (GOLD analysis project Ga0224510, IMG submission 170161) | Sediment microbial communities from San Francisco Bay, California, United States - SF_May12_sed_USGS_4_1 | ecosystem: Environmental > Aquatic > Marine > Sediment | place: USA: California... | reverse complement strand
TCGCCGGGATCGAGGCCGGCGAGGAGGTCGTGACCGCCGGCCAGATGAAGCTGTTTGACGGTGCGTCCGTGCGGACGGTCCGCCCGGGGTCGTCGGCCGACCAGGCCCAGTAGCCATGCAGTTGTCCGACATATCGATTCGTCGTCCGGTGCTCGCCACCGTGATGAACCTGATCATCCTGTTGCTCGGCCTGATCTGCTACGACCGGCTCGCCGTCCGGCTCGTGCCCAATGTCGACGTGCCCATCGTCACGGTCTCGACATTTTATCCCGGTGCGAACGCGCAGGTCATCGAGTCGCAAATAACGAAACCCGTCGAAGACGCGCTGTCGGGCATCGAAGGGATCGACTATATAAGCTCCGTCAGCCGCGCCGAATCCAGCCAGGTCTCGGTGCGCTTCCGCCTGGACCGCGCTCCCGACGCGGCAGCGAGCGACGTGCGTGACCGGGTTGCACAGGCGCGTGGCCTGTTGCCCGAAGAGGCCGACGAACCGATCGTGCAGAAGCAGGAAGCCGACGCGCAGCCGATCATCTACCTCGGTTTTTCGTCCGATCGCCACAACGAAGTCGAGATCGCCGATATCGCCATCCGGCTGGTCAAGGACCGGATCCAGACGATACCCGGGGTCGCGGAGGCGTCCGTCTATGGCAATCGCTACGCCATGCGCGTCTGGCTCAATCCGGATCGCCTGGCCGGGTTCGAGCTGACGCCGCAGGACATCGAGAATGCGCTGCGGCGCCAGAATATCGAGGTGCCGGCGGGCCGCGTCGAGGGCAGCCTCCGCGAGTTCACGGTGCTTGCGGAGACGGATCTCCGGGAACCGGAGGAATTCGCACAGATCATCGTCAAGGAGACGAACGGCTTCCTGGTTCGTCTCGGCGACGTAGCACGCATAGAACTCGGCGCCGACAATTCGCGCTTCCGGGCCCGTTTCATGCAGCGCAATGCGGTGCCTCTCGGTGTCGTCAAGCAGGCGGTAGCGAACCCGCTCGACATCTCCAGGGCCCTGAAGCAAATGCTGCCCGAGATTACGCGGACCCTCCCCGAGGGCATGCGCGTGGACATCGCGCATGATACGACCGTGTTCATCGAAGAATCGGTGGCCGAGGTCTATACGACGGTGCTAGAGGCGATTCTGCTGGTCGTGCTCGTGATATTCCTGTTCCTGCGCAACTGGCGTGCGGCGCTGGTGCCAATGGTCACGATCCCGGTATCGCTGATCGGCGCGTTCGCGATGATGTACCTGTTCGGATTCACCATCAACACGCTGTCGTTGTTGGCGATGGTGCTGGCGATCGGCCTGGTCGTCGACGATGCGATCGTGATGCTCGAAAATATCTACCGGCACATCGAAGAGGGCGTGCCGCCTCTCGAGGCCGCCTTCAAGGGGAGCCGTCAGATCGGTTTCGCTATCATCGCGATGACTTTGACGCTGGCCGCGGTCTACTTCCCGTTCGCATTCGCAACCGGGCGCAGCGGCATGCTTTTCGTCGAGTTCGCGCTGACGCTCGCCGGCGCCGTGCTGATATCGGGGTTCACGGCGCTGACGCTCTCGCCGATGATGTGTTCGAAGCTCCTGAGGCATGAAGAAAAGCACGGACGCATTTTCGAGCTGGGCGAGGCGATACTCCGCGGCCTCGATCGCGGCTATCACGCGGCTCTCGCGCGGGTGCTGCGTATGAAATGGGTGGCGGTAGCGCTCGCCGTCACGATCGTCGCCGCCATGGTCACGCTGCTGATCGCTTTGCCGGATGAACTCGCGCCGGCAGAGGACCAGGGCATCGTTATCGGCTTTGCGACAGCCCCGGAGGGTGCGACGATCGGCTACACGGATCGCTATGCCCAACAGATGGAAGGTTTTTTCGAGACGATCCCGGAGCATAACCGTTACATGACTATAGTCGGGTTCACCGGCGTAACCACGGCCATCGGGTTCGTCGGCCTCGTGCCGTGGGATGAGCGAGAGCGGTCGTCACACCAGATCGCGCAGGAGCTGTTTCCCAGGTTCATGGGCATCCCCGGCGTGCTTGCTTTCCCGATCACGCCGCCGCCGCTGGGACAGCGCGATTTTGGCCAGCCGCTGCGCTTCATCGTGCAGACGACGGGTGACTGGGACGAGCTCGACGGAATGGTGAACCGGCTCTTGCAGAAGATGCGTGAGAACCCGAACCTGACGAACCCGGACTCGGACCTGAAGCTCAACAAGCCGGAGCTCAAGATCGACGTGAACCGTGAGAAAGTAGCGTCGGTCGGTGCAAGCGTCGAGGCGGTCGGCCGGACCTTGGAAACGATGTTCGGTGGCCGCAACGTTACGCGCTTCAAGATGGGCACCGAACAGTACGACGTCATCGTTCAGCTCGAAGAGGGATCGCGCAATACGCCGACCGACCTCAGCAGCGTGTTCGTGCGGGGCCAGGGCGATACGATGATCCAGCTGCAGAACCTGGCAACGGTGACCGAGACCGTTGCCGCCAAGGAGCTCAATCACTTCAACAAGCTGAGGTCGGCGACGATCAGCGCCGGCCTCGTTCCCGGCTACGCTATGGGACAGGCAATCGACTGGATGGAAGACGCACTGGCCGAGGTGGCCCCTGAGGGACTTTACGACCTGGGCGGACAGTCGCGCGAATTCCGCGAGTCGGAGTCGAGTGCGGTCCTGCTGATGATCCTGGCGCTCGTGTTCATTTACCTGGTGTTGTCGGCCCAATTCGAGAGTTTCGTCGATCCCCTGATCATCCTGGTATCGGTGCCACTCGCGATGTTTGGCGCGTTCCTGTGCCTTACCGCGCTGAACTGGGGCGGCGACCTGGGCTGGTGGCGTCAGTCGGGATCCTGGAACATCTATACGCAGATAGGCACGGTCACGCTGGTCGGCCTGATTTCGAAGCATGGCATCCTGATCGTCGAATTCGCGAACCAGCTGCGCAGTGCCGGCATGGAACGACTCGAGGCGGTGCTGGAGTCGGCCTCGCTCAGGCTGCGGCCGATACTGATGACGACCGGGGCGATGGTGCTGGGCGCCGTGCCGCTGGCGCTCGCATCCGGCGCGGGTGCGGAAGCGCGTCACCAGATTGGCTGGGTCATCGTCGGCGGTATGAGTTTCGGCACGGTCTTCACGCTGTTCGTGGTGCCGGTCTTTTACCTGCTGTTGTCCGGCAAGCACGCGGCGCTGCCGGAAGCGGCACGCCAGGCTCTTGACGGGCAGACCGAGGTCCCCGGGCTGGTCGCCGCACAACCGTCCTGAGCCGGGCGCGAGCCCGCTGCCCGGCGCTGCGGTCGAGCCGAAAACCGGTCGCCGACTTGTCCGCGGGGCGGGCACGTTGCCTCGGCGGGCCGGTCGGTGCTAAGACTGGGACCCAGCGTAAGCGAGGTCTCGCCATGGCAACTCGAAAGCTCGTCGTCCTGCTGGTCCTGGCGATGCTGGCCGGACCGGCGCCGGCAGAGCACGCGCGCAACGAGTCCCTGTACCTGACGATGCGTGACGGCGTCCGCATCGCGGTCGACGTGTGGCTACCGGCGGAACTCGCGGCGGGCGAGGGCGTCCCGGCGCTGCTCCACGCGACGCGCTACTGGCGCGCCCTGCAGTCGGTGGCGGGGGGCATCGAGTCCGACAATCGCTATGCAGAAGCGGAGGCCATCAATGCAGCCGGCTACGCGCTGGTGCTGGTCGATGCCCGCGGCGCCGGCGCGTCCTTCGGAACCCGTCCGTACGAGATGAACGTCGACGAAGCCACGGATTACGGGGAGGTCGTCGACTGGATCGTCGGGCAGCCCTGGTCCAATCAGAGGGTGGGCGCCTACGGCGTTTCCTACGCCGGTAATACGGCCGAGATGCTGCTGATCAACCGGCATCCGGCGGTCAAGGCCATAGCGCCGTTGTTCAACGACTTCGATAATTTCGGCCACCTCATTTTCCCGGGTGGCGTGTTGACGATCGGCTTCCTCGAGGAATGGGGCAACCGCGTCCACGAGATGGACCGCAACGACATTTGCGCGGTGCGCGAACTCGAGGGTGAGGCCTGCCGTGAACTCACCGATAGCTGGCTCGGCGTCAAGCCCGTGGACGAAGACCCCGACGGCCGCCTGCTGGCCCAGGCGGTGGCGGAACATGCCGCGAACGTACACCCGTACGAAGCGGCGCTCGAGTACGAATTCCGCGACGATCCCTGGGGCGGCGAAGGCGGGATGCGCAACGTCGGTTACCTGCGCAGCCCGGCAGGGCACCTGGCCGATATCGAGGCCTCCGGCGCCGCGATGCTGGTCCGGGTCGGCTGGCAGGATGCGGCAACCGTCAACGGTGCGCTCGGCCGTTACATGACGATCGGCAACACGCAGCAGGTCTTCATAGGCCCCTGGGACCACGGTGCTCGCAACGACGCGGATCCGTTCCACGAGTACGATCGGACGGTGTCCCCGTCGCCGGAGGAGCAGTTCGCGCAGATGATTGCCTTCTTCGATCGGTACCTTCGCGCAGAAGCCGACGACGCGACCAGATCCAGCATCAGCTATTACACGCTCGGCGCCGACCGCTGGACGACGACCGAAGTCTGGCCGCCGCCCGAATTCGGTTACCGCGACTGGTACTTTGCCGCAGGCGGTCTGCTCGATACGAATGCGCCGGAAGCCTCGAGCGGGTCGGATGATTACGTCGTCGACTTCGAGGCGACTACCGGACGGCACAATCGCTGGTACACGAACAATGGCTCCGGCGACGTCGTTTACCCGGACCGGGCGGACGAGGATCGCAGGCTGCTGACCTACACCAGTGCGCCGCTCGCGGAAGATACGGAGGTGACCGGGCACCCGATAGTCACCCTGTACCTGAGCTCTACCGAGGAAGACGGTGCGTTCATCGCGTACCTCGAGGACGTCGCGCCGGACGGGCGCGTGACCTACATAACGGAGGGTCAGCTGCGCGGCATGATGCGCCGGGTGGCGAGTCAGCCGCCCCCCTACAGAAAGATCGGGCCGCATCGCAGCGAGTTGCGCGCGGGTGCCATGCCGCTCGTGCCTGGGGAAGTGGCCGAGCTCGAGTTCGAGCTGTGGGCGACTTCGGTGCTGTTCCGGAAGGGGCACCGAATCAGGATCGCGCTCGCCGGCGCGGACAGGGACACGTTCCTGCGCTATCCGCGCGACGTTGCGGTTCCGGTCCTGACGGTGGAGCGCAACCACCGCTACGCCTCGCGCGTCAGGCTGCCGATGCGCGATCTCGGGCCGCGCTAGTGCTGCCGGATCAGCGTCCGGCGAGGTCCTCGCGCTCGCCCAGGCTAACGCCGAGTATCCCGCTGTCGTCGACGCCGAAATAGAGCGCGCTGTCGCGACCCGTCCACAGGGTCGCAAGGCGCAGCGAGCGATGTTCGATGATCCTGCCCAGCAGCGTGCCCTGCCAACGCGAGTTGTCGTGGACGAGGGCGGGTGTCTCGAATTCGTTCAAGACCGGCGACGCTGCTTGGATATAGGTAGTGCTGCGGATACGTATCGGGCGACCGGCCCTCGTTGCTGCGATGAAATGCTCGATGCACCAGCGGGACGGATAGGGCGAGGTCCGGTGCTCGGAGTGGCGGATGTCCGACGTGTCCGGCAACAAGTCGTCGCCGGGGGCAGGGCGCGCCAGCAGCACGATGCAAAGGCCGGCAACGATAGCTGGCAGCTTCGACATCCTGTCTCCTCCCCATCCGAACGATGCGCACCAGAGGAAGCCCATCATCCGTCTTCGGCGGCCCCGGCAGGAGGAACTGGGTCACCGATCCGGCCCGCCGCCGATATATGTCAAAACTGCCGGCTTGGAAAAAGAGCGCAGGCGCATTGGACGGGCTGCGGTGGCGGTGCGAGCCACCTCCGTCCTCAGTCGATAGCCAACCTGCCCAGGACTCGTCTCGCCACCTCCACCGGCCTGGATGACCAAAAAAAACGGGCCCCGCAGGGCCCGTCTGTTCGAATCCCGCAGGATCCAAATCAGTCGAAGTACTTGCGGACCGTAATGCCGTAGGTGCGCGGCTCGTTCGGGTAGCCGCTATAGCTGCCCGCCTGCGCGACCGCCGGGAATGCGCTCAGCAGGAACTCGTCGTTGTTGAGGTTGCGCGCCCAGATCATGGCCTCGAAGCCGTTGTCCCAGGCAAGTCCGGTGCTGGCATTGACCATGCTGATCTCGCGCGACGCAACATTGGCTGGTACGTTCTCGATGATCTGCACTTCGTCTTCGTAGATGTACTCGAAGCGGATGAAGCCATTCGTCGCGCCAACCTGGAAGTTGTAGTTGGCGTTAGCGTTCATGGCCAGTTCGGGTACGCCCGGGACCTTCTTGCCGGACAGGTCTTCCGGACCGCTGACGCCGTTGCCGCCCGGGAACGAGTCGTAGACCGGGTCCAGCCAGGTGGCGCTCAGCGCGAGCTGCACTGCGTCGACCGGGTTCCACTGGACGTCGAACTCGACGCCGGTCGTCGACTGCTTGCCGGCGTTCGCGAGTACGAAGCCGGTGCCGGTGAAGATGTTGCCCTGGAAGCCTTCGATCTCCTGGTCGAATACCGTCAGGTTCCAGCGCGCGCGCTCGCCGAAGTACTTCAGGCCGACTTCGTACACGGTCGATTCCTCGGGACCGGCGTAACGGGTGCCGGCAACCAGGTTGTTGACGGAGAGGCCGGCCGACGTCAGCGCCGCGATGTCGGAGGCGAACGGCCGCGAGTCGCGCGACAGGTTCCACGACGAGGCCTTGAAGCCCGTGCCGGCGCCGACATACATGTTCAGGCTGTCCGTGACGTCGAAGGCGAGCCGGAGCGTCCAGGTCGTGTCGTCGTCCTCTGTACGGCCGGACTCGACGGCGTTCGGGAAGCCGACGAACGGCGGCAGGAACTGCAGCGGCGAAAGCGCCGTGAAGGCCAGCGCCGGGTTGCAGTTCGGGGCATTCTGAGGCGTGCACGCGACCGTGCTCAGGGCAGCGGCAATCTGGGCGGCCTGCGCCGGTGGCGTTCCGGCGGCCACCAGCTGCTGGAAGATCAGCGCGGCACCGATCCCGGTCGAAACCTGGAGCAGGTCGAGGCCCGAGAAGACGTCCGTGTTCGTCATGTTGACGAACGCGTCCTTCTCGTCCTTCGTGTAGTTCATGCCCGCGGTCAGCGTCACGCGATCGGTCAGGTGCCAGTCGACCTGGCCGAAGACCGACGTTGCGGTATTTTCCTGGCCCGACAGCTCGTCGTTGCCCTGGCCCTCGGCGAAGAAGATGCCGGGCGCCGGCAACAGGCCGGCCTGGACCATGATGCCTTCGAGCTGGCTGACGGCGCCGCCCGACAGGATGTCCGCATACGGCCGGAAGCCCGGGCCGTAGGCGATCTTGCTGGACGTGTCCACTTCTTCGTCGAAGTAATAGAGGCCGACCATCCAGTCGATCGTGTTGTCGCCGGTGGACTGCAGGCGCAGTTCCTGCGTCAGCGTGTCGATCGTCGTGTCGAGCGAGTTGCCCGAGTCGTCGCTGATCAGCGGTGCGCTGGTGAAATCGACGTCGCTGTTCTCGAAGCGGTCCAGCGTGCGCGCCGCCGATATCGACGTGAGCATCATCGAATCGGTGATGTCCCAGTCGATCTGCATTGATACGCCGCCGTTTTCGAACTGGTTGACCGGGTCGAAATCGTAGTAGTTCTCGTAGGCGAACGGCGCATTGCCGACGAGGTTGCCCCCGATCGCACGAACCGCAAGCCCGGTGGGGCCGTCGACGAGGTTCGCGACGCCGCAGCAGGCCTCGTCGATTTCCTCGTAGTCGGCGATCAGTCGGACCTCCACGGTGTCACTCGGCTGGAAGAGCAACTGGCCGCGGACGTTCCAGCGGTCCCGCTCGCCGTACTCCTCGCCGTTGACGAGGTTCGTGTAGTAGCCGTCGCGCTGGTTCATACCACCCGACAGGCTGAATGCAACCTTGTCCGAAATCGGCCCGGTGACGTCGCCCTTGACGATCCACTGGCTGTAGTCGCCCGCCGTCAGCGATACGGAGCCGCTGTAGGCATCGAGATCGGGCTTCGCGGTGATCACGCTGATGACGCCGGCGGACGCGTTCTTGCCGAACAGCGTGCTCTGCGGACCGCGCAGGACCTCGATGCGCTCGATATTCGGGAAGTCGGCCATCGAGGCGGCGGTGCGCGATCGGTAGACGCCGTCGATGAATACGCCGACGGATGGCTCGATGCCGGCGTTGTTCGCGCCGTTACCGAAGCCGCGGATGATGAAGTTCGTGTTGCCCGTCGTCTGTAGCTGGGTGACCTTGAGCGACGGGACCAGGAACTGCAGGTCCTTGATGTCCAGGATCTGCGAGCGCTGTATCTGCTCGGCGCTGACGACGGAGACTGCGACCGGAACCTCCTGCAAGGTCGTCTCGCGCTTGGCCGCCGTAACGACGATTTCTTCGATCTGGAAATCGGCCTGTTCCTGTGCCAGCACAGGAATGGCCACCGAGGCGGCTATCGTCGCCGATATGCCCGCCAGCAACGGTTTTTTCAACATGGGATCCCCACCTGTGAGTGAGTTGAAAAGCCAGAGAAAACGGAACGATATGCCAATCATTTTGGCTTGGCAAATGAATCAATCAGGCTCAGTGTGGCGATAATACAACAGCTGCAGCGATCCGGCGAGCGGCTTTGGGGAGCAGGGCCCGCTCGGCGGCTGAGCGCCTTTGCCGGACCGGGTCTGCGATGAGCTTTCAGTCGGTCCCGGCAGAGGCGCGGACGGCCGGTGGCGGCGGTTCGACCGCCGCGCCGAAATAGCGCATCGCGAGGTTGAAAGCGACGAACAGGACGACGACCGCTATGCCGAGAACCAGCGGCGTCTCGTAGATCCCGGCCAGGAAATACGCCAGCACGGTGACCAGGCCGGTCAGCAGGGCATAGGCGCCCTGCGTGGTCACGTGGTTGATGTGCACGCAGTCGGCGCCGACCGAGGCCAGCACGGTCGTGTCCGAGATCGGGGAGGCGTGGTCGCCCATCAGTCCGCCCGACAGGACCGCCGCGATCGTCAGGTACATCGACGCGCCCAGCTCGTGGCCGACCGGGACGGCGATCGCCATCAGTATCGCGAACGTGCCGTAGGACGAACCGGTCGACAGCGAGATCACCGCGCCCAGCACGAACACCAGCATCGGGAAGAAGGCCGGCGATACGGTGCCGGTGATGATGGAGGCGACGTAATCGGCGGTACGCATGTCCTTGGTCACCGAGCTGAGCGTCCATGCCAGCACCAGCACGATCGAAATGTAGACCAGCTTCTCGGCACCCTCGATGAAGAAACCGAGCGACTGCCCATAGGTGACTGCTTTGTGCCGTCGCATCATCTCGGCGCAGGTCAGCGATGCCGCCACGTAGCCGATGACGAGCGTCGAGCGGATGTGCGTGCTGGTCACGCCGTCATGCAGTGCGTGCCAGACGAACAATCCGATTACCAGGACCAGCATGACGCCGAGCGGATACAGGAAAATGCCGAGCGGATCCTGTTTTTCCTCCGCTCCTTGCGCGCTCTCCGGCTTCGCCAGCGCGGTGAGATTACGGTATTCCAGGTACTGGGCCTGGACACGTCGCATCGGGCCGTAGTCCCGGCGGGTCATCACGACGATCGGCACGCTGAGCAGCGCGAGGAAGGCGTAGAACTGGTAGGGAATTACCTTTACAAGCACAGAGAAGGCGTTCTCCGTCAGGCCGACCTCCTGGTAGGCATTCTCGATCAGGCCCATGATGTAGGCGCCCCAGCCGATGAACGGGATCAGGATGCTGATCGGCGACGAGGTTGTGTCGAGGATGTAGGCGAGCTTCTCACGGCAAAGCTTGAACTCGTCGAACACGGACCGGAACAGTGGGCCGATGATCAGGCTGTTGCCGGAGTCTGTGAAGAAGATGCCGAGGCCGGCCAGCCACGCGAGTATCTGTGCCTTTGCCGGCGTCGACACGACGCGCGTCATGCGCGCGGCGAACGTGCGGGCGCCGCCCGAAACCTCCAGCAGCTTGACGAAGCCGCCGATGATCATGATGACGAGGATCACCTGCGCCTGCGTGCCTCTGGAAACCTCCGCCAGGACCTGGTCCTCGATGGCATTGAACAGGGCGTTGAACGGGTGGAAATCGGTGATGATCAGCGAGCCGCACAGGATGCCGAGCGTGAGCGCCACGACGACGTTCTTCGTATAGATCGCGAGCACCACGGTGAGCAGCGGCGGAACGATCGACAGAAACCCGTAGTCCTGCATGTGCTTGCGGCTTTCCCCGGCGCGGCAAGCGTCGGAGCATAGCACGCAGGAGTCGCTGCGAGAGAACGCACCCGGCTCCGCGGACTACCAGCGGTCGGGTCGGTAAGGAGAGAGGTCGAGGCGTGGCGAGCGGCCGGCCACCAGGTCGGCAATCAGTCGGCCCGTGACCGGTCCGAGCGTCATGCCGAGATGCTGGTGCCCGAACGCGTAAATCACGTTTGGCGAGCGCCCGCAGCGCCCGATCACGGGCAGCGAGTCGGGCAGCGAGGGCCGGCAGCCCATCCACACCGACGCCTCGCTCGCATCGACGGCAGGCAACATCCGCTTTGCCAGCGGCAGGAGGCTGCGGATGCGCCGGTAATCGGGCGGGGCTTCGACGCCGGCCAGCTCGACCTGGCTGGTCATGCGCAGCCCGGTTTCCATCGGCGACAGGACGAACGAATGATCTGCATTGAGCACCGTGCGGCCGAGAAGGGCCTCGGTACCGGCCGGCAGCATCAGGTGATAACCGCGTTCGGTATCGAGCGGTATGCGGTCGCCCAGGGCCTGCGCCAGGGGTCGAGACCACGCACCGGCAGCGACGACGACCCGATCCGCTCGAAGCGTTGCGCCGTCGGTCAGGCGAACGGATGCGCCGTCAGCGTCGGGCTCTACCGCACTCACGTCGCCCAGCTGGAAAATGCCGCCTCCGGCTGCCAGGAGTCGCACCATCTCCTCGACCATCCGCCCGGGATTGACTATGCGCAACCCGTCAGACTGCCAGATGGCTCGACGATAGATCGGCGCGAGGTGCGGCTCCAGGTCCTGGATGTCGCCGGCCGCCAGCAACTCATACGGGGTGCCTGCGGCGTCGAGGAGTTCCCGCGCCGTTGCCGTTGCAGTGAACGACGCTTCGGTTTCGTAGACCTTCAACCAGCCACCGGTGGCGAGCAGGGCATCGAGCGACGTGCCTTTGCTCAGCTCGCGCCATGCCTCCACCGCCGTTGCAGTCAATGCATGCAGGTCGGTTGCGATCTGGTTGACGCGCGACCGGCGGCTCGCGGCAGCGAAGCGCAGCAGCCACGGCAGAATCCTGGGGAGGTAGGCAGCCCGTATCGACAGCGGCGGCAGCGGCCTGAGCATCATTCGCAATACATCGCGGACGATGCCGGGCATGGCGGTCGGCGCACAGGAGCCATTGACGATCGCCCCTGCATTACCAAAAGAGGCGCCGGCCGCCGGTCCGCTCCGATCGATCACCGTAACATTGTGCCCGTCGCGTTGCAGGCTGAGCGCTACCGATGCGCCGACCACGCCGGCGCCGATCACGACTACTAATTTTTGCGACAAGACCCTCGCCCCGGGTGCTCAGCGATCACAGTTGGGCTGACTCTATGCAAGGCTGGGGCACGGGGCAATAGCCCTGCGGCCGTCGTCAGAGCAGGCGGCGCAGCCTCTTGTAGCCCTGCTTGATCTCGGATCCGAGCAATTGTGCCGCTTCGGCTATATCGCCACCGGCGTCCTTGGCCTCGTCGAACATCTGTTCGCTGCGTGCCTCGAAATTGTCCCACTTCTGTTCCAGCTCTTCCCAAACCTCTTTCGCCTCGGCGCTGGCCAGATGCAAGCGGACGCGCAGTTCGTCGCGCTGCTGCCGGACGTCATCGTATACGTTCCTGAGTTCCTGTTTGAGATCGTCTACGTCCATATCGTCTCTCCTGTCTATCGGGCCGGCTTTCGCAGCGATGCGCCGACCTGTCAGGATGGTCGCAGATGCACATCGAAAACGCGCTCGTGACTAATACCTATCGAGTTGCCGGCTTCGACGCTCAGGACAGTCCGTCGCTGTTCGCTGCCTGGACCTTGCTCGTCGAACGATGCGGCGGGGCCGGCAGGTGGTCGCCGGCGCGTGCCCGGGAAGCGCGATCTCGCCCGCTGCCGGTTACCGCTCGTAATCGTGTTCGGGCCCGCCGACGCCGGCTGCAGGCCTTGTTTCTCAGCCGAGCAATTCGCGCTGCCCGGGCTGCCAGTGTGCGAGGCTTACCTGGGCACAGCCGATGCCGAGCGAGCGTACCCAGCGCGCTGCGGCGTCCAGCGTGACCCAGGACCTGACCTTGCCTCGCCGCGTCTCGGCAGTGACGGCACCGTTGGGCGTGCTCGCCTCGATATGGAAACGGGCACCGTGGCCGATGATGCGGATCTTCTTGATAGCGCCGGCGGCGACCATCGCCCTCAGCAGTTTTTCATCCATCGTGGCTCTCTCTGAACATTTCACCCTGTTCCGGAATCGGAATGCCTCTCTCGTCGCAATGGCGGCGAATCAGCATTTCGACCATGTTTGCGACGCTGCGATGCTCTTTCAGAGCAGCAATGCGGACGCCCTCCTTGATGGCCGGGTCGATGCGCAGGTTCAGCGTGGCGGTCTTGGTTTTCGACATGTAGCAAAAATCGTTACAAAGCGCAGCAAATGTAACGCACTTTTGTCCGGATGTCGAGCGCAGAACCGCTGTCGGGAAGTGTCTCTAAGCTTTTGAAATAGCGCGGATCGGCCTCTTTTACGTGCTGAGTGATCGCAGCCTGGCGCCAATATTGCCCGGGTATCCCGCTCCCGCCCGCCCTGGCGTAGAACCAGGCCCTGTGCCGCGGTTTGACCGGCCCGCCCGAATGCCTCAGCATCGCGTTTTTCCAGCGTGGCGAGCCGCAGCCCTTGAATTCAGTGCCTAAACCGGGTCGCGCAACGGACCGCTGGCGCCTGTGGGCCGCGCTGATCGCTGTCGCCGCCGTCGTGCTGCTCGCACAGATGCCCCTCGCCGGCTGGCTGGCCGCATCCGAATCCTGGGTCCGTGAGCACCCGGCGGCCGGCTCCCTGGCGTACCTGGGCGCCTGCACCGTGGGGTCGATACTGTTCATGCCGGGATCCGTCATCGGAGTGACCGCGGGTTACCTGTTCGGGCTGCCCGCGGGCTTCGTGCTGGCGGCGGCCGGCGGGGCGCTGGGCGCCATTGCGGCGTTCCTGAGCGCGCGGACTATCGGTCGAAGCTGGGTCTTTGCCCACCTGTCGGCGCATCCGAGGCTCAGGGCGCTGGATCGCGCGCTGTACCAGCAGTCTTTTGTGATCGTGATGCTCTCTCGATTGTCGCTGGTGATCCCGTTCAGCGTCTTGAATTACCTGTTCGGCATGACCGGCGTGCGCAAGATTCCCTACGGGGTAGCCTCCGCGATCGGACTGATTCCGAACATGGCGCTCTGGGCGTATGTCGGCAGCCTCGCAAGGGACGTCGGCGAATTGCTGTCGGGCGAGCTAGACAGCGGGCCGTATGGCCGGGTCCTTGTCGGCGTCGGTCTGGTCGCCCTTGTCCTGGTAGTAGCGGTCATCCACCGGACCGCGAGCCGGGCACTGCAGGCACGGGTCGGCGAATGAGCAGGACAGGGCTGGGCGAAGCCGCAGAATCGGACGAGCAAAAGGCGCGCAACGGCCTGGCTTCCGCGCTGGCCGCGTACCTGATGTGGGGCGTGCTGCCAATCTATATCAAGCTGGTGCAGTCGGTCCCGTCGCTCGAAGTACTGGCCCATCGAATCCTCTGGGGCGTTCCCTTCGGCGCCCTGATCATCGTGCTGCGCCGCCAATGGCCGGAAGTCCGGCGGGCCCTCGGCCACCGACCGACGTTTCAACTGCTGTGCCTTTCGGCCGCCTTGATAGGCGTCAACTGGTTCCTGTACATCGTCGCGGTCCAGAACAATCACGTATTCCAGGCCAGTCTCGGTTACTACATCAACCCGCTGCTTTACGTGCTGGTCGGCGTGCTGTTCCTCGGCGAGCGCTTGCGGCGGCTGCAGTCAGCCGCCGTTCTGCTTGCCGGGCTGGGCGTGATGGTCCTGACTCTGAGCGGCGGTGAGTTCCCGTTCCTGGCGCTGGCGCTGGCGGTGTCGTTCACGATCTACGGCGTCATTCGCAAGCAGGTAGCCGTCGGCGGCATGCCGGGCCTGTTCATCGAAACCTCGCTGCTGTTTCCGTTAATGCTGGTCTACTTCGGCTGGTTGGCGGCCAATGGTGCAGCGAGTTTCGGAGCCGGCAACGCTCGACTGGACCTGATCCTGATCCTGGCAGGCCCGGTCACTGTACTGCCCTTGCTCCTGTTTGCGCTCGCCGCGCGCCGGTTGCAGTTGACGACTATCGGCATGATCCAGTTCATGTCGCCGACCATCCAGTTCTTCATCGGTGTCTGGTACGGAGAAACGCTGACTTCCGCTCACCTTGCCTGCTTCGGCTGCATCTGGGTGGCGATCACGCTGTTCAGCCTGGACGCCTGGCGCGAGAGCCGCCGAATCCAGCGGCTGCGGGCGGCGGCGCGGGCCTGATTTGACCGCATGGACAGGCTTGGGCCGCGTCTGATGCCCGCTGCGTTAAGGGATGCGCGCAGCCGCGGCATGTTGAATAATGCCCGCCGAACCATTCTGATTCGAAGCACTCGAACACCGCTGACGCCGGCAGGATGGGCAGGGGCATACAAACGATGGACCGCAAGACGAAGCGTTATCTGCTGATTTTTGCAATTCTTGCCGGCTCCGTCGGCGGCGCTGCGATGCTCGGCAAGATGAAGCCACCGCCCGAGAAGAAGGCGGCGGCGGCGCTCGATACGCTGGTCGAGGTCATGCCGCTGGTCGCCGAAACGGTGCAGTTCACCGTTCAGAGCCAGGGGACAGTAAGGCCCCGGACCGAGACCCAGCTGAGCGCGGAAGTATCGGGGTCCATAGTCAGCATTTCACCGAAATTCATTGCGGGCGGTGTCTTCGCAGCAGGGGAAACGCTGCTGCGCATCGACCCTGCCAACTATGAGGTGGCCGTCGAGCAGGCCGAGGCTTTGCTGGAGCAGCGCCGTATCGAGTTCGAAGGCGCGCGCACGCTGCGGAGCCAGGGATACCGCGCCGAGTCGGAGTATGCGTCTGCGGCGGCTGCGCTCGCGTCAGCAAAGGCCGACCTGGTCCGGGCGCAGCGTAACCTCGAGCGAACCTACATCAGGCTTCCGTACGAAGGCATGGTGCGTTCCAAGCTGGCGGATCTCGGTCAGTACGTCAATCCGGGCACGCTCCTGGGGGTCACGTTCGCGACCGATTACGCGGAAATTCGACTGCCGTTGACGGATGAGGACCTGGCTTTCGTGGACTTGCCCTCGGCCGCCGACATTGCGGCGGCGGGAGAGGCGAGGGGACCTTCTGTCAGGTTCTCGGCTACCCGGGCCGGTCGCCCGGCCGCATGGAGCGGACGCATCGTGCGGGGCGAGGGCGTCATCGACGAGAACACACGCGTAACTTACGCGGTGGCACGCATCGAGGATCCTTTCGCGCTGCACGACACGAGCGGGCAAAGGGTACCGTTGCCCGTCGGTACTTTCGTGGCGGCTGCCATCGAAGGCCACCGCGTCGAGGCCGTATTGCGGGTGCCGCGAACGGCATTGCGCGGTAACCGGCAGCTGGTCGTGGTCGATGTCGAGAATCGCTTGCAGATACGCAACGTCACGCTGTTGAGGGCTGATGCGGAATACGCGTACATCTACAGCGGCGTCGCCGAAGGCGAGCGTATCGCGTTAACGGTCATCGAGAACCCGGTCAACGGGATGAAAGTGAGGGTCGCGGGACAGGAGCCAGAAAAACGGACGGAGCCACCCGCAGACGTCAGCGGCGGAGCGGGCTGACCGTGAACGGGCCGGGTATCACGCAGGAAAAAGGGCTTATCGCCTGGTTCGCGAGCAACCATGTCGCGGCGAACCTGCTGATGGTGCTGATTCTCGCCTTTGGCATCATCTCAAGTGTCACGATACGCAAGCAGACGACCCCAGACTTCGAGCTCAGGAACGTCCAGGTCCGGGTGCCGTACCTCGGCGCGGCGCCGCAGGAAGTCGAGGAAGGCGTCATCATCAAGATCGAGGAGGCAATCCAGGACGTCGATGGCATTGTCGAGATCAATTCCGATGCGCGTGAAGGCCTGGGCACGGTCACGATCGAGGTTGCCACCGGCGCCGATATCAACGAGGTTCTGAACGAGGTCAAGACGCAGGTCGATGCGATATCGACCTTCCCGGCATTGACAGAGAAGCCGGTCATCTACAAGCAGGAAATACCGATACACGTCGTTTTCGTCGCGTTGCACGGGAATATGGACGAGTATGCCCGCAAGGCGCTGGCGCAACAGATACGCGACGAGCTCATATTGCTGCCTTCGGTCAACCAGGTGCAGTACCTGGGTGATCGCGATTATGAAATCAGCGTCGAGGTATCCGAACAGACGCTCAGGCGGTACGGGCTGACCATGAGCGAGGTATCGGAGGCTATCCGTGCGTCGTCGGTCGACCTGCCTGGCGGCGCCATCAAGACTGAAGGCGGGGACATCCTGCTGCGCACCGAGGGCCAGGTCTATACCGGCCTGGAATTCGGCGACATCGTATTGCGCACGAACCCCGACGGGACGCGCCTGACGGTCGGCGATATTGCGACGATCGACGACGGCTTCGTCGAGACCGAGGGATTCGGCCGGTTCGACGGTCGACGCACCGCGATGATGCGGGTGCTGGCCGTGGGTGAGCAGAACGAGCTGACGACAGCCAGAGACGTAAAGAAGTTCATCGAGGAGCGCAGCGCAAGCCTGCCGCCGGGCATCAACCTCGATGTCTGGGTCGACCGCTCGCACTACCTGCAGGGCAGACTCGACATGATGGTCAGGAACATGCTACAGGGTGCATTGCTCGTGTTCATCGTGTTGTCGCTGTTCCTGCGGCTGAAGTTCGCGATGTGGGTAATCATCGGCATACCGATCGCATTTTTTGGCGCGATGTGGCTGATGCCGCACGGCCCCTGGCCGGTTACCGTCAATGTGATCAGCCTGTTCGGCTTCATACTCGTGCTCGGCATACTCGTCGACGACGCGATCATCATCGGTGAGAGTGTCTATACCACCATTCGCGCCGATGGCCATTCGCTCGACAACGTCGTCCGGGGGGCGAAGAAAGTTGCCGTGCCGGCAACCTTCGGCGTGCTGACGACGATGGCTGCGTTCGCGCCGATGCTGTTCGTAGGAGGTATTCCCGGGCCGTTCTTCGAGGCCATGTCGGTCGTCGTGATCCTTTGCCTGTTCTTCTCGCTCGTGGAATCGAAGCTCATTCTGCCGGCGCACCTGGCACACTCACGTATCGCGGACATCGATGAATCGGCAATCTTTCGGCCGTTTCGCGACATGTCCTGGCGCGAACGTCCCACCCGGTTCTTTCAGCGCCTTAATCGCTACGTGCAGCGCGGTCTGCACAGCTTCGTTGCAAACCGTTACCAGCCGCTGCTTGAGAAAGCCGTCGCCAATCGCGGTTTGACGGTCACCATATTCGCGGCGGTACTCGTCCTGACCATTGGCGTCATGAATAGCGGGCTGAGCCGGGTCGTTCTGTTTCCGGAGGTGCCCGGCGATTTCATCCAGGTACAGCTTGCCATGCAGAACGGGTCCTCTCCGGAGGCCCGCAATGCGGCGCTGGAAAAGCTGGAGCGGGCAGCGCTGGATCTGAACGCAGAGTGGGTGGCCGATCACCCGGACGACGATGCTCCGATCAATCATCTGGGCGTGTTCACCCAGGGTGACACAGGTGGGCTGATCTTCGCGGAAATGCCGATGACCGAGGATCGGGCGCTGAACGGCGACGACATCGAGATCATGTGGCGCGAGCGTGTCGGCGAAATCCCGGGCGTCAAGGAGCTGACGTTCTCCGGCGGTGACAACATCGGCGGCGGTGCGCCGCTGAGTTTCAACCTCAGCGGCAATAATTACAACGCGCTCGAGGAGGCGGCCAGGGACCTCGAACGGAAGTTGCAGGAATACCAGGGCGTGTTTGATATCAGGAACTCGCTGAGCACCGGGGGCGAGGAGATCAGCCTGCGCATCAAGCCGGAGGCCGAGGCCCTCGGGCTCAACATGGTCACGCTGGGGCGGCAGGTTCGACAGGCTTTTTACGGCGAAGAAGCCCAGCGGATTCAGCGTGGCAAGGACGAGCTGAAGGTCATGGTCCGCTATCCGCGAGACGAACGACGATCTGTCGCCGACCTCGAGAACATGAGAATTCGCACACCGGCCGGCGACGAAGTGCCATTCCCGGCCGTTGCCGAAGTCCGATTCGGCCAGGCGTATTCGAGCATCAAGCGCCAGAATCGCAGCCGGGTCGTCACAGTCTCGGCCGATCTGGACCCCGAGACAGTCGAGCCGGGCGAAATCATTCGGGAGATATCTGACGAGTACATGCCCGAACTGCTCGCACGATACCCGGGCGTCAGCTTCTCTCTGGAGGGCGCCAGCCAGGAGGAAATTGAGCTGCTCAGGAACCTGACAGTAGCGTCCGTTGCGGCGCTCTTCCTCATCTACGGCCTGATCGCGATTCCCCTGCGCTCATACTCGCAGCCACTGGTCATCATGTCCGTCATTCCTTTCGGGCTGATCGGTGCGGTGTTTGGCCATATCTTGATGGGCAAGGCGATCAGCATGTTCTCGTTGTTCGGCCTGATCGCGCTGGCCGGCGTGGTCGTCAACGACAGCATCATTATGATCGATTTCATCAACCGCGCGCGGCAGGAAGGCGTAAGCGTTATCGATGCCGTTATCCAGTCCGGGACGCAGCGCTTCCGGGCGATTATCCTGACCTCGCTGACGACTGCGGCAGGGCTGATGCCCATCATGCTGGAGAAAAGCGTGCAGGCGCAGTTCGTGATTCCTATGGCTATTTCACTGGCCTTCGGCATCATTTTTGCGACCATCATCACGCTCTTCCTGGTGCCTGCGCTCTACCTGTTGCAGCTCGACCTTAAGGCACAGGCCGGCCGCATGTGGCGTTTCCTGCTCGGGCGTGATGCCGGGGACGAGGGCAGCGTTTCCGCGACCACGTAGTTGCGCGCGACCGGGCACGCGAGCGCGAGGCGAAGCAAACGGCCTGTTTTTCCCCTGGCTGGCGGATTCATCGGCAGGTACTACACTTGGAGTAGACGGTCGCCGGCTGCGAACCCGGCGGGACCGCAGGGCAGACCGCGGCCTGTGGCGCCGCGTCGATCCAGGTGGAGGTGCGAGCATGTCGCGCAAGGAACTCCTGAACGGGCTGTTTGCAGCCTTTTTCCTGCTGCTGCTGGCTGCCAGCCTGATCCCGACGCCGCCCGCCGGTTGAGCGCGCCGCGCCCCCCTGGCTGCTGCTCCGCGAGTGCGGCCTTGATTATCGCGTTTCGGCATAAGCGTTCCGGGCAGGACTCGTGACCGGTAGACTCCCGTGCTTTCCGGTCGAGGAAACAGCTCATGAGATGGTCGCAATTGCTGGGAGCGGCAGTGCTTGCTGCACTATTCGGATTCGGGTCAGCCAACACACAAGCCGAGGAACCGGGCAGTGCGGCACGGGCGGTGCTAGTGACCGGCGCGAGTTCGGGGATCGGCCGCCGTACGACGGAGTTGCTGGCCGAGCGAGGCTTCTACGTTTATGCCGGTGCACGTAAGCAGGAAGACCTCGACGCGCTCGACGCAATCGACAACGTGGCAGCAGTGCGACTCGACGTGACCGTGCAGGACGAAATCGACGCCGCCGTCGAGCGGATACGGGCTGAAGGCCGCGGTCTGTTTGGCGTGGTCAACAATGCCGGGGTTGCCGTACTGGCGCCGCTGATCGAGCTGGATGAGACCGACCTGGATTTCCAGTTCGACGTCAACGTTTACGGACCGTTCCGCATCAGCAAGGCGTTTGCGCCCTTGCTGATGGAGTCCAGGGGCCGCATCGTCAATATCAGCTCGATCTCCGGCGTGCTGTCCGGGGAACTGTATGGTGCCTATAGCATGAGCAAGCATGCGGTCGAGGCTTACACGGATTCGTTGGCGCGCGAACTGGGACATTTCGATGTGAAGGTCATCGGTGTCGAACCCGGCAATTACAGCACCGACATCGGTCGCAACGTGCTGCAGCGCCTGGAGGAGCGCGGTTACGATCCGTCAAAATCGATTTTTGCCGACAACATGGAGCGCATGATTGCCGGCATGGCTGATTACAATGAGCCCACGGAAAACAGCCCGCCGCCGGACGACGTCGCCGAAGCGGTATTCGACGCCCTGTCGAGCGAAGCGCCGAAAGAGCACTACATGGTGGTGCCGGTACAGCGGCAGGCCGACTACACCATTCGTAAAGCGCTCGAGGAAGTCGTTCGTTTCAACGAGGGGCACCGGTATACCCTGAGCAGGGAACAGCTGATAGCAATGCTCGACGAATTGCTTGCCGAAAGCCGCCGCTGAGTCGGAAAGGGCCGCGACCTCATCCCGGCAGGCGGCCGGGCGTATTGACCGGGAACAGAGCAAGCTCTCCGGGGATGCGGCTATCATGTGCGTATGACTTTGCTGATTCTCGGGCTTCTGTTCCTGTTCGGCGTTATCGCCGATCTCCTCGCTATCCATATCGGCCTGCCCCGCGTAACGCTGCTGGTCATTGCCGGCCTGCTGGTTGGTCCTGTGGGAATCAACCTGATTCCGGCGGATATGGTATCGACCTGGTTCCCGGTCCTCACGGACTGCGCGCTCTCGATGGTTGGTTTTCTGCTCGGCCACCAGCTGTCGCCGACCGCCTTCAAAAAGCGTGGCAAGAAGGTCATAGCCCTCGCTACCAGCAAGGTCTTGGCTTCTGCGATCCTGGTCCTGTTTGCACTGGTTCTGCTCGGCTACCCTCTGGCGCTCGCCCTGATGCTCGCCGGCATCTCGACTGCTACCGCCCCGGCAGCGACATTCGACGTCGTCCGGGAATCGGGCGCCACCGGCAGCTTCGTCGAAACCCTGCTCGACATCGTGGCGGTCGACGATGCGCTGGGCCTGATTGCTTTCGCTCTCCTGCTGGCTGCTGCCTTGGGCCTCAGCGGCGAGGGTGGGGCGGCTTCGATACTCGTGGACGGCCTGTCGGAGGTCGGTGGCAGCTTGCTGGTCGGCGCCGGTCTTGGGGTGCCGATGGCTTTCCTGTCCGTTCGGTTCGGCGCCGAGCCGCGCGCTGCCGAACTGATCCAGGCGATGGCTTTCGGCTTCGTGTTCGTGTGTGCCGGAGCGTCAATCATGCTGGACCTGTCGCCGATACTCGCGTCGATAGCGATGGGCAGCACGGTGACCAGCATCGCAAGGAGCCAGCGGCGGCCGTTTAATGCCGTCGAACGCGTCGAATGGCCGTTCATCATCCTGTTCTTCATGCTGGCGGGCGCATCACTCGACGTGCACGCACTGGAATCGGTCGGCGTACTGGTGCTCCTGTACGTCGTGGCACGCGCAGCCGGCAGCTGGCTCGGGATTTATGCGGCGGCCGGCGTATTGTCGCTGGATCACCTGACGAGGAACTGGATGGGGCTGGCCCTGATGCCGCAGGCGGGGGTCGCACTGGGAATGGCGCTGATGGCAGCCCAGACGATGCCGCAGTTCGCTGACGCCATCCTGACGACGGTGCTGGCCTCGACGGTGCTGCTCGAACTCGGCTCGCCGATACTGACCCGCCTCGTAGTCAGGCGGGCGACGCAGAAGTTCTGACGCGAGGCGCATCCGCCGGCGCAGGGTCCCGTACGACCGGGACCCTGCGCGTCCGAGACTCCTCGAAGACTGCGATCAGTCGATCGCGATCTCGTGGCCCTTTTCCTTGACCTCGGCCTTCTTCGGGATCCGCACCTTCAGCACGCCGTTACGAGTCTTGGCGGTGATGTGCGAGTCGTCCGCATCGGCCGGCAGCGTGAAGCTCCGGATGAACTTGCCATACATCGATTCGACCCGATGCTGCGTCTCCGAATCCTCCTCCTTTTCATGGCGCCGCTCGCCACTGATGGTCAGGATGCCCTTGTCGACCTCGACATGGATATCCTTCTTGTCGACCTCCGGCAGCTGGGCCTTGATCACGTAGTGCGACTTGGTTTCGCTGATATCGGCACTGGGGCGCCAGTCGAAGTCTTTGCTTTTCAGGTCCTCATCCGCATCGAAGATCGACGGGCGGCCGAGGAGGTTGTAGTAACGATCGAAAAAGTTTCCCATGTCACGGTAGGGTGCCCAATTCACAAGGTTCATGGCTGTCTCCTCACAGCTTGGCCCGAATACTCGCGGGGACGGGGATCGCCCGATTCCCCGCCAGATCATATTGATCACCGCGCTGCGCTATTTCCATTCGTACTTCTCGCAATTGGCACGTACGACGGCCGAATTAGGCATAAATACCAATGTTGTCCCGGGCGTCCGCGCGTAGCATCTGACCTATCGGGGTGGATGGAATGAGGTCGGTGAACAGAGCGTGGCGAACCCTCTCGGCAGTGCTGGGCGCATGCGCCGTCGCCGCCTGCGCCCAACAGGCAGAGGTGGTCAAACTGTATGAGAGCCCTGATGCTGGTGACGCCGTATTCCAGAACCTGTTCGTTGTCGTGATCTCGTCGGACGAGGACCTGCGCCAGGATTTCGAGCACAGGCTCGCGGCCGGCCTGATGCGTGTCGGCATAGCGGCCGATCCGAGTCATCGAACCCTGCCGGGGCAATCCGAAGGCATGCTTCAGGAAGACCTAAATCGCGCCGCGGCCGCTGCGGGTTCGGATGCCATACTGGTCTCTCATGTCGTCAGCGTCGAAAGTAGTTACGGGATAGAGGAAGGTCGCAGCGAACTGAAGTTCGAGTGCCGCGGCGGCGACCCGGTCGACTATTTCCTGTATGACCACGAGATTCTGAAGGAGCCGGATAGCGTCGCGGCCGCCCACACCGTTGTCGTCATCAGCAACCTGTATGACACGATCGACCATGCCCGTATCTGGACGATACAGTCGACGTGCTTCGACAAGGCCAGCCTGCACGAGGCGATTGCGGCAGAGTCCGACGCGGTCGTGAGGCAACTCCGGATAGACCGCCTGGTCCACTAGGAACCGGCTATTTCCCGGATCGGCAGGAGCGCCAGTATAGCCGGGGCGTCGCCAGGACCGGACTGACTGGTCAGCCGAGCGCGCACCGGACAAAAAAAGGCCGGGCAGATGCCCGGCCTCGGTCGATTTCAGGAATGCATGCTTTGCGTCAGCGCGCCGCCTTGCGCTCCTTGGTTTCCTTGATCACCTGTTCGGCGATGTTGTTCGGGCAGGGGGAGTAGTGCGAGAACTCCATCGAGAACTGGCCACGGCCGGAAGTCATCGTGCGCAGGTCGCCGATGTATCCGAACATCTCGCCCAGCGGCGCCTCGGCGCGCACCCGCGTGCCCGTCGGACCGGTGTCCTGCGACTTGATCATGCCACGCCGGCGGTTCAGGTCACCGATGACGTCGCCCACGTGATCGTCCGGCGTGTAGACGTCGACCTTCATGATTGGCTCCAGCAATTGCGGTCCGGCTTTCGGAATCGTCTGCCGGTATGCGGCGCGCGCGGCGATCTCGAACGCAAGCGCCGACGAGTCGACCGCGTGGTAAGCGCCATCGAGCAGCTTGAAGCTGCAGTCCAGTAACGGGAAGCCGGCCAGGGTGCCCTCATCCATGCAGCCGCCGAAGGCTTTCTCGATTGCCCCCCAGTATTCGCGCGGCACGTTGCCGCCGGTGACCAGGGATTCGAAGGTGTAACCGCTGCCTTTCTCACCAGGCTCGACCGAGTACTCGATTTTCGCGTACTGGCCGGCGCCGCCCGACTGCTTCTTGTGAATATAGGTATCGGTCACGGCCCTGGTGATCGTCTCGCGATAGGCAACCTGCGGCTTGCCCATCTCCACTTCGACCTTATGGGTGCGCCTCAGGATGTCGACCTTGATGTCGAGGTGCAGTTCGCCCATCCCCTTGATCAGGGTCTCGCCGGACTCCTCGTCGGTGGCGACCTGGAATGACGGGTCTTCCTGGACCATCTTGTTGAGTGCGATACCCATCTTCTCGTTGCCCGCCTTGTCCTTCGGGCGAATCGCAATCGCGATAACGGGGTCCGGGAACACCATCGGCTCCAGCGTCGCCGGCTTGTCTACGTCGGCCAAGGTGTGGCCGGTGCGCGTGTTCTTCATGCCGAGCAGGGCGACGATGTCGCCGGCCTGGGCGGTGTCCAGCTCCTGCCGGGCGTCGGCATGCATCTCGACGATGCGGCCGATGCGTTCAGTTTTGCCGGTGAAGGTATTCAGTACCGTGTCACCCTTCTTGATGCGGCCGGAGTAAATGCGCGTGAACGTCAGTGCGCCATAGCGGTCGTCCATGATCTTGAATGCCAACGCGCGCAGCGGCTTGTTCGGATCGACGATCGCGAAACCGCCGGTCTCGTTGCCTTCAAGGTCGACCTCCGGCTGCGGCTTGACCTCGGTCGGGCTCGGCAGGTAGTCGACGACGGCGTTCAACAGCACCTGGATACCCTTGTTCTTGAACGCGGATCCGCAGTAGGTCGGGAAGAACGCCAGATCGACAGTGCCCTTGCGGATGCAGCGCTTCAGGTCCTCGATGCCGGGCTCGTTGCCCTCGAGATACTGCTCCATCAGCGCATCGTCCTGTTCGACGGCCGTTTCGACAAGTTTCTCCCGCCATTCCTCGATCTGGCCGGCCATATCGGCGGGCGGATCGACGATCTGGTAATTCTCAGGCAGTCCGGAGTCGTCCCAGATCCACGCCTTGCGGGTGAGCAGGTCGACGACACCCTTGAACTTTTCCTCGACGCCAATCGGCAGGACCATGACGAGCGGGTGCGCGCCGAGAACGTCCTTGACCTGCTTGACGACGCGCATGAAGTCGGCGCCGATGCGGTCCAGTTTGTTCACGAAAATGACTCGCGACACCTCGGATTCATTTGCATAGCGCCAGTTGGTCTCTGATTGCGGCTCAACGCCGCCCGAACCGCAGAAAACGCCGACGCCGCCGTCGAGTACCTTCAGCGAGCGGTAAACCTCGATCGTGAAGTCGACGTGTCCGGGCGTGTCGATGATGTTGAGGCGATGGCCGTTCCACTGGCAGCTGGTGGCCGCCGACTGGATCGTGATGCCGCGCTCCTGCTCCTGTTCCATGAAGTCGGTCGTGGCCGCTCCGTCGTGAACCTCGCCGATCTTGTGGATCTTGCCGGTGAGCTTGAGGATGCGCTCGGTCGTCGTCGTCTTGCCCGCGTCGACGTGAGCAAAGATGCCGATGTTTCGATAATGGCTAAGGTCTGTCATGGGTGCGTTTCAGCTCTGTCAGTAAATACCTAAATGCAGCCAGCCGTCCCGGGGCGCAGACCCGTCCGGCTTTTCGGCCAGACAGCGCGATTCCCTGCGAGACAGGTGACTGCATATATGTTCGTTGCCGGATTCCGGGCGGCCACTCTATATCTCGACGAGCGACCCGGCCGACGGGCGCGCATGATAGCAGCGTCGCAAGCTGTAAACCACCGGAATTCCGTCAAAAACGCCGATTTTTTCGGGCCGCGGGCCGGGTGCCCGGCGCCTTCCGGCGTCAGTCCGCAGCGGCCCGGAGGCTCCGCCGGAGCGGCAGGCCGGTAGCCAGTGAGGTCCCGAGCAGCGTGATCGTGCCGCCGGCCAGCATGCCGGCCGTGACCGGTTCGGCCAGGAACATGCCGCCCCACAGTATCGCAAACAGGGGCACCAGGTAAGTGACGGTCAGTGCCCGGGCCGGGCCGACGCTCTTCAGCAGGCGAAAGAACAGCAGGTAGGCGATACCCGTACTGGCGACGCCCATGATCAGCACGGAAAGCCAGGCTTCAGGGGAAACCGGGCCCTGTGGCCAGGTGAGCAGGGCTCCCGGCAGGAGCAGGACCGTGGCCGAGATCATGCTGCCCGTCGAAACCGTAACCGCGCTGACGCCGTCGAGATAGCGTCGAGTGAAGTTTGCGCCCAGACCGTAGAGCGTGGATGCACCCAGCGCCGTGAAGGCACCGGTCAGGGCAGCGCTGCCCGTTTCGCCGACCCGGTCGCCGAGGAGTACGACGACGCCGGCGAAGCCGAGCAGCAGTCCGACGACCTGCCGCGTGGCCAGCTTTTCATCGAGCCACAACCAGGCGACGAGAGCGCCGAATATCGGAGTCGTTGCGTTGACGATCGAAACCGAGCCAGCCGTCAGCGACAGGGTGGCCCACGCGAGCAGGCAGAACGGGATCGCCGTGGTGAAAACGCCGACAAAACAGATCGGCTTCCAGTGCACACGCAGTTCTGCAAGGCCTGACCGGGCCACGAAAAACGGCAACAGGAACGCCAACGCAATGCTTACCCGCAATTCCATCAGCGCAATCGCGCCGAATTCCGGAGTCGCGACCCGCATGAACAGGAACGATGCGCCCCACACGGCGCTCAGGATTACGAGGTCGAGGATGTTTCGGAAGCTCACCAATGGACCCGCCGGCGGCGAACCGCCTTGAACGGTGCAACCTAACCGAAAGCTCCGCCCGGCTCCAGAAGCGGCCGGCTATCAGCGCGGGTCGTCGGTACGTTCCGGGAAGCTCTGGTTCAGCATATATTCGACGGCAGCCGCTACGTCGTCCTCGCTGAGCCCTTCCTCGCCGCCCTTGGCGGGCATTTCCAGGTAGCCCTGGTTCGCGTGTTCGAACAATACCGCCTGCCACAGTGCGGAACGCTCGGTCCAGTCAGGTGATTGCCCGGTCTGCGGCGCGCTTGCGCCAACCTGTTCGTGGCATTCCCTGCACACTTCCTCGTAGACTTTTTGACCAGGCAGACCGGGCTCACCGTCCGCGAGGGTCACGGTCTGCTCCGCTGCGGGTGCCGCGACCGGCGCAGTCGCCGCTGCTTCAGGTGGGCTCGCCGGAGTCCCGGCTTCCCGGGGGCCGCAGGCGCACAGCAATCCGGCAGCGCCGGCAATGGCTAAGGCAATTCGACTCATCAGGCATCCTCCTTAGGTCCAGTCTGGTTTTTCGGGTTCGGCATGACAATAAGCATACATCCGTAGCTGCGTCCGGGAGACGGCCCGAAGACTTGATTGGCGTAACAGGCATGGCGGCCACGGTTGATGCCCGACGGGAATCTGATTACCGTGCGCTGAAGTCCCGGAACACCGGGTCCGTAATTCAGCAGCGGGGGACGTAAGACATGCGGATGATCAGCAGACGCCAGTTATTGCAGGGCGCGGGAGCAGTACTCGGTGCCGGCGCCTGTCCAGCCTTGCTTCGCGCCGCCGTTGCGCAGGAACTCGTGATAGCCAGGCCGGACCACGTGATCCGGGCCGGAACCAACGAGAATCCGTACGGGCCGTCGCGCGTAGCATTGCAGGCAATCGCCGAAGCGATGGACCTGACGAATCAATATGGCCGCGGCCACTACGACGAGCTAATACAGCTGGTGGCCGACCTGAACAGCGTACCGGTGGAGAACGTGGTGCTGGGCACCGGTTCCGGGGAAATCCTGAAGACCGGCGGGCTGATCGCCAGCTGGGACAAAGGCTCCGTTGTCTGCGCGGATCCGACCTATCACGACCTGGTGCGGTATGCGGGTAACGCGGGATCCGAGATCATCCGCGTGCCGGTAAACGAAAACCTCGAGACGGATCTCGACGCGATCGCCAGCGCAATTCGTGACGACACGGTAATGGTCTACCTCGTTAACCCGAACAATCCGTTGCCGAATTACGTCACGAAGGACATCCTGAAAGACTTTGTCCGCGAGGTGTCGAAGGATCGGATGGTCTTCGTCGACGAGGCCTACTTCGAATACATCGAAGATCCGGACTACGGCTCGATGATCGAGCTGGTCGCCGAGGGCAACCCGAACGTTATCGTAGCGCGCACGGCATCCAAGATTCACGGGCTTGCAGGCCTGAACGTCGGTTTCGGCTTCGCGCATCCGGCCATGATCGAGCGTATCCAGGCGCTGAAGACCGGAAGAAACAATATTCTCGGTATCGAGGCGGCGTACGCGAGTTACCAGGACCTGGAGTTTCAGGATTTCACGCGCCGCAAGAACAAGGAATCGATGGCAATTGTGGAGCAGATGTTCGAAGAACTCGGGGTACGCTACGTCAAGTCACAGACGAACTTCACCTTCTTCGAGACGGGCATCCCGGTCCGCGAGGTCAATGCAGCGCTGCTGGATGAAGGCATCCAGGTCGGTCGCCCGTTCCCGCCATTCGAAACCTGGTCGCGCGTCAGCATGGCGAAACCCGAGGAGATGCGCTACTACGTGCAGACGTTCAAGCGCCTGTTCGGACGCCGGATCCTGGATTCAGCGGCGTAGGATCGCGAACCAGCGAGCGACGTTCAACAGGCTCATCAGCGACGCCGCCACGTAAGTCAGTGCGGCGGCTTTGAGCAGCCGCCGCGCGTGCGGCCGGTCGACGTCCATCAGAATCCGGTGGCGGTCGAGCAGCGGCAGTGCACGGCCGTAGCTTGCGTCGAGTTCGGTCGGCAGCGTGACGAAGTGCACGACCGTTGACGACAGCAACGTGACAAAGCCTGCGCCGAACATCAGGATGCCGAGTGCCGGCGCGCGCGTAATTGCGCCCAGGAAAGGCGACACCATGAGTATGGCTGCGCCGATCTTCTCGACTTTTCGGGTCGCTCGAACGAGCTGGCTGCGCAGCCTGAGCGGGGTATACGCGTCGCGATCCTGCAGCGCGTGACCGACTTCGTGTGCAGCGACGGTGATCGCCGTCAGCGAACGGCCATTGTAGTTGGCTGTCGCCAGACGAACGGCTTTCGCATCGGGATCGTAGTGATCTCCTGCACGGATTTCCTCGACCTTGACCGCCTGCAGCCCATTTGAGTCCAGCAACTGGCGCGCCAGGTCGGCCCCGGTACCCGGGTAGCGGTCGGCCGGCTCGGAGTATTTCTGCAATACCCGCTGCACCCAGATGCCCGGTCCGAAGACCAGGGCCAGGATCAGCAGTCCGAATACGAGCAGCGGCATGCGCCTATTAGACCGCATTTCCGGTCCGAGTTTACGTCTCGCCGGGGAGCTGCCGGGATGTCCCGAGCGCCGCTGTCAGGCCCGGTCTTTGCAGCGTTGCGACTCCTGCCCCGCCGCATCACAGCCGGCGGCGCTGACCGGGATCTGCAAGCGGGCGCCGAACAGCGCGCCCAGCGCCCCGAAAGTACCGTACTCGGCGTGCAGCGTCCGGCTGAGCTGGCGGACGGCACGCAGCAGCTGGCTGTCGCTCAGGGCCTGGCCCGCGGGATTTACGCCCGCCAGGCTGCCGCCGTAGACGAGCAATGCGGTGGCCAGGATGGCGTGGATTGTGGTCTGGAAGCGGCTGTTCATGGTCTTGGTTCTCCCCTTGTCCTGCCGGCGCCCGGTGGCGCCGTGCATGGGAGTTACTGTGCTCCGGGGCCTCCCCGCCGGCTTGACCGAAGGCTGATCGAATCCTGACCCTTTCGTTACCGCTGCATCGGGGTTGTCCCGGATGCCCGGCAACGGCGATTTCCGGTTATGGTGGCCGGGTCCCTGGCCTCGGTGGAACAGACGTGAGCTTCGACCAGATAATGCTGTTTGTCCTGTTGGCGCTGGTATTCGCAATGCTGATCTGGGGCCGCTGGCGCTACGACACCGTGGCTTTCGTGGCGCTTCTGGCGGCGCTGCTCCTCGGACTGGTGCCGGTCGGGGAGGCGTTCTCCGGCTTCGGGCATCCGGCTACGATCATCATTGCCCTGGTGCTGATCGTCAGCCGCGGGCTGACGAATTCCGGGGTCATCGAATACATCGCTCGCTATGCCGTCGACGCCTCGCGCAAGCTCTCGTCCCATATCACGATCATGGCGGGCGTCTCCGCGGCATTGTCCGCCGTCATGAACAACGTAGCCGCCCTGGCCCTCCTCATGCCGGTCGATATTCAGGCCGCCGCCAAGGCCGGCCGGAGTCCTGCGCTGAGCCTGATGCCGCTGTCGTTCGCTTCGATACTCGGCGGAATGATCACGCTGATTGGCACCCCGCCCAACATCGTCATTGCGGAGTACCGGAATTCGGCCTTTGGGGTGTCCTTTCACATGTTCGACTTTGCGCCGGTCGGGCTCGCCTGTGCTGCCGTCGGCGTGGCCTACCTGGCGCTGGTCGGCTGGCGCCTGCTGCCGCGCACGCGACATGCCGGCGATAGCAGCCAGGAGCTGTTCGAACTCGCGGACTACATAGCCGAACTCAAAGTCCGGGACGACTCCAGGATGGTTGGCAGGAAGATCAGCGACATTGACGACCTCGCAGAGAAAAGTGACGTCGAGATCCTCGGCCTCATTCGCCAGGGGCGGCGGCTGCCCGGGCTCGCAAGGCGCGTCGAGGTCCAGGCAGGCGACATACTCGTCGTCGAGGCGGGTCCGGAGTCGATCGACGAGGCACTCGGTGCGCTCGGTCTCGAATACATCGGCACGGGAGCAGCGGCACTCAGGGACGAGCACCTGGAACTGAGTGAGGTCGTCGTACCCGAAACTTCGGCTTTGATCGGACGAACCGCGATGTCAGTTCGACTGCTTTATCGATATGGCGTCGCACTGGTCGGAATCTCTCGCAGCGGAAAGCGATTTCGGCAGCATGTGAGGCAGGAGGAAATCCGCGCTGGGGACGTCCTGCTCCTGCTCGGAGGCGAGGAGCGACTGCATGACATGGTTGCGCGCCTTGGCGTGCTCCCGCTCAAGGAGCGCGGGCAGCAGGTCCTGCAGCGGGAGAAGGCGCTGCTGGCGACAGGGATATTCGGGGCTGCCATCCTGGCAGCGAGCCTGGGCGTCGTGTACCTGCCGGTGGCCCTGGGTTGCGTCGTTGCCGCATACGTCTTGCTCGATATCGTTAACGTCAGGAATGTCTACGAATCCGTCGAGTGGCCGGTGATCGTGCTGCTCGGATCGATGATACCGATCGGCGGCGCCCTGGAGTCCACGGGCGGGACCCTGCTGATAGCTGACGGGATCATCGCACTCGCGGCCGGCTATTCGCCGGTAGTAGTGCTGACTCTGGTGATCGTCGCGACGATGACTCTGTCAGACGTCATGAACAACACGGCAACGGCCGTGATCGCTGCACCAATCGCAGTCCAGATTGCCGAGCGGCTGCAGGTCAGTCCGGATCCATTCCTGATGGGCGTCGCCGTTGCGGCGTCCTGTGCATTCCTGACCCCGATAGGCCACAAGAACAACACACTGATTCTCGGGCCGGGGGGCTACCGCTTCGGCGACTACTGGCGCATGGGGCTTCCACTCGAAGTCCTGATCGTCGTCGTGTCGGTACCGATGCTGCTGTGGGTCTGGCCGATGTAGGCGTCACTGAGCCAGGCGTCAGCGCGCGGAAATATGTAAACCGTACTGTCTCCAAATGCCTGAATCCTGCGTCACTTCCTGACGGGGATGGTTCATCCGCGGGCCCCTGGTCCCGCTGGCGAACGACCGCAGTGCCGGCATGGCGGCCCCCGGGACCGGGCCGGCGCCGCTGGCATGCCGCTTGCACGATGAGAGTAGTCAACCGGGTTGCCTCGACTCACTACGGCGAGGCGGCCGGAAAAACCGGAGACGAACATGCAATTGATCCAGGACTGGACGGAAAGCAAGGTCGAGCTGGCACGCGGGTCGAGCAGGCAGGTGCGCTACAAGGTCTATCGGAATGGCAGTCGCACGTACCAGGAAATCCGGGCTGCAGATGATGCGCCGATACATACGCTGGAACTGCCGCAAGGGATAGCGCTCGAGCGGCGCAGTTTCGAGGTGCTGCTACGTTATGTCATGGTCGATGTGGTGGATCCGGGCTGAGCGCAGTGTGAGGCGGCTCACGTTCACTGGGTGGCCCCTGCGCTAGTGTGTGGCCCGAGTCATTGTCGGAGATCGTGCGATGAACAGGCTTGTTTCGATTGCAGTAGCGGCCCTGCTGCTCCTCTCGGCCGGGAGCGCGTCACCCGCCGGCAACATCGGCGCCGAGGTAGTGTTTACGGACTCGGAGATCACGGCTATTCGTGCCTGGTACCGCGACAACCCCGACAGCTTCCGACAGGGTCACGGGAAAAAAGGCTCCAAGGAGCTGCCGCCGGGCATTGCCAGGAATCTCGCGCGCGGCAAGCCCTTGCCTCCCGGGATTGCCAAGCAGGCGTTACCTGGCGGGCTGATCGCGACGCTGCCCCCCGTGAAGCCGGGTTACGAGCGCGTTATCGTGGATGGTCGTTTGCTGCTGGTAGAGGTCGCGACGCAGATCGTTCACGACGTACTGAGCGACATGATCCTGCGCTGATCAGCCGAAACGGGCCAGGATCAGTGATGTGCCCTCGGAGCAGGCCTGCCGAGTAATTACGCCGGTTTCCGCCAGCCGGTAATGCGCCTTCATTTCTGCCTTGAGGTAGCGGATGTCTTGCCGAGCGCTGGCACTTCCCTGCGAGCCCTTGACGGCGCCCTGGACGGCCTTGACTGCCCTGCGGCAGCGACCGAGGCAACCGAACGAGGCGGTGAGCACGAGTACTTCCGTCTTGCCGACCGCCGTGTAGAACACGTGCGTTTCGTCGCTGCGGTGTATGAACATCAGCAGGGCGACCACAGCCATCGTGGCGAGCAACACTGTAGCTGAGAACGTGTACGGCGCGAGTCCGCTCATCGGCAGCAGAATCCAGGCCGAGACTGCCGCGAGCGCCATGCCGATCGATGTCAAGAGGCAACGCGTGGCCAGCCTGTGGCGGCGCACCGGCGCCGGGTCGATAAACCGGAGTTCCAGCAGGTAGTCCTTGAGCGGCTTGCGGACAGTACCGGCGCGGACGCGCAGGAACCCCTCACGATAAAACGTCAGCTCGGCGACGATGCCTTTGACGCGGTTGCGGATACTCGTCTTCGAGGAGACCGTTCTCGGTTCTTCGACAGTACCGCCGAGTTCATCCTCGATGTAGATGTGCTCAGTCGAATATTGTTCGAGGTCCGCGTGCGAAATTGCGCCGAGCGTCTTGGCCGAAAGGCCCGTCTTTTTCCGGGGTGCAGAGTGCTGGCCTGGCATGGTCCGGATCGGTTCCTCGGCGCGTTGAAGGGATATGCAAAATCTACTAGCCCGGGCGCGCCGATGGCGTGAGGGTGTTCACAGTACGCCGAAGGCGGAGCGGGCCGTTCACGCACTATGTCAAATCGCAGCGGCGACGGCAGTCAGGGGGTCCCGTAGCCTTCCGGCAGGCGCATGCCCAGGTTTCGGAGCAGGAACGCCCATCGGTCGGTGTACTCCTCGATGATCATCCCGGTCGGTTTGCCGGCGCCGTGACCTGCACGGGTCTCGATCCGGATGAGCACCGGCCGGTCGCCGGCCTGGGCGGCCTGCAGCGCCGCCGCATACTTGAAACTGTGGCCAGGCACGACCCGGTCGTCGGTGTCTGCGGTCGTTACCATGACCGCCGGGTATTCGATGCCGGGCCGGATGTTGTGATACGGCGAGTAGGCGTACAGCGCTTCGAACTCCGCCGGGTCGTCCGACGAACCATAGTCGTCGACCCAGAATCGCCCGGCGGTAAAATGCTGGAATCGCAGCATGTCCATCACGCCAACCGCGGGGATCGCGGCGCCGAACAGGTCCGGCCGCTGGTTGGTGACTGCGCCGACCAGCAGGCCCCCGTTACTGCCGCCAAAGACGGCGAGCTTGTCGGGACGCGTGTAACCAGCCTCGACCAGGTGCTCGGCAGCGGCGATGAAGTCGTCGAAAACGTTCTGCTTGTCGAGTTTCGTGCCGGCCTCGTGCCACGCCTCGCCATACTCGCCGCCGCCGCGGATGTTGGCAACAGCGTACACACCGCCCATCTCCATCCACGCGAGGCGCGCTGCCGAGAATTCCGGCGTCTCGGATATGTTGAAGCCTCCGTAGCCGTACAGCATGGTTGGACGGGCACCATCAGGCACGACGTCCTTGTGATGCGCGACGAACATCGGCACGCGCGTCCCGTCGCGGGACTCGAAGAAAACCTGCTCCACCCGGTAGTCGTCCGGATCGAAGCTCAGCGACGGCTTGCGGAACACCTGTGAATCGAGCGTGCTGACATCGAACCGGTAGATTGTCGCCGGCGCATTGAAGCTCTCGTAGCTGAAGAACGTTTCCGGGTCGCCCGCGTCGCCGTCGAAGCCGGTCGCCGTACCGATGCCCGGCAGGTCGACGCTGCCGGCCAGTTCGCCTGCCACATCAAACACGCGAATGACTGTCCACGCGTCCTGCAGGTACTCGGCGACAATGCGGCCCCCGACGAGCCTTGCACTCGTCAGTACGTCGCTGGCCTGTGCGACGACCTCGCGTCTTGCGCCGCCGCTCCCGACGTCGATACCGATCAGGCGCCCGCGCGGGGCGGACTCGGTCGTCCGGAACAAGAGTTCTGGTCCCACGTTGCCGATAAACGTGTAGTCGTGGTCGAACCCTTCGATGAGCGTCACCGGTTCGATGCCGTCAGTTCGGAGATCCTGGTAGATCACCTGGTAACGGTCGTCCGTACCCTTCCAGACGGTAATGACGAGAAATGCGCCGTCGTCGCTGACGGTCGCGGCGTAGCCCCAGTCCGGGTTGTCGGCGTTCGCGTAGACGAGACGATCCTCGTCCTGCGGGGTTCCCAGCCGATGGAAGTACACTGCCTGGTTCATGTTGAGGCCCTGGAACTTGTCGTCGCCCTCTGCTGCGGGGTACCTGCTGTAGTAGAACCCGGACGAGTCGGATGCCCAAGACAAGGCGGTAAACTTCAGCCAGTCAAGGCGGTCCTCCACGGGTTCTCCGTTCGCCACTTGCAGCACCCGAGCGCTGCGCCAGTCGGAGCCGCCGTCTTGCACGAGATAGGCGAGGTAGTTGGCATCCGGCGACGGGTAATAGGCAGCGAGCGCAACCGTGCCGTCGTTCGACCAGGCGTTCGGATCGAGGAGGAGGCGCGGTGCTCCGTCCAGACGGTCCTGCGTGTAGACGACGTCCTGGTTCTGCAGGCCGTTATTGTGTGCAAAGAAGTAGTGGCCGCTCTTCTTGCGCGGCAGACCCCAGCGTTCGAAGTCCCAGAGTTCCTGCATCCGAGCCCGGATCGCGTTGCGCTCCGGTATTTGCCGGAGGTAGGCGAAAGTCAGCTCGTTCTGCGCATCGACCCATGCCTTCACGTCCGGGTTCTCCCGCACGTCGTCCTCGAGCCAGCGATAGGGATCCTTGACGGGCACGCCGTGGTACTCGTCCACCTGGGTGACTGTTGCCGTTTCCGGATAGTCGAGATTGTCGTTCGGGCCGGTCTTTGTCGGCCCGCCGGGCACACATGCCGTCATAGTAGTAATTGCCAGTAGCAGGGTGCCTTTCGTGGCGATTTCCCGTCGCACGTCGTTGCCTCCTCGGGCAGGCACGGAAGCCTAGCAGACAGCCGGGTGATCGGCGATGGCCGCGATGCGAGCCGCTGCCCGACGGTGTTAACCTCCGCGCTTGACGACCGCGGCAGCAGGCCTCCTGCGCCCGCCAGGTCCGCCAGGATACTTCTTTCCGGGAGGCATACATGGCCGGTTCCAACAAACTGAAGCCCGAAACCTGCGCCGCGCAGGCGCTGCATTTCGTCGATCCGACGACCGGCGCCATCGTCCCGGGCATACAGCCGTCTACCACGTTTGCACGTGACCAGGACTACCGGCTGATTGTCCCTTCGCATAGCTACGCGCGGGACGAAAGCCCCAGCTTCGACGCGGCGGAAGCCGTGCTGCAGCGGCTCGAGAACGCGGCGGACGCAATGCTGTTCAGCTCCGGCATGGCCGCAGCAGTGGCCGTCTTCCAGTCACTCGCTCCTGGCGATCACGTCGTCGCGCCGAGAGTCATGTACTGGGGCCTGCGCAACTGGCTGACGGATTTCTGCGGCCGTTGGGGGCTCGAGCTCGAACTGTTCGATCCCGGCGACCCGAGGGCACTGGCGGGTACGATCAGGCAGGGCAGAACCCGGCTCGTCTGGATCGAGACGCCGAGCAATCCGACCTGGGACGTCATCGACATCGCCGCGGCAGCGGAGCTGGCGCACGCGGCCGGGGCAATGCTTGCCGTGGACTCGACCGCTGCGACCCCGGTGCTGACCCGGCCGCTCGAACTCGGCGCCGATCTCGTCATGCACTCGGCAACAAAATACCTGAATGGCCATGGCGATGTCGTGGCGGGGGCGCTGGCGACAGCGCAGCGCGACGAGTTTTGGGAACGGCTGTGCCGGCAGCGACACGACGGCGGTGCGATACCGGGCAGTTTCGAGGCCTGGCTGCTGCAGCGCGGTATGCGAACGCTGTTCCTGCGCGTGCGGCAGGCGTCGGCGTCTGCGCTGAGGATCGCGCAGGAACTGGAGCCGCATCCGGCGCTCGAGTCCGTGCTGTATCCCGGCCTGGAATCCCATCCGGGCCATGCGATTGCACGTCGGCAGATGCTTGGCGGGTATGGCGGCATGCTGTCCCTCAGGATTCGTGGCGGCAGGGAGGCGGCGCTGGCGGTCGCGAACAGGTGCCGGGTTTTCATTCGGGCCACGTCACTGGGCGGTGTCGAAAGCCTCATCGAACATCGCTTTTCGATCGAGGGACCGACCAGCCCGGTTCCGCCGGACCTGCTGCGCCTGTCGATCGGCGTCGAGGCAGTCGACGATCTGCTCGATGACCTTCGGCAGGCGCTCGCATGAGGCCGTCTGCCGCCGAAGCGCATTTGCCGGGGCGGCGGCGCGCTGTTACGGTTTTGCAGCCTGGCATGGATCGGCAGACGGGGAGGGGCCATGGGACGAACTCGGTGGGGCCTGATGGTGGCGCTTGCGGCGCTCCCGGCGTGCGGCAGCGGAGGGACGCCAGCCGCCGGTAACGCGACGGACTTCGCGGATTACCCGACGCTGGTGGGGCGTTTCGCCGAAGAGGCCGATCTCAGCCAGCTGATCGCCCGGGAGGCGTTCATCGGCGCCGATGAGTTCTACGTCAGCTACGACACGCCTGCCGGTCCCGTGTATGCCGGCGGCAACTGGTCCGACCGGATAGACATCCTGGCAGTCGAGCAGGATCCGAGCGGCACCTACAGCGGCCCGTACATATTGCCGCTGGACTACCAGCAGCCGGAGCGATGGACCGAGATCCCGGACAGGCCGATACGACCACGCCAGTTGAGGGTCGAACAGTGGCATCGCTTTCGCGAAAGCTTTTTCGACAGCGTGTTGCCCGAGGACGGGAAAGCTGGCGTTGTAATGCACTTCGATTCCGACGATTACTTCCTTTACCACAACGAGATCGGCAATTTCGAGGCGCGCCTGCTGATTGACAAACCTGCCGACTACACCATTGTGGAGCAATTCAGCTTCGCGGATCTGATCGGCATGGGCGTGCCGCAGCTGGCCGTTTTTCTCGAAGGAGAGGGCATCGCGGAGCGGCGCGTCGTCTTCAACACCGGTGACGCAGGCCGATACTCGCTGCCCTTCCTGTACGTTGATCTCGATCTCCCGATCGCCGTGTTCGTGCGGCATGCCGAGTCGCCGCGGGAAGGTGCGGTCAGCGGCGCAGGTACCCAGATTGCCCAATCGGTAGGGCATGTCGCCCACAGCCATCTCGGCAGCCTGGCAGTGCGGCCGGTGTCGTCCATCTACCGGCTGCTGTTCGTCGCTGCGGACGCGGCGGTGGAAACCGTCAGGCCCACCTGGCTCGTAAACCTGGAGTCGCAGCCCGTTCCGCCGATTAATGAAGGGCCCGGGATGGACCTCGATGAGTGGGAGAAGGAACTCGACCGGATCACCAATCGCGAGGCGACGCTCGGCACGATCGATTACCTGATCGACGGCGAAGAATATTTTACCCGCCTGACCGACGCTATCAGTTCGGCGCGCGAACTCGTTTACATTCGTACCTATATCTTCGACAACGACGACGTCGCGGAGCGCATCGGTACCTTGCTCAAGCGGCGCTCGAACGAGGGTGTCGACGTCAAGGTGCTGCTGGATGGCCTCGGCACTATCATGGCGACCGGCGCGGAAGGTGAGACGATGCCGGAAGATTACGTCCCTCCGGCTTCGGTCAGGCAGTCCCTGGAGCGAGGGTCGAATGTCGATGTCCGTCAGGCGCGCAATCCCTGGGGTGCCGGGGACCACGTCAAGACGACGATCATCGATAACGCGGTGGCATTCACGGGCGGCATGAACATCGGCCGGGAATATCGTTACGAATGGCATGACCTGATGGTCGAGGTCGGTGGTCCGGTCGTCGAAGTCCTGCGGCAGGAATTCGACGATGCGTGGGCGCATGCCGGGTTCATGGGTGATGTCGGCTACTTCTTTCACAAGATCACGCCGCACGGCCACAGGACCGGCGAGGGCGGATACCCGGTGCGGGTGCTCTTCACGCGCACCGGCAATGCCGAGATTTTCCGTGCCCAGCTGGCGGCCATCCGCAACGCGCAGCGCTACATCTACGTCCAGAACGCATACCTCACCGACGATGCGATGCTTTACGAGCTGGCGCGAGCGCGCAAGCGCGGCGTAGATGTCCGGGTAATCCTGCCGCTCGCCGGAAATCACGGGCCGGTGAACCAGAGCAACATCCTCGCGGCGAACGCGATGCTGGAGCACGGCATCCGGGTTTTCCTGTACCCGGGCATGTCACACGTGAAGGCCGCGGTGTTCGACGGCTGGGCGTGCTTTGGGTCGGCGAACTGGGACAAGCTCAGTTTCCGCGTCAACAAGGAGCTGAACCTGGCAACCTCGTATGCGCCAATGGTCGATGAGCTGATCGAGCGCTTGTTCGACAAGGATTTCGCAGAGTCGGTCGAGCTGACGGAACCGTTCCCGGCCCGCTGGTCCGATCACCTCGTCGAAATCGTCGCCGACTATATGCTCTGAGCTGGCTGCTGCCCAATGGTTGCCGCGCACGCGCCGCTCCTGTCGAAGAGCAAGCTGCTCGCAGCGCGGCAATGCCGCAGGCGTCTGCACCTGGAGCTGCACCGGCCGGAGCTGGCAGTGATCGGCAAGGAAACGCAGGCAGCCCTGGACACCGGTAACGCCGTGGGCCGTGTCGCGCAGTCCATCTACGGGACGGAGAATTCGGTCCTCGTCGCGGGGAATGGCGGCCTCGAACGGGCGCTTCGGCAGACGGCGCTGCTGCTGCGGGCAGCGACCCCCGCACCCGTATTCGAGGCGGCGTTCGAATATGGCGGGGTGCTGGTTCGGGTCGACGTACTGCTGCCGACCGGAGCCGGCTGGCGTCTCGTCGAAGTCAAGGCCTCGACGCGGCTGGAACCGGAACATGTCGCGGACTGTGCCATCCAGCTCTGGGTCGTCGAGGGAGCCGGCTGCCCGCTCGCGGGGGTCAGTGTCGCCCACGTTGACAGCCAGTTCGTATACCCGGGGGACGATGCGTACGGTGGATTGCTGCGCGAGGAAGACGTCGAAGCGGACGCGCGGCGGCTGCTGCCATTGGTCCCGGAATGGGCGAGCGATGCGCGGGCTGCGGCAACCGGGCCGGAGCCCCGCGTCGCGGTCGGGGCGCAGTGCTTCAAGCCGTATGCCTGTCCGTTCGTCGGGCACTGCTGGCCAGGGGACGTCGAGCATCCGTTGCTCGAGCTGCCGCGCGCGGCAAAGGGGCGGCTCGGTGAATTTGTCGCCCGGGGCTACAGGGATCTTCGGGAGGTTCCTCCAGGCGAGTTGACCGAGGCGCAGCGCCGCGTCCAGCGCGTGACCCGTTCAGGTGTGGCGGAATCGGATCCGGCGATCGGCCGGTACCTCCGCTCACTCGAGTTTCCCCGCTACTACCTCGACTTCGAGTCCGTCGGGCCGGCGATACCCGTCTTTCCGGGGACCGGGCCTTACCAGGCGTTGCCGTTCCAATGGTCATGCCACTACGAGTCCGGGCCGGGACGCCTGGAGCATGCCGAGTTCCTGGACCTTACCGCTGCGCCGCCCTTCCGGCGCCTGGCCGAGTCCCTGGTCCGCGCGCTCGGCCGGGTCGGGCCGATCGTCGTGTACTCGAGTTACGAGCGGACGATGCTCGACCGGCTTGCGCGCCTGTTTGCGGACCTGGGTCCTGCGCTCGCCGCGCTCGCCGGCCGGCTGGTCGACCTGCGGCCGATCATCGAGCAGGGCTACTACCATCCCTCCATGCGAGGTTCCTGGTCGCTGAAGTCCGTGCTACCGGCCGTACTTCCTGACATGAATTACGGGAAATTAGATGGGATACAAGAAGGTATGGATGCTTCTTCAGGTTATCTAGAGGCAATTGCGCCGGGCACGACCCCCGAGCGCCGGCAGGCGCTCGACGCGCAACTCCGCGCCTACTGTCGATTCGACACCGAAGCGCTGTATCGTCTGGTGCAGGTTTTCGCAGCCCGCTGACGCGGGTCGCCCGTTACACTTTCGGGAGGGCACACGATGCGCAGGGCATTCCTGGTTCCGGTCGCTGCGACTGGCATGCTGGCCGGTCTGGCGACATCGCGGGCGGAACTCGACGTACACGAGGACTTCTACGCGGGCTTCGCGCAGGGAGCGTATTACGGGCTGCTGCTGGCCGGCGAGGATTACCACGTGGCGTGGTGCATGCGGGGAGAACTCGAATTCGAGGCTCGCGGCATGGGCGGCGGCGAGGAATTTCAGCAGACCCTGGACCGGTTACTGGCTGCTTGCCGGGCGGCGAAGAGCGGCGGTGACACGCCGGAATAGCGCCGCCGTGTCCACCGCTTCCAATCCGGGTCTTTGCCTGGGTTATGATGCGGCGGGCCAACCGTATCCGATGATCGCAGGGGGAGCGATGAAGACGACCGACCTGGATACATCTCCGGCAGCCGGCAACGGCCTGCTGGACAGACGATTCTTCCTGAAAGCCGGCGCGGCCGGCGGTGCCAGCCTGCTGAGCGCGGCGGCCCACGGCATGCAGCGCGAACCCTGGATGCAGGTCCCGGGCGCCGGCATGAGCGAGTTGGGCGCGCCGGCGGCGGCCGAGACCGACCTGGTTCGAACCGACGTCAGTTCGAGACCGGGGACGACCGGGTCCGGCGTGTCGCGAACCCCGCTGCAGCACCTGGACGGAATCGTCACGCCGAGCCGCCTGCATTTCGAGCGACACCACAGCGGGATTCCCGACATCGACCCCGGGCGCCATCGCCTGGTTCTGCACGGACTCGTCGAGCGTCCGCTGTCGTTCAGCCTCGACGCGCTGGCCCGTTACCCGGTCGTATCACGAATCCAGTTCCTCGAGTGCTCCGGCAACAGCGGCGCCTTGATCGCGCCGCAGCCGGTACCGGGCACGGCGAGTTCGCTGCACGGGCTCGTAGCGGCCAGCGAATGGGGTGGGGTGCCACTCGGCGCGCTGCTCGACGAGGCAGGTCTGAAGCCCGGCGCGCGCTGGCTCATCGCGGACGGAGCCGACGCGGCGGTAATGAGCCGCAGCGTGCCGCTGGACAAGATCCTCGACGATGCGATCGTCGCGCTGTATCAGAACGGCGAGCCGCTGCGCCCGTCGAACGGTTACCCGATGCGGCTGTTCCTGCCCGGCTGGGAAGGCAACATGAGCGTCAAGTGGCTGCGCGGCCTGAAGGTAACGGCCGAACCCGCGATGACCAAGGACGAGACTTCAAAGTACTCGGATCTTCGGGACGACGGCGTGGCCGAGCTGTTTTCCTTCCCGATGGGCGTCAAGTCCGTGATCACGAACCCGTCGCCGGGCCTGAAACTAAACGCGCGGGGGATCTACCAGGTATCGGGCATAGCCTGGTCCGGCAACGGTCGAATCCGCCGCGTCGAGGTGTCGGCCGACGGGGGCAGGAGCTGGGCGGACGCGCTGCTGGACGAGCACGTCCTGCCGAAATGCCTCACGCGCTTCCGCTCGGCCTGGAAATGGGACGGCGGTCCGGCCGTGCTGCTGTCGCGTGCGACCGATGAAGCAGGGAACCAGCAGCCGACGCGAGCGCAGGTCCTCGAGGGCCGTGCGGTGAACAGTTTCTATCATTACAACGGCATGCAGGCCTGGCAGGTGGACGGCAACGGAGAGCTCAGCAATGTCTACGCTTAAGATGATTGCACTGGCCGGGCTGGTGCTGCCGGCCGCGGCATCGGCACAGGATGGCCCGGGGCTCGGTGAACCGCTGACCGCGGAGCAGGTGGCGGCCCTCGATTTCGTCGTCATGCCGGACGGGAGCGGATTGCCTGACGGTTCCGGCGACGCCCGGACAGGCGCGGAACTCTACCGGCAGCATTGCCTCGCCTGCCATGGCGAAAATGGCCGGGACGGCGTCAGCGATGCGCTGGCCGGCGGGCACGGCACGATCGAAGGACCGGTGCCGGAGAAAACGGTCGGCAGCTACTGGCCATACGCAACAACTGTATTCGATTACATTCGTCGGGCAATGCCATACCAGGAACCCGGCAGCCTGAGCGAAGACGAGGTGTATGCGCTGACGGCCTACCTGCTGTACCTCAACGAGATCGTCGACGAAGACCAGGTGCTCGATCGCGCTACGCTGCCGGCCGTGCGTATGCCGAATCGCGACAATTTCGTCTGGGCCTTTGAGGCGCGCCAGGGGCGCTGACGCGGCGCGATTCGGTCGGGCGACTGCCGTCGCGGCAGCCGCTGCACTGTTGTTTCTCCCGGGTGCTCAAGAAATTCACGGCAAGCTGTGCAGATCTGCACAGCCGAACTGAGACACTTTTCTCGTCGCAGCGGGGATGCCTTTGTTAGGCTTTTCCGGCAGTTACAGGACCCGAGTTGGAGCAATGGACAAAGAAATACGAATAGACGAGAGCAATCTGCCGTCGGCCGTCGTAGAGGCTATTAGTGACGGACGCAAGCTTGTCGCGATCAAGCTTCTGAGGGAGGCCACTGGCCTCGGCCTCGCCAATGCCAAGGTCATCGTGGACCGGGCGGCCCAGGAGCATTCGCATGCCGGCCACGGGCCGGGCGCCTACGCTGAAGAATCGAATAACGGCCGCCTGCTGGCCATGCTGTTGGCACTGATGCTGGTGTACATGGCGTACCGCTGGTTCCTCGGCGCCTGATTGGCGGCGGCCGGGCGGCGGCCGCAGGTCGCTCCGCCAGGACAGGGCCCGAACCGCTCGATCGCGTTATCATAGTCCCAGCCGAAACAACGCTGGAGGCCCTCGATGACGACCGACCACCCCCCACGAGATCACGCGCTGCCCGATGCGGAACACGATGACCGGGACCTCGAAGACCACGTCAAGTCACGCTCGACCTGGATCCGGCTCCTGTACATGCTCGTATTCTGCGCGCTGTACGCCGTGTCGCGACTGGTCGTGTTCGCTGTCGTCGTCCTGCAGTTCCTGTGGGTTCTGTTTACCGGCGCGGTGAATGCGAAGCTGACTGTCCTCGGCCATTCGCTCGCGACGTACACCGCCGAGATCATCGACTTTCTGACTTTCAACACGGACGCGAAGCCGTTCCCCTTCGACAAGGACTGGCCGGTCGAAGCGGTCGACGACGATCTCTGACTGAGCTCGCCTTGGATACGGATGCCCTGTTGCAGAACTGGGGCCCCCTGATTGGGGCGGTTCTGCTGGCGCTCGTCGCGGTTTCCGTCATCGTTACGCTGCTCGGCCGCAGCGCTCGCGGGCAATTGCGGCAACGGGCTCGGGAATTGAGCAGACGGCGCTCCGAATTCGAAGTGTCCCGAAACAAGCTGCGACGCGCCGAACGCAAGCTGGCCGCGCTGCAGGAGCGCGCGGCGCGGGTCCCACCGAGGCAGTTGCACGAAACCGGGGAGGCGGTCGAGGACGCCCGGGCGCTGGTCGCAATTGCACACGACCGAGTGCTCGTTGCAGCGAATCTCTTGCGCCGCGTCATCTGCGAGGAGTTTCCGCCGGCGCGGCACGACAGCCTCCGCGCCCGCTACCTGCCGGACGATAACCCGGACAAGCGGCCGTTTTCATACTGAACGGCCTGGGCAGACCAACGAGGAATCACATGGATCAACTGATCGAGACACGATACGCGGCCGTTCTGGCGGCGGTCCTGCTGGCCCTGCCGCTCTTCGCGTCCGGCCAGGATCGCGGGCGCGCCGACGAGGAGCGCGTCCTGCGCGAGTACGCCGAGGGTCGCAACTGGTTCCTCAAAGGCGGCGGATTCCGTGGCGAGCACTTCAGCACGCTCGACGAGATCGACATCGGCAACGTCGGCGAGCTGGGTCTTGCCTGGTCCCTGACGCTCGATGAGCCTGACGGTATTGCGGCAACGCCGATAGTCGTCGACGGCACGATCTTCCTGTCGGCTCCGCACTCGATCGTTTATGCGGTCGATGCTGCCAGCGGGCGGCAACTCTGGCGATACGATCCGGGCCTGCGCGGCCAACTTGGCGGCGAGCAATACAGTTCCTGGATCGCGCGAGCCAACCGTGGCGTGGCTGTATGGCAGGGCAAGGTATACGTTGCGACGGCGAACTGCGACCTGATCGCGCTCGATGCCGATGACGGCAAAGTCGCCTGGAAGAAACGTACCTGCGACCCGGCTCTCGGCTACGGCATCTCGGACTCGCCGTACGTGGGTCGCGACATGGTCTTCATCGGGAACGCAGGCTCCGAGTCGGGCAAGAAGAACCGGGGTTACGTCAGCGCCTACGGTGCCGCCGACGGCGAACTGCGCTGGCGCTTCTACACCGTACCGAGTGCGAACCCGGGCGAGAACGACACGGCGGCACTCAGGATGGCGGCAAAGACGTGGAGCGGCGATGCGCTCGAAAAATTCGGCGGCGGCGGCAGCAACTGGAACGAGATGACCTATGACCCCGAATCGGGGCTGCTGTTCTTCGGGACGGCGGGGGCTCTGCCGTACCTGCATCGCGACCGCAGTCCCGAAGGTGGCGACAGCCTGTTCACGTCATCGGTTCTCGCCGTGCGAGCCGATACCGGTGAATACGTCTGGCATTACCAGACCGTGCCGGAGGACAGCTGGGAGTACAACGCGACGATGAATATCGTGCTCGCCGACATCGACGTCGGTGGCAAACCGCGCGCGGTACTGCTGATTGCCCCGAAGAACGGGTTTTTCTACGTTCTCGACCGGCTGACCGGGGAGCTGCTCTCCGCCGAAAAATTCGCAAAGGTGACCTGGGCGACCCACATCAACCTTGAAACGGGACGGCCCGCGCTCGATCCCCGGGGCGAGTACTGGAGGCCGGGGTCCGAAGGGCCCGTCATGGTTTGGCCGAACATGTGGGGAGCGCACAGCTGGAATCCGATGGCTTATCACCCGGGCCTAGGTCTCGCCTACATACCGGTCGTCGACCTGCCGAGCATCGTCACGCCGACTGGCGACGGGGAGTTCCGGGATACCATGGACCTGGTGACGGAAGTCGACGGCAGCCCGCACAGCCCGGGCAAGTTGATCGCCTGGGATCCCGTCCGGCAGTCGGCGCGCTGGTCGGTAGACCATCGCTACTCCGGTAACGGGGGTGTGCTCGCGACGGCCGGCAAGCTGGTGTTCCAGGGCAGCGCCGACGGTTATTTCAGCGCCTACGAGGCCGCCAGCGGCGAATTGCTGTGGCGCCTGGCCACCGGAACGCCGATCAATGCCGCGCCGGCGGCGTACGAGATCGACGGACGCCAGCATGTCGTCGTCCCGGTCGGCTCGGGCGGCGGCATGCAGTTCAATTACCCGGCCATTCATGGCAGCGACATGCCGGTCGGCCCGACCCGCCTGATGGCGTTCAGCCTCGATGCGTCGGAACTCCCGTCGGCGGCGAGCGTACCGCCACCGCCGCTACCGGAGCCGATGGCATACGAGGCGGACCCGGACATCGTCGCCCGGGGCAGGGCGCTGTTTGGCCGCAACTGTGGCGGCTGTCACGGCAAGGATGCGGTCGCGCGCTTTGGCGGTTCGGTCCCGGACCTGCGCTACGCAACGGCGGAGACACATCTGACCTGGAACGGCATCGTCATCGGTGGCGCACGCGCGGCCCGCGGCATGCCGGCATTCGAAATCGAGCCAGCCGACGCCGAGGCGATACGGTCCTACGTGCTTGCGAGAACGGATGCGCTGCGTGGCGAGCGCCGCGGCCAGTCGGCGCCGGGCCGGCAGTAAGTATTTATACGAATTCAACGGTCGGACCCGGATCCCCAGAATACGCTAAGCGTCTGCCGGCGTGCAAAAAGGGGAAAACGATGGCAGAAATAGTTATCGCTGTTTGCCAGTTCCTCGGACCTGCCGCCGTCCTGGCAATCGGCATCACGTTGCTCGGCATCGCGCTCGGCAAGATCCGCGCCTGAGTGCCGGTCAAAGCGGCCGGCGGCCCGCGGACTGGACACTGGTCCGCGGGCCGGGGCCAATTTCCCGTAGTCCCCCGTTAATCCGAACTGCCCGTAGCGGCCCGTAACAGGACCCGCCGTTCACTCCTGGTCGGGTGGTGGCTGGTTGAACACCCAGCCGGACCAGCCGGGACCGCGAACGACCTGTCCGGGCGTGGCGCCCGTGTGCTCTCCGTTTCTCAGGACCTGTTGTCCATTGACGAAGACATGCACCATGCCGGTGGCATACTGGTGCGGCTGCTCGAACGTGGCCAGGTCGCCGACGCGCTCGGGATCGAACACGACGACGTCCGCATGGTAGCCCTCTGTGAGGCTTCCCCGTTCGCGGATCCCCAGGTTGAAGGCCGGCTGCGACGTCAGACGTCGGATCGCCTCCCGCAGCGGGATGAGGCCCTCGTCTCGCGCATACCGGCCGAGTACCCGTGCGAAGTTGCCGTATGCGCGCGGATGGTTGCTCGATAGCAGGAACTTGCCCTCGGCCGCTAGTGCACCGGCATCGGATCCGAAGCTGACCCACGACCTCTGGATCTTGCGGCGGACGTTTTCCTCGGACATCAGGAAAAATACGGCGTCGACCCGGCTGTTATCCTCCACGACGAGGTCCATGGCGGTTATCGCCGGATCCGTGCCTCGCTCCTCGGCCACCTCTGCAAGCGTCTTGCCGACGTACCTGCGGAGTTCGGGATTCCGGAAACCGATCAACAGGATGCCCTCGGGCCCGGCCTGCGTATAGAAATTCTCCCAGTCGACATCGGTCCGGCGCATCTCGTCGGCAACCTGGGCGCGCACCCCGGGATCCCGCAGGCGCTCGACCCAGGCGTCGTGACCGTCTGCCTGCACCCACAGCGGCATCGTCGCATTGAGCCCGGTCGAGCCGGCGGGGTAGGTATACATGTCGGCCGAGATTCGCAGGCCTGCTGCTCGGGCCGCCTCGACCAGGTCGAAGACCTTTTCGAGCTTGTGCCAGTTGGCGCGGCCCGATGCTTTCAGGTGGTAGATCTCGGCGGGCGCTCCGGTCACGCTGGCAATCTTGATAAGTTCCTGCACCGCCTCTTCGAGGCGGTCACCTTCCGATCGCAGATGGGAAATGTAGGCGCCGCCGAATTCGGCTGCAGCGGAAACGAGCGCAGTCAATTCCTCGGTGTCGGCGAAATTATCCGGCGCGTAAATGAGTGACGAGCCGACGCCGAGCGCGCCCTCACGCATGGCTTCTCGAACCAGGTCCTGCATGCGCGCGAGTTCTTCCGGCGTCGCGCGGCGATTCTCGTAGCCGACTTCGTGGATACGCACAGTGCCGGCCCCAATGTACGACGCGACATTCGGCGAAATACCGCGTTCGACCAGCCGATCCAGGTACTCGCCCAGCGTCGTCCAGTCGACGTCGTAGCGGATTTCTCCCTGGTTCTCCTCGAGCTCCGCTTTCATCGCTTCGTTCAGCGGACCCATGGATTCGCCTTCACCCATGACCTCGAGCGTGACGCCCTGCATGATGTCGCTCATGCCGCGGCCGTCCTCGATCAATGACACCGTGGCCCAGGACAGCATGTTGATAAAGCCGGGTGCGACGGCGAGTCCATCGACGTCAAGCTCCGCCGTGCCACGCTTGTCCGCGAGATCGCCGATTGCGACGATCCTGCCGTCGTCGATCGCGAGATCGCCAACGTAAGGGTCTCCCCCCAGCCCGTCGTAGATCGTGCCGTCGCGAAGGATGACGTCATAGTCGCCTGCCGCACCGGGCCCGCCGCAGGCCGGCAGCCACAGCGCCGGCATTGCGGCGACGAGTCCGAGCAGCAGCGAGCGACGTACGATCATTTCCCGAGACTCCCTTCAGTAGCCGGCCTCAGCCCGCGTTTTCCGCTGCCGCCTCGACCGCTCGCCAGACTCGCAGCAGGTTGCCTCCGAGAATCTTGCGGACGTCGTCTTCGGAGTAGCCTCGACGCAGCAGCCCTTCGACGAGGTTGGGATAGGAGGACACGTCCTTGAGCCCGATCGGCAGGCTGTCACCGACGCCGTCGTAATCGGAGCCGATGCCGACGAAGTCGATGCTCCCGGTGAGCTCGACCACGTGATCGAAATGGTCGAGCACCTGGTCGAGCGTGGCATACGGGAAAGCGCCATGCTCCGCCTCGAACTGGGCTCGGAACTGCTCACCCAGGTCCTCGGTTACTTCCTCGCCTGCGTCTTCGCGGAACTTGTCCCAGGCCTCGCCGCGCTTTTCCGAATAGGCATGGGCTTCGGCGGAAATGAAGGACGATCCAAAATTGATCATGATTACGCCGCCTTCCTCGGCGAGACGTTTGATCATCGCGTCATCCATGTTGCGCTCCCAGCCCGGCGTAAAGTGCCGTGCCGAGGAGTGCGACGCGATCGCTGGGACATCCGTAATCTCCATGACGTCCCAGAAAGCTTCGTCGGACACGTGGCTCAGGTCTACCATCATCCCGAGCCGGTTCATTTCGCGGACGACTTCCGCGCCAAAATCGCTGAGGCCCCCGTGTGCCTTGTTGTCGTCGTAAGACGAATCGGAGATGTGGTTGGACAAGGAGTGAGCGAGCGTGATGTAGCGGATTCCCTGGTCGTAAAAATAGCGGACATTGGCCAGGTCGCCCTCGATCGGGGATCCGTTCTCCATGCCCAGTGGCAGGGAAATCAGGCCGGCGGCGAACTGTTCTTCGATATCGGCCGGCGTCAGTGCGATTGCGTACTTGTCCGGCGCCGTATCCACGATCCGTCGGACAACGGCAATCAGTTCCTCGGCGCGGGCCTTCGACTTGCCGTCGGCCTCCAGGCTGGCAGGAGTATAGATCGACATGAAGGGCGCGTTCAGGCCTCCCGCGACTGCCCGCGGATAATCGTAGTCGCCGCCTTCCGTCGCGCCGGTTACGTCTTCCCACTCGTCTACGATCCGATACGGAACGTCGACATGCGTGTCGATGATGATCGAGCCGATTGCCAGTTCTCGCGCTCGCGTCGCCAGGTCCACGGGTTGTGGGTCGGAGGCCGCTTCCGGCGCGGGCTGAGGCGCCGGAACCTTGTCATCGGTGCCGCAGGCTCCGAGCAGGGCAGTGAGCAGGAACAGCGTGATCAGGCGACTGGTCATCCGGAACTCCTTGGCTTCTGGTGCCGCGACAGCGCGGCGGCGGCCCAGTATAGGCAAATCGGCGCCGGCATACGACGCTCGAGCCGGCCGGCTACTCATGATCGCCGGACAAGCAACTGCGCGGAACCAAAAAAAAGCCCCGCCGGGTGGCGGGGCAATCCAAGCGCGTTCAGGGGGGAGCGCTTGTCAGGGGGTAAAGTCGTCCATGAGGATCAGCGGCGGGTCGACCTCCAGCGGAATCGGGTCGCGCGCGATCGCGGTGTAGATGCCGCCGTTGCCCAGCGTGATCTCGACGGGACCGATGGCCGCGGTCTTGGTACCGGCCGCCGTAACCGTTACTGCGTAGTTGCCTTCGGCCAGCGAGAGAAAGCCTGTGTTGGCCTTGAATGGAACGTCGGCCAGCGCGGGTTCGATGCCCGAGATGTCGGTTCCCGGCGCGGCCAGGTAGATGTCCACGTTGCCGGCTGCGGGCGAGGCGTGTACGACACGAAGCTTGGCCTCGGTGGCAACGGGCCGTGGATCGTCGACGGCGATCAGCGGCTCGATACTCGCCAGTTCGCCAACGGCCAGCACCGTGTATTTGACGCCCGCGTCGAGGGTCACATCGGCTTCGATCGCGATGACCCCCGGATTGTCGGCCGGCGTGACCTTGATGTTGTAGTTACCCGGAGCCGGTTCGAGGAAGCCCGTGAAGTCCGGATACGCCAGGTCCGTCACGGCTTCCGCGTCATTCACGAGAACGTCGACGGCAGGCGCGTCGGGTGATGCGTGCACGACACGGATATTAGCCGGAGTTGCCGCATCCAGGATCTCGAACGATCCCGATCCGTCCTGTACGACAAGACTGATCGGGGCGGCGCCGGTCGTGGTGTTCTCAACCGCTGTAACGAGAAGGTCGGCCCCGCCCGGAAGCTCGATTTCACCGGAGTCGAATACCACGGCGGCCGGGTCTGCTGCAGCCGTAACCCGGACCTGGTAGCTGCCTGCCGGAACCTGCACCGGCCCGAGGTCCTCGCCGAATGCAAAGGTGCCAACCGGTGCGCTTGCGCTGAGGTCAGCGCCTAATACGGTCAGGTATACGTCGACGTCCGGCGCGAGGGGCGCGGCATGAACGACACGGAGGCGCGTCTGCAGAGACGATACGGCGGTTGCCGGCTGCTCGAGGACGAGCGGCTGTATATCCGCCACTCCGCCGATCGCGATGATCGAGTACAGGGTGTCGGCTGCAAAGGTCAGGTCAACCGGTCCGATCACGGTCGCGTTGCCGCCGGGCAGTATGCCGTCAACCTGGACGGAATAGGTTCCGACCGCGACTTCCAGCGCCGCTGTGCCGTCCTTGTAATCGACGCCCTCGGCCGTTATGTCGCCGAGTGCAACGTTGACGGCCGGCGCATCGGGGGATGCATGCAGGACCTGGACTTTGAACGTGTCAGGCGGAGGCAGGGTCGGGGCGCCATCGGTCGGGGCCCGGTCAGAGTCACTGCAGGCGGCCAGCAAAACGGCCGTAGCAACGACTGCAATTGTGTACAGGTGTCTCATGTGAACTCC
>Ga0224510_10000196_pt1 | contig 50955 bp, 41 predicted proteins | sample SF_May12_sed_USG_FD_170161 | JGI IMG/M metagenome (GOLD analysis project Ga0224510, IMG submission 170161) | Sediment microbial communities from San Francisco Bay, California, United States - SF_May12_sed_USGS_4_1 | ecosystem: Environmental > Aquatic > Marine > Sediment | place: USA: California... | reverse complement strand
GCTGATGCGCCAGGGCAACCGCTTCACGTTTGAACTCCGCCGAGTAATTTCTTCTTTTTGGCATGACACTCCTCCACGGCCATTATCGGCCTTTTCAGATGTGTCCGCGATATCAGGGGTTAACCCACGTCCAGTTTTTCGAGGGTGGACCGGGATTCAGCATCAACTATGGATTCGCGGCCGAAAACACGTTTTTTGGAAAGCGGGAACAGCTTGTACATTTCTTCGATGATCCGATTCCCGGGCAGACGCATATCGTGGAAACGCAACGCACCGGCCTGACCGTCATTGCGACAACCTCGGGAAGAAATCCCCCGGACAACAGGGTGGTGCATACGATCAGCTTCGGCGGGCCCGATGTTTGTGAGGCACTCGGCTATCCCACCGGTTGCGATGCAAATTTCTCTGGCTCAGCCGTATTGCGGTCGGATGGCACCGGGCACGGGCAGGTTGTCGATATTTTCTCCGGCGATGCTGCAGGCATTTATGTCGATATGAACTGCGTCTTCGTTGCCGGAAACGAAGCCTGGTTGAGTGGCGTCATTACGCGCGGAGCTGCGCCTGACGGATTCGACCTGACCGGTCTGCCATACATAGTCCGGGTCCAGGACAACGGTGACTCGGCAAATGATCAGGCTGACGGTATCAGGGCCCGTTTCCGCTCGATACCGTGCTACTCGGCGCCCCAGTTCGATCTCTTCGAATACGCGGACGGTCAGGTAACTGTGAATTAGCTCGAATGACTTTTGACACAAAACGGAAGACCCCGCCGAGGCGGGGTCTTTTCGTTTAGGTGCTAGCTTCGAACTTCACTAGATTCACAGTATTCTCACTTTTTTGCTCGGCCAGAACCAGTCGGGGCGTAAATCTCTGAATAGCGGGTGTGGTTCAATGGTAGAACATCAGCTTCCTAAGCTGACGGTGTACCCGATTACCCGAAAGCAGACGTTCAAACAGTGTAAGCCAACGGCTTCTTCTGGCCGATTGGCGAAGTTAGCCAGGCAAAGTATCGAGAGGCCGGTAATCGGCCGGAAGCCGCCGGTCATTATTTTCGCGCTATAATTTCGGCTGTTGACCCGAGCAGATATAGCGATGCCGTTCGACCTGTGTCTGAATATTTTTGTTGTCAGCCGTTAGACTTGAATTAAGCGTAAAAATCGTGCACACGAAATTATGTCTCTTGGCACTCATATATATGCTCTCCAGCTGTATTGCGGTACAAGATAATCCTGCCCGTTATTCCGGTGCTTCCGGTGGCAGCTTGCACGAGCATGTCGCTCTGCCGGCGTACCCGAACAGATCCTATGATGTCTTTATTCCCGACGGCCTGAAAACGCCGGCACCAGTACTTCTGGTCCTTCACGGCGGAGGCGCTGATGCAGTAAATGCAATTCGGATGACCTGCCCTGAAGGCGACCTGAGCGATCGGGATTGCCTCACGAACCACGCGGCACAGAATGGTTACATCGCCGTTTTCCCCCGGGGCACATCGCGCCGACTGTTGAAGCAAATGCGGAGCTGGAATGCCGGCGGCGGCGATAATGATGAGCATTGGATCTGCACGTCGGGACTGGCGTGTAATAACAATGTTGATGATATTGCGTACTTCAATGCGTTACTTGATGCACTCGAGGCCAGTACCCCGGTCAACATGAAAAGGGTGTATGCGACAGGAATATCGAACGGCGCGGCCATGGCCCACCGACTGGCTTGCGAAATGCCACACCGAATTGCGGCAATCGCAGCAGTAGCGGGCGCCAATCAGGTGAGTGCGGTACAAGGCTGCAAGCCAGACCGGCCGGTCCCAGTTTTGCAGATTCATGGAACGGCCGATTGCGCCTGGCCGTACGATGGCGGCAAGCCGAACTGCGTCGGTGCGCCAAAGTTCAAGGGGGAATACATCGCCGTGGAACGCAGCATGCGCGTCTGGCGTGATATCAATGGCTGTGCAGACGAATTTGTGGCGACGGAATTGCCGGATCGATTGAATGACGGCACACGGGTGACGCGGTTCGACTGGCGCGACTGTCAGGCTCCGCTGGTCGTTTATCGGATATTCAACGGCGGACACACCTGGCCCAATGGTTACCAGTATCTATCGGCGCGCAAAATTGGGGCCGTTACACGCGAACTGACGAACGACCACATCTGGAAATTCCTTGCATCCCACACATTGCCGTAAATAGCGTGTGGCACGGAAGAGGTTCTTGCGATTTGAATGATCGCATTGAAGCAGAGAAACGAATTACCGCAAATGGCCGTCTCCAGCCGACCACCTGGTAAATGGCTGACCGGCAGGAATGCACCTGGAAGCAGCCTGTCGCGATATTTCAGTTACAATTTCCGCTATTGACTCAAGGCGGACAACCGCAGAATGACGCTAACAGGAAGCAAAAATGTCAGCTCGCAATCTCAAATCGTGGGTCGCAATCGCCGAGATTATTTCGGCCGTGGCGGTCGTCCTTTCCCTTATCTACGTAGGACTCGAAATACGAAGAACTACAGTGGAGTCCGACGCGGACATCCAGGCGGAACTTTTAACCTATACACATCAACGGAGAATTTTAGCTATTGAGAGCGATGACCTCTCACATATATTGATCAAGGGTTATGGCGACGTGAATAGCCTAACTGCTGAAGAGCTGCTCCGATTTCAGTACTACGTGGACCTTCATTTCGTCGCCTGGGAGCGTGCTTACATGGCGACGCAAGCGGGTGTTTTTTCAGAAGAACTGTATGACGGGTGGAAAGATTGGTTTGTATCCGTTGCAAAGCGCGACCCCGATTTCGTATGGCCAATGGTGCGCGACTCGCAGTCGTGGCCCGAGTCTTTCGTGCGAGAGGTTGATGAGAGTCTGGTGAGCTTGAATTAAGCTGACTCTTGGATTCTCGACGTTTTCAATGACCGCTTCCGGCGAGAGCTGACATCCGGGCAAGCGCCCCGCTCATTTTCCGTTCCCGACAAAGAAAACCCTCTCACCCCTGCGTGTTGCGTGCAGAGGTGGAGGGTGCTTTTTTCTGTGGCATATATTTATACCCCGGTCTCCCGCAAGCCCCCTGCTACAACTGCTGCATGAATCGTTGCAGGCTCGCGCGCGCCGCGTCCTGGTTGTCCCAGGGTTCGAAGGCGCGCGGCACACGACCGCTGGTGCGCAATTGCAGCTCGGCGGCATTCGCCAGCAGGCGAATCTGGTCGAGGGTAACGCGGTAATAGGCATCCAGCGACGACGCTACCGGTTTCGGGTACACGGGCTCGCTTGCGCCGATGGACTCCGGCGTCCAACCCGCAAGCTCCAGCGGCAACGGCTCGCCATCGACGAACAGCACGATGGAATCAAATCCGTCGCGCCGTTCCTCCATGTCCGGGGTCTGGTTGGTGTTCCAGATGCCAAGCCAGAGGAAGTATTCATGGTGGCCGCTGCGATTCACGAGCAACGGGCCGAGACTGACGAAGTTGCGCGCATAGGCGGCGTGCGCCGGGTCGTCGCGATACAGCACTATCGGCAGCGCGCTGTATACCAGCGTCACGCTGGTCAGCGGATCCAGTTTGGTGCCAGCCGACGGCGGCGCGGCGGCGCAGGCAACAATCAGGCTGGCGGCAAGCACGATTATCAAGTGTCGCCACATCTTTTAGAAAAACACCTGGTAACCGATGTTCATGAAATAGGACTCTCGATCGAGGGTCGCGGCTATCGCATCGCGGCTGGCAAACTGCTTGCCGGCCTCGAGTTCGACGCGCAACTTCCTGCTATGCCGATACTGCAGGCGGATCCCGGGCGTGTACAGCAACTCGTCGCTCGAGTCAGTCAGAATACGGCGCTGGTCAATGCGCAAGCGCGGATTGATGCGCCAGCGTGTGCCGAGCGGAAAGCGCGTGTCGAGACTCAGCGATATTACCTCGGTGCTGTCGGACTCCGAGTAACGCAGGCTCAGCATCGATACGTCGCCCTCGGTGAACAGGCTGCTCGCGACCAGCGTCGTACCGATATAGCTGTAACTCGACTCAGGCATTGCAGCGACGCCGCCGGACTCCGGGGTCGCCTCGATCGTCGTCTGGTTTGCGTCGAGGCTGAGTTGCAGGCGCGGCGACACCGAGTAGGAAACCGCGGTCGTATAGGAGCTCGCGAGCGGCGTTCGGTCGAGGCTCAACTGGCGTATTTCCTCTTCGGTGAACAGCACCTGCAATTCCGCAAACGATTGCACCGGCTGGCCGATCATGGCACTGCCGCTGCTGAGATAAGGGCTGTGCCGCTGGTCAATGGATGCGCTGACGTTGAGGCGCGAGCCGATGCGCCAGCTGCCCTGCAGATAGGCGCTGCTGATTTCGCTGTAGGAGGTGTCGTAATCGATCAGGCCCCAGAGGCTCTGGTTCTCCGCGAAGTAGCGAAATTCAGTGCCAACCGCCTGGCGATCGTCAATACCGCCAATTTCCTGCTGGATGACAAACAGGCTGAGCTCGAGATCCTCAAAGACCGGGCCATAGTCGGCGCTGAGGCCATAAAAGGAACGCTCGGAGTCGAAGCCGTCGGTGGCCGAATTGACCGGCTGGCCGACGACGCCATGCAACTCGATACGCTCCGACAGGCGATAGCCAAGGTCAAAACCATCGAAACGGCCGAGTATGCCAGCGGTATTCCGCGACTGGCGGCCGATGCGACCGCGCAGTCCGGTCTCCGCGTCGGCGACATCGGCGTAGGCGTATGAAACGCGCAGCGCATTGTCATCGCTCGTCGCCGTATCGAGAAAATCGCTGCGATAACCGGCTGACAGGCGGCTGCTGAAGTCAAATCGTGAACCGCGCCGGCGAGCATCGAAATTGAGGTCCGAGTAAAGCGCCGACTGACTGATGATCTGTTCCTCTTCGTTGAGCTGGTTCGCATCGCGGCGATAGTACTGTGAGAAATAGGTATTGAAACGCCAGATGCCGGGCTCGGCGCGCTCGCTCGCCGCTCGGTCCGCGGCGGCGGTCGCGACCGCGGCACTATCAGACTGTCGGCCGGTCGCCAGCAACGCAGCCAGGCGTTGTCGCACCCGGTTGGCGCCATCGGCGTCGGGATACAGCGCCAGGTAGCGCTGGTACTCCGCCTTGGCGTGCGCGGTCTGGCCGTTTTTTTCGCGTGCCAGACCGAGCAGCTCCTGTGCTTCGGCGTGCCGGTCGTGGTTCGGCGCTCGCAGCACCTTGGTGTACATCTGCACGGCTCGCGACACTTCGCCTGCGACCAGAGCACGTTGTGCATCGGCCATGAGCTGGTCTATCTCGTCCAGGCCAAGGTCGGCCAGCGACGGGTCAGGCGCATACGCTTGCTCCGCAACTGCTGTCGCTGTTGTGGTGAGCGGAATTTCGCCGGCTTTGTCGACGCGGTCGATCCAGGCGTTGGGATGCGTGTCGCGCAAACGCGCGAGCTCCGCCTGCGCCGCGGCCGTACTGTCGAATGTTCCCAGGCGCAGGCGGTACCAGGTAACGCCGGCGAGCAATACTTCGGTTTCGAAGACCTGCAGGCCCGGTGACACATTGCCGAGAGCGCTGTCCGCTGCTGTATGCGGCGCCCGGCTCGACGACAGGTTTATTACATAGGTTTGCGGCTCTACAGCCGCCGCTGGAACGCGCACACCGCTGGCGCCGGAGTTTGTTGCCGGCGCGGCCACAGCCGTATCGAGATGCACCCGCACGATGATCTGGTCGCGGCCACCGCTGTAGGAAACCTCGTAGCGAACCGCATCGCTGAAGACGAAAGTGAGTACCGGCGTCGACGCCAGCTCGCCGTCGTAGTCCAGCTCGAGCAGCCTGGCATCGTCGGCATTCAGCGGCCGGTACTGTTCGTGCGTGTTGGCAATCGTCGGCGACGCGCCGGCGCAGATGGTGGTGGGTTCCAGCTGCACGCGCAGGCGATTGCCGCGGTTGACCGGTAAGTGATCGATGTACTCAACCTTGCAGGCGAAGTCGACGGTAATCGTCGCCACGCTATCGTCGCTGCTGATGTTTGCGCCAGTGATGAAGCGTGTTGCAGCGGCAGCCGGCGGCAGGCCGCCGAGCAGCAGTATGCCAATCGCGAGACCGTAACATCGAACCAGCATCGACTTGCCTACCACTCGTTCGCGCTGATGCGGTGCTCGGGTGTGCTCTTGTGGCAGGAGCCGGCACAGTTGCGAAGTTGGCTGACGGTAGCGCCATTGTGCGGGCCGGGCTTGTAATCGCCGGCGTGGCAACCCGCGCAATCCGGTCTGTACGCCGGGTAGGTCCAGGCGACGACTTCGGTGTTGGTGCGGTGGCAAGTGGTGCACTGCAGGTTGCCGCGATGATTGAGCGGCTCGTACGGTGTCGTCGTATGCCGGAATTCGTCGGGGCTGAAGCTATCGGTGTTGTGGCAGGTACTGCATTCCCTGGCGGTGCCGAAGTGACCGGTATTCTTGCCGATCGCGATCACGCCGTTATGGCAGGACGAGCAGGAGCCCAGCACCTGGGTGTGATCGACCGTAAATACGGGCGACCAGGTCGTCGGTGTATGACAGTCCTCGCAGACATTGGTCGTAGCCGGATGCTGCAGGTTCTTGCCGGTCGCGATCGTGCCGTTATGGCAGCCGAAGCAATTACCGGTGACATTGGCGTGGTCATAGGTGGCCGGCAGCCAGGCCACCGTGGTATGGCAGTCGTCGCAATTGCTGCCACTCGCGATGTGATCCGGATCCTTGCCGGTGGCGATCGTACCGTTGTGGCAGGATCCGCAACTGCCGAGCACCTGCGTATGATCGACGGCGAATGGTGGTACCCAGACGGTTGGCGTATGGCAGTCTTCGCAGACGTTGGTGGTCTGTACGTGGGTCGGATTTTTGCCGGTAGCCGCAACGCCATTGTGGCAGTTACTGCAATTGCCCGTGATGTTGGCGTGGTCGAAGTTCGCGGGCAACCAGCCATTCGGCGTGTGGCAATCCTCACAGATGTTGCTGCTCGCAATATGTGTCGGTGTCTTGCCGGTTGCCGTGACGCCGTTGTGACAGCTCGCACAGTTGCCGAGGATACCGGCGTGATCGAAATTCGCCGGCACCCAGCCTGCGGTTGTATGGCAGTCGTCGCAGTTGTTACTGCTGGTGACGTGCGTCGCGGACTTGCCCGTTGCGATCGTGCCGTCGTGGCAGGAGCCGCAGTTTCCGATCACCTGCGCATGATCAACGGTCTGCACCGGTGCAAAAGCGACCACGCTGTGGCAGTCCTCGCAGACATTACTGGTATTGATATGGTTCGTGTCCTTGCCGGTTGCATCCACACCGTTGTGGCAGCTCGCGCAGTTGCCGGTGATATTGACGTGATCGAAATTCGCGGGTACCCAGCCGGACGTCGAGTGACAGTCATCGCAGCTGTCGCCGCTGGTAATGTGAGTCGGGGTTTTGCCGGTCGCAGTGTTGCCGTCATGGCAGGACTGGCAGGTGCCAATGACCTGCGAGTGATCGACGCTGAACGCCGGCGCAAAGGTGCTGGTCGTATGGCAGTCCTCGCAGACCGCCGTGGTCAGGATGTGTGCAGCCTGCTTGCCGGTCGCATCCACACCATTGTGGCAACTCGAGCAGTTGCCGGTGATGCCGGCGTGATCGAAGTTTGCGGGCACCCAGCCCGCGGTCGTATGGCAATCATCGCAGCTATCGCTGCTCGGCAGATGCGTCGCGGTCTTGCCGGTCGCATCCACGCCGTTGTGGCAGGAACCGCAGCTGCCAAGTACCTGTGCATGGTCGACGGTATCGGCAGGCACGAACTGCACCGAGTTGTGGCAGTCCTCGCAAACATTCGTGGTCTGCGCGTGGCTGGCGCTTTTACCGGTTGCGTCGGTGCCGTTATGGCAGGAAACGCAGTTGCCCGTGATGTTGTCGTGACTGAAGTTCGCGGGCACCCAGCCAGTCGAGAAATGGCAGTCGACACAGTTGTCGCCGCTGGTGATGTGGTTTGGCGTCTTGCCGGTCGCGATACTGCCGTTGTGGCATGACTGGCAGGTACCGATGACCTGGGTGTGATCCACTGCGAAGGCAGGGGCGAAGGTGCTGGTCGTGTGGCAGTCCTCGCAAACCGCCGTTGAATTGATATGAGCCGGGTCTTTGCCGCTAGCCTCGGTGCCGTTATGGCAGGACGCGCAATTGCCGGAAATGTTGCTGTGATCGAACACGGCCGGCAACCAGGCACTCGTGTTGTGGCAGTCGTCGCATTGTTCACCCGAGGTTATGTGGTTCGGCGTCTTGCCGGTCGCCTGCACGCCATTGTGGCAGGAGCCACAACTGCCGGTCACCGAGGCATGGTCAAAAAACGGGATGCTGTTCCAGTCGCTGGTAATGTGGCAGTCCGCGCAACGTTCCGAGGACTGCACGTGGTCTGGCGGCTTGGCCGAGGCGCGCACGATGCCGGCAGGCGAATGGCAGCCCGCGCAGACGGGCTGGGTTGGTCCAAAGCTTGCGCCCGAATGACAGGCCTCGCAGCTGACGCTGGCATGCGCACCATCGAGTACGAAACCGGTGCTGAAGTGATCGAAGGTCGCCTCCTGGCCAATCGAAGGGGCAGCAAGACAAATCCCGAGCAGGGCAAGCGGCAGCCATCTGTTCATTGCAAGGACCTCAGATCCCGGAACGAGATATCGCTGTGGCAGCGACCGCAATCCGGGCCAAATTCGCCATCGTGTACGTCGTCGGACAAGTGGCAGTCAGAGCAGCGGTCGCCAGTCTTGCGCATTGCAGCAAGTGAACTGCGGTGGCAGCTGTCACAGGCGACATCGGCATGTGCGCCGAGCAGTTCAAAGTCCGTCTGCGTATTGTGATCGAACAGCCACAACTCCCAGGCAACCGGATTGTGGCAGGACTCGCAGTCGCGCTCGAAGACGCCTTTGTGATGATCGTCTTCAAGATGGCAGTCAACACATGTGCTGCTGGTATCGGTAAATTGCTGTGTCGCGTGGCAGTCCTCGCACTCGGCCTCGCGGTGCGCACCGAGCAAGGGAAAGCTCGCCAGGTCGTGATCGAAGAATACCGGGTCCTGCCAGTCAAATTCGGTATGACAATTCGCACATTGCGAGCCGAGCGAACCGTCATGAGCATCGTCCTCAAGGTGGCATGACTCACAGGTCGTCTGCAGTGCGACTTCAAATATGGCTTCAACATGGCAGTCATTACAGGCCACAGATTCGTGCGCGCCGAGCAGGCGGTAGTCGGTATCGCGATCGTGATCGAACTGCGACTCCGCCCAATCACTGCTGTTATGGCAGGAGTCGCATTGCTCGCCGTTATGGCCTTTGTGGCTGTCGTCTTCGAGATGGCAGGCAACGCAGGCCATGTCCATCTCGTCCTCGAAGGGGCTTTCCGAGTGACAGTCACCGCAGGCTAAGCTTGCGTGCTTGCCCTCGAGCGTGAAGTCGGTGTCGCGCGCATGATCAAAGCTCGAATCATGCCAGTCAGTCGGGTTGTGGCAATTCTCGCACTGCTGTCCGCTGCGGCCGTCATGCGCATCATCCTCGGCGTGACAGCCGTAGCAGGTCATTGGCGCATTCTGGTAGGTCGAGTCGGCATGACAATCAAGGCACGCAGCCTCGATGTGTTTGCCGAGCAGCGGATAGTCTGTCGTATCGTGATCAAAGCTCGCTTCCGGCCACTCGGTAGACTGGTGGCAATCTTCGCAACTGCTGGCAAAAGTCTGGCCGTGAACATCGTCGTCGCTGTGACAATCATTACAGGCGCCCGGCGCCTCCCGGTACAGGAGGTCGATGCTGTGGCAATCGCTGCACTCCGCCTCTGCGTGTGAGCCGAGCAGCTCAAAGTCGGTGTACTGGTGATCGAATGCCGCCTTGTTCAGGCGCACGATGTCTGCGTTGCGGCCCAGGTGGTCGGCATGACAAATAGCACATTGCACATCCTGCGCCTGCGGATACCGGCCGTGAAAGCCGGTGTGTGCGCTGACATCCGCGGCAACCTCTTCATGACAGTCGAGGCACAACTGGCGTTGCGCGGGCTTGTCGAAATTCTTGTGACAGGATGAGCAGTCGGATTCGAACTCGGCGTGGTTCGCAGTCAACTCTCCCGGCATGACCAGAGTCTGGATCTGGGCGTTACCGATACCCGGAAAGAAAGCCGCTGAGGTCAAAGCAATAGCCATAAGCAGAAGCCGATATCTCATCGCGAATCGCGTGCTCGCGTACTAATACATATGCACGGCCAGCACGTGTATCAGAGCGGCCAGCACCATGATGAAAAATATTGGCAGGTGAAACACGTGCCAGAGCGCGAACAAGCGCTCATAAAAGGAGAACTGCGATACACGCCCGACCAGGGTCGTGTAGTCGCGAACGTATCTGGAGACTGTCCGGCGCAGGCGTTTCTGATCCGCCATAACAACGGCCGAGGTCCTGGCTGCCGCACGCAGCTCACGCCTTGCAGTAAGAAGTAATGAAAACCGCAAAAAATGATGCGTAAACGTCCAGCGCAGGCTTCGCCCTATGCCGATTGATCGCGTGATCTCGTGGCCTCTTAACTGCGTCGACATTGCCTGGATGCGCGCGGTAAATTCCGGCATCAGCCTGGCCAGCCCGTGGCTCTTTTCCAAAGATACCGACAACTCGCGCTGTAGCTCGGCCAGAGTCAGCTGGTGGCCTCCCAGGTTCCTGTGAATATGTGCGTATATATGCCGCCCGACAATGCCGCTGCCGGCAACCAGCAACATGCTGTAGAGCGCAACATTGCTGTTGAACGCGCCGAGTTTGAAATTGCTGTGATAGAGGATAAGCAGCGGCCCGAGCAACCCCAGTACCACGTGCAGTTGAAACCAGCTCCTGGTGGTGCCAAGCCGGTGCAGCAACTTCATGCGCTTACGCAACGGGTATAGCAATAACAGCAGCATCAGTGTGCCGCCAATGATGCCGAGCCAGTAGCCGACGCCGTTGTCCGGCGTGATGAGGTCGAGGTCACGCAGCAACCAGCCAAGAACAATCAACAGCGTCAGCAGTAAATAGGCACTGAACTCGGTGCCCCAGCCGCGCAGCCCCAAAAAGGCGCCCGCGGTCTTTTCGTCGGCCAGGAACGAGGGGTTCTGCATTACAGTTTCATTCATTGTGCCGCCCCAATTACCAGCTCCAGGTATGGCGAATTTGCTGTCGGCACCGCTGCGCTTCGCACTTCAAGATTTGCCACCGAGCGCAAGGCGTCTTTGGGTGCGGAAATTTTTGCAGTGACAGTTACCATCTTGGCGGCGGAGAGAACGTTGTCCGGAACCATCGCCTGCGCATCGCTGAGTACAAAGTCGAACGGCAGGTCAGTTGCCGGGCGCTGCACGACGGCGAGCGGCATCGGCGGACCGTCGATCGCCCTGGCAAAAATAAAAACAGAATCGTCGGCGCTTATGAGTGTTCGGGCCTCGTCGCTGATACTGACGTGGCCACGAATCTGCGCAGTGCTGGAATTTTCTATTGACTCTGCAAACGCGGTATCCGTCTGGCCAAGCGCAACGGCCTTGTCATACGCGATCCGCGCGTCATGGTTGCGGCCAAGATGCTGGTAGGTTTTAGCCAGCAGCAGCCATCCCTTGCCGTCATCGGGCGAGTTCTGCAGACGCTCCTCAAGGCCGGTAAGCAGGCTCGCCACGGATGGCACACCGTCCGTTTTGCCAGTGCCTGGTTTGGTCGCGGTACTGTGCACCGTTTCGGTCACCATATCGGGACGACCGAGAAAGCTGTACAGCGAGATCGCCAGGATGACGACAATAATGCCGGCGAGGATTGGCAGCCGAACCATGCCACGGGTCCGGCTTACTGATCGTTTCGCCAGTGGCTGCAGCATGAAAGCCACTGCGAGTAATGCCATTGCGAGCGTAGTTACGAAGAAAACGGAATTCATGAATTTAATCTGCGACCCAAGCTATTAACTTAATTAACACGTTGTGGAAAGCGAAAAGGTTGCTCAAACAGCAAAATTTTTTCGCGAAATATCTGTCGCCAAAAACAGACGGATTCGATGTCTTCGTTCCCAAGCGAATGCACCGAAAATTCCTTTGGCGTGTATCGCACAAAATTCTTTCGCTTTCTATCGACTTGCTCGCAGCATTTACGCAAGCTTGTGCGTGCCGCTAAATGACTGAGGCGAGCGTTCGCGGCTGGCCAAAAAATGGGGTGAATTACTACCGGCTTTCGCCGGCGATGCAGCGAGTTTTCCGCAATCGCAGCCTGCGCATAAATGAGAACAATTATCATTCGTGCAGCGAGGATTCGCTCCCGGCAGCGAAATGTCTCGATGACGCCAGGGAATTGCGAGAATCGACGTGTTGCGCAACGGCCAATCATTGTTAGCATGTGCGACCCTCGAATAGCCACCGACAACGAATGAATACACTGACAGTCAGCCTGTACTCGTTACCGATCGTGCTTATATTGATCGGCTACCTGCGTCTGCGGCATCGCCGTGAGCAGTGCGCCATCGAGGCTGCGCAGGAAGCCATCGCAGCGAGCCTGACCGAGCCACCGTCACTACACCCTGTCATCGATGCCAACAAATGTATCGGTTGTCGCTCGTGTCTTGCCGCCTGTCCCGAGCAGGACGCGCATCCCGTGCTCGGCATGATTCGAGGCAAGGCACGACTGGTCGGGCCGGCAAATTGCATCGGGCATGGGGCGTGCAAGGCAGCTTGCCCGGTAGGCGCTATCGATCTCGTGTTTGGTACCGAAAAGCGCGGTATGGACATACCGCAGGTCAAGCCGAATTTCGAAACCAACGTGCCTGGCATTTTCATTGCCGGTGAGCTTGGCGGTATGGGTTTGATCGGTAACGCAATCGAGCAGGGCAGGCAGGCGCTGGAAGAAATCGCCAAACTGGACGGCATTGGCCAGGGCGATGACTTTGATGTGATTATTGTTGGCTCTGGACCGGCCGGGTTCGCTGCGTCGCTGGCCGCGATGAAGCGCGGACTGCGCTTCGCGACCATCGAGCAAGATTCCCTGGGTGGCACCGTTGCACACTTTCCGCGCGGCAAGCTTGTCATGACGCGGCCAGCCGAGTTGCCCATCGTCGGCGTGATGAAGATCACCGAAACGACCAAGGAGAAATTGCTGGAGTTCTGGCAGGGTGTCGAAGCAAATACATCGCTAAAAATTAATTACAACGAGCGCGTCGAGACCATAAAAAAATCCGCCGACGGCAAATGTTTCGATGTCGAGACGACGAAAGCTTTTTACCGGACACGGGCGGTCTTGCTGACGATAGGACGACGTGGCACGCCGCGGCAGCTGGGTGTGGTTGGCGAGGATCAATCCAAGGTGGTGTATCGCCTGATCGACCCGGCGCAATACGAAGGTATGCACGTGCTCGTGGTCGGCGGTGGTGACAGTGCGCTGGAAGCGGCACACAGCATCGCCGATGTGCAGGGGTCGATCGTCACCCTGTCGTATCGCTCTGCTGCGTTTTCGCGTGCCAAGCCCAAGAATCGCGACAAAGTGGAGCGCTACGCGGAAGCAAAGCGCATTCGACTGTTGATGCCATCAGAGGTCAAGGAAATTCGTGCGGACAGCGTGGATATCGAGTACCAGGGCAAGCTCTACAAGCTGAAAAACGACGCGGTCATAGTCTGCGCCGGCGGTATCCTGCCGAATGGATTTCTCAAGGAGATCGGCATCACGATCGAAACGAAGTACGGTACGGCCTAGGCGAACCGCAGCGCGACATCCGCTATGCTGGCGACACAAGTTGCCGAACCGCGTCCACAATATCCGCTTTCTGAAAAGGCTTTGTCAGCACCCAGTCCGCACCCGCCGTGGTCGCTGCCTGCAAGTAGGCTGTCGTCGTAATTGCCTGGGGCTGGTATGACTTGGGGCCAAAATTGCCACCCCCCGAAATAGCAATAACCTTAATGTCCGGATTGATCTCGCGCACCAGACGAATCGCCTGCACGCCATCAATGCCAGGCATGATCACATCGGTGATCAGCACGTCAAAGTGGTGCTTGTCGAGAAGTTTGAGGCCCTGCTCAACATTTTCGGCAGTCGACACCTCGAATCCTTCGCGGGACAGGACTTTTGCGACCGCAGACCGTACGTCGAATTCGTCATCAATCAACAATATGCTAGACATATTTGCTCAACTCACTGCTTGTCCATCTTCGTGCGGCACGTTATGGGTGGCCGGCAATAGAACCCGAAATACGGAGCCAAATTCTATTGTACTCTCAACCTGGATGACGCCGTTCATGTCAGTCACGATGCCGTGTACCACCGAAAGTCCAAGACCGGTTCCTTCGCCAACACTGCGAGTAGTAAAAAATGGTTCGAATATTCGCGCCACGGTCTGATGATCCATGCCCTCGCCGGTATCGCTCACCGTCAGACACACACAAGGTCCTTGGCCAAGAAGCGGATTTGCCTTGGCAATCGCGGTATCGATTTGCGTCAGGCCGAGACTGATCCTGACAACGCCATGCTCATCCCGCAATGCCTGAAAAGCGTTCGTGCACAGATTCAGAATCAGCTGACCTACCAACGCAGCGTCGCCAAGTACGGGGGGACACGTCGGGTCGATGTCGATCTCGAGCTTTGCGAATGCCGGCACCGAGGCGCGCAACAATTCCGCTGTATCGCGAATTGCAGCGGCCATGTCGACAGCCGCGTGCGTATCAACGGCCATCTTGCGACTAAAAGTAAGTACCTGGCCGACAATGCCTTTGGCACGGGTGGCAGATCGCAACACCCTCTGCAAGTCATCCCGTACCGCGGAGTCCGCGGGTAGATCCTCGATCGCGGTCTCGGTGTACAGGATGATCGGCACCAGAATATTGTTCAACTCGTGCGCGATGCCGCCCGCCATCGTACCGACTGTTTCCAGACGCTGGACATGGCGCAGCTGCTGCTCGAGGCTAAGGCGATCCAGGTCGGCCTTCTCGCGATCGAGAATCTCCTGTTGCAACTGCTTGCTGACATCGGTGAGCCGGTCCTTCATCAAGTCCAGGTCGCGGGAAAGGTCCACGAGTTCGACGAGGTCGGTTTCGGCGGTCAGGTGTTCCGACAAAGCGCCGGATGCGATTTGCCGGGACGCTTTCTGCAAGGCTTTGACGGGCCGCACGACCCGCCGGCCGATGACTGGCAACATAGCAAGTAACGCCGCGAGATAGCCTGAAATAATGATCAGGCCGTTCTTGTAGGCGATCGTGTTCTGCTCAAGATAGGGCGCTTCATCAAAGCCGACGCGCAGGCTATACGGATCTCCCGCATACAACACTGGCACCGAGAAAAAGTAAATGCCGTCGTCATGTTGTTGAAAGGTCAGGTCCTCAAGGTACGTTTCAGCGTCGGCGGCGGTGACGAGCGAGCTCAGGATGCGCCGCTTGTCGCCCACCAGTTCGGCGAAGAATCCGCTACCACTGAGAACCACACTGTCCAGAATATCTGTGATTTCCTTGTCGGAAGCAGACGCACCAATACGCTCCAGGCTGTCCGCAAGATAACGAGCGTGTCCGCGGACGCTATTGAGAAACATTTCCTCATTACTTTGTTTGATCAGGTAGACCATGCCGAAATACAACGTCGGCAACACCAGAACGTGAATAGCGAGCACGCCAAGCGTGATACGACCTGCGATCGTTTTTGTTAGTGCTGCCATAGCACACGTATAACTTTGATGTTTTCGCGGTGCTGCAGATCTTCCTGCCAAACAAACGCGATTGCCAGGGGGTTGGCTGCGATCGCATCCAGAACATACTCCAGTTCGTTGAATACCTGGGGTCGATGCCGCCCCGTTTGTAACGTTAATGTCAGCAGGCGCCGATCATAAGTGCGTGCCGACATCCCCACCACATCCTGCAGGAAAATTTCCCAGGCACGCGCATCGGAGTGATTGCTTATCGGGTGAATCTGACGACCCGTATCGGAGTAAACGACGAATCCGAGGTAGAGTTTGCGCAAGTCGAGCGCGCTAATATTTGAAAGCGGGCTGTCCTCTCGTGTGACAAGTACCAGTTTGTGGTCCGCGAGAACGAATGACGGCGTCCATGCAACGACTGTCAGCAACACAAACAGAGTGCGTCTGGCGATCACGGGAATGTCGCGCTCCACTGAAGTCGAAGCTCGGAAAAATCATCCATTGATATTTCGTTGCGGCTGAACTCAAGGGCGATTGCCTGGCGCTCGGCGAAATCGTAGCGGAATCCCAGCAATTCACGTTGTGCGACAAAATTCGGAAACAGTTGCAGGTAGCTATCAGAACTCGTATCACTCGTTTTTTCGAGCCGCAGGTAGCCATTTGTACTTGCACCCAGCGTTCGGGCGAGCTGCAGATATGCCGAGAAAAACGCATCGTCTATGGCCACGACGGAACGCTCGACCGTATTGTCCACGTAATATGCGGCGGAGATGATCTGCCAGTCATCCCATTCCCAGTTGACTTGTCCGCCGAGCAGCAGCTGACGTATGACGAAAGGATTTTCAATTCCAAACGCTGCAATAGGGTCGGCCAGGATCTCGCTGTAACTGACAATTGCGCCGAAATTCGACTCACCGACAATATCCGGGTAGTACGCGACGTTGAGATTCGCGGCCAGGTTACCGGAACTATCGTCCGGATCGAGCAGATCAAACGGTATCAGTTCACTATCGGTCAGCCTCGGTGCAATACCCGCCGCGACAAGATAGCGGATACCGCTGCTGCCGTCGCGTGCCTGCCATGCATCGAGCATCAGCCCGGTGATGTGAGAGGCAATTACGCCTCCGTCATCCTCCCAGTTTTCAATTGCCGGACGGGAAATGCTCGGTTGCAGATACGCGCCATGGTGCCAAAGGTTATTCCATGCGCTGGAAGGCTGGTGAAATCGGCCAAGCCAGATCGAACTGTTCGCGGTATGGTCGTAGCCGATTTGCAGTCGCTCGAGCTCGTGCTCATCATCCGTAAGGAAGTACTCGCCCAGAAACCGCCATGGTCCATTCATGTAACTGAACAGAAAATCCACGGCAGGCGTAAAGTCACTAGTCGGAATACCGGTCTGCGAAACGGACCGACGCTCAAGATCGTCGGCGCTGACAAAAACCAGAAACTCGGACTCGCCGTCAGCGCGAACCGGCGATTGAAGAATCAGAATGCAGATAGCGCCGAGCAATAACGAGTAAATGTTTAGCTTCATAGTTGACAGGTCCGGAGTGTCTGCAGGAAAAGTGACGCACCTCTGGCCGAGATAAGTTTCATGCAGTCGAAGGCGCGGCTCTGCGACAATCGCCTAGCCAGGCTAGTGTACATCCGGACCGGTCGTTGGCCGATCGCATGAAACATATCCTTTCTTGGCCGGTAGTAACAAATTAATCGTTCCTAAACAAGAATCTGACGGGCGTCGAATGATGCGGACTTCTTAATTCGCCTGTAGTGCTATCACGTTAGGGTGTTTACTCGATCCAAATGCGTGAAATATCCCATTTCTCCGCGCGGTGCCCGGCGCGAGATTAGTGGCGCACATGCGCCATCACACGACTGGTATGCGGTTGCTTCCATGAGCATTGAGGGTCGGGAAACGCATGTGCATCACATATGACAAGAGTAATCATAATCGACGACGAGGAAGACATTCGATGCGTGCTCAAGGAAATTCTGGTGCGCGCCGGCTTCGAAGTGGACGCCGCAGCCAATAGTGAGGATGGGCTCGATTTGTTGCGCGAAAAAGGCGCCGACCTGGTCATTACCGACGTCGTCATGCCGGGTAACGACGGTGTTGCGACCGCTTACGACATTCGCATGGAATTTCCCAACACCAAGATAATTGTCATCTCTGGCGGCGGCAACGTGGCCTCCCAGGGGTACCAACCGTGCGCCATCAAGACTGAGGCGTACCTCGCGTCGGCGTCGGTAGTCGGGGCCAATGTGACGTTGACGAAGCCATTTAACCGCCAGGAGCTGGTCAACGTTGTGACGCAACTGACAGAAAAACATTAGGCGGTTGTACATAACGCTCGTCGGCCAAGCATCTTCGATGTTATTGTAGTTGCGTCGTAGAAAACTCATTTCATAATAAAAATATCGCAGTTGTGACCCCGACAAATTCCGTTGCCCCCGCCCCAAAGTGGGCGCCGAAAGTGGTCGTCCTGCTCGACGATGACATGCGGGTGCTGGACGTCAATCGAAGCCTTGCAGGTGCAAGTTTTGCATCACTGACCGCGCAAAGCGACCAGTGCCTGCATGCCCAGTTACACCCTGGCTGCGATGGAAAATGCAGCTTCGAGAAATCGTGGCACCACGCGAGGTTGAGCCTGGGCAGCCGGGACAGTGTGGAATGGGAGGTCGACGATACCGTCTCAGGCAGCCTGTTACGGCTGGATCTTTCAAAAATGTCGGTACCGCAGAAAGTGGCACGTGAGCGCCGGCGGCGGCACCTGGCTTTGACAGTTACAGATATTACAAAGTGCCGTCAGGAGCATGCATCTCTGCTGGCAAGTCAGCAGGCGCTTGTGAAACTTTTGCTTGCCAGAAACACTGACGCATCGGTTTCCGATGGTCAGGAGTATGACGAGACCGGCGACACCGGCAATCGACTGATGGCTGAGTTCGTCAAGAAAGATCGATCCACAGCCCGGAAGTTAGTCCTTGCCCAGGAGAGCGAACGGAAACGTATCGCTTCCGAATTGCATGACGGTATCGCGCAATCCATTGGCGTTATGAAATACAAGATTGAGGCAACGGTTGCAAACCTGGCGCAACAGCATCCGCAACTGGACCTGAGCCGCTTCAACAACATAGTAGAAGATATCCAGAGCCTGATCGAAGAAATTCGCCGCATTACGGACAATCTTGCGCCGTCGGTATTGGCGGGCTTTGGAATCCGCGTTGCGCTGGAGTGGCTATGCCGCGAATGCACGGTCGAGAAGCGCAAGGTGCAGGCACATTGTGCGAATGATATTGACGAAGCAAGGATGCCGGAATTGGTCAAGATTGCGATCTACCGGGTCGTGCAGGAGGCGTTGCACAACGTCGTCAAGCATGCGCAGGCAAGCCGCGTTGACGTAACGCTCGAGTCAGTCGATGGGGGCGTCGAATTGATAATCTCGGACAACGGTGTTGGCTTTGATGGGCCAGCAGAAGCAGGCGATCGCACGGCAAAAACCGGACTCGGCATGCGCAACATGCGGCAACGCGTGGAGGCAACCGGCGGCGATTTCAGCATTCAGGCCGCGCCTGGCCAAGGCGTCGTCGTTCGCGCGATGTGGGACGATTCCGAGCTCGATCTTATTCGAGAATGAAGCTGTTCTGGATAGCGTAGACAGTTACTTCCGAGACGTTGTGCAAGTCGAGTTTCTTCATCATGCTGGTGCGATGTTTCTCGACCGTCTTTGGACTTAGTGACAGGTAGATCGCGATCTCCTTGGTGCGCTTACCCTCGGCAATCAGCTTCAAGACCTGCCGTTCACGGCTGGTGAGTATGTCCCAGGACGAGGAATCTGTTGGTTTGGTGGAACCTGATACATATCCTGCGACCACCGTTCCGGCGATACTCGGGCTCAGGTAGCTCTTGCCACCCAGAACATTTCTCAGCGCGGCAAGCAGCTCGGTCCGGCTGTCGTCCTTGAGCACGTATGCATCGGCACCGGCCTGCAACGTTGCATGGATGAACTTGGCGTCCTTGTGATAGGTCAGTGCCACGATCTTCATCTGTGGGTGCTTGCGCTTGATCTGCACGATTGCGTCGATGCCGCTGGTTAAAGGCATTGTCAGATCCATGAGTACGACATCAGGCTGCAATTCGGACGCGACGCGAATCGCCGACTTGCCATCAGCCGCGACACCGACAACCTCGAAGTCAGCCTCGGACGCCAGCATCGCCTCAAGCCCGTTCCTCATCAAGGTGTGGTCGTCGACAATGAGGATTTTGTGAAACGCGCTAGCAGCCAAGATTGTCGGGCCTCGAGTCTGTCCAGATCTGCGGAATTGTACATCGGATTCACTCATAGGTTGGGCTGAGCGGTGTGTGACCGGTAGTAGGCAAAACCCTCCCGTTAACAGAGGGATTTCCTACCCGCGCTGTCGCAGAACACCGACTTTCGCTCTTGCCGCAAAACGCTATTTTGCTACGCACAACAATTCCAGATATCCGAGTCACAGTTGTCGAATGTGGGAGCCACTATGAACGTGCTTAGCAGGAGGGATGCGATGATTCTTATTAGCAGGGGACTATTCGCAGCGGCCGCGGCAATGCTCTTTGTGGCGCTGCCTGCGTATACCCAGGAAAGCAGTATCTACACGCAGTGCCCGACCGAAACCACGCTGCACCCGAGCGGCGATGGGATCAAGTGCAAGCACTTGTCCGGCGGTGATGGCATGGTGACCATGGCCGATGGCAAGGAGCTGTACATCTTCAGCTTCTCCGATATTCCACTGCCGGCAGATTCGGGCGTAACGCTCACCGAATATCCTGGCTACGTAATGGAAACCGGCATGCTGGCAGCAAACGCTCCGGCACCAACCATTGTCGTCGATGAGGACGACGAACTTTTCCTGTCACTGACCAATGTCGGCATGGCAATGCGGCCCGATCTTTTTGATCCGCACACGGTGCACTGGCACGGTTTTCCGCAGGCGGCTGCCATTTTTGATGGTGTCCCGGATGCATCGATCAGCATCAACATGGGAGCCACACTGACCTATTACTACAACGCCAAGGACGCCGGCACCTACATGTACCATTGCCACGTCGAGGCGACCGAGCACATGCAGATGGGCATGCTCGGGAATCTCTATGTACGGCCGAGGCAGAATCGCTGCTCTAGCGATCCGTCCATTCCGTGCCCGCCGGGTCACGCCGACGGGGATACCTACGCCTACAACGACGGTGACGGCTCGACGCAATACGACGTTGAGTACCCGATCCAGATCGGTTCTTTTGACTCTGAGTTTCACGACGCGAGTTTCGGCGTGCAGCCGCTGCCGTTTGCCAGCATGCGCGACAACTACTTCCTGCTGAATGGCCGCGGCTACCCCGACACAACAGAGACGGCCGTGATCAGTACGCCGGATCCGCTCGGCGGCATCCCCAAGCCCTCGCAGCCCGTTTCGAGCCTGATCACCGCGACCGCGGGCGATCGCATACTCCTGCGCATCTCCAATCTGAACGTCACGCAGTTCAACACGCTGGGCACGAACGGACCGGCGATGGAGGTGATTGCGCTCGACGCGCGGCTGCTGCGCGACGATGACGGCAACCCCATGTACTACAAGACCAACTCGGTGACGCTCGGCGGCGGGCAGTCAGCAGACGTCATCATCGAGACCGCCGGCCTGGGCGGGAAAACTTTTTTTCTCTACTCAACCAACCTCGACATGCTGTCGAACAACACCGAAAACTTCGGCGGCATGATGACCGAGATACGTATCAACTAGGAGACCGGCAATGACCAGATTCAAGCAGAACACTTTCGGTGCCGGCCGGGTCCGACTCCTCCTGGTCGTGGCCTCGCTTGCAATGTGCATGGTTTCGGTCACTGCGCGAGCAGGCATTGTCGGTGAGACGGGTCCGACCTTTTCTCTCTCAGCAGAAGAAGGCTACATCTCGGTCGCCGACGGCGGCTCTATCTATGCATGGGGCTACACGTCGAGCGGCACGATGCAACTGCCCGGCCCGACCTTGATCGTCAATCAGGGTGACCCTGTTGAAGTAACACTCACGAACAACCTGCCGGCTGCGGCCGGTAACGTGTCGATTGTGTTTCCCGGGCACGTTGTCAGTGTCGACGCTGGCGACCCGGGTGTCGCCGGAGACCTGACACAGGAGGCCGAGCCGGGCGGCACGGTTACCTATACGTTCATGGCCACCGAGCCCGGAACCTACCAATACCACAGCGGCACAGAGCCCGACCTGCAGGTCGAGATGGGGCTCTATGGCGCGCTGATCGTTCGGCCGGCGACCGCCGGCTGTGCCTACATCCCTGCAGAGTCCTGCTACGACCGCGAGTACCTCTACGTATTGAGCGAAATCGACATCGATATTCACCAGGCCGCAGAACTGCAGGCTGGCGGCACCGGCCCTATCATGCTGCCCGCCGCTGCCTATCATTCCGAGTACTGGCTGATGAACGGTCGCGCGGCCCCCGACACCATGGCCGCCTCAGGCACCGGCGTACTGCCGACCCAGCCATACGGTTCCCTGACGCGGATGCACCCGGGCGAACGTGTCCTTATGCGAGTTGTCGGAGCCGGGCGCGAAATGCATCCCTTCCATCATCACGGTAATCACGCGCGATTGCTGGCGCGCGATGGCCGCATGCTGCTGAATACCTCCGGCAACCTTGCGGGACCGCTGCTGTTCACGATCCCGTCGATTCCGGGCGCAACGGCTGACGCGATTTTCGAATGGACCGGCAAGGACCTTGGCTGGGATATCTACGGGCACCAGCCGGGCGATGGCAGCGCTTGCGTCGATGGCAACGGTGATGGCTACGACGACGACAATCTGCCAGCCGGCATCGGCAACAACCAGGGCGAGTGGTGCGCGGATCACAACGAAGCTATTCCAGTCACGCTGCCGGCTCTTAGCTCGCTGGCGTTTGGCGGCTTCTACAGCGGCAGCCCCTACCTCGGTGCGCTGGGCAGCCTGCCGCCGGGAGAGGGCGGACTGAACCCGGAAGCCGGGTTCGCCTATATGTGGCACTCCCATACCGAGCGCGAGCTCGTCAATAACGACGTCTTCCCCGGCGGGATGATGACCATGCTGATTGTTGAAGCCCCCTGGGTCGAGATCAACGACTAAGGCGGAGGAGAAGAGCAATGCGATCGAGAATGATGACTGCTGTTTTGAAAACGGCCTTGTTTGCGAGCGTCCTGCTGACTGCAGTTACCTCGTCCGCCGCTGATGTTTACCTGGAAGCGAAGAGTTTTGACAAGCAAATCCCGGACGGCGCCGGCGGTACCCTGCCCGTAAAGATGTGGGGTTTCGCGATGTGCGACAGCACGGGCTTCACGAACTGCGAGCTCGCTACCGAGATGGACGCGCCCGGTCCGCAGATCAACGTCTTGGTCGCGGATGCGCTGAATATTCATCTTAGGAACAGCCTGCCGAATGTGCCGGTGTCAATCATGATCCCGGGCCAGCCCGGTGGCGGCGACCCGGTTCCCTCGACAGGTCGCGTCGGCTCATTTACGCATGAAGCCCAGCCTGGCGGCGACGCAACCTATACGTGGCTTGCGAACACCCTGAACCCCGGCACCTATCTTTACCAGAGCGGCAGCTACCCTTCGCTCGAAGTACCAATGGGGTTGTATGGCGCACTTGTTGTAAATGTTGCAGTTGGTGAAGCCTATCCGGGGGTCATGCCTGACGCAGAGACGCTGCTGCTGTTCAGCGAAATTGACCCGATTCAAAACCAACGCGTCGATAACGCTGCGGCCCTCGCCGCACCTACGCCGGAATGCGTGTCCCTGGTTGATTATGCTGACCCGGCCAGTCCCGCATACATGGCGCTCGGTTATCCATGCAGTGTGGATTACAGCCCGGCGCTGTTCCTGGTAAATGGCCAACCGTCGGCCGACAGTCTTCCGGCCGGCGACGACACCGGCAATGAGGTCCTGCTGAGGTTCTTGAATGCCGGCCTGCGTTCGCACAGCCCGTCAATCGTCGGAGCCGAGCTGGCGCTGATCGCTGAGGACGGCAATCTTTATCCTCTCGCGAGGCAGCAAAATGAGGCGATGCTGGCCGCAGGCAAGACGATCGACGCCCTGATTGCGACACCGGCGGGTGACTTCACTTATTCTGTCTTCGATCGCATGCCGACGTTCAGCAACGAAAATCTGCCAAACGGCGGTGCGCTCGGGTCATTGCAGGTCGGCGCCGGCGCCCCGCCACCGCCAACCCTTACGCCGGGTGCGGTTGACGACTTTTACACATTCAACGAGAACTCGCCGCTCACCGGCAAGAACGTATTGACGAACGACATCGGACTTGCGGGCGCGACGGCAGCCCTGTCTGCCGCTGCGTCCTGTGGCACGGCCATTGTCAACCCGGATGGCACTTTTTCCTACACAGCTACGGGCTGTAGCGGTTTGGCAAGCTTTGATTACACCGCCACGCTGGGTGTTGATGTCTACACTGCGACGGTCACTATCGATGTCTCGTTCCTGGATGACGCCCCTGTGGCTCGTGACGATGCCTATGTGAATGCCATAGGGGCAACTGTCACGGTTGCTGCGCCCGGTATCCTGGCAAACGACAGCGATCCGGACGGCGACACACTGAGCGTGATTATTGACGGCATAACTCCTGCCGGACTGGTGCTGGATCCATTGACCGGCGCCTTTAGCTACAGCGGACCGTCGACCTCGTTTAGTTACTTTGCCAACGATGGCACGTCATCGAGTGACGCCGCCACGGTTGAAATCACTGTCAATCCGGTTGCTGGAATTGTGCTGACGGTGCAGGATCCGGACGGCACTGCGGTGGATGAGTATCGCTGGGTGGTGCAGGAAAACCGGACTTACATCATCGACCCTGCCGCGCCGCCGTTGCCGCAGGATACGCTCTCGACGAACTTCCACAAGAGCTCGATGCCGGTTGTTGCACAGGGAAGTGGTGCGGACGAGTTTCTCGAGGTCGCGCTAGATCCGGCGAAGCACTATTACGTTTCGATTCTGCCGAGTGACGCCGGCAGTGGCGCGGGTCACACACTCGGCGGTGCCGAAATACGGCCGGGCATGGACGCGGTCACGGTTATCGTTAACGAGCAGCCGATCCCTACGGCCCAGATAAGCGTCCTCGTCTTTGAAGACAACCTGCCGACCAATGGCGCACCGGATCCGCTCGAGCCGCGCCTCGGCGGTTGGCAGATAACACTCGAAGACGCCGGCGGACGCTATGGCATTTCGGGCGGAGTGATGAGCCAGGACGCTTTCGGCGCGCCGCTGAAAAACTCGCTGCTCGGCCTTCCCTCTTGCCCCGGCGCTGCGCCAACGGGCGTCATTCTTACCTGCCCGGATGGAACTGCACTCATCGTCGACCTGCCGCCCGGCAAATTCGGCGTTACCGCCGCGGCGCCGGCATCCGAAGTGGGCCAATGGACCCAGACCTCAACCATCGAGGGCAGCAGGGTCATCGACGCCTGGGTCAAGGCGAATGAGCCGCCCTTCTTTGCGGAATTCGGCGTTGCAAGCTTCCACGCGTTTTTCGGTTTCGTGAATCCCAGCCACTCGGTCAGCCCGGGCGGCGACAATGTAATTACCGGTCGGGTGACCATGCAACATCCGGCGCGACCGCCGATAGCGGCGCTCGAAGACAGCAATTCGTATGTCGGTCTTTCACATACCCGCGCCTGGGTTGGCTTGAACAGCGATGCTGGTTCCGGCGCAAACATTGCGGCCGTGCAGGCTGACGAGGATGGCTATTTTACGATTTCCAACGTTCCGGACGGTACCCACCAGCTCGTGGTATGGGATACCTATCTGGATCAGATCATTTCATTTCGCACGGTGATCCTGTCTGACAGCGAAGGCGCCGATGTCGGCAATATCGCCGTACCGACCTGGTTCGGTCGTCATGAACACACTGTATTTCTCGATGACGGTTGCGCCGCCGCTGGTGGCGGTGGCGTTGCGAATGACGCCGTGCGCCAGGACTGCGAGGAGCCGCTTCCCGAACAAGCCGTGAACCTGCGTTGGCGCGACGGCACGGTCTTCCAGTCATTTCCCACCGATACAACTGGCTTCGTGCCCTTTGACCAGATTTTCCCATTTGGCTCCTGGCAGGTGGCGGAGATCGATTACACGCGCTTCAAGGCGACTGGAGTAACCATTACTGTGGATGGCGGCGGTGACGTCACTGGCGGGCCCTACCCCGGCCTGGTAAACCCGCAGGTCGGTAGTCCGCGCACCGAAACCGGTGCCGTGCTGACGGCGGGTTTCAACTCGCTCGCCGGTATGACCAGCCTGTTTGACTGGGGCAAAGCGCCGTATGCCCCCGGCGAGAACGGCGGCATCTCGGGTATTGTTTTCTACGGCTCGACGCGCGGCGAAAACGATCCCCGGCTCACCGTTGGCGATCCCTGGGAACCCGGGATTGCCTCAGCCAGGGTGCGTCTCTACCACGAAGTGGCCAGACCTGATGGCAGCACGACTCTCGCTCTCGTGGAGGAGGTCGAGACTGACAGCTGGGATGCCAACCCGCCTACCGCCTGTCCGGGTGAAAACGGCGCTGAATTTATCGCCCAGTCGCTGGCCGGTGATAAAACGCGGTGTTATGACGGCGTGCGCAACTGGGAGCAGGTGCGGCCAGCCGTCTTCGACGGCGGCTACGCCTTCAATGATATTCCGGCTGGCAAGTACGTGGTCGAGGTCGTGCCTCCGCCTGGTTATGAGCTGATCAAAGAAGAAGACGTCAATGTCGGTTTCGGCGACAGCTTCGGCTTCGCGCCGGTAGCTGTTGTGCTGCCGGGTGGCGCACTACTACTCGCGATCCCGGACGCTGCGATGGTTGCGGCGGCGCTGGCGCCCGAGCCGGGCCTTGCGCAACCACCCTGCGTGGGCACGGAACGTGAGGTGGGCCCTTATCTGAGCCTGTTCCCCTCGGAAATGATCGAAGCGCCTTTCGCTGGTGCGTTGCGGCCAACGTGTGACCGCAAGGAAGTCATTCTCTCTGACCAGGGACAGGCGGCAGCAGATTTCCATCTGTTTACTTCGACGCCGGTTGCGGGTCAGTTCCAGGGGCTGACCACCGACGATATCGCGATCGAAACCAATCCCGGTTCGCCGAGCTTCGGCGACAAGTGGGGTCCGGCTTTCATGCCGATTTCGATGCGCGATTTCAAAGGACAGGAAATTTACCGCACTTACAGCGACGCGTTTGGCCGCTACAACGGCATGTTGCCATCGACGTTCACCGCGAATATTCCGATACCGAGCGGCTACTCGCCGGCGATGCACCTCGTCTGCCTGAATGACCCGATGCTTGCAAATGGCGGTATGGATCCGTTCCGCAATCCGAATTACGGCACCTTCTGTTACACCTTGCAGTACATGCCCGGAACGACAACTTACCTCGATACGCCGCTGATTCCGCAGTCGGCATTTGCAGCCGGCTTCAACTCCGTGGACTGTGCCTGCACCGACGGCACGCCAAAGATCGCGTCGGTCCGAGGCAGCACCGGTGGCAGTTTCGGGCCGCTGGTTGCGCCCGGCGGCAGTTTCGTCATTCGATCCGTGGGCCAGGATGTCGCGGTGCCTAACCCTGCTTACGAGGGACCACTGGCTGCGCCACCATATAACCAACCGACGGTGACGCGTGATTTCGACTTCGGAGCGACCAATGGCACGGTGACCCTCGATGGTATTCCGCTGGCAATACAGGGCTGGAACCGTAACCAGATTACGGTGACGGCTCCATCGACTCCGATGCAAGGCCAACTCGTCGTTACCCGCGCAGACAATGGCAAGAGTTCCATCAATGCCGTGACCGTTACGGTTGGCACCGAGACGCCGATCCGTGTCCCGGCCGGTGGCTCGATCCAGGCCGCGATTGATGCTGCTGACCCAGGCGCGTTGATTCTCGTCGAGAGCGGGACTTACAACGAACTGGTGGTCCTGTGGAAGCCTGTGCGACTGCAGGGCTCGGGCAGCGGCACCATCATCAACGGCCTGCGACTGCCCAGCGAGAAGCTGGATACCTGGCGGCAGAAAGTCAAAGGCCTGATCGACAGCGGTGAGGTCGACCTGCTCCCCGGTCAGCCCGCGGGCGACTTTGATCTCATCGGCGGCGGCGATAATCTCATCGGCGGGGGCCTGTTTGGTACCGAGCTTGGTGCGGCGATTACAGTACTTGCCAAGAACGACGGCAGCTGGAACGCGAATGAGGCGCGCATCGACGGCTTCACCGTCACCGGCGCCGACGGTGGTGGCGGCATTTTCGTTAACGGCTACGCACACAATCTGGAAGTTGGTAATAACCACGTTACCGCAAACATGGGCAACCTGAGCGGCGGGGTACGCTTTGGCCACCCGTATCTGGCGACGACCGGTAGCGGACCATTCGACTACAACAACAACGTGCGTGTGCACCACAACGCAATTACACAAAACGGCGCCCGTGCGAATCTGGCTGTCGGTGGCGGCGTCGCTCTGAACAAGGGCACCAACGGTTATCAAGTCAGCGATAACTACATTTGTGGCAACTTCAGCATCGGTGACGGCGCTGGCGTCGGGCAACTGGGCCTGAGTGATGGTGGCACGATCGCGCGCAATCAGATCTTGTTCAATCAGTCGTTCAATACCGAGGTGACTCGTTCCGGCGGCGGCATCATGATCGCAGGTGAGCCGTCCGCAACCGGGCTGACGCTCGGCAGCGGCGACATCGTCGTAGACGCGAACCTGATTCAGGGTAACCAGGCTGGCAGCGGGCATGGTGGCGGTATTCGTGCGCAAAACGTAAACGGCGCGGACACGGCGACCAGTCCCTGGAGCCTGACGATCATCAACAACATGATTGTCAATAACCTGTCCGGATGGTCAGGGGCCGGCATCTCGCTGCAGGACACGACCAACGCATCGATCATCAACAACACGGTCGCCAACAACGACAGCACTGCTACCGTGGGCACACTGGTTGCGGCGAACAGCTCTTCGCCACAGCCAGCCGGCATCTCTGTGGAGCGCCACAGCGCTGCGCTGGCTGCAGCGCTGGGTGATCCGGACGGATTCTCTGACCCGATACTGCTCAACAACATCGTTTGGCACAACCGGAGCTTCGTCTACGACGCAACTGCCGGCAACGCGCACCTGGAACCTGTGCTGGCGGCATCTGCTGTCGGCGAGTGCAACCCGGCGACAACGAACTATTGGGACCTCGGCGTCCTGGGCGAGCCGGTTTCAGGTGGTTTGCAACTCAGCCCGATCGACTCAATCCTGACAAATACCGCCGGTTACGACGGCTCCAATATCGATGGTGATCCGGACTTCCTGTCGGAATATTGCAATGGCGCTCGCACCTTGGGAGCGCCGGGACCGATGCAGGTCGCGGCGGAAGTTATTGAAGGCGGTAATTTCATCGACGTACGCTTCGGTCCGCTGACACAGTCGTGGCCGGTTGGCAGCAGTCCATGGGATTATCATATTGGCGAACTTTCGGCGGGACTGGACAACGGCAATGCCAGTGCTCCGGGTGAGGACTTCGATGCCGAGACCCGTCCGCAAGGCGCTGGTGTGGACCGCGGTGCCGACGAGATGTACGTGCCGGGCACGGTAACGTTCACCTCAGCCACCTTTGGCACGCTCAGCGGCGGTACACTGGCCTTCGGCAACATAACGGGGAACGGCACCCAGCCGAGCACGGTCACCCTGACGGTCGCCGGCAACCCGGTAACGTTCCAGAGCCTGACAGTCACCGGCAGTTCGCAGTTCAGCAAGGGCGCCGATACCTGTTCCGGCCAGACCGTTACCAACAGTACCTGCACGGTCACGATCAACCTGGTCTATAACGGCAATGGTCAAAAAGCCGGAACCCTGACGGTAACCGACAACGGCGCTGGTAGTCCGCAGACGCTGGCGCTCACGGGCCGGTAACCGGGGTCACAGCGGATGCGTTTGATACCTGAGCATGGGCTTGCCGATCCGCCCGCGAGATGGGTCGCGGGCGGACTCTTGTTGCTCATATTGATTACAAGTGCCGCGACCGCCGGGGGTGGGACAGGGCACGAGGTGGCTGCAGCAAGTACTCTGCCTGCAGCCGCTCGCCATCCGCGCGAGAATACTTTCATGAAACGCCAGTGGGGCGTCGAGGTGCTGTTCGTGCGCCAGACATCGGCCGGCTACATGCTCGAGTTCCGCTACAAGGTGCTCGATGCCGAGAAGGCGAAACCCTTATTTGAACGCCAGACCAAGCCATTGCTGACGCACGCTGCATCCGGGGCGAAACTCATAGTGCCCACGCCAGCCAAGACTGGCGCCTTGCGCAACTCGAACCCGCCACTGGTCGACCACGATTATTGGATGTTCTTTGCCAACCCCGGAAAGCTGGTCGAACCAGGCGACCTTGTCAGCATCGAGATCGGTGACTTCGTCGCTGCCAATCTCGTTGTCCAGTAAGGATAGAACCATGAAATTGAAGCTCAGATTTGCTGCCGTGTTCATGACGCTCCTCGTCAGCGCGCTCGGTGCGTTCCTGTTGCTCGACAGGGAGTACGGCATCACAGGTGGTCATGGCCGCGCCGTCGACGCACTGATCGCTCGAAACATCGCCGCACGCGGCGGCGCGGATACCTGGCGGGCTGTCTCGTCACTGCAGCTTTCGGGTCAGATGGACCTGGGCCAGGGCATGTATGTGCCGTATACGATGGAACAAAAGCGGCCCGGAAAAATGTGTATCGAATTCGTCTTCGATGACGAAACTGCGATCCAGTGTGTAGCTGCGAAGGCGGGCTGGAAATTACTGCCGTTCCGCGGTCGCACGACGCCCGAGCCGATGAACGAACAGGAGTTGCTGGAACTGTCGGATGCGGTGGAAATCGACGGCCTGCTGTTCGATTCTGCGGATCGGGGACACGAGGTCGAGTTACTTGGCCACGCACCAGTCGATGGCCGTGACGCACTCAAGCTGGAGGTCAGCTTGCCGGGTGGCGCGAAACGCTGGGTCTATCTTGATGCCGAGACCGCACTTGAGATCAAGGTCGAGGCCACGCGAACGCTGCGCGGTAAGGAAAGACTGGTCGAGACCTTCTACTCCAATTGGCAGCAGACTGATGGCCTGCTGATTCCGCGGCGGCACGATACGCGCACCGAGGGCGATGCCGAGACGCATTTCCTGACCGTGGACAGCGTGCACGTGAATCTGCCGCTCGACGATGCGCGCTTTGCGATGCCCTCCAGCATGGGCGCGAGCCACGCTGGCAGCAGCAGTTCGCCATGAAGACCAGGCTTGTTCTGCCGGTGCTCGGGCTTGCCGCCGTTGCTGCAATGAGCGCGTCATTGGGGCAGCAGGCAGCGACAGAGTCGATGCACGACGCACACGCGACGCACCGTGCTGCGATGAAGTCGCCCCGCTACGCGATAAGGGAGCAACAATATGACATCCCTGACGTGCATCTGATTGCCGCTGACGGATCGACATCGGAGCTGAGCGCTATCCTTGATTCGGACCAACCGGTCGCGCTCAATTTCATTTTCACAACCTGTACGACAATCTGCCCGGTCATGACTGCGACGTTCGCGCAGATGCAGCGACAGCTCGCAGAAAAAGCTGATGAGGTCAGGCTGGTGTCGATCTCTATCGACCCGGAGTATGACCGACCTGACGTGCTCAAGGCCTACGCGGAGCAGTTTCACGCCGGTGGCAACTGGATGTTCCTGACCGGCGATAGCCCGGACATTGAGAAAGTCCTGCGCAGTTTCGATTCCTATGCGGGCTCCAAGATGAATCACAAGGCGGTAACACTGCTGAAACGACCGGACCACGCGGCATGGATACGCATTGACGGCCTCGCGAACGGCGAGAGCCTGGCACAGGAAGTGACGGCACGGCTGCTGAATTGAGTTCTTTCCGATCAGCAGCATGGCCGCTCTGCGTGCTGGCGATACTGCTAAATGGCTGCAGCGCCGCTACCACGGATGCACCAAGTGCGGCCGAGGCAGGTCGCCGGATTTATCGTCAGGGCCTGTTGCCCTCCGGCGAGCCCGTGACCGCTTTCGTTGCTGGTGATGTACCCGTGCTTGGCACGCAGTTCAGTTGCCAGAGCTGTCACGGGCGCAGCGGCATGGGTGCATCCGAGAGCAGCTACACGGTGCCACCGATAGCAGCGCAATTCTTGTTCGTCGAGTCGCCACAGCCGAAGCGACCCGCCTATGATGTGCAGAGTCTTGCCCGGGTGCTGCGCGACGGTGTGACGGCAGGCGGCCGGGTGTTGTCGGCGCAGTTGATGCCACGGTATGAGCTTGGCGACGCCGAGCTTGTATCGCTTGCGGCCTACCTCGCCACCTTGTCCCCGGGTAACTCGCCGGGCGTCGACACGCAGCAGATTCATTTCGCAACGGTCATGACGGAGGATGTCGACCCAGGCGAACGCGCTGCAGTGCTTGCCGTGCTGAACAGGTTCGCAGCTGAGATCAATGCGAAGACACGCAACGAGGCCGAGCGTTGGGACCGCGGCTACACGCCCGAATCGAAATTGCCAACAGCATTTCGCGAGTGGGTAATCGAAGAATGGACCCTGGCCGGGCCACCCTCAAGTTGGGACGCGCAGCTGGAAACGAAATATGCGGTGGGGCCGGTATTTGCGATGCTGAGCGGACTCGGCACCGGATCGTGGCGCCCAATCGGAAATTTTTGTGAGCGGCACGAAATACCGTGCCTGTTCCCGGGCACAGCGCTGCCAGAGGCGCAAGCGGGCGACTTCTACACCCTGTATTTCTCGCGGGGTCTGTTTCTCGAGGCCGACCTGATCGCAGCGCGGGTTGCGGCGCAACCGCAGGCGAGCATCGTCCAGGTTTACTGCGACGCGGTATCCGGTCAGGCCGCGGCGCGGCTACGGGATGCGTTGCGGGAAACCGGCGCCAGCGTCTCCGACATTGCGGCCGATTGCAACGACCTGCACGCGAGTGCCGAAATTGCGGGTCAAGTCGCCGCTGAGCCCGGGTCAGCGCTGGTCCTGTGGCTGAATCCCGGGCAGCTTGCCGTTCTCAAGCAGGGGTTGCCAGTGCGTCGCGTGTACCTGTCTTCGACACTATTAAAGGGCGCCGCGCCGGCCTCACTAATGTTGACGTCGACTGACGTGTTTATCGCGTATCCCTACCTGTTGCCCGGCGAAGCCGACCCTGCGATGCAACGTTTCGCGCTCTGGGCCAAGACGCGAGGTGTCGAACTCACTGTGCCACGATTGCAGGCCGAAGCGTTCTTTGCCTGTCTGGCGCTCAACGATGCGATGAAGCACATGGGCCGATTCGTAGTGCGCGATTACATGCTCGACATCCTGGATCATGCACAGGGGCTCGCCGCATACCTGCCGTTTTATTCGCGGCCGACCTTCGGGCCCGGCCAGCGTTTCCTCAGCAAGGGCGGCTACGTGTTGCCAATCGTCAACGGCAAGATCGACACAGACAACGCGCAGTGGATCTTGCCTTGAGCAAAAGTTTCTCGAAGCTACCCGGTGTTCTGCAAACCCTGCGCGATGCCGTTGACACTCGCGAGCAACGCCGCGAATAACTCGGGGTCCGTGCGCCCCGATGCGCGCCAGCGTGCCAGCAGATCAATCTGCATCAGGCTCATCGGGTCGACGTAGGGGTTGCGCAACATGATCGCGCGCTGCAAGGTCACATCGCCCTCGAGCAATGCAGTGTGTCCGGAGAAGTCCAGGATCAGGTTCTGTGTCAGTTCGAACTCGCGTTCGATGATCGGGAAAAACTCCTCGTGTAAGTCGCCGGCAAGTTCCGAATACAACTTGGCGATACCGAGATCGGCCTTGGCAAGTACCATTTCAGCGTCTGCGGTCAGCGCGCGCATAAAGTACCACTCCAGCAACATCTCGCGAATCGCAGCTTCACCGAACACCTCCACGGCCTGCTGCAGTCCCGAGCCAATCCCATACCAGCCCGGCAGGACGCAACGTGCCTGGGTCCAGGAAAATACCCAGGGGATCGCACGCAGGTCGCCGATGCCGGATTGGCTGCGGCGCGCCGACGGCCGTGAACCGATACGCATGCGCTCGATCAGGTCGATCGGCGTTGCATCTCGAAAGTACGCATAGAACCGTGGGTTCTCATAAACGAGCTTCTGATACTCGTCGCGACTGCTTGCGGCAATCACGTCCATCATCTGGTGCCACTCTGGCATGTCATTGCCGCGGTGTGTCGGCAGTGCCGTGGCCAGCGCAACCGATCCGGTTACCTGTTCCAGCGTGCGTAGCGCGATGCCTCGCAGTCCGTACTTCTCATTGATGATTTCACCCTGCTCGGTAACGCGCAGGTGGCCGTTGACGGTGCCGGGCGGGGAGCCGAGCACCGCAACATGCGTCTTGCTGCCACCGCGGCTGATGGTGCCGCCGCGGCCATGGAACAGGGTCAGCTTGATGCCGCGCGCGGCGACCGCTTGCAGCAAGGTAAGCTGCGCGTTCTGCAGCGCCCAGCGTGCCGCGGCGAGGCCGCTGTCCTTGTTACTGTCGGAATAGCCGATCATGACCATCTGGCTGTTGTCGCGGCCTGCGAGATGTTCCTTGTACAGCCCGGTGGTAAGCATCGTAGTCAGGATGTCGGGACCGTTTTGCAGGTCGTCAACGGTCTCCAGGAGCGGCGCGATATCGAGCGGCACATTGCCGTGCTTGGTGTGCAGACCGCCCCAGTGGGCGAGCAGCAGCACTGCGAGAATATCGTCCGCACCTCGTGTCATGCTGACAATAAAAGGTCCGATCGCTGCGCCACCGTAGCGCCGCCGACAGGATGCGATTGCCTGGAAAACCGCCAGCGTCTTGCGCGCCTGCGTACTGAGAACATCCGGTACACCTTCGCGCTGCTCCAGCGCCTCAACAATGCGCCTGGTTCGATCGGCAATGCTCCATTTGAGCCAGTCGTCGATGCCAAGGCACTCACCGATGACTTCGCGATGAACCTCAGCGTCCTGGCGTACATCGAGCGTCGCCAGGTGGAAGCCGAAAGTATCAATGCGGCGCAACAGGCGGCGCACCGCGAACAGGCCCGCGTGTTCACCCTTGTTACGCTGCAGGCTGCCCGCAATCAGCCGAATATCGTCGCGGAACTGCGCGACTTTTTCGTACGGATACACATCATCGTCATAGGTGGACTGCAATCGCTGTTGTATGAGGCGCAGCAGTACGCGGTAAGGCATGTCGCGGTGCCGCGCAGGCACAGCGTGAAACGCCTGTGGAAATACAATGCGATATTGTTCGATACGCTCGTCGATCGCGGCATCGATTTTGACATTCTGCCGGGCCTGGCTGAGTTTCTCGGCCAGCGACGAACACTCTTTATAATAAAGGTCGAGAACCAGCGAGCGCTGCCGTGCCAGCGTGCTGCGGATGGTCTTGGCATTCACGTTCGGGTTGCCATCCATGTCGCCGCCGACCCAGGAGGCAAACCGTGCCAGCACCGGGATGTCGATTTTCACATCGTCGCCGTAAATGCGCCTGACCGCATTTTCCATGTCCTCGTAGAACGGCGGCATGGCCCGATACAGGACATCGGTGAGGAAGAACAGCACGTGTTCAAGCTCATCGGCAACGGTCATCTGCTCGGGCGGGTGTTCGTCGGTTTGCCAGCCGGTGGTAATAAGCAGGCGGATGTTTTCGTAGGCGACGTGTTTTTCCTGCGCCGTCATGGTCGGGTTGAGCAGCTCAACCAGGTTCTTGACGATGTTCTGTTCCTTGCGCAGCATCGTGCGCCGCGTCGGTTCGGTCGGGTGCGCCGTAAATACCGGTTCGATAAGCAGGGTGTTGAGCAATTCCTGCAGGTCCTGCGCGGTGAGGCCCGCTGCTTTCAACTTCACCAGCGTGTCCTCGAAGCCACCCGGCTGATAGTGGCCCTCTTCGAGCAGGTATTCGCGGCGCCTGCGGATGCGGTGCACTTTCTCGGCGGTATTCGCCATTTGAAAATAGGTGGAAAAGCTGCGGATGACCTGCAGTGCCATTTTTGCATCGAGACCCTTGACCAGCGCCGCGAGATCCTCACCCGGCCGTTCGTTTTCCTCGCGCCGGCGTATGGACCGCTGCCGCGCATTCTCGACAAACTCGAACAACTCCTCGCCGCCCTGGTCGCGAATCAGGTCGCCAACCATGGCGCCCAGCGTTCGCACATCGTCGCGCAGGGCCTGGTCCTTGTCTTCGAACATGATGTCCTGGCGGCGCAAGGATTTATGTATCCCGATATTCATGCTGGAGCTGGTTTGAATCGCCTAGTCGCGAAAATTTTCGTACTGCAACGGCAGACCCGTGTGAGTTTCTTTCAAAAAGGCGATTGCCGCCTGCAGGTCATCGCGTTTCTTGCCGCTGATGCGCAGCTTGTCGCCCTGGATGGCGGCCTGCACCTTGAGCTTGCTGGTCTTTACCTGCTTTACCAGTTTCTTCGCAAGCTCGGCATCGATACCACGCCGCAAGGTCATGATCTGGCGCCTTTCCTTGCCGACGGTCTCCGGCGCGCGCTCTTCGAGGCAGGCCAGGTCGATGCCGCGCTTGGCTAGCTTCTGGTGCAGGATGTCGCGCATTTGTTGCAGTTGGAAATCTGACTGCGAGGTGAGCGTGATGACCTCGTCGTCGAGCTCGAATTTCGCGCCGCTGCCCTTGAAGTCGAAGCGTGTATTGACCTCGCGGTTCGCCTGGTCAATACCGTTCTGCGCCTCATGCGAGTCGAAATCACTTACTACGTCAAAGCTGGGCATCGGCGGGGTCCTTCAGGTCGGGCGACAATAGCAAAAACTCATCGAGCTGCCCAGATTGATGAGCTGCGGTATTTCCACGCAGTACTGAAACTGTGGCAATGCAAGCAGCTTCCCAGGCAGGTGCGTCGCTCAGGGTGCACGCAATAGAGACTCTGGCCAGCACCGCCGCGGCCGAGCGGGTGTGCGAGCAGGTTTTCGACGTGCTGGCGCAGCGACTGCCGTTATCGGTCACCGTGGCACAGCTTGGTGACAGCGCACTGGCGGAAACGGTGTTCGGCGCAACTTGCGCGGTGCTGCGTTCGGCGCTTGACGCCGCAAGGGCCGATCCGGCAAGCCTCTCAATTGCCATCGATGCCACCATGCACCCGCAGCAGGCATGGTTGCGACGTTGCGAAGTGCTTGGCCCGGGCCCGGTGTACCTGTTGCTCGGCAGTGCATTGACGCCACCGGCTACAGACACTGTGCGGCGGCGGCAACAGGACAGCTTCTGGCTGCAGTGCTGGGAGCTGCGCACCAGCGGGCTGGTGCGCATGGCGATCGCACCCGTGGTGTCATCACCGTGCCCGTTGCTGCCATCCGAAAATGCTTGCGGCATCCTGCCGCCGTTCGGTTTGCAGGTGCCAACCGGTACGGCCTGGATTCCAATGCAGGTCTGTTTGACCGACTACGCGAACGCGGCTGGCGAACTCGATAATTTTGCCTTGCACGCGGCACTGCGTGCCTGCATTGAACTCGGTGAATCCCTGCACGACAAGGCAAACTGGCCGACGGCCGCGATGCGTCATGATGCCTGGCTGAATCGCCGCCTGGCCATTTCGATTACCGGTATCGGCGACCTGGCGCTGTTGCGCGGGCTGGATCCGGGTTGCTTTTACGCCCTGCAGGAACTCGGCAACATCCTGCACGATGTGCGCAGCGTTGTGAACGATTACTCGCGGCAACTCGCGGCGCTGATCCAGCCGGCACCTGCGCTCAAAATGACAGACGGCGAACATGGCCCCGACTGGCACGCGCGCTGGCAAAAGGCGCTGCAATTTTCCGCGGTGCGCCATCGCAACCTGCTCGCAATTTCACCCTGGTCGGTATTTCCATCGCGGCACGGCGCCGATGGCCGCTATGCTGATCTGTTGCCGCTGCTCGAATACGCCGACGTGTGTGCGTTTCCTGAGCCGCCGTGCTTGCGATCATGGAATATCAATAAATTCAAACACTTCCACCACCGCGCCTGGGCGGTTCTGGAGCGCAAGGACGCACGAAATCTGTTTGCGGAGCAAATATGAACTAGGATACGGTGCCGGACAGCCAAAACGAGGGCAGTTGTTGCAGCCAATCACTCCTGATGCTCACGGAATCGCCGTCCTGATTCTGACTGTCATCGCCCTGTTTCTCTTCACGCGCGACCAGATTCCGCTGGAATCGTCGTCGCTCGCGATCCTGATCATCCTGATGTTCGGTTTCACGATCTTCCCCTACGAAACCGCAGCCGGTTCGAGGCTCGGCGCGGTGGATTTCTTTGCCGGCTTTGGCAGTGAGGCGCTGATCGCCATCTGCGCCCTGATGATGGTCGGCAAAGCGCTGGAGACAACAGGTGCCTTGCAACCGCTTGCGAATATCGTCGGTCGTGCCTGGGCCACATGGCCGGTGATGGCACTGCTGGTTACCCTCGTTGCCGGCGCTGCGCTGAGTGCTTTCATGAACAACACGCCGATTGTCGTGTTGCTGATGCCGATTCTGGTCGGCGCATCCTTGCGCTCCAAGTTTCCGGTCACTGAAGTCATGTTGCCGATGGGCCTCGCCACGATCATCGGCGGTATGTCGACCACCATTGGTACATCGACCAACTTGCTGGTGGTCGGTATTGCGCAGGACCTGAATCCGGCGCACCGGTTTTCCATGTTCGAATGGGCGCTGCCGGTGGTTATTATCGGCGGCATTGCGATCCTGTTTCTGTGGCTGGTCGCGCCGCGCCTGATTCCCGATCGTACACCGCCGATGGGCGACACCTCGCCACGCGTGTTCAGCGCACAGTTGCACGTCAAGGAAGGCGGTGCAGCAGACGGAATGAGCCTGTCGGAGGTGCTGGCGAAGGCCGATGGACTGCGCATCGACAAGATCCAGCGCGGCGAGTCGCTGTTTCTCGCCAAGTTGCCGTCCGTAAAGCTGCTGCCCGGCGATCGCTTGTTCGTCAAGGACTCGCCCGAAAACCTCAAGCACTACGAACAGGTGCTGGGTGCAACACTGTTCAATGCCACTGATCTCGAACATCCGATTGACGAGCAGACGCCGTTGCGCGCGGAGGGCCAGCAGCTCGCCGAGGTTGTCGTCACACGCGGCTCGCCGCTGCACCTGCGCAGCCTGGCGGCGGCCCGCTTCAGCGCCAGCTACGGCCTGATGCCACTGGCATTGCATCGTGCACGCGCACCAAATTCGCAGGTCACCGGCGACCTGAACATGATTCGGCTGCGCGCTGGCGACGTGTTGCTGGTGCAGGGCTCACGCGAGTCGATCAACATGCTGAAGGACAGCGGCTCGATGCTGGTGCTCGACGGCACGACGGATCTGCCGCGCACGCACCATGCCAAGCGTGCGCTGACCATCATGGGTTTCGTGATCCTGACGGCCGCGCTGGGCATCCTGCCGATTTCGGTCGCGGCTGTGCTTGGGCTCGGGCTGATGATTGCGACTGGCAGTTTAAGCTGGAGTGACGCGAGCAGCGCGCTGTCCATTCCGGTCGTCATGATCATCGTCGCGGCGCTGGCGCTTGGCAAAGCGCTGGTCGGTACCGGTATGGCGAACTATATCGCGTTCAACTTTGTGGATGCCGCGGCGGCATTGCCGACACCGATGATACTGAGCGCCTTCCTGCTGCTGATGACGATCATGACCAATATCGTGTCAAACAACGCGGCCGCCGCGATCGGCACGCCAATCGGCGTGAGCATCGCCGCGCAGCTTGGGGTCAGCCCGGAACCATTCATTCTCGCGGTGCTGTTTGGTGCCAATATGAGCTTTGCAACTCCATTCGGCTACCAGACAAACCTCCTGATCCTGAGTGCCGGCGGCTACAAGGCGAGCGACTTCCTGCGGGTTGGCATCCCGCTGACCATCATCATGTGGCTGGGTTTTTCGCTGATCCTGCCCATGATGTACCAGCTCTGACCGCGACTTGGGTTTCAGGCGTAACCGTTGACCTGTATGGGGCCGCCGGGGATACTCCGGCCATGATTGCTCGGTGGCACAATGACTGGTCCTGGCAGCCTTATAAGGAGAGGGCGGCTGGCTGACCTGTAGCTGAGCACAAATACCAGAGCCCATCTCCGCCGTTGTGGGGGTGGGCTTTTTTATTGCGTGCGCGAGACATAAAAATGCAAGCACCATTCGACATCGCAGCTGATCTGGATACGCCGGTCTCGGCCTATCTGAAGCTCGGCGCATTGCGGCCACGCTTCCTGCTCGAAAGCGTCGAGGGTGGTGAACGTCTCGCGCGCTATTCATTCCTGGGTTTCGGTGATGCGCTCGAAGTACGCATGGATCGGGGCGGCCTGCACATTAACGGCGCAACGCGCGCACGGCCGCTCGATCAGCGGCAATACCTCGACGCACTGCGTGCAGCACTGGCCGCCGCGCCGCGGCCCGGCCCCGAGGTTGCAGAACTGCCGTTCGCGGGAGGCCTGGTCGGTGTCTCCGGATACGACGTGGTGCGGCTGTTCGAAAAACTGCCTCGCGACACGCAGGCGCAGAGCCATATCCCCGATGCCGCGTTCGTGGCGCCGGCATCATTGCTGGTATTCGACCACCTGACCCGTCGCGTCGCATTGCTGCACGATGGCCCCGAGGCGGAGCGCAAGGCGTTACGCAGCGAGGTGATCCGGCTGATGCGCGGCGCCGTGCCGAACGGCAACAGCGTCGTCACAACCACGCCGCCCGAGGCAAGTTTCTCGGAGCAGGAATTTTGCCGGCGGGTAGCCGCCTGCAAGGAATACATTGCCGCCGGCGACATCTACCAGATCGTCATGTCAGTGCTGTTTCGCGGCCGCTCGAACGTCGCGCCGTTCGAGGTCTACCGCGCATTGCGATTGTTGAATCCATCGCCGTACATGTTCTTTCTCGAGTTTGGTGATCTCCGCGTTGTCGGCTCCTCGCCCGAGGCGCTGGTGAAGCTCAACGGCGACTGCGCGTCACTGCGGCCGATTGCCGGCACTTTGCCGCGCGGCAGAGACAGTGACGAGGACCGAGCGAATGCCGCCGCGTTGCTGGCTGATCCCAAGGAAGCGGCCGAGCACGTCATGCTTGTCGATCTCGCGCGCAACGATCTTGGGCGTGTTGCAACGGCCGGCACGGTGCACGTCGAACCCTACCGTGCGATCGAACGCTACAGCCACGTGATGCATATAGTCAGTGGTGTGCAGGGAAAACTTGCGAGTGGTTTTGACCAGTTCGATCTGTTCGCCGCGAGTTTTCCTGCAGGCACACTGGTCGGTGCACCAAAAGTCCGCGCCATGGAGATCATCGAGGAACTGGAAACGGTCGGGCGTGGCCTGTATGCCGGCACGGCCGGTTACTTCGGTCTGAGCGGTGACATGGACCAGGCAATAACTATTCGTACGCTGGTTTTTTCCGGCGACGAGTACAGTTTCCAGGCGGGCGCCGGTATCGTCGCTGATTCGGTCCCGGAGAATGAATATCGCGAAGTGCTGGCAAAGAGCGCGATTCTGCGCCGCGCACTCGAAATGGCCGGGGAGGGTCTGTAGTGCGCATGTTGCTGATAGACAATTACGATTCCTTCACCTACAACCTGGTGCAGGCATTTGCAGCACTGGGTGCCGAGATCAGCGTGCATCGCAACGACAAGATTACGGTCGACGAGGCGCGCGCGATGCAACCAACACACCTGGTCATTTCGCCGGGACCCGGCAGGCCCGAAGACGCCGGCGTGTCGATTGCCATGATTGCGGCGTTTGCGGATTCGATCCCGATCCTCGGTGTCTGCCTCGGCCACCAGTGCCTGGTCACACACTTCGGTGGCAAGGTGGTACGTGCCGAGCGACTCATGCACGGCAAGACCTCGATGGCGACGCACGATGGCAAAACCATTTTCGCCGGGCTGCCACAACCGTTCGAGGTCGGACGCTACCATTCGCTGTGCGCCGAACATGCATCATTTCCCGCGGCTCTCGAAATCAGCGCGCAAACAGAGCGTGGCGAAATCATGGCCGCACGGCATCGTCAGCTGCCGGTCGAGGGTGTGCAATTTCATCCTGAAAGCGTACTCACGCCCGATGGCCCGCGATTGATGGCCAACTTCCTGCGGATGCGGGCATGAAAAGCGGATTCAGCGCCGAGCTCGATGCACTGCTGCGCGGCGAGCACTTGTCCGAAGCGCAGGCGCATGCCCTGATGCTGAACCTCGCTGCCGGCGACATGCCGGCCGCGATGGCCGGCGCATTCCTGGCCGGGTTGCGTGCAAAGGGTGAAACTGCCGACGAGATTCGCGGTTTTGCAATCGCGATGCGCGAGCTCGCGCTACGGCCCGAGATCCCGCCGGGCGCGCCAACCGTGGATACCGTGGGCACCGGCGGTGATGGCTCGGGCAGCCTGAATATTTCCACCGGCACGGGCCTGCTCGCGGCCGCGGCCGGTGCCCGCGTGGTCAAGCACGGCAATCGTTCCATTTCCAGCAAGTCCGGCAGCGCCGACATGCTCGAGTGCCTCGGCGTAAAACTGCCACTGGACGCAACGCAGGCGGTCGCCTGTCTTGAGGCTACCGGGTTTACGTTCCTGTTCGCGCCGGCCTACCACCCGGCAATGAAAGCGATCATGCCGGTGCGCACCGCGATGGGCGTGCGTACCGTATTCAATATGCTCGGGCCGCTGAGCAATCCCGCCACGCCACCGTTCCAGCTTATTGGTGCGTGGAGCTTGTCCGCCGCACGGCTGATGGCTGATGCGCTCGCAGGCATGCCGATCGAGCGTGCCTTTGTCGTCCACGGCGAACCGGGCTGGGACGAGGCAACGCCGGTGGGTGAGTTCGTGTTGCTCGATGTGCGGCCGGGCAAAGTAAGCGAGACGCGGCGCACCCCGGAAGACTATGGTTTAAGGCGTTGTGCGGCGACCGAGCTGACTGGTGGCGATGCGGCGCACAATGCAGCGGAGCTCAGGCGCGTGTTCAGTGGCGAGGACCGGGGCGCACATCGCGACGCCTTGTTGCTGGGCACTTCGCTGGTACTCGAGGTACAGGGTACGGCGAAAAACGCACGCGAGGGTCTCGAGCTTGCGGCCGCAGCGATCGATAACGGTAACGCGGCCGCATTTCTACAACGCCTGCGACAGCATTTTGCGAGCGTATGAGCGACTTCCTGCAAAGCATGGCCACTTCGAGCGCCGAGCGCGCAGCCGCGTTGGCGAGCATCCGTGTCGCCGGTGCGCCGCCCGCGTTGCCAATCAGATTCGGGCGCTTTGACGTGATTGCCGAGATCAAGGACCGCTCGCCGGCAGAAGGTGAACTGGCTACGCAACTAAACGAACGCGGTGCACAGGCGCGGCGTTATGCAGAAGGCGGCGCGGCCGCCATTTCCGTGTTGACCGAGCCCAGCCGTTTCGCCGGTTCGCTGCAACACCTTGCGGACGTTGTCGCCGCGGTGCCGGACACACCGGTCATGCGCAAGGACTTCCTGGTCGAGCCTGTACAGGTCGTCGAGGCACGCAGCGTTGGTGCGAGTGGCGTGTTGTTGATCGCGACGATGCTCAGCGATGCCAAGCTTTGCGCGATGCTCGACTGCGCATTCGAGCACGATATGTTCGTGTTGCTTGAGGCCTTTGATGCGCACGATCTGCGACGCGTCGGCCGCCTGCTGGCGTTGCCGCAATACCAGCAGAGTGCCAGCCGCGGGCAGCTGCTGGTTGGCGTCAACACACGTGATTTGCGCACACTCGAGGTGGATGCGACGCGACTCGAACAATTCGCTGCAATGCTGCCGCAGGCGCGCTGTGTTGCGGAAAGCGGCTTACGCTCGGCCGCCGATGCGGCCGCGGTTGCCGAACTCGGCTATCAGCTGGCACTGGTCGGTACAGCGCTGATGCGCAGCGCCGACCCCGCTGCCCTGGTCGCTGACATGGTTGCTGCCGGCAGTGCGAGGATCGCGGCGTGAATACCTTCATCAAGATTTGCGGACTGCGCAGCGCCGCCGACGTCGCGGCGGCGGTCGCGGCGGGCGCAAATGCGGTCGGCTTCGTGTTTTCCGACTCGGTTCGCAAGGTAACGCCGGCGCAGGCGAGACAGGCGACGGCGAACCTCGACGTGCGCGTACGACGCGTCGCGGTCATGCGTCATCCGGACAATGAGCTGTGCCGGCGTGTTATTGAGGAGTTTGCTCCCGACGTTGTACAGACCGACGCCGATGACTTTGGCGGATTGCAGATTCCCGGGCATATCGAGTGCTGGCCGGTATTTCGCGAGGGCGCGGCGGAAGTTGCGACGACCGGGCTTTACGTGTACGAAGGGCCGCGTAGCGGCAGCGGCGAGAAAATCGACTGGGCGCGCGCTGCCGAGATTGCACGACGTGGCCGCATGATCCTTGCCGGCGGGCTCGCCGAGGACAACGTACGGCTGGCGGTGCGCACGGTTCGTCCCTGGGGTGTCGACGTGTCAAGCGGCGTCGAGTCATTGCCGGGCTACAAGGACCATGACCTGATCAAGCGTTTTATCAGCGCCGTGCGCGCTGCGGAGAAAGAATTATGAAGGACCTGTTGCAGGCCTCCATTGACGGCGACCTGCCTGACGAGCGCGGCCGCTTCGGCCCGTTTGGTGGTCGATACGTCCCGGAGACCCTGGTGCCGGCATTCGAGCGCCTCGAACAGGGTGTGCGCGATCACCTGCACGAGGCGAGCTTCCAGAAAGAATTTCGGCGCGAGCTGCGCGAGTGGGTAGGACGGCCGACCGCGCTGACACTGGCGCCGCGGCTCAGCGCGCTCTGGGGCACCGAGGTCTGGATCAAGCGCGAGGATCTCGCCCACACGGGCGCGCACAAGATCAACAACGCCATCGGCCAGGCGATCCTGGCGAAACGGCTCAACGCAAAACGCGTTATTGCCGAGACCGGTGCGGGGCAACACGGCGTTGCCGCGGCGGCCGCCTGCGCCCGCGTCGGCTTGCCGTGTTCGGTCTACATGGGCGCAGTGGACATCGAGCGGCAGGCACCGAATGTCGATCGCATGCGCCGGCTCGGTGCCGAGGTTATCGCCGTCGAATCGGGCGACAAGACGCTGCGTGCAGCGATCGACGAAGCCTTGCGCGAATGGGTTACGGACCCGGCCGGCATCTACTACCTGCTCGGTTCCGCGGTCGGCGCGCATCCCTATCCCTACCTCGTGCGCGAGTTACAGGCTGTGATCGGCGAGGAAGCGCGGCAACAGATGCTGGATCAGGCGGGCGGACTGCCGCATGCGGCATTTGCCTGCGTCGGCGGCGGCTCGAATGCGATCGGGCTGTTTTATCCGTTGCGCGGCGACGACATTGAACTGATCGGTGTTGAGGCGGGCGGCACCGGCGACGGTCTCGGCCAGAATGCGGCAACCCTCGCAACCGGCACGCCCGGCGTGCTGCAGGGTGCGTATACGATGATCCTGCAGGATGACGACGGCCAGGTGCAGGAAACGCACTCGATTTCGGCCGGCCTTGATTACTCTGGCGTCGGTCCCGAGCACGCCATGCTGCAGGCAACCGGTCGCGTGCAGTATGTTTCGGCACGCGATGACGAAGCGCTCGAGGCGCTCGAGGAACTGTGCGCCAGTGAAGGTATCCTGACGGCGCTGGAAACGGCGCACGCCTATGCCTACGCGCGCAAATGGTCGCAACGAAATCCGGGCAAACGAATCCTGATCGGAAACTCCGGTCGCGGTGACAAGGACATGCCGACCCTGAGCAAATACCCGCCGAGGACGCGAACACATGCAAGCACATGAGCGCCTGACCGCAGCGATACGCGCGGCGAACAAGGATGGCGGCACGGCGCTGGTGCCGTTTATCACGGCCGGCTACCCGGAACCCGCGGAGTTCATTGCCACTCTCAAGGCGATTGCCACGGTTGGCGACGTCGTCGAGATCGGCATTCCGTTCTCCGACCCGATGGCCGATGGCATGACGATCCAGCGTTCGAGCTTTGTCGCGCTGCAAAAGGGTGTCAGCCTGAAGTGGATATTCGAGCAGCTCGATGCGGCTGGCAAAATCGATGCGCCGCTGGTCATGATGTCCTACCTGAATCCGCTGCTGGCTTTCGGTTATGGGAATCTCGCGCGCCGTGCCTTAGCGGCAGGAGTCTGTGGGTTCATTGTGCCGGACTTGCCGTTCGAGGAAAGCGCCGAGCTGCGCGCGGCACTGGAAGCCGAAGGACTCGGCCTGATCCAGCTGGTGACGCCGGCTACTCCCGATGAGCGCTTGCGCATGCTGGCGCAAGCGTCGCGAGGATTCGTTTACGCCGTTACGATTACCGGCATTACGGGCGGTGATGCTGGCTTGCCGAAAAATCTTGCTGTTTATCTCGACAAGGTTGCGAGCCGTTCCGAATTGCCGGTTTGTGCCGGCTTCGGAATTCGCGCTGCGGCTGATGTTGCCAACGTCGGCCAGCACGTGGCGGGTGCGATCGTCGGCTCAGCGCTGGTCGAGGTGCTGGAACAGGGCAGTGATCCAGCGGCGTACTTGCGTTCACTGCGTCAAACCTAAAAGGGGTCAGAGCCCTTTTAGGACCACATATGGCGGCGACAGCCACATATGGTCGAAAAAGGGCTCTGACCCCCATCAAATTATGAAGAAACTCAACTCAGCCGAATCACTGATCACGATCAACCACTGGCGGAATATTCTGCAGAGTGAGGGTATCGCCTGCGAAATTCGCAACCAGCATCTCGGTTCCATTGTCGGCGAGTTGCCGTTCGTCGAAGTGTGGCCGGAGCTTTGGGTGGTGAATGCGCTGCACTACGATCGTGCGTTGCAGCTGATCAGCGACGACGTCATCAGGGAAAGCCCGGCCGAAGCCTGGATCTGCGCTGGCTGCAAAGAAGAAAACGAGGGCCAGTTCGCGGCCTGCTGGAACTGCGGCAATACCCTCTAAACAAAAGGGGTCAGAGCCCTTTTTGGACCACATATGGCAGCGACAGCCACATATGGTCGGAAAAGGGCTCTGACCCCTTTTGGGGTTAAGGCATGCCGCGGGCGAGCAGGCGCGTGCCAGCGATCTCCGAGCGCAAAATCGCGGCAATCTTGTCGGATTGCACAGGTCGGCTGATCAGGAACCCCTGCGCGAGGTCGCAATGGCAGCTGCGCAAAAAATTCAGTTGCGACAATGTTTCCACACCTTCGGCCGCGACTTCGATATCCAGGCCCTGCGCCATCGCGATGGCGGCGCGCACGATGCGCTGGTGGCTGTCATTCTCCGCCACGTCGACAATCAATGACTGGTCAAGCACGAAGCTGTCGATAAATCCCTTGTCGAGCGACTCGAACGAAACATCGCGCGTACCGAAATGATCAAGCGAAATGCGCACGCCGAGTTTTCGCAGCCCTTGTAGCGTGCCGAGTTCGGCGTTGCGTTTTTGCACTATCGCACCATCGCTGATTTCGAACTCGAGGCAACCCGGATCAATTGCGGTGTCCTGCAGTGCGGACGCGACGGCATCGACGAGTCGCTTGTGAATCAGTTGTTGCGGCGACAGGTTGAGCGCCAGCGACAGGTCGGGCAACTCAAATTGCCGCTGCCATGCCGCCAACTGCCGGCAGGCGGTGCCGATGATCCACTCACCGGCAGAATGAATCAGACCACTGCTCTCGAGAATTGGCAAAAAACGCGCCGGTGGCAGCAATCCAAAGCGCGGATGCTGCCAGCGAAGCAATGCCTCAAGACCAATCAGCCGACCGCTGGCGAGGTCAATGCGCGGCTGGTAATGCAGTACAAACTCGTTGCGTACCAGCGCGTGCCGCAGTCCGATCTCAAGCTCCTCACGTTGTGCGAGCTGCGCGTTCAGGGCCTGCGAGTAATACTGAAAACGTCCGCCACCACGTTTCTTTGCTTCGTACATGGCGAGATCGGCTGCTTTTATAAGCAGGTCTGGCGTCGCGCCGGAATCGGGATACATGGCGATACCGATACTTGGCGTTGCGTACACCTCGCTGTTTCCGATCTCGTATTTCTCGGACAGAACGAGCAGCAGTTTTTGCGCCGCTGCTGCGGCGTTTTGCGATTCGCCGAAATCCTCGAGACAAACGACGAACTCGTCACCGCCCCAGCGACCCGATATATCGCCGATGCGCAGGTTGGTGCGCAGTCGACCGGCGACCTGCATCAGCAATGCATCGCCGATATCATGACCGAGCGTGTCATTGACCGACTTGAAGCGATCGAGATCGACAAACAGCACCGCCAGCGGCGCCGACTTGCGCTGGCTGCGCCCCATCGCCCGGCTGAGCTGTTCAATAAACAGGCTGCGATTTGGCAAACCCGTGAGCTCGTCGAACTGCGCCAGCTTCTGCAATTCGTTGTTGCGCCGCGCAGCGTCGGTTATGTCGCGAAATGTGATCACGCCGCCGACCAGCTGGTGCTTGCCGTCGAACAGGCCCTGGCCGTTGATCGACAGTACGATGTCGGCTTGCCCGGGGCGGCGGAACAACGCCACCTGGCCGGCGAATTTCTCGCCGCTGCGTGCCCGCACCAGCGGCAATTCTGCGGAATTGCGGTAGTTCTCGCCGTTAGCGTCGACGCAACAGAAGGTTTTCTCCCAATTGCTGTCCGGTTGCATACGCGGGCCGAGTGCGAGGATCGAACGTGCTGCAGGGTTGATATCGAGCACGTGGCCCTCGCGGTCGACAACAATCACGCCGTCATTGATATTGCGCAACACGGACAGCACGGTGACGTCAGTATCGGACAGCCTGTGCTGCAGGCGGTGCCGCTGCACGGCGTGTTCGAAAATCGACTCCTGGCCGTCGACGCTGATATCGTCGACACATATATAAGCCTGTGCGCCGGCGTTGACGGCTGCAATGCCGCGGTGCTCCCGGTCTTTGGTTGTGAGTGCAATCGCCGGGCAGTTATCGAAGGAACCGAGCAGTTCGATGATTGACTGGCCCGACTGGGCGATCGCCGGGCCTGCCTCGAAAAGCACGATATCCAGCACCGACGGTGCATTTGCCGGAATCTTGAGCGAGGCGGAGCGAGTCAACATCGCGCAATAAGGTAAAGTCTCGAGTTCCTGCAGGTAGTCAGCGGCGAATTCGCCACGACCAAGATAGAGAATGGAATGCCCCGCCATAGATCGTCGTCGTTGTCCGTTTTTTGTTGTTTGGCCGGTGTCCTGCTGGGCCAGACGCATGATAGCAGAATGCCAAGCAAAGACAGGCATTTAAGCCGTTTCAAACCTATCACCGCAAGGCGGCATCCAAATAGCAAAGGAAGCGGAGAAACGGACCTTGGCAATGCTTTTGGCGGCTCGCTTCAGCGACTATAGTTCCCGGATGGTTACGCTCGAGCGACCGGCATTTACAGAGGAAGCTGACTGCATTGCAAAGGCGCAGCAGTCGGACGCAAAGGCTTTCGAGCGGCTGTACCGAATGCATGTCGACCGCGTGTACGGACTTTGCCTGCGCATGACCGGCAATGTCAGCGAGGCCGAGGACAGCACGCAGGAAGCATTTATCCAGGCCTGGAACAAGCTGCACCTGTTCCGCGGCGACAGCGCATTCAGCACCTGGCTGCACCGCATCGCGGTCAATGCGGTATTGGGCCGGATACGCAAGTCGAAGCGTGAACAGGACCGGATCCAGGTGGCGGTCGAGCAGTCATCGGCACCGCTGGCAACCGCCGACACAGGCGATATGCGCGATCTGTCGGAGGCCGTTGACCGTCTGCCGGAGGGCGCGAGACATGTATTTGTGCTGCATGCCGTGTATGGCTACAGCCATGAAGAAACCGCTGACATGCTGGACATTGCAGCGGGCACGAGCAAGGCGCAGTTGCATCGGGCACGACGCCTGCTGGCGCAACAGCTCACAGAGCAAGGATTTGAAGCATGACAGACAGAGAGGATAAATTGATGCGCGCGGCGCGCGGTCTTGCCACCGGGATCAGCCCGGCACGCGACCTTTGGCCGGGCATTGAGCAGGCAATCAGCGCACCGCGGAAGTCACGGTGGTCGCCGATGTTGGCGCAGGCTGCGGCAGCCGTATTGCTTGTCGGCGCGTCATCACTGGTTACATATGTTGCCGTCAAGTACGATGCCGGCGACACTCCGGCCCAGGTTATGACCGCGGCCGCGCCGCAGGGCCTGATTTTCGATCGGGCTGCGTTTGGTGGTGAAGACACGCTGGCGGCGGTGTACGGCCGCGCCGGTGGCAATATCGGTTCGATGCTGGATCGCGAACTGGCGAGCCTGTCGCCGGAGGCACGCGAGGACGTGGAGCGCAACCTCGCCGTGATTCGCCGCGCCATCGAAGAAATTGCAACGGCGCTGGAAAAAGAACCGGACAACGTATTTTTGCAGGAGTTGCTGGTTGAGGCTTACAGCAACGAGCTGGCATTGATGAATCGTATTGGCAGCATGGCGCAGCGCGTCATGGCGCGCAGGGATATCTAGAGGTGAGCACTATGAGACATGGAATGAAGAGCACGATGGCGGTCGTATGCGTGGCGACACTGGCGAGTACCGCGGCGAGCGCGGAACAGCAGGTTGACCGGACCATCGATGCCGAAGCGGATAGTTACATCGAGATCTATAACACCTCGGGTGAAATCGAGGTGATCGGCTGGTCGAAGAACCAGGTCAGCGTCAAAGGCACTCTTGATGACGACGTCGAAGAACTGGTCCTTGAGCGTGACGGCAAGGATATCCTGATTCGGGTCAAGGTGCCGCACCGGCATCACGGCAATGTCGATGCAAACCTGGTCATCAGCGTGCCGGAAAAAAGCAGCATTGAAGTATCGGCTGTAAGTGCCGACATCACGGTCAGCGGCATACTGGGGAAACAGGCGCTGGAAACGGTCAGTGGTGATGTTGAGACCACGACGGCGGGAAATGACGTGGATGCCGGGTCGGTCAGCGGTGATGTTGATGTAACCGGCAACGGCAAGCCGGCCGACTTTGAGGCGGCAACTGTTTCTGGCGACCTGACCCTGACGAACCTGGCAGGCCGGGTTGATGCGGAGTCAGTCAGCGGCGATGTTGAAATTATCGGCGGTGTGTTCGATGACGTGTATCTCGAATCGGTTAATGGCGATCTCGAATTTCATGGCGAGCTGGCGGACGGCGGTGACCTCAGCATGGAATCCGTGAATGGTACGATCGACATTGTGTTCGCCAGGGACCCGTCCGCACGCTTCGATATCGAAACCTTCAATGGCAGCATCCGCAATTGCTTCGGGCCGAAACCGGAGCGAACGAGCCGCTATTCGCCGGGGCTGGAACTGAGCTTCACAGTCGGCGATGGCGACTCGCACGTCAGCGTTGAGACACTCAACGGCAGTGTCAATATCTGCAACCAGTAAGCCCGAAAAAGGGGTCAGAGCCCTTTTTTGACCATATGCGGCCCATACCATATATGTTCCAAAAAGGGCTCTGACCCCTTTTAGCGCATAAAGAATTTGCTACCCTTGATCTCCCCT
>Ga0224510_10000194_pt1 | contig 51053 bp, 56 predicted proteins | sample SF_May12_sed_USG_FD_170161 | JGI IMG/M metagenome (GOLD analysis project Ga0224510, IMG submission 170161) | Sediment microbial communities from San Francisco Bay, California, United States - SF_May12_sed_USGS_4_1 | ecosystem: Environmental > Aquatic > Marine > Sediment | place: USA: California... | reverse complement strand
CCGACCATCTGGCCAGCGGGAAGGACCTGTCGACATGAGGCCTGCACGCCCCACTCATCGGCTTGATTGCCCTGCGGATGTTGCTTGAATAGCTTGTTTGGGCCCATCATGAATAATGCGGGCTAGGGAAGACGAGCAGGGGCGGATTCTTGATCGGGAGCGGGGGTCAATTGAACACGGTTCTTGGACATAATTGCGGTCGCAGTACAAATCTTATTCTCATCATCGATCCGACGGTCGATGATCTTCACATCTTGCAAATATTCCTGCACGATTTCTTCACGAGTCAATTCGATATCCTGCTCGCTCTCGCGCCCGGATCGTTCGCGGACACGATCAATCAGGTGTTCCTTCACAAGCACGCGAATCTGCTTGGCTAAATCCGTTCGAGCCGAAAGCTCCGACACTCGCTGGCAAACCACCTTCCCTTTTGTGAGGTCCCCCTGTCCCCTACCAATCCAATACTGATCTGTAGAGTAGTCACCGTTGTCGGATGCCGCTGCTTCCAGACTGTTGGAGACCCATCCTCCATTGATCCAGAACCCGAGAGCGACGATGAGAATTCCAACCTGGTTCTTCATCGTCACTCCCCTCCCCTCGAATGGTTCAACTGAGGTGGCCTCGTCGGAGCACGATGGATCATTTCGTTAAGCGTGCGCGGAGTACCTGATGCGCCAGGCGGCGGAATCATCTCGTGTTTTGGCATCTGTGGCGGCCTGCTTCCGGGCATAGGCGGTTGTCCGGGGACCCGTGGTTGCCGATAGGCGATAATCTGCTGTGCAACTGCGATATGGGGGTTAGCAGGTGAGAGTCCGCTAGCGCTATTCAATAAACCTTGAGAAACGCTGCCTGGCGAGACAAGCACCCAGTTCGTCCAGGCTTGCGACACCATCGCATTCGACTGGACACGATTGAGAATCTCCTTCCGCTTTTGAGCCGCCTGCTGGACTTGCTCCGGAGTGGCCGCAGTGCCCAGTGTCTGATTGACAGCATTTAACTCTTCGTGCAGTTGTTCATTCTCTTGTTTCAGCACAGCCAGTTGCATCCGTGCATCTTCGTTTTCCCGAAGCGCCGTGATCGCCCGCGCCACTTCGTCCGTGTCCATCTGTGCAAGCAGATTCACATGTATCACCACGACATCGCCGTCGAGGGTGGTCGTGACCTGCTGGGTGAGCACGATTACCAATCCGGCCGTGTAGGTACGGATTTCATCCTTGGTCACATCCATATCACTGACAACGGTGACACTCTCCAGGTAGACCGCAACTTGTTCGAGCGCGTTTCGCTTGGCAGCTTCGACGGCGAGCCTGATCGCATCTTCACGCGTATCACGGTCTCCCATCCGATGTTCGCCCTGGGCATTCACGACCCGGATGTCGGCCAACGCTAGATCCTCAAAAGAAGACATCACGACCAGAGCGCCGCAAAAAGGAAGAACGCGAAAGAGTTGGTATGGCAGGCTGTTCAACATCACCTCTGCTTCCCCCCTCACACAAGCGGCTCAGGTACAAGCCTAGCGGAAACGCTCCCCATCCAGCATAACAGCAGGACGGCGGCCTAGCCAGCATTCTGCGAAAGCATTGCCCCACCTTGCCTTCCAGAAAATTTGCATGTTAGGGTACCAGGTCACCGGCTCGCACATATTGAGGATTATTCTTGGTCATGCAACATCCTTCTCGGTATTTTTCTCTGGTTTTTCTTGGGTTGGTAGCCCTATCTCTCGAGATCGGGATCCCAACCAGCAGTCATGCAGCGCCATCAACCGGCAAAGGCACTGCCCCCTCCACCCCTCAGGCCGAACATGTCGTCCTGTTCGTTCTCGAGGGGTTTAGTCACGACTCGCTGAAGGGCGTCACGATGCCGGTCCTGAAGAAGCTGATCAAGGAAGGGTCCGTTACCTGGACCGCAGGCGGGGTCGAACCGGCCCTGCGACTGCCAACCATGGCCTCACTGATTACCGGCATGCCGGTGGAGAAGCATGGGATCACCTGGAATTCGTTTGAGTTCAGCCGAGGTTATCCCCGCCCACCCAGTCTCTTCGACTATCTGGATTTGAGCGGAGGCCGTGATAGTGCCATCTTCTTTATGGATGAATCCCTCTACCAGCTGGCCAAACCGACTCCCTATACCGACTATCAACTCTGCGGGGCGTTGCGGCCCGAGTGCGGCCCGCAAAAACTCGTCGCCTACATCCAGCAGTATTTCCAGAAAGCCACCAGCGGGCATGGCTATGGTCATGCCGTCCTCTCATTGCCCCACTTGTTGGTGGTTCATCTTCCGGAAGCAGGCAGGGCCGGTCTAACCCACGGATGGGATTCGAAGGAGTATCGATATGCCCTACAGGCCGTTGACGCATCGATGAAATCCGTGCTCGATCTATTCGCGCGCCATAAGCTCTTGGACCGGACCACCGTTCTTGTCACGGCGCTCAGTGGAAAGGGAACCGACCCTGGAGGCGAGACGCCGCCAAGCGAGGCACCGGTCGTTCCATGGATCGTCTCAGGCGCGGGGATCAAGCGAGGCCAAACCATCAATCAGCCGGTATCCATCATCGACACGGGGGCCACGGTGATGCGGATCCTCAAGCTTGAGACCCACACCGAATGGGACAGCCAGGTTGTGGAAGAAATTTTTCAACCGCCGGCGACAGCTCAGAAGTCCATGCCTCGTACGAAAAAGCGTTAACAGCTATGCACGACAACGTTGCGCTACAACAACGGTTCCTGGCGTTCGGATGGACATTGGCCGTCTTACTGATGATCGGTTCCGCCCAATGGAGCCATGGGGCAGAGCCTCCTGCTCATCTCAAACAACACTTGATTACCATCGATGCAACGAAGCTGGTACCGACTTCATGGTGGCAAGTACCGGGGATCACCCCTTCCATCTGGAACTCTGATCCCGAGTCATTGGATGCCCCGAAGACATCGGAACGTCTTGAACTACCGTTACGGCCGGGAAAGTACAAGTTCATCAGCTTCACCTTCGACTTTCCCTTTACCGTTAATCTGAACGGCACACTCGATTTCTCGACGTCATTGGACCAATGCGTCCAAGGCCGAGGAACCGCGACCCTGGTGATCCTGTGCAAACGGACATACCCTCACGGCGGACAACCTGACCCGTACTACGAGCAGACCCCTAACCATGGCTGACGTTCTCGAAGACCTCCTAGAAGCCCTTGAAGACGTAGACGATGCCACCCGAGAGGAAGCGGCAAAGACCCTCGCCGACCTGGGCGACCCCACGACCTTGGATGCGCTGATCGGTGCGTGCAGCGATGACTTCTGGTCCGTTCGGGCTCACGCCGGCTGTGCGGTGTCAAAAATCGGTGGGGCGAAAGCGCTCGAAGCCCTGATCGGGCTGTTCAACGATCCCATCATGGAAGTTCGTGATCAAGCGGTGGACGCAACAGTGCGAATGGGACCGGGCGTGCTCGATCGACTCCTCACAAGTCTGAAGGACGAACGTTGGCGCGTACGTGAACATGCCGCAAAAGCCGCCGGCAAGATGGGGGACGCACGATCGGTCGACGCCTTGATCCTCGCCTGTCGCGATCGTGATGGAGCGGTCAAGAGCGCTGCTGCTGAAGCACTGGGCAGGATCGCCGATCCAAAGGCTGTTCCGGCATTGGTCAAACTGTTCCGAGATTCTTCCAAGATTGTGCGCGAAACAGCGGGAACCGCACTCGTGTACATCGGACATCCTTCCGTCGATCCGCTGATCGACAGCTTAAAGGATAAAGACTTTGTGGTTCGATGCCACGCCGCCCGCGCGCTGGGCGGAATGACGACGGACTATCAAATCGGCAAAACCTGGGTCCGCGATGCCAAGGTGGTCGATGCTCTAATTGCCGCGCTGAAGGATTCTGATCGCGCCGTTCGCGAAGACGCAACGATTGCGCTCGGCATGATCGGCGACTCGCGAGCGATTGATGCGCTGATCGATGCGATGAAAGACGGAGCCGTAAAGCGACATGCTATTGCCTCCCTCGGTATGATCGGCGACTCACGCGCGCTCCCCGCCGTGTTGGATGCGTTGAAAGGAAAAGGGATCAAGCAAGAAGGCTCGCCGACGCCAGGGTGCATCGTCAGCGAAGACGCCTTCATCAAGGAAGCGGCGGCCACTGCCCTGGGACAATTTCGAGACCCGCGTGTTATTCCGGACTTGATCATGCTGCTGAAAGACGGTGTGCTGCGTGAAAAGGCCGCGTCCGCGCTGACCGTGATCGGCGATACCGCCATCGAACCGCTGATCGCCTTCCTCTTCGATCCTAAAGCCTCCGAGGTCGAGGCCGAGAAAGAGCGGGTGCTGTCCTACGCCTCTGTACGACTCACGGCAAAAGATGCCTTGAAACAGATCACGCTCGAAACGTTGGAACAGCTTGGTTGGACCCCTCCTGACGAAGAGGTGGAAATCAGTTCAAGCCAAGCGGACAATCTGCGCATCGATCGGCCATTGGGTCAAACCGGACGATTCGGCCCGTCCGGCGACACAGTGTGACGGATACCCAACGGCTTGCCCCCACAGCCCATGAATGGGCCACGCAGGAACGGCTCATCCTGTTCGACGGGGTCTGCAACTGGTGCAACGCCTGGGTCGATTTCACGATCGCGCGCGATCCTCAGGGATCGTTCAAGTTCGGCACATTGCAATCTGCAACGGGTCAGCAGGCTCTGACCGACCTCCGGCTTCCCACCGACGACTTTGAGACCTTTCTGCTGCTGGAACAGGGCCGTAGCTTCACCAAATCCACGGCGGCACTAAGAATTCTGAGGCAGCTATCCGGCCTCTGGCCGCTTCTCTATATCGGCATTGTGATTCCTCGTCCCCTCCGTGACGCCATCTATGATTACGTCGCGCGCCGCCGCTACCGATGGATGGGGAAAGCCGACACCTGTCGTGTTCCGACTCCTGCCGAACGCGACCGGTTTGTGTGAGGAGCTGGATCCAGTCAGTTCTCCGAATGGGCGGATTCCTGCCGAATCCGAAGGCTGGGAGAGGGGATAAGGTCAGCAACCAAGTTTCAACAGTGCTTTAGGGGGCGCATGGGGGCCGGTTCTTGACGTTGCACCGCCTCTCCGCCAGCGGCAGGCCCAGCCGCGTACCCGACATGAAAGGTCAAGCAATGCCCCCTAACAGTACACTCGATGCCCAAAACAGACTCACGATCCTGTTTTTCACAACCGCTTGTTGTTTTCCCGCAAGCAGTACTTATAACACCTTCCGTATAATCCCAATCAGCCCAAGGCAATTCTTCTCGTCTACTTTCCATCCCGGAGTTGTCTCGCAGCAGTTCTCGTTCTCAAGAAACAGTACACAGCATATCCCTTCGTCTATATGCGAACTATGGTACAGAATACCCCTCACCGGCTTACCAGACGGAGTTTTGAATACGTGCCTGAAGTATTCCGTTACAATTTGTGTTGGCACATACTCAATGTGCTCGCGTCCATCCTTGGTAATCGGTCGAGTAAGTTCCTCGACGAAATCCTCAAGAAAACCAATCGCTGGACGCAGGTGTCTGGAGTCCTCGTCGAAGGCGCTCGGCATTGTTGGTAGATTCGTTAGATCAAGCATGTCCATGTCATGGGCAGTCTTGAATGTTGCCACAGTTGCCACAGCTTTTCTTTCCGCTTTAGGCAGATAGGTTTCAGCAATTGCCGTCACCTCGTTCATCGCTCCATAGAACATTGGAATACCAGCAGGGCTCATTCTATTCGAGTACACAGCTTTGTCTCGTGGAACAGTCCCAAGTTCTGATGCCGTAGAGTAGGATTCTCTCGGGTCATGAATCCGTGCCCTGAGCCATTTGGTACCCGCCTTAACTTCCCGGATCAGCCCGACATTGTCGATAACATTACCAATCTTCTCGAGCATCTTGTGCGGTGGAATGTCATCGAGACCAAGTTGGGATTCGTCCGTGAAGGGCATCGCAAATAGATATCGTGTCCGATACTTCACAGCTTCGACGAAGTCGTCCCAACCATAACGGAGTTGGTCGTCTTCAGGAAGACCGAAGAAGTTCTTCTGCACCCAGGCTCGACCGCTAAACGCTTCCCGGATTTCATCCGCTACGCTGTCACTTTGAGTAGGCCACCCGATCTCATCTAGAACGTCATCAATATCCATGGTGCTAAAGACGTACTCCCCACCTTCGACTGGTAGAGAGTTGGCTGGGTCCTCATATCCGTGTTCAACAGCGGACCCTATAACTTCCAAGACCGAATTCATTGATGCGGCAATGGGTTCTTCCGAACATGCTTCGCAGTAGGAGCACTCTTTCTCGCTTGCGTTTTCCTCAATGAATCGCTTGATTGCTTCATCATCAAAGCAGTTTGTGCAAACGTTGAGGCCATCATCTACAAAATCCCATCCCTGCTCCTCTTGCCGTATCATTCGGTCCTTCCAGTATCCCATTTGCGTGCACCATCAAGAGATCTGTCAATTCATGCTATGAGGCTTGTGCGTAAACAAGACCTCAATTGAGGTCGATTCTAATCATGAATACTAAGCATGAATAGTGAATAGATGAATAGCATGAAATGAGTAGGGTCAGGTCTTGCTTCTTGCATATACACTGGTTCACTTGATCGAGTGGTTGGTCATCCCCCATACAGATTGACCGATATCTCACAGGGTGTTGCTCCACGTCTACCCACAGCCGGAAGACGTGACCACGGCCTGCCATGACGAGTGTCTGGTCAGGTCGGGAGACTTTCTCCACTGTCAGTGCCTCCGTGGAATCGGACAAGCAAATCCACGGAACCGGACCAACTCACGGTGAAGGAATCCCGTCACGGATGCATACCATTTCTTCTCTACGGTTATGCAAGATACAAGACTTGACCCCTTATTGCTGACGCCGAATGGTTGGGCGGCATTGTGGCGCTCACAGCAGACCTTTGTGCTTCAAGACCTTCTCCAGAAACTGGTGCCCGTGCGCTAGTTGTTGAGGACGCTCTTTCATGGAAAAACTAGGGAAAATTTTCTTGGATGTTTTCACCGGGTCCGTGTCATGGCCAATCTTCTCTGGATACATTGCGAGGTACCAAATTTGAAACGCCTGCATCGAGAAGGACAGAGGATGGCCGAGGCCGCCACACTCAATAGACGCGATGAATATTAGGTGGTCGTTTTCTTCCTCGTCAAATAACAAGGGCGACTCAGGATCTTTATCTGCGTGCTTTAAGTAGTTCTGGGCCGCATTTAGGATGTTCAGAGCATCCTTCTTACTCAACCCGGAGTCTTCAATGACTTGGGTTCGCCAAGATGCCCCACTATTTTTGCCTTCTGCAAGGTCGGCCAAAATGCCGTATGCCGCTCCAGCTAGCGTCCGCACAGCTAAAGGATCGCCATCGGTGAACAGCAAACCGATTGCTACATCGAGCTGCCTGGTAGCAGCATCGGGCTTAGTGCAGGTGACTTTCATGACGCCCAACGTGGAAATAACAGGCCTGTGCAGCTTTTTGCACAGGTCCGGTTGATTGCAGGGTTAGGCATCTTTTCGATTTACCCGGGAGTGGATTTCTTCAAAATGAGCAATCTCAAGATTGGCAACCCGCACGTATTCCTTTTGGCTTGAGAAGAGGTCAATTGACTGCTCGGTTAGTTCGTCAGAACCGGTAACGACACGGGATAGAAGAGCCACCTTCGTCATTCGAGCAATCAAGGTCTTCATTCTTCTCTGCTCAATTATTCCCTGAGAGTCAAACTCGCCGATTGCGTCTGACATTTCGTCGGATAGGCCTTTGACCTCAACCCATAGTTCAACAGGAAGGAGGACTGCTGCCTTCTCTTGTGCCTCAGCGAACTGTCTATAGTGCTCCCCAATGTCACGCCTAGCTTCTTCGAGATACGGGCTTTCCTTGGAAGAAAGAAGTGTGGCAAACACGCGAATTCTTGACTGGAGATGAACTATCTCGACCACCATCTCTAGCTGTTTTGAGAAGAGTGCTTGCCTAAGCGGTGCCGCCCTCGATCTAGCGGTGTAATACAAGCCCATACCGCTGACAATGAGCGTTGAGGCAATGCCTGCGAGGCCAACCACCAACGTAACGGTACTCTGCTCCATGGTCGGTCTTCCTTAAGTGCCTAACAATGATTAGGCCGATCCGCATAAGAGCCGGATCTGCCAGTTCCTGTCCGTATAACACGCCGCTACTGTTCGCGAACAATAGGCCATAACTATTGTCGTTTCAATGAGTTGCGTCTGCCTGGCCAGTTATCCTGGATTCTTATGCGGATCGGCATAACATTCTTCCCGTATTGGGCTCACATTCCATCCAGCGGACTGCGGAGACCGGACGGCCCTCGATGAAGCACATGCGTATAGATCATCGTCGTTTTGACATCACGATGTCCCAACAGCTCCTGAACAGTTCGAATGTCAGAGCCACTTTCGAGGAGATGCGTGGCAAAGGAATGGCGGAACGTATGGCACGTGGCTCGCTTCGCGAGACCGGCCATCATCACGGCCTCTCTGACGGCCTTCTGCACCAGAGATTCGTCAAGATGATGGCGACCTTCTTCCTTCGTCTGGGGATTCTTCCAGCGATGTTCTTGGGGAAAGACCCATTGCCAACGCCAGTCCTTCGGCGCATTGGGGTACTTCCGGTCGAGTGCATGTGGAAGCTGCACACGGCCCCACCCATCGGCCACATCCTGTTGATGAACAGCTTTGACCTTCGCAAGGTGACCCTGGAGTGCCGTCTTGACCGACTCGGGCAACATTAAGGAGCCGGAACAGGGCGGCAGATTCTTGCGCCGAGCCTGCGGCTCTGTCAAGTAGAACGGCCTTGAACGGGTCCTGGCATGAGCATTGACTTATTGTGGTTGGTAGTCTCCCCAGCCAGACTGAAGCCCCTACACGTTCTTGGCTGGTTCGAATCCCATGCTCAGCATCCTCACTCACCACTTCGTTCGACCTGAGGTTTTCGAAGGATGAGCGGAGGTTTTCCCGCAGCCTGAGTGAGCGTCTACATTTCTGCTTCGTTGACCCCGCGAAAAACGCCATGTTAGGGTTGTACGCTGAGTCTGAGGATGATCAAGTGAGCAACCCGGTGACGGAACAGATCGCGGCGCTTAGAGACGAAGACTGGGCGATCCGCCAGGAGGCAGCCGGTCTTCTCGGGACCTTTAAGGACCCGCGAGCGGTCGCTCCTCTGGTTGCCCTGCTCCGAGATGAGGATCGCTCTGTCCGAGAAGCAGCGGTTGAAGCCTTGCGCTCGATCGGAACACCGGCGGTTGAAGCGGTCGGTGCCTGTCTTGAACAGCCTGACTTGTCAGTCCAGGAGGCCGCATCAGCCATTTTGTCAACTATCGCAGATGAACGTGTGCTCCCTTCCCTCATCAAGGCCCTCCGGAGCAACGATTGGATCGTCAGGATGCACGCAGCCAAGGCGCTGGGGTTGGTACGACATGCCGATGCGATCGCGCCGCTCATTCCCCTGCTCCAGGACAAGGTCAAAGCAGTGCGTGAGGAAGCCGCTGCAGGACTGGCCGCCATCGGCGACGCGGCCATTCCATCGTTGGTGACCGCTTTGCAACATGACGAATGGCTTGTCCGTCTCCACGCCGTGGAATCATTAGGCAAGAGCAGATCCCCACAGGCGGTTGAGCCGCTGCTGTGGGTCTTGTTCAACGATCACGATTCCGCGGTTCGTGAAGATGCCGTGCGGGCGTTAGGAGAAATCAGAGACTCCAAAGCCGTGGAATATTTATTGACAGCCATGCGTGAACCAGGGCTCCGAACCTTGGCGGTTGAGGCACTCGGCCGGATCGGCGATACGCGCGCCGTCCCCGTCCTAATCGATGTCCTCACAGGGGTCAGGCCTCCGGAGACGACGAGGGCCGTAGCCGGTTGCGGGGATCAGTGGAATGAAGAGTTCATTACCCAAAGCGCGGCGGCACGAGCCTTGGGTCTGATCGGTGACGAAGGGGCGATTCCTTCTCTTGTGGCCGCCCTGGGCCCGACCTATACCCGTGCAGAAGCGGCAGCCGCGCTGGCCAATTTCGGAGCGAAGGTCGTTCCATTCCTGATTCCGCTGTTAAATGAATCGACAGACGACAATATTCGCTTCCATGTTCGTGAAACGTTGACCCTAGCTGGATGGAGGCCACGACGGGCCTCGACCATCCACTCCTAATCGCCATGTCGAAAGAAACAATCGAGACATTGGTCTCAGAGCTAGTTCATGAGGAAGACTGGCGACGCATGCGGGCGACGGCAGCCTGTGTGGCCGGCGGACCTCGCTCCGTCCGAGCGCTGATCGAGGCGCTACGGTCCGGGCCGCCCGAGTTGAAGAAGGAAGCCGCCGCGATGTTGGCTCGCATCAAAGATCCGGAAGCCGGCGTGGCGCTCGTCGAACTCCTTGAACATGATGAAGAGGCTGTCCGAGGTGCGGGTGCAGGAGCCCTTGAACAGATGGCGGGAATGCTCGATACAGACACCGCCCGCGCCCTAGTGGCCTTGCTTCCTAACACACCCGACGGCCAACGAAAGCAGGTGCTGACTCATTTAATCGGGGCGATTCCAACCGCTATCTTTCCACTCTGTGAGATGTTGAAACATCCCGACGATGAGGCACAGGTCGCGGCCGCTTCGATGCTGGATCAACTCTTAGATCCTCGGTCGATTGATGCGTTCATCGATGCGATGGGTCAGCCGGTTGTCCGAGATATCGCGGTCGGCACGTTGAAGAAATTGAGCGCGATCCGCGAGCGGATCGATACGACGTTCAACGAGTTACGGGAGGTCGAAGGAGCCAGCGAGCGCGAGGAGGCGCGGATGGCGACGGTCATCGGTCTGCTTGGGATCGGCCGTCCGAGTGTTGAGATCCTCATCGAATACCTTGAAGACGAGGACTGGCTCGTCCGCGAGGCGGCAGCAGACCTCCTGGGAAAAATCGGGGATGTGCGGGCGGTTGAACCGTTAATGCAACGGTTGGAACATGACAAGGATACCGGCGTGAAAGAGTTGGCGATCAAGGCGCTCGGGTTGATCGGCGATGCCCGTCCGAGCCGGCTCTATCTTGACGCCCTTCCGATCCGACCCTTACGGGTGTACGCGATCGAAGCCTTGGCCAAGATCAAGGATGTGGGAATCTTGCGCCCGCACAAAGAGCTGTTTGATCAGCTGAAAACCGATCGTGATGGACTGGTCTCCTACAATGCCGGCCTCATCGCCGACAAGCTCGATGCGATCACGGCCAGCGAAACCCACAGCCACGCAGAGGACACAGCGCATGACTGAACAAGGAACATCCGGTCGAATTGAACAGCTGATACAGGCATTGCAGGATGAAAACGAAGCGCTGCGCGACCACGCGATCGCCAGTCTTGGCCAGACCGGCCCAGACGCGCTTCCTCGTTTGATCGACCTCATGTCCGATGAAGATGCCGTCATTCGGGAAGCCGCAACCAGTGCGGTGGTCCGCATGGGACCGTCGGTGGTGGAACCGATGATCGACGCGTTGCAGGACGATTCGTGGGCGATCAGAGAACAGGCGGCTTCAGCACTCGGAAAATTGCGTGACAGACGTGCCGTGGATCCCCTGGTCAGAGCCATAAAAGACCGAGACGGTGCGGTCCGCACGGCAGCAGTCTGGGCTCTTGAGCGTATCGGGGATTCACAAGCGGTGCCTGGGCTCATCGACGCGCTCATGGACAGCACCCTGCGCGAGGATGCGGCTCGCGTCCTGAAAAAGATCGGCGATGTACGGGCGGTTGAGGCCCTAATCGACGGGCTTCTAGGTTCCAATTGGATGGTTCGCCGTCATGCGGCGGAGGCGCTTGGGAAAATCGGCGATCCGAGAGGAATCACCCCGCTGATCGATTCACTGCAAGATGAGGACTGGCTGGTCCGACGAAATGCCGCGGAATCGCTGGCACGACTCGGTGCAAAAGACGCCGTTCAGCCCTTGTTGCCTTTACTTGAAGACGAGAACACGATGGTCCAGGAAACGGTTGAGGCAGTCCTGGCGAGTCTTGGATGGAAACCCACAGCGCAATAAATCATTATTACTAGAGGATAACGACCCATGGCGGACGAAACTCCAAAGCTGATTCAGATTGCTCCGAAAGGTGGAGAGAAGAAAGACGGTTTCAATCTGGTGACGGAACGAGTCGTTGCGGTCAACCTGGAAAGTCGACAGCTCGAAGTTGAGCTCCTGGCCTACGACGGCAAGACCGTCGTCCTCGATGTGGCTGAGGAGGCTCTGGATGATCTTAAGAAGCTCAAAGCCGGCGATGGAGCGACCATCCGTGTGGTGGAGGAAGGTGGGAAGCGCGTCGCCACCAACTTTAGGATCCGGCCAAAGGATCCGAACACCGCCAGAGCAGACGCGATGCTGCTCGACCTGAATGACTCGCATTGGTTGAACCGCAAGTATGCGGCAGAAGTGTTGGGCGAGTTGAAAGACCCTCGAGCCGTGGACCCGTTGGTGGCGGCACTAAATGACGAGGTCGGCGATGTTCGGCAACGTGCCTATGATTCGTTGATCAAGCTGGGCGGCCCGTCTGTCCCGTCCCTGATTCCATTGCTGGTCTCCGAGGAAGACGAGACTCGCCAATCGGCGACCGAGATTCTTCGTAAGATCGGCAAACCAGCCGTTGAACCGCTGGCGACCGCGTTGACCGACGCCGACGACCGGCTGAAGACACGGATCATGAAGGTGTTAGACCGAATGGGGTATAAGCCAAAAACCAAGGAGTCAGTCAAGACCGAGTTGCCACGCCTGACCTAGGCTGAGTTAGGTGGTGGTTCGCGGATTCTGAGCAACACGTCCTACGGAGAGATGTTTGAACCCGGCTAGTGCAATACGCTCCGGCTCATAGACATTTCGCAGATCGAGCAAGATCGGGGTACGCATAAGAGACTTCAGCTTCTCAAATTCGAGATTTCGAAAGACATTCCACTCCGTCATGAGCACCAACGCATCAGCCCCTTCTGCTGCATGGTAGGTATCTCGGCACGGCTGTAGCTCCGGTATCAACTGGCATGCTTCCGTCATGGCTTCGGGATCGTACGCTCGAATGGATGCCCCCTCGGCCAAGAGCGCACGACTGATGGCCAACGCCGGTGCTTCCCGGAGGTCATTGGTATTCGGCTTGAAGGAAAGCCCGAGCATAGCTAATGTCTTCCCTTTCAGCCCTCCGACTGCCTCGCGAATTTTATCGATCATCCGCCCACGTTGAATGTCGTTCACACGTGACGCAGCTGAGGCAATTTGCATCGGGTAGCCGTTGCGTTCTCCTGTCTGAATGAGTGCTGCCAGATCTTTAGGGAAACAGGATCCACCGAATCCAGGTCCGGCATGCAGAAACTTCGACCCAATTCGATGATCCAACCCCATCCCTTTCGCCACCATCTGAACGTTGGCGCCGACTCGTTCGCAAAGATTGGCGATTTCATTGATGAATGAGATCTTTGTCGCCAGAAACGCATTGGACGCATATTTAATGAGCTCGGCCGTCGGAACGTCGGTCACGACGATCGGGGTTTCGATGAGGTAAAGAGGACGATACAGATCCTTCATAATGGCGATCGCCTGGTCACTGTCGGCGCCGATTACCACTCGATTGGGCCGCATAAAGTCCTCGATGGCAGACCCTTCTCGCAAGAATTCCGGGTTTGAGACGATGTCGAATCTGATCGGTGTTTTTTGGGTCTTCTTGACAACTTCACGGATCGTTTCTCCCGTCCCTACCGGAACAGTCGATTTCGTCACAATGACTTTGTAACTGTTCATATGGTGGGCGATCCCTTCTCCCACCTTTTTGACGAAAGACAAGTCGGCGCTGCCATCGGCACTAGGAGGTGTCCCCACGGCAATAAAGATCACCAATGCCTTGTCCACCGCTTGAGCAATGTTCGTCGTGAAACTCAGTCGTCCTTCCTTAACCCCCTTGGCGACGAGTTCCGCAATACCAGGTTCATAAAACGGAATCTCGCCTTTCTCAAGCTTTTCAATCCTTCGGCTATCACTATCCATACAGGTGACTTGAACGCCGAACTCGGCAAAGCACGCTCCAGTAACGAGTCCGACATAACCGGTTCCAATGACACTGATATGCATGCCTCACCCTCCTTACACTAGGGAATTAGGTGGAAAGTATAGCAACCTGGGCGACCTCAGGCAATGAGTTCAGGGATTTGTTCACAACTTTCCAGGATTCGTTGACTCTCGAAAAACACGTTGAGTACAATCCAACCGCGTTTCCGTGTTGGTATGGAGCCTTTGTATCTCCTCGATTTAGTCAATGTCCCCTCCAAGAATTCCAAAAATTCCACGTTGGTTTTTGCTCCTGACCGCTCTGGTGACCGGCGCGGTGGTCATGGCATTGGAAATCCTCGGCAGTCGCCTGCTGGCACCGGTATTCGGCAGTTCACTGTTTGTGTGGGGCGCCTTAATCGGAGTGATTCTGGCCGCCATGAGCAGCGGATACGCCTTCGGCGGGTGGATCTCCGATCGTTACACCGATGGACGGGTGCTGGCGGCATTATTGCTTTTTTCTGGAGCGTGGACTTTTCTCATCGCCTGGGCGAACCAGCCCATTCTTTTCGAAATCGAGAAAGTGGTCCAAGACCCTCGCTTGGGCCCTTGTCTAGCGGCAACCATTCTGCTCGCACCACCTGCGTTCGGGCTCAGTGGTGTGCTACCGGCCATGTTACGACTGGCAGTGGCAGATATGAACCATCTCGGTCGGCAGACCGGACGGATGATCGCCCTGTCGACGGTGGGAAGCCTGGCCGGAACCTGGGGGACGGCGTTCTTTCTACTTTCGTGGCTCGGAAGCCACTCGCTGGTCGCATGGCTTGGCGGCATACAGGTAGGACTTGGGATCTTGTGGCTTGCGAAAGGGACCTCGACAAGCCGCCTCATCGTGCTGATCGTTCTGGGCTGTTGCTCTCTTCTAGGAGCGACCGCCCTCCATCCGATTGAACGGTTGAAGGTCCCGATTCACCAAGAGGAAAGTCCGTATCAGCAGGTTCGGATTCGAGAAGATGATCTCTTTCGGTATCTGGTATTGGATCGAACGTTTCATGCCACCATGTGGAAGGCCGACCCGACATACCTGTTTCTTCCGTATAGTCAAATGATGGTGTCTTCGCTGGCCCTGACCCCACAACCACGACGCGGCCTCATCCTTGGGCATGGCGGCGGCTCCATAGCCAAATGGTTGGCAAAACATTGGCCGACATTGGAACTCGATGTCATTGAGTTTGATCCAGTGGTGGTTCAAATGGCCGAAGAATTTTTCGATTATCACCCCCCAGTGAACCATCATGTGTTCGTGAAAGACGGGCGGGCCTTTCTCAATGCCACAGAGCAGACCTACGATCTCATGTGGATCGATGCCTTCGCCCGAGACATGATCCCTTTTCATCTCACCACGGCGGAGTTCTACTCATTAGTGCGGACGCGACTGAATCCAGACGGGGTCCTCGCGGTGAACCTCGCTTCATCCAGTAAGGAAGGAGACCTTGCCCGAGCCGCCGCAGTTGTACAAACCCTGCGCCAGTCCTTCCCTGCTCTCCTAACATTCGCAGTCGAAGGCCCATGGAGGACCAGCATGACGCCGGCAAAAAACTTGATCTTTTTTGGGGGCCGTCCCATCGAAGCTGAACCGGCAGCAGAGATTGAAACTCGGATTTCTGAGATGGCTCAGAGTCATCGCCTACCAATGGAATCCATCGCGCTATTGGGTACCCGCCGGACGGAACCTTGGCCTGCCGGTGTCGTCTTGACCGATGACTTTGCTCCCTATGACCTACTTCTTGGACGAGAACGATCTCCGTTAGCGGAGTAACTCAAGGGCTCGTGCTGGCTCTTCACCCAGCCATTTCAACAATCAACCGTAATACCTGCGCGATTTCCGTTTGGCGGTTGAGGAAGAACCGGGCTGATGAGGCATTCTTCTTCCCGATTCTCACGGTAAGGACCCGAGGATCTCGTAGAGCAAACACATCTTCATCGGTTACATCGTCACCCACATAGAGGGCGGTCGTACAACCGAGTTGGCGCATGCATTTCTGCAACGCCGTTCCCTTGTGCCACGCCGTTGTCGGCATGACATTGACCACCGATTTCCCCAGCACGATCCGTGGAGTGGGAGCCAATTCAGCAACAATCCGGGAGATCAGCGCCCGAGCCTCGCTTCGCTGTTGAACTGTTCGGTAGTGGAATGAGAGCGAGTACGACTTCTTTTCAACGAACACTCCGCATTGGGTTAGGTCAGCCTGAAATTGATCGGTGATCAGTTGAAGCCAGCCGTTACAGGTCTCTTGGACTTGGAACATCTCCTCCTGTACCACATGAGGACCTTCTGAACCATGGTTCCCGACTAGACAAGAGACCCCAGCCCCGATACGAGACCGAAGGTCCTCCAATGAACGACCTGAGATCACGGCGGTCTGAGCGCGTTTCGCGAGTGCCTCGAGCCAAACTTGGACGGAGCGCCCTAGTCGAGCGCCACCAGGATCGGAAACGATCTTGGCGAGGGTGCCGTCAAAATCAAACGCGTACAGACACCGCCCCTTCGAGAGCGCCTCCAGCTCTCGTCTTCCTTTTTCAGACAAGAGGTAGTTCATCGCTTGATCACCACCCTCTCAGCTCAACAAACTTGCCTGCCCGACTTGCTTCATCACTCGCTCTTTTTGGCGCATGCGAGCGGCATCCATCAGCATACGACCAGCCCAGCGATATACGTTAAACTCTTGAATCAGTCCACGCATGCTCTGCATGCGGGCTCGTTGCTCCGTTGTGGGCATCGTCAACGCAAGGTGTAGTGCGGCGGCAAATTGATCGATGTCGTACGGGTTGATCACCAGTGCTTCCGTCAACTCACGGGCTGCACCGGTAAACTGGCTCAAGATCAACACCCCCTGCTCGTCATCACGGGCACCGATAAATTCCTTGGCAACGAGATTCATGCCGTCATGGAGACTGCTCACGACGCATAGGTCCGCGCCACGATAACACTCGTACACCTCCGCCGGCTCATGATGTTGGATCTTTAAAGAGATCGGCTGATAGCCGTCTCGGCCAAACCGCTTGTTGATCTGCTCCGCCAACGCCAAGACCTGCCTGTTAAAACTGTTGTATTGTTCGATGACCCATCGACTGGGAGCCGCGATCTGAAGAAAAGTAAATCGCCCGATCCACTCTGGCTGAAGTTCCAGCAGCCGTTCCACAGCCATGAACCGTTCGATGATCCCCTTGGTGTAGTCCAGGCGCTCTACTCCCAGCCCAATAAGGCGGTTGGAAGGCATCCCGTAGCGCTCTCGTAGACTCATTCGGCATTCCGGCACCGGCTTCTGGTCCGCCAGCCATTGGATAGGCCATTCAATGGAAATCGGATAGGGGTTGACCGCGGTCATCTTGCCCCCGAAGGAGATCGTCGAACTGTTGCGATCGATCCGTGTTTCGAGCAGACGATCGACACTATCGATGAAGTTATTGCAATGTACTCTGGTGTGGAATCCCAGAATGCTGCTTCCCAGCAGACCATCGAGAATTTCCTCCCGCCAGGGACAGATCCCGAAGCTCTCGGCATTCGGCCAGGGGATATGCCAAAACATGATGATTGTCGCATTCGGTAATTGATTTCGAATCAGCCTTGGAAGCAGGGCAAAATGGTAGTCCTGCACGAGCACGACCGGATTGTCGTTCGTCGCCTCCTCATACACGGCTTGCGCAAACCGCTCGTTGACGGCGACATACTGCTTCCAATCAGACGACCGGAATGTGGGCCGGACATGGGCGATATGACAAAGCGGCCAGAGCCCCTCATTGGAAAATCCATAGTAGTATCCAGCCTCTTCTTCCGGCGTCAGCCATACCCGACGAATCTGATACGTAGGATGGGCGGGTGGGACAGCAACATGATCCCGTTGATCCACCATGGCTCGATCAGCCGACCCGTTTCCATGCGCAATCCACGTCCCGGAACAGGCCCGCATGACCGGTTCAAGGGCCGACACCAGCCCACTCGCCGGCACCTGCACCACAATGTTCTGATCCTGCCAATTATGGGCGTAGGGTTGCCGATTGGAGACAATCAGGACTTGGTCCCCGGCAAGCTGTTCATGAAGGATCGACCTGAGGCTGGCTGGACTCCACGACACCTGGCTTTCATCGCGCATGCGGCGGTCGGTCTCCAGCGCTTGAACCAGCGACCGCAGATCCTGGGCCAGCGGTCGGAGTTCCGGCGCATGGTCCTCGTGCTTCAGACGAGCGAGGAGCCCTTCCCCGCCCAGCATGGCTCGAACACTCACGACCCACCCATGCCAGCTGATGTGTGCAACCGACACGGTGATCAGCGAGATTACCGCCGCAAGTCCCACAAAAAAGTAGAAGATGTACCACCGGGTGTCGCTGCTGCGTTGCTCGATGAAACTCATGTCGTGGAGTAGAACCAGCCGTCCGATGGGATGTCCGCTTGATTCGATCGTCGCCGATGTGATGTGAACAAGCCCGTGGCCGAGCGACATCATGGTCGACGAGCCTGGAGAGAGACTCATGGTCGCCTGGCACGTCACATCTTCGGGGTAGGATTGGGTCTCGTACAACAGGCGGTTCTCGCGACTGCAGAAGCCGATCGCGTACAGCCGTTCATCCTGGACGATACGAGTAAAATACGCCCGGATCTTGTTCTTGGAATTCGTCGCGACGAGGTCGGCGAGCGGCTTTTCCATCGTGCCAACCATCAGCTTGGACCGCAGGTCGAGATCCCGGACGAACCATTTTTGTTCCAGAGAATCGACGAGGCTGATGACCCCATAGGCAATAAAGCCCAAGACGAACGCCAACGGGATGATGAATCGTAGTGAGAGTCTCATGTGCGGACATAAGTGTACGTTGTGCACATAAACTAAATATACCCATGTTGTATACCTACAGTATTTACTCTATATCCGTCGGATTTCTGCATTGATCGGGAGAGGTAAACGGATGGCTCTACCGATCATGCCGGACAGTGTGACGAGATACCCACAACAGGAGAGAAATGCGGGATTAGTGAACAGCGGCTTGTGGACTATATACCGTCCCCAGAGCCATCTGCATGGCTCTAGGTCGAGCTGACGGAAGAAGAAGTTGAACACTGGTAGGGTTTATCCGTGGGCGCTGATTCGATAAAGCGAAAAAGAGCCCGCGGTAGACGGGAGAGAAAAGGCAACACACTGGTGGGTTCCATCCGGCGTCGTTGATTACGAATCAAAACCATAAAATAGGTGCTGGGTCAACCGAAGAGATGAAACGACACTTAAGGAGTTTATCCGCCCGCATCTATCACGATAAGGCGATGAATAGCGGGCGGTACACACGAAGTGTGGTTTGGTGGAGGCAAGGCGCTCAACCCATCGTTGATAGCCTGCCTCAGCCCCTCTCTCACCTTCACAATCGAAGGGACAGTGCTCGCCGCATGACACTTAACTCGGTACCCTTGAGCCTCCCACTTGATCGCCTCTACTTGAGCTTGTCACCATATATCCAAACGGGTATAATTGATCCGTGAAACCGCTGCGCTTTCTCGGAAACTCGCTGGAGTGTCTCCGACAGTTTCCGGAAGATGCTCGGCACGATGCAGGATACCAACTGGAGCAAGTCCAGCACGGCAAGCAGCCAACCGATTTCAAACCGATGTCGTCGGTTGGAAAAGGAGTTGAGGAACTCCGGGTGTGGGATGACTCCGGTACCTATCGCGTGGTCTACATAGCTCGCTTCGCTGAAGCCGTCTACGTGTTGCATGCGTTTCAGAAGAAAGCCCGGGCCACGAGCGAGCGCGACATCGAGCTGGCGAGAACGCGATACGTTGAACTCAGGCGAGGGAGACATGACTAAGACGATCCACAGTTTCAAGAGTGTGTGGGATGCCTTGGCCGATACACCCGAACAGGCGGCGAATTTGCGTGCGCGATCTGAGCTCATGCGGCAGATCACCGATGTCATTGAGGAGAACGGGTGGACTCAAATGGAAGCGGGTGCCAAATGTGGGGTCACGCAGCCGCGGATCAATGATCTGCTTCGCGGACGGATCTCGCGCTTTTCCTTGGATGCGCTAGTGAATATTGCCGCGGCGCTTGGGCGGCCGGTCCGCGTCGAATTAGAGCATCCCAAGCCCAAACGGTTGTCCCGAGAACGTCGTTCTGCCTAACCCCCCAACAGTTGAGCAGGAGGAGATAGACCTACTGGTGGGTTGAAGACTCTTTCCAGCTCAGCTAATTGGAGCGTTCACATCCCGACGCACGTCGCTTGCTCAAACTTCTGAGCTTTTCGATCTTGCCAGCAATCAGGGTCTGCCTTTTTTGTAGCACTCCATCTTTTTAGCTGACGCTCTCGCTTGATGGCTTGCGTTTCCGTATCAAAGACCTCTGTGTACATTAATCGAACGAGCCGACGTTTGAATGTGTAGGTTGCCCTTCGACCACTATCGTGGGTACGAACGCGACCTCCCACGTTCTTCGTTGAGCCTACAGAAAAGGAATCATCCGAACAGCGCAGCAGGTACACGCAATACATACCGCCCCTCGGCTTTCGCTCGGGACAGGCGAGCCCTGAGTCCGCCCGTCGAGAGCCTCTGGGCCGAGCGATCGAATGGCGAGTCGAACTTCTAATACCGGCCCGCCATGAGCGAGCATGGATGTGCTCGATTGAGCACGGGAAGGCGGACTTGCTGGTGGGGTTTACCCGACGGCATCAATAAGGGGAGAAGCCGACGGGTCAGCCGACGTTAAGAATCAGAGCCCACTGGAGGCAAAGTACCTATCCGCCGCGATTTGATCGAACGCGGCGGTACGCGCAAGCGAGGTTTGGTGGAGGCGAGGCGCTCAACCCATCGTTGATAGCCTGCCTCAGCCCCTCCCTCACCTTCACAATCGAAGGGACAGTGCTTGCCGCATGATACCTAACCTGGTGCCCTTGAACCTCCCGCTTGATCGCATCTTCTTGGGCTTGTCACAGTATATCCAAACGGGTATAATCACTCTGTGAAACCGCTGCGCTTTCTTGGAAACTCGCTGGAGTGTCTCCGACAGTTTCCAGAAGATGTGCGGCATGATGCGGGGTACCAACTGGAGCAAGTCCAGCACGGCAAGCAGCCAACCGATTTCAAACCGATGTCGTCGGTTGGAAAGGGAGTTGAAGAACTCCGAGTATGGGGTGACTCCGGTACGTATCGCGTGGTCTACATAGCCCGCTTCGCGGAGGCCGTCTACGTGTTGCATGCGTTTCAGAAGAAAGCTCGGGCCACGAGCGAGCGCGACATCGAGCTGGCGAGAACGCGGTACGCTGAACTCAGGCGAGGGAGACATGACTAAGACGATCCATAGTTTCAAGAGTGTGTGGGATGCCTTGGCCGATACACCCGAACAAGCGGCGAATTTGCGTGCGCGATCTGAGCTCATGCGGCAGCTCACCGAGGTCATTGAGGAGAACGGATGGACTCAGGTTGAAGCGGGTGCCAAATGTGGGGTCACGCAACCGCGGATCAATGATCTCCTCCGCGGACGGATCTCTCGCTTTTCCTTAGATGCGCTGGTGAACATGGCCGCGGCGCTTGGGCGGCCGGTCCGAGTCGAATTACAGCATCCCAAGCACAGACGGCTGACCCGGGTGCGTCGTTCTGCATAAACCCATCTTCGAGCAGGGACCCATCCTGCCGGATCAGCGATTTATTCTATTTCTGCCTGTGGGACAAGCAGGCATACAATTTCTTGTCTCTGGTTTGTGCTAAGGTCCTGGTTTACTCATACTCCCCATTCTGAACAGGCTTACGAAATCAGGAGACGGTCAGTCTACCGCAGGGGAGAGAATCGAACAGAAACCATCTGATCAGAAATTAAAGGCACTCCCAAACGAGACGATGTTTATCTTGCTTGCTTCTTCTTCAAAACTTAGTTTCCGTTGCCCGTGTATATAGCCAATCGTGAACGCGAGAGCCTCCGTGAGCTGGTATCGTACCGCTGCTTCTCCCTGGTAAATCATTTCGTGTGCGCCCCGGAAGTCATCATCCGGAAAACCTGAGGTAAAGGTATTTCGTTCGAAATCAAAGCCACCCTTGACTGTGATTTTGTCTGTCACTCGAACCTCTAGTTCCGCTTCGACGTAGTGCGTGAAGGAGGAGATATCCTCCCCTAACTGTGGAGTCTTTCTACCCTGTGCCAAACCTCGTTCGTAATGGTAACCGATTATGAATTCGACTCCTGGCCTGATTTCCCACTCCAGGTGAGTCCCAAGGGTCCAAAAGCGTGTGTCCCGATGTGAAAATCTGTCGTTGTACGATCGATCTCCATATCGGGCTAGACCGCGAATGCTGAGAGTGTCGAGAATTTTTCGCTCCAGCTCTGCGGTTCCAAAGTGTGTCGTTACGTACTCTTTCCCAATACCAAAACCCAACGGCTCCAACTGACTCTCGACGTGATTGCCTAAGAGCATACGCGGGCCATAGTGGTACCGCATCCTGAAAATGGTCTCGCCAGGGAGCATGTGCGCAAGCTGTGTTCCATAGGTGCCGTGAGAGAATTCAGTATGGTCTGTAAACACAAACCCCTGTGCACGTGCCGTTAGCTCGGTATTCCCCCAGCCAGACTGAAATGATCTCGTGAGGTAGGCAACGGGCTCGAATACTCCACTCGCACCTTGACGGGTCGCCTGGACTAATGGTTGTGTGGGATCCTCTCGCAACGACAGTCGTTGTGATGTCGAGAACACAGAGACATCGTCGGTGTAAAACGCATTCATTTTTCCGCCAACATGCCATCCAGATTCAGATTGGACACCCGTCTCAGCCCCGGCCTGAGAACAAAACAACAATAGAGAAAGAAGTGACCATCCACACCATGTCGCGATCTGCAGTTTCATGTCTGTCACCTATTGTTCAGGCATACGTAGATGCCAAAGCATGTACCCTTGACCTGGTCAGAACATGACTCGATTGGTCGAACATACAAAGCTCTTGCCCGTTGAACGATTAGCTGCTGGATCTTGCGTGCTGGAGAGATCCATATGGTTAGGTACAACGGCTCCTTAACCCACTGGTCGATGAGCACATAAAAAACAAGATGTAGATGTAGTAGACCGAGTTGTTACTCTACATGGTGAGCGAACACCTCTCTGTCATGTTTACGACAAGAAATAGAAGTTTCTCGTATCTCGATGGGAGGTACTTCCACGGAAATCCACCGCTGCAGCTTGGTTTCAGGGGAGCAAAGATGGTCTTCAGAATGCCTGATGTAGAGCTGTAGTGGCCGAACGGTAACGCTATTCCAATCTAGGCTCGGCCTTGCAGTTCTTTGAATAGCTATGGTTGTCGAAACCCGATGAGGGTTCGCTGCTTCTCAGGCGAAGTCTTGAGTTACAGATGTCAGAAGGCCTCTTTTACTTTGCGAGGCTTCTCATATAGTGAACAAGCTGCCACACTTCTTCATCCGACAAATCCGGAAACGCCATCATCCCTGTGCCTGAAGAACCGTGCTTTGTGATCCAGAACAGCTGCCCGTCCGAGATCTCGCGCATCATGGCACCGCATGTGAAATCGCGCGCAGGCGGCATCATTCCCCCGCTGACCGGTCCTTTCCCTTCTCCCCGCTTGCCGTGGCACAGCGCGCAGGCCATCGGCTTCGCGTCATGAAGATACAGTCCTTTTCCAGCCTGAAGGACATCGCTGGAAGCAGGAAGCGGGTTCGTCTTAGCGAAAGTGTCTTCCGAAGCGTTAGCAGTTGTCCTCGGCTGGACACAGGAACTCTGTTGTCCCCCCTCGGACTCGGCCGCCACGGTCTGCTGGGCGAATGGGATAAGCCAGAGAATCATGGCCATCATGACTACCACGTTCTGTTGTGCTCTCATTGAATTCATTGTGCATTCCTTTTGTTACAGAAGTCTTTGTAGGTATTCTGTTGAGCCCAAACATCTCCGACCTGTAACGGCTTAATGATTACCGCAAGGTCCCCCTCCGAAATGACGAGCTCCCTCGTTAAGAAACTGACCGAAGCGGTACTTTCCAATGAGGTCTTGGAAAGTGGCATGTATATCCGTGAGGATTCCGCTCGAGATAATCCTGATGTTCCGGTTCTGCCTCCCAAAATGGACCAGCAGGCCGAACCTCCGTCACAACCTTGCCTGGCCACAACCCGGATGCGTTGACATCGGCAATCGTCTCTTCCGCTACAGCGCGCTGTGCACCAGACATGTAGTAGATCCCCGATCGATACGAGCTCCCATGATCGTTGCCTTGACGATTCAAGGTGGTGGGATCGTGGATCTGAAAAAACACCTCCAACAGATTGCGAAACGTCAGCTTGCCAGGGTCAAACACAACTTCAATGGCTTCTGCATGAGTTCCATGGTTGCGGTAGGTGGCGTTCGGCACATCGCCGCCGCTATAGCCTACCCGCGTCGAGACGACTCCCGGCAATTTGCGAATGAGATCTTGCATGCCCCAAAAACAGCCGCCGGCCAGAATGGCCGTTTCCGTCTGGCTCATGTGGTGCTCCTTATCGTAGCGAATGAGGCTCGACAACTTTACGTCGATCGTCTCACCAGGGATCGTCATGTTGTCCGTATTCATGATGCCACGGATGAAGCCAACCAACATCTAGCGAGCGACAAAGCTCGCTCGCCCACATTCACTCGAAGACATTTTTGGCGAAGGGACCTTCGTGGGCTGCCAGGGAACATGCGCACCTTCGAGTTCCCTGGCGTAGGTGTTGGCGAATTGAATATGCGTCGTCATCAGGAACATGGATGGGACATCACCACCCACCCTCTTGAGAGGCACTACACAGACATAGGCCTCGAGCTATTGTTTTTGCAAAATCGGATAGCCAAGCGTATAGATCCATTTGTCCGCTTCTGCCGCATGTGCAGGGGCCAACCCCTTAGCAGGAATGTGGCAGGGAATGCATTCGACTTTGTAATTTTTCGTGACAGAGTGAGTCATGTCCTCCTTATTAAAGAGGCCCCAGGCCCACCCATCTCCCCACACCTTCGAATCTTTGTACCGCCCCTTGGTATCGCGCACGAGCACAAACCAGCCTTTGAGAGTGGTGGCATGGCCGACTGCGGGTCCTGTGCTCATCGCCATCGTCTCCGCGTTTAAGAGTTCCTTTACCAATACCGCGCCGTCTGGGAACTGCCCCGTCTTTTTGTAGTGGGCAATCGTTGAGGGCTGCGTGTACACCGTGTGGTATTCGTGAAGGCCAGGCCCATTTTTTTCCAGTTTCTCATCGGTGTTGGCATGAGCCCAGGTGCCGAGCGTGGGCCATTCTGTGTAGTTATTTGGAACCCGGAGAGCCCCCGTGGCGACGTCGACGTTCGGAGCAAACGGTTTTTCTTGTTCAGCGTTGGATAATCCGGTCAGCCAGACAGCCCCGCATACAAGAACAACGACTCCGAAAAGCATGTGTTTCATGATTCCCACCTTTCCTTAGTAACAGTGATCGTCACCCAACATACGGGGTGCCTGAATAATGACGACGGAATTCTACACGTTGTCTTTCCAATGCTTCTGTCATCTAGACGACAAATTCTGGAACCCTTTGATATGCAGGAAATCAGGCGCCGCGATGCAACCGAGGGCGTCAAGGTCTCGCACACACATAGGCCCGTCTGTAGGAGAGAACGCCTTGGTCACGCAGAGTTTTCATGATGGCACTCACATTGGGACGGGATGCCGCCACAAGCTCAGAAAGCTCCTCATGTGTTATCCGGACGTCCACGACATAACCACGGCCATGATTGCATGGCCGCCCCGCGAAACACATCAGATCAACGAGTGCCATCGCAACCCGCCGTTGCAACGGCGAGGTGAGCTGCCACTGCAGCCGACGATCAAGAAAATGCAACTGGTGGCCATAGGTCTCCAGAAGCCCCTGCCGTAGATCCTCATCGGTTTTGGAAGCTCGTTCAATACGGGCTCGTCGAGTTCGAGCACGATGGCCGTCCCATTTGCTACTGCCGATTCTTCATTCCAGAAGATCGTCAAACCAAAGGGGAGGTCTCCCAAGATAGCCCCGGCTCCAAATAACGAACGGGTGACGTATCGGCCACTGGCTTCCGCCGACACAATGCGGACATACCCAGCTTCGATGACATACGTTTTCCCAGGCATGAGGGACTCATACACCAACATCTTGTCCTTCAGCGTGCGTCGCTGGATGGGATGGACTCTCTGGAGAGCAGCCAGAAAACGTGTCGAGAGCGCGTCTGGGATTTTCATGATGAAGGCCTTTTTCCCCTTAGTGTCTGACGATGAAGATGGATCAGCGGTCAGTCCCTGGTGTATCGGCGCGAGTCAATGATGTCACAGGGTATTAGGACACAATCTTTTGAAGCCCCTCTAGATTGCAAATACAGAAACAGGATCTGGTATAGGAGACCATACCTTGTCTCTTCCACTCTTGCATAAGAGAGTTGAGTGTTTGACGCGCAACACCAAGGAGTTCGGCGAATTCCTCTTGTGTCATTCGAATCTGTATCAAGTAACCAGGCCCGTGAGGGTATGGCCCTGCGCCGAAATGCAATAGGTCGGTGAAAACAAGGGCCGCCCGACGTGCTAATGGATTGGTAAGCCGCCACCGAAGACGCTGCTCTCCAAAACTTAAGAGAGCCCCATACGTTCTCACGAGGGTTCGATTGAACTCTTGACTACGCTCTGCCTCTCTCTCTCCAACGCAGCACGAGAAAACTCCAAAAGGCAGGTCGATCCACCCGTGATGGCACGCTCTATCTGTTGAGGCATGGTGAGGGCAAACGGCAGATCTCCAAACATTCCTCCGATACCTATCAAATCCCAGAAGTTGGTACGGCCGTCGCCCTCGATGTGAATGAGACGAATGTAACCCTCCTGCACCACGTATGTTCGGCCAACCGCAAGGGTCTTGTAGACGATCTGCCCGTGATTCATCTTGATCTTGCGAATAGGCCGTAAGGCACCCAATGAGGTAAGAAGTGGGGCCGCAATTGTGAGAGGAAGCTTCATCGTCTTCTGAACCAACTCCACGCACAACCGCTCTCTCAAATAAAAAAAGAGACCCGCAGCCTGTTCCACGTGCCTCCATCGCCCAAAACGATCTTTGTTTATAGTCGGAGGAGCATGTTCCCAAACGCCGCGGAATGTTCATACTGTTAGCTCAAATTCACCATGGGTGTCTGTCACCTAGAAGACAGACGCCCATGGTCCCTCATTGGTACCTTTCATCACGATATCGAGTTAAGCCTTTTTAGGTTACGCGAAGGCGATATTCACGTATGAGTCAAACGACTGCCGTATGGTTCGCGTGGTTTCGATGGCACAGCAGCCTTCTCTTGAGTCAAACATTCTTACAACGACCAAAATGATTAAACGACAAGGTGTGAGCAGATGGGCACTGAAGACGTATGGCTATGGTTCTCGGCTCGTTTTCGGTATGCTTCTCTTTGCCTCAGCGCTGCCGTGCGAGGTCGCAGCCCAGGAAGCTGTACTCAACGTTCTCCCGCTCCGGCCCTTTAACTTCGATGTGTCCTTCAACCACCGAACGTTTGCGCCGACGCGTCGGGTCCTCGTGCTTCAAGCAGGGTTCACCGCCCTTCAGTATGGACCGCTTGAAGTGAGAACCGTCTACCAGTACTACAGCCACCACACCCCGGCGTTCACCACGGATCAACATTCGCTGTACCTCAACCCCCGGTGGAATAATTTCATCGACGTCTTGGATGTTCCAAAAGCCTGGCCGATCAATCGAGTCATCCGACATGTGCTCTTCGGACCGCTCGAAAATCGAGCGGTGCCATACGTTGGAGCCGCACTAGGCGGGACCCTTCCTGGACGCGGTGAACATTCTCCCGGGTATCTCTACGGCGGGCAGATCGGGGTGCGATTCCCCGTGACCCATGGGCTATCGGTCGACATGGGGCTTCAATACACACGGTTTGAGATCGACTTTCGGGGTACGTCTGATCTGTCTGAACAATGGCTGTTCACGATCGGCTTTCGACTCTAACGTTATGCGACGGGTTCGTGACATGAGACAAACCATCGATGCACGCGAAAGACTCACACGCGTCAATCTCAGCACCTTGCTGTTGTTGGCAGTGATCTTCTTGCAGGGTTGTGGGTTGGTCTACGACGCGATCACCATGGTCCATCCATTGACCCGCGATGAACTGTCCGCCATCTGTGCAAGGGGGCGATTGCGCGTCGGTATTTCCGTTGAACCATTTCGCCCCTTCGTTTTTCCCGCGGTCTACACCGATGAAGGGGTTCGGGTGACGGGCCTGGATATCGAACTCATCAGAGAGGTCACCGACGCACTCACCGCTCATTGCGGCGGACCGGCCCCCATCGTTCCAACCCTCCACGTCACTCGTTTCCCGGATCTGTTCATCAAAATGAACGAAGGACAGCTCGATCTCTTTGTCTCATCCGTGAGCGGGACTGTTCCCGGAGCAAGGCCACCGGGTTTATGGTTTTCGACTCCGTACTTGCGCGATGACGGGATCGCCGCCATCGTCCACGAGCCTAGGGTAGCAGAACGTGTGCGGACGCAGTTTGGAAAGCGGATCGGGGATTGGGATACGCTCGCAGCTGTTCAGGAAGGTTTTACAGGTTTAGCCATAGCGGTTCAGAAGGGACGATCCGCTCACCTCTATGCCCAGGCCAACCTCAAACAGATCCGATTGGTGGTCTGTGATTCTCTCCCCGCAGCAATCGAAACCAGAGACCCCAAGATCGATGTCATCCTGTCTGACCATTCAATACTCGAGTATGTCACGAAGCGGGTCTGGCAGGATTGGCAGCTGTTGACACAATTAGACCGTACTCCACTGATTTTGACGCAGGAGGATCTCTCGGTCGTGACAAGCGACGAGCACCGACGCCTCCAATGGTTCTTAAACAACTTGCTCTTTCGTTTGGAAGAATCAGGTCGGTTGAAGCAGATGCGCACACGTTGGATCAAGGCAGAATATGCGCCCACTCGCCGGGCGACCACGGAAGGGTTGCCACTTGAGGTGACACAAGTTCCTGATCACTATGATCAAGGACAATGCCGTGTGACAGAAGGGAACTGAAAACACGAGGCATTTATGATCATCCTGTCGAACGTCTTCCGGCTGGTTGGTGTGATCCTGCCGCTCCTCTGTCCCCAGATCGGCTGGACGCAGGACTCGCAGAAGGACATGGAGCAGACTGCGCAGCTCCTGACAACGTTCCTCAATGCAGGACGTCTCGTCGTCGACCGAAACCAACCATTGATCAACGATCCTGGCAAAGGCGAGAAGGGATTCACTCCCGAGGTCTTTGAACGGCTGGTACGTGACGAGTTTCTCGAACAGACCCGCATCGATCTGAGCCATCCGCCCTCATCTCTCCCTTCACCTACCAAAGAGCTCTTGGCTGCGCTGCTGCTGGCGAGCAAAGAAGTCGTCGGGGACGCACAGTTTGTGATCAATCAGCGTGGAATCGGATATAAGAACTTTATCCCGGCTACATTCGGCAGTCAGGCCGCACGGAAGTTCTCCAACCGATCCCACGTGACGATCAAACAAACCACCCTGAGCCCGAGGAACTTGAAAAACACTCCGGATGCGTACGAAGAGACAGTCCTGACGCGGCTGGCGAACCAATCGGCTTCGCCCGCTCCGATTGTCGAATGGGTCGATGCCGGACGGTTACTTAGAACCATGATGCCAATCTATTATTCAGAGGATTGTCTCACTTGTCACGGAAACCCCAAGGGAATTCTCGACATTTCCGGCTATCCACGAGAAGGCGCTCGGGCAGGAGAACTTGCCGGGGCTATCAGCATTCAAATTCCCGCAGATCATCGGTAGCAGCCGGTCCCTACCAGTAGAGGAGGAGCGCCGCAGGTGCATCTTCCACCGATAACTGGGATCTGCTGATTTTACAGAGCGGTAACTCACGCACTGACGCGAGATGACGGCATGGTGGGAAAGACCCCTGGTGTACGCATCTCGATCATGATGGTCATCTAGATGACAGACACGATCAAAGAGAATGGCGTATGCCAGTGCACAGTCAGCTCAAAGTTGAACAGAGAATTGCGGCCTGGGCAATTCGGTTCACGTACCCGGTACCTTCGAGAAGGATACGTGGACCTATGTGATTTCTTAAATTAGAGGAGGTCTAAATATGACGACTCGCCAGAGCCAGTTTCTGTATATCCAAACGAACGACATTCGTGAGGGACAAAATGCGGTACTGGGCTACAACCGAAAAGACAATGGCACGCTGGATCCGCTGCCAGGAAATCCGTTCTATACAGGAGGCACGGGCATCAACAATGACACCCATGGCAAGCTCGGTCCACATGACAACGACACCCCGTTGATTGTCAGCCGGGACGGGAAGCGTCTCTTTACTGTCAACACGCACAGCAACACCATCGCGGTCTTCGATATTCAGACCGATGGATCATTGCTACATGTGAAAGGTTCGCCGTTCCCATCACAGGGTGTCGCACCGAACAGTCTTTCGCTGAGCGGTACGACGCTGCTCGTCTCGAATCGGAACGAGGATTATCATCAGATCGAGGCGTTGCGTGGAGCCGCGAAAGCCAGCTACGTCTCGTTCGCCATCGAACAGAACGGTGCCTTGCGATTTGTCTCCAAGGTTGACGTGGAGAACTCGCACAAACCAACACAAGTGTATGTCCCTCAGTCGAATCCTGAGGTTGCGTTCGGCAATGACTTCCAGGTGGACGTAGATTTTGACGGTGAAGGAACGAGATCGTTCTTGGCCGGCACTCAACCAAGCGTGCAGGGACAACTCCATGTCTTTCAGGTTGGGCGAGATGGTCGGTTAACCGAGCGAAGCCTGGTGCAGATCCCAGAGACAAATGCCGGCTACAAATACAAAGGCATGGACGGCGTTCCGTCGATGCCGCTCGGCATTTGGGCGCATCCGACCGAACCGTTGCTGTACGTGGGTTTTGTCACCCGCAATGAACTGGGGGTGTACCGGTTCAGCAAGGACGGCGACATGACGTTCTTGGGCTCCGTTAAGAACAGCGGTCAAGATATTTGCTGGCTGCTCACCAACAAGAAAGGGACGCGGCTCTACACCGTGAACAACCTTCCTCGGACGGACAAAGATGACAAGGCCGCCACCGTGAGCACCTACGACATTTCTGGCGAGCGAGCAGTCAAGCCTGTCGAGATCAGCCGGCTGCAACTGCCCCACCCGGGAGAGTGGTTCATCAATAACCGCATGTTCAACCAGCCGGGGAGTACCGCGTTTCAATGTGGCTTGAATCCCGAGGAGACGGTTCTCTACGTGATCTGTCAGCGGATCAACCAAACCGATGAGAACAAGCGCGAGGAAGGGAACATCTTGCACAGTTTGCGGCTCAATGGCCAGGGGGTTCCGTCCGTTGCGCACTCACGGCATCTCGGCCAAGACGGGGTGCACTATCGTTCTCGCCCACAGGGGATTGCCACAGTCAATCGATAGGATAGAAGTTATTGGGCAGACCACGGTGCAGATTCTAGGTGCAAACTTAAGACTGAAAGGAGAAGTTGCATGACACTGAAAACAGTGTTTTGTACGACATTGCTGATGGTTATTCCAGGCCTTGGCCAGACAGAGGTAGCCAGAGCAGAAACGACGGCTGCCGTCACCCCCAATGGCTATGTCTATCAACAAACATTTATGCCCAAGCAAACGCTAGCAATTGATTTAAAAAAGACGGCGATGTTTGTGACGGACCCGCAAAATGACTTCCTTTCAGAAGGCGGTGGTGCCTGGCCCTTGGTTGGTGAAACTGTCACCAGAAATAAGGTGGTTGAACGTGAGAAAACGCTCCGGAGGGTTGCCAAAGAAGTCGGGATTCCAGTCTTCTATTCGACTCATATGTACACGCACAATGACTACAAGAATTGGAAAAGCCTGAACGGCATCGATAAGATCATGTTTGAGAACAAGATGTTTATTCAAGGTACCTGGGGACATGATTACCACCCTGAACTAAAACCAGATGAAAACACGGTGGTCATGAATCCCCACAAAGGCTTGAGTAATTTCTGGACTGGTGATGCGGCGTTGCAGCTCAGACAATATGGGATTGAAACCCTGATCATGTACGGAATGGCCGCCAATATGTGTGTAGAGTCTCATGCTCGAGATGCTGTTGAAAATGGGTTTGACGTTATCATCGTCGCTGATGCGGTGGCGGCGGGCGGACAGGCAGCTCTCGATGCTGCATTGATCAATTACGAATTTCTAGGGCATGAAGTGCTGACAACAGATCAAGTCGTCACACGACTTCGTCATGTGAAGGCTCAAGGAGCCAACTAGCGGGGCCGGAGCAGCGAGGCAATCCTATGGAGGGGTACATTCAGCGTAATGATCTCTCCATGTAAGAGTGCAAGAGTCGACTGCCAGCCCAGCTTCAGGAGAAGCCTCTGGAGTTTTTTGTGGCTGGCATGACGGCCCGATCTGCATCGTTGGTTGGTCGGGCATTCCTGGTCTCTTGAGCAAGACAGCAGATAAGACCGTTCATGCCCCGGGGGCTTGGCGTCGATGAGACGTTACAGTGGGCATGTGTAATGTGATGAACTATTTTGTTCTTGTGTACATGGGTGGATAGTGCGTTGGAGACGATCGCAAGCTGGCGTCCTGTCTCCCGGCAACATCTCCGCCGATCTTTGCCAGCGCATCAAGCGTCCGAACACAGATGTATGCCCGTGAGTAAGAAATGACATTGTGAGCACGGAAGGTATGCAGAATAGGAGTCACGTTTGATCGGGCCGCCAGGACGAGCTCGGAGAGTTCTTGGTGCGTCAGCCGGATGTCAATGGCATACCCAGGATGGTGGGGACAAGGCTTCCCTCCAAAACACATTAAGTCCAACAGTACCGTCGCAATCCTCCTCTCCAGGGGCATGACAAACTGCCACTGCAGTCGACGATCAAGAAATCGAAACTGAAGCCCGTAAATTTCCAGGAGTATCTGGCGCACAGTCTCATCCTGGTGCACAGCTGCCTCTAAGACGGGACGTTTCAGTTCGAGCACGTAGGTTTCTCCGCTCGCAACAGCAACTCCGCTTTGCTCGGACGTGGAAGGACAGAACGGAAGGTCTCCGAAGATCGATGCTTTCCCCAGCAGGGCACGAGTGGCCAGGCGACCGTCCGCTTGGGTCGTTCCTAAACGCACATATCCGTGCTCGACGATATACACCTTCTCTGGGTCGAATGCCCCATAGATCAGCGCTTTGTCCTTTAACACATGCCTCCGAGCAGTTCGGAGACGTCCTGCAACCGTTAGAAAATCTGTTGCCAGTGATGTTGGGATCTGCATGTGAGGTGCGTTCGGTTTCGCAACACGTTCTTGTGTAGTTTTAATTTCGTTTTGTCATGTAGGTGACGGTTGGTCGCCCCACAAACATGGCATGTATACGCACGTCATCTTTGACGCTCTAAATCTTAAGGAGGTCTGTATGTATAAAACAAGTGGCAGTCGGACAGCACGGATCGTCTTAGCAGCAACCGTTGCGCTTGGAGGAATGCTCTGGTCGACCATCGGCAGCCTCAGCTCTGCAACGGCTGGCTCTCCTCCGTCCGGTGCTCCCCCATCCACAATACCTGGGGCGATTGAGTACACCCCTGAAGGCAAGCTGAAAAGGCCGCCCTTCTGGACATTCCGAAAATGGATCTTTGTCGGGACCCCTGTGACTCCGAATGACATGAACGATGGGAAGGCGAATTTTCCTGAGTTTCATAATGTCTACATAGATCCAGCGAGCTTCGATTACTACCAAAAGAACGGTAAGTATCGGGATGGTACGGTGATCGTGAAGGAATTGACCAGCGTTGGTGCAAAAGAAGCGGCCAGCGGAGAGGGCTATTTCCAAGGGGAGTTTACCGGGCTTGAGATCTCCGTCAAGGATTCCAAGCTCTTTCCGAAAGATCCTGGAAACTGGGGTTTCTTCAGCTATGGACATACCTACCCACTCAAGGAGGTGTCAAAGCCGAACAAAGTCGACGAGTGCAACAAGTGTCATGAAACGAATGCTGTGGATTTCGTCTTCTCGCAGTATTACCCCGTGCTGCGCGCGGCTAATCCCATGAGCATGAAAAAGTAGCCGCCCGTTGGACTCGGTAGCCGACGACCACACGTCATCGGCTACCTTGTTCGGCCAATTCTCTCACTGTCTTAACGTGCGTATATGAGATGGTCATTCTTACTTGTATCGCTATGTCTACACCTTGCATGTGTCTTCGGCGTGAGTGGGTGTCTTTCTCCTCTCGCAACCCATCGCGCCGTGCTGGAGTACGACCGGACGGTCAGTTATGTGGAGGCAGATCTCTTGCTGCTCAATATTGCACGCGCGCGATACCATAGACCGGTTCATTTTACAGCGGTGTCAAGTGTCGCCGCGACGTTCGATTTCCGGACGGATGCGGGAATTCGCGGAGGAATTGGGCATGCCGTGGATCCATCGGAATACCCGGTCGGTCTCGAATACGGCATGAGTGTCGCGGAAAACCCGACAATCACTATTATCCCCATCACGGGTGAGGAATTTACAAGGCGAATTCTTCAACCGCTCAATGAAAGCACATTGAAAGCTTTGGCGCACCAAGGCTACGAGCTCAACATGCTGTTGCGTTTGATGGCCAGGGGGTTTTCGATCGACGAAAGTGATGGAAGGCACTTATTCATTAACCGTCCTTCGGAGGGAGAAGGATTCGTTGAATTTCGTCGCCGAGCACTGCATTTGGCTGGTCTGGAAAAAGAGCGGCACCTCTACGTCGAACCGCTGTTGTTCAACGATACCCAGACGTTATTGGTTCGCCCCCCCGACCCGCGTGAAATCGTCGACGCGACAGAGAAAGGGTATCGTTGGGAAGTGAATGTCGAGAACGGCACGCATACCGTGTGGCGCCCGACCGTCGGACGGCTCTTGATCTCCAACTACGACTCGAAGCGCCTGCCCAACGAAGAACGACGACGGCTGCATCTGGAAGCGCTTCAGTATCCGGAAAGCCAAGTATTGGTTGATATTCGACCTGGCTACCCAGGAGGCGACTATCCGCTTCATGGCACAGTACTCTTGAGAAGCATCAATGCGATTATTGGGTTTATCGGTCGTGATTTCGAGGAGGATCGTGAGTTTGCCGTTGCCTCCGACCCAAGGACCCATACGCCAGTGCGCAATCCAGTACACACGCTGGAAGTCGTCGAATCACTCACAAAGCCGGAAGGAATCGAGTTCGCCGTGCCATTTGAGGGGCGGTACTATTCGGTCAAAAAGTACCCCGCAGGACCAGAAACGGTGTCCAATTGGAACCAGGAGTCGTTTGCCGTGCTGTCGTATCTCTTTCAGATGGCGGTCACGGACTTAAGTAAATATCCAACCCCGGCGATTGCCATTCAGAAATGACGGGGCGATGTGTCGACCGAGCTCTCATGTCCCGAATTACCTTCGGTCTAGATGAACAATGATTCAGAAGACATTCTCGATGCTCATGGACATCAAGCAACTCGCCCCAAATCGTTCATGGTGCCCCATTTCTTTCGTGCTTGCTCTAGCGAGGGTTTTCAGCCTTTGTGGGATATTCGTTCTCAGCGCCAACGCGATGGCGCTGGATCCTCTTCGCGCAACAGACAAAGAGATTCCTCATCTCCTCGGATTGGGTGACCCGAATGACTTTCTCCCATTTGAGAGTCGTCCCACCAAACAGTCCGTTGAGCTTGGCCGGTTTCTGTTTTTCGACAAGCGACTTTCAGGAGATGGCACGATCGCCTGTAGTTCGTGCCATCTGCCCTCCCGTGCGTTTACCGATGGGAACGTTGTTTCAACCGGCATCAAAGGCCTGCGTGGACATCGTAATGCCCCCACCGTTGTGAATCGCCTGTACGGTCGGTCATTTTTTTGGGACGGACGAGCGCACACACTTCCAGAACAGACACGTGAGCCTTTTCTCAGTCCGGTTGAACATGGCCTCTCTCAACGCGACCTCCTCTCCATGATCAGGTCAATTCCCGGCTATCGTCGCCTGTTTCGCGAGGCATTCGGCTCGCATGTGACCGAGGATGGCATTGCGACCGCCCTGACCCATTTCCAATGGACCATCCTCTCCGGCAACAGTCCTGTCGATCGATTCGATTATCATGGGGATGCGACTGCTCTCCCTGCCGCCGCACAACGAGGGTTCCTCGTGTTTCGAGGCAAGGGGGGGTGTGTGCGGTGTCACGCCGGACCCAACTACACCGACGAGCAGTACCACAATCTCGGAGTGGGTTGGGAGTCAACCCACGTCGATCTCGGCCGTTATTCCGTGACCCGTCAGCCGGAAGATATCGGCGCCTTCAAGACGCCGACACTGCGAGAAGTCGCTCGGACTGCTCCATACATGCATGATGGTCGGTTTAAGACACTCAGAGAAGTGGTGAACTTTTACAACCACGGAGGGGTGAACAATCCACATCAGAATCCCATGATGCGACCTCTGTTTCTGAGTGACGACGAACGAGCGGACTTGGAAGCCTTTCTCAACAATCTGTCTGGTGAAGGATGGCAACAGGCAGTTTCTCCCCGTGTTTTCCCGGAGTGACGAGCATCTTTTTCCGTCCGTCTCTCTATGAGGTTCGCAGGAGTTACCGGTGTTTCATATGTCTGCGGCAGGCAATTGTACCTTACATCGTTCTTGCTTTGGCCAAGACCGGTATTACAACAACGTCCGGCTGGGAAGCGCCGGACACGGATGAGGACGTCAGCGATGAGACTCCCAGAACGTCGGCCGCCAACGAACCTGATCGCCTGCGACGAGTGCGACCTCCTCCAACGCCCGATCGCCCTTCCCGCCGGGGGGTGGGCGCTCTGCCGACGATGTGACGGTCCTCTGTATCGGTACGCGCCCGGTAGTCTCGACCGCGCACTCGCCTTCTCCCTCGGCGCCGTGGTGCTGTTTCTCATCGGCGTCACGTTTCCGATCATGGAGCTGGAGCTACAAGGGAATGTGACCTCTTCGAGCCTGTACACAGCGGTGCAACAACTCTGGAACGATGGCCTATACGTCTTCGCGGTTCTCATCGCGGCCACGACCATGCTGTTGCCGGCCCTTGAGTTGACGGTCATGTTATCGGTGCTGCTTGCATTGCGAATGTGGCGAACATCGACGTGGATACCTAAGCTGCTGCGACTGCTGACGCTCGCGCGACCATGGAGCATGGTCGAAATATTTTTCATGGGGGTGCTCGTAGCTCTCGTCAAGCTGGCGCACATGGCCGATATCGTGATCGGGGTTGCCCTGTGGTCACTGGGCGGCATGATGGTCTTGCTGGTTGCGACGAGCGCGTCGTTCAATCTTCGGCACCTTTGGGAACAGGTGTCCCCCCAATGAGACCCTCACCGAGCACGGCGAAAGCACTCGGGCTCTACGCCTGCCATACTTGCGGCCTTGTTTCGCGGCCGGCGCGGGAAGGCGCGTCGTCGTGTGGTCGGTGCGGCAGTTCTCTCCGTTTCCGTAAGACGAATAGCATCGAGCGTGCCTCCGCCTATCTGGTAGCCGCCTATATTCTCTACATACCAGCCAACGTGCTCCCGATCATGGAAACACAATCCGTGTTGGGCAGAGAGGAAAACACGATTGTGAGTGGAGTCGCCTACCTGTGGCATAGCGGATCGTGGTTGCTGGCCCTCGTCGTGTTCATCGCCAGTATCGTGGTGCCCGTGCTGAAACTCTTGGCGATGACCCTCCTCCTGATCACAGCCCATTACCAGTCTGGCTGGCGACCCCTTGAACGAACGAAGCTCTACCGATTAGTCGAACTGGTCGGGCGCTGGTCCATGCTTGATGTGTATGTCGTCGCGATTCTGGCAGCGCTGGTGCAATTTCATCCACTCGCAACGGTAACACCTCGCAGTGGGGCCGTCTACTTTGGTGCCGTGGTGGTGCTCAGCATGCTGTCGGCCATGGCCTTTGATCCCCGGCTGATCTGGGATCCGACCCAGAAGGTGTCTCGCACCCATGAATGACAGGCACACAGACGAGCCGTTGGACGTTGCGAGTGCAGTGGCTGCGCCGAAGGGACGGTGGTCGCTTCATCTTGTGTGGTTGGTGCCGATCGTCTCCGCTCTGATCGGCGGATGGATTGCGATCAAAGCCGTTCTCGAACATGGGCCGACGATTACCATCACATTCAGAGCCGCAGAGGGGCTGGAGCCCGGCAAGACGAAAATCAAATACAAGAATGTCGATGTAGGAGAAGTGAGGCAGATTACCATCAGTGAAGACCTCTCTCACGTCGTCGTGACCGCTGACATGGTCAGCAACTTCTCTGCGCATCTGGTCGAGGACACAAGGTTCTGGGTCGTCCGCACACGGGTGACAGGCGGACAAGTGACGGAACTCGGCACCTTGTTCTCTGGATCGTACATTGGCCTGGATGTGGGGAAATCGCTCGAGTCGAAACGAGATTTTGAGGGGCTCGAAATTCCTCCGATTATCACCGGAGATGTCGCAGGCAGGCAATTTGTCCTCCGAGGGACCGGCCAAGGGTCGCTCGATACCGGCACACCCGTCTACTTTCACCGAGTGCCCGTAGGAAAGGTCTTGTCCACTGAGCTCGATACGGATGGAACCGCTGTGGTGACACGAATCTTTGTCGCCGCGCCCCATGATCGATACGTCACTACCAACACGAGGTTTTGGAACGCGAGCGGCCTGGACGTGACCGTTGATTCTGCCGGGCTGAAGATGCACACGCAATCCCTGATCTCGATCTTGGTCGGTGGAATCGCCTTTGAGACCCCACCGAGCGCCTCAATCGCGCCGCAGGCCGCTGACAACACGAGTTTCGTAATGTATCCAGACCGGGACCTGGCGATGAAACGACCGGACCAGGGGACGCTCCGATTCACGGTGTATTTCACGGAGTCCTTGCGAGGATTGGCTCTCGGAGCTCCGGTTGAGCTGCACGGGCTCCCAGTCGGTGAGGTGGTAGGCATCGAGATGGGCTACGATGAAAAGGCCAGGACCTATCGGTTTCCTGTCGAGCTCGCGCTCTACCCCGATCAACTGGCGCGACATGTCCAACCGGATGACATGCCGATGGCCCACGCGGAGGCTCCCACAAGGCAGGAAATCGATGCGCTCGTCGCTCGTGGGCTACGGGCACAACTCACGACGGGCAGCCTCCTCACCGGACAGCTTTTTGTGGCGCTCGACTTTTTCCATGACGCCGCCAAGGCATCGGTCAACTGGCAAAAGGCTCCTCCCGAGCTGCCGACGATTCCAAGTAGCCTTGCAAGCCTGCAGCATACCTTATCCCACTTTGCGCAGAAGTTGGAGCGGCTGCCGGTGGATGAACTCATGGCAGATCTTCGTCGAACCCTCGGCTCCCTGCAGGCAATGCTGCAGAGTACGGATGCGTTGGCGCAGCAGTTGGACAAACAGGTTGCACCGAAGGCTGAGGAGGCATTGCAAGAATTGCGACGTACGCTGCTCGCCGCAGAACATCTTCTGGAGACTGATGCGCCCCTTCAGCAAGATGCGCGTGACGCGTTGCGTCAGCTTGGACGGGCATCTCAATCACTTCACGAGCTGGCGGAATTTCTCGAACGCCACCCTGAATCCCTCATTCGTGGGAGAACAGAGGAGAGGCCATGATCAGCAACCTGCCCCAACTCGCCATTGCCGGACTCGCAAGTCTCGTGTTGACGACTGGCTGTGCGTCGTCCGTCACCCTCAACCACTATACTCTGAGCAGCCAGGCCATCCGAGACCGTGGCGGTCCCCAGCCTGAGGCGTTCGCGCAGTCGGTCGGCCTGGGACCGGTTACGCTGCCAGACATGGTCGATCGCCCGCAGCTCGTCCTACGCACGAGTGAGCACCGTGTCATCCTCGCCGGGTCACATCGCTGGGCCGGACCGCTTAAAACAGAATTCGCACGAGTGTTGGCCGATAACCTTGTCCATCTTCTGAGCACCCGGGCGATTTTCTCCTATCCCCAGCATGGAGCAGAGCACGCCGACGTGCGAGTGTCGGTCAATGTTCAACACTTCGAGTCAGTCCTTGGGAAAACCGCCACGATCGATGCCATCTGGACGGTACGATTGGTGGATGGAACGCAACGGACCGATAGGGCATCCGTTCAAGAAGCCGTGTCTGACGGGAGCTACGATGCCTTGGTCGCTGCTCATAGTCGAGCGCTGCTAACCATCAGCCAAAACATTGCCTCGACCATTCGAGGGGGCACTGCGGCCACTCCACGTCATTGAATCCACGCTGTCTCCGCGCGGGTAAGGATTCGCCGCTCATGCACACCAACCAAAGGAACTCGATATGAATACCTTGCAGTTTTTAATGGAATACGGCGGGTGGGTACTCTTTGTGGTCGTCTTCCTGGAGCAAGCAGGCCTGCCCATCCCAGCCATTCCGCTCCTCGTGACCGCAGGTGCCTTGGTCGGAGCGGACAAGATGAGCGTCGGCGTCGCGGTACTGGTTCCCCTCCTTGCCGCCGTCCTTCCAGACCTTGCTTGGTATTACTTAGGGCGCGTGAAGGGCGGCCGTGTCTTGGGGCTTCTCTGTAAGATCTCGCTTGAGCCTGACTCGTGTGTGCGAAGTTCTGAGAATATGTTTCGGCGGCATGGGAAAAGCACGTTGCTGATCGCAAAATTCGTCCCCGGCTTGAGCACGGTTGCGCCTCCCTTAGCCGGCATGACCGGCATGACGCTTCCGGCATTCCTCTTCTATGATGCGGGTGGCGCCCTCCTGTTGATTATCCTGTCCGAAGGCGTCGGAGCCTTGTTTAGCAGCCAGTTGGAATCCGTCATGACCGTCTTCGACCAGGCCGGTGGGTGGATACTCGTGATCGCGCTGATCGGCATCGCCGCTTTTGTGGCATACAAATTTTATCGCAGACAGCAAATCCTGCGAGAACATCGCATGGCCAAGATTTCAGCCGATGAATTAAAGGACATGATGGATGGCGGGCAACAAGTGATTATCGTCGATGTGCGAAATCCCCTGTCGCGAGAAACGGATCCCGAAGCCATTCCTGGAGCCATCCACTTGCTGTTTGAGGATATCGAGCATCGCCAAGACGAATTGCCGAAGAACCAAGAAATTGTGCTCTACTGCACCTGCCCCAACGATATCTCCAGCGCCCGCACGGCGCTGAAGTTAAAAAGACAGGGAGTTCAACGTGTCCGCCCGCTTGAAGGAGGACTTGATGCATGGCGGGAACGCAAGTTTCCGACTGAGCGGGTAGAGCGTAGCACAGACCATCAACACCTCCCCTGATCAACAATGAATGATGGAACTTGTCTCGCCATCGCGCCATTCAGCTTTCAGATCCGCCACGGCGTCCTTTCCCTAAATCACCAGAGCGTCTTGATCTTCGAGCTCGAGTTGGCCATACCGCGAAATGTAGATGAGGTTGTTCGAGATGCCCTTCAACCCTTTCGGTGCTCGGACGAGTTTCACTACGACTTGCGGGGAGCGGCGGACCATGGCTTGGAGCTTCTGTCGCACATAGGTCGCGCGAGCCTGCGGCGTGCTGAGCCGTCCGCCGGCACTCACAGGCTTGGCGGAACTCCGACGACCATGCGTGCTGCGAGGCGGTCGTGGGAGGGTCTCCGTTGAGACGTTGAAGAGCCGACTCCCCCACTGATCGAGCTGCTCGTCGATCTGGCTCCCTGTCGAACTCATTGGATGTGCCAGCGCTCCACCGTTCCGCGTAAGATATCGGACACCTTCTTCGTATGGGCCTGGATCACGCGAGAGAGTTCGGTGATGACCTCGACCCGAAAGGCTGCTTTGTTCTGAGGCGCGGTATTCAGGACTTTCGCAATCTGGTTGAGATTCCTGCCCAAGGCAAGGAGTTGCTGATTCGACCGGGCCAAGGTCTCCAATTCCGGCTGTCCCACATGCGGCTGTCCAGTCAATTTGGTACGCACCATCGCCACCAGCCATTTCGTCGGCACGTAGCCTTCGTGACCAGCCATCTTTTTCAGTGCGGCGAGCTCTGAGGTCGTCAGGTTCAGTTCGATGCGAGCAGTCGCCCGTTCTCGCTTCTGGGTGACTCGCAGCGGAGGCGCAGGAGCCTGGGTCGCCTTTCGATCCATGGCCTGCCGAAGGGCGTTCCGCAGGGCGTGACTTGGCGTGATGCCATGGTTCTGGCACCAGGCCTGCCAGGGTCCTTTCAGATCACCCAGATCCACTGTAACCGTGGTCGTCCGTTTCGCCCGCTGCCCCATCAGAATACCCGCATCCACCCCAGTTGAGACGTCCGACGCCCGTTCCCAGACCTGGGTCTGATTCTGTTCACCGAAGGGTCAACAGGCATGGTCAACAAGAATACGATAAACCCATAATGTAAGACAACTACGGGCGAAAGCCATATCCTGCAACCTCTTAAAATCGGTCTTCCACCAACCTATGCCGACACGGATCCAAGCTCACAGAGCAATCTTCCAGACAGTGCACAGGACGCCAGAAACGGGCTCGGATCGGCCAGTCGGTGGAGCCTCCGGCAAGCAAAACAGGCTGGCATGAGGAATCGGCTGGTCCAGTTTCCAGCCATTCGGGGGTCCCGATTTGAGGGGGGATCTCCTCCTGTTATCCTGAGACAGGGAACCCCTTATACGTTGTTGCGGGCATCACCATGCACATGATCGGGACACACGTTCTTCGATGCCTTCTGGCCCTCGGCCTGATGAGCGGGCTCGTGGCCTGTGGCAGCTTCGCCAACTGCTTCAATAGTGGGTTCGCTCCCGCCGCCTGTGGCGGCGGGTATGGCGAGAGTAACCCTTCTTCTCTACCGCAGCCCACGCCCACCTCGGCGGAAGGTCGCTGGACGGGCACGACTCATACGGGCCGAGCCATCGCTGGACTAGTCCTGGATGACGGCTCCTACTGGCTGTTCTATTCGGCAAAAAACAATCCCAATATCCTGGCTGGACTCATTCAAGGAACTGGCACGTCACACTCCGGCTCCTTCGGCTCCTCAAATACGAGAGATTTTAATGTGCAAGGCGCAGGCATTCGCGCGGCGACGATACGTGGCAGCTATGTGCCGAGCAAGAGCTTTCACGGAACGATCGCGTACATCACTAGCAGCCCCGAAAGCTTTACGAGTACGTACAATGCTGACTATGAGTCGACCCCGAACCTGAATCTGATCGCCGGGACCTATGCAGGGCTCCGTAGCGATAACCACACGGTCACCGTGACCGTGGATGCAGCTGGGATGCTGTCCGGTCATTCGTCAGATGGATGCACCGTTACTGGGACCTTGTCTCCCCATCCCAAGGGCAATGCAATCCAGATCTCGGTGATATTCGGAGGGGGCGCCTGTCGCCAGGGAACCGAGACGCTTACAGGTGTGGCCTTCTACGACGCCGCGACCAACCGGCTGTATAGTGCGGCGCTCAACAACGCCCGAACCACCAGCTTTCTCTTCCTCGGCACGAAGCGGTAAGCCCCACTGGTTCACCGTTCTGTGAGAGTTTCCTGTTGTGACAGGGGCATGATGTGATCACATCATGCCCCCTGAAGGGATCGATGCGATCACGGAGAGAGGATCTCTCGCACTGCGGTAGGGGCAAAGAAGCCCTGATCCTTTAGATTGGCAAACCAGCTCTCGGCAAACTCCGTTAACTCCTGTTGAGCGAGGGCAGGACATGGGTGCGTCTGCCAACCTCGTTATACCGATAGACCTCCTGAACGATCCCCAGGTAGTCGTTCCGGAACGACACCGGTTCGGCTGCCGTGCCATCTGGCAAATTGTGAAACAGAAACACGATGTCGGGATCGCGCATGAGATCGCCGTTCTGTTCGCCGTAGTGGCACAAGGACACCAGCCGGGATCCATCTCCACTGGATCCAATCTCTTCGACCGAGAGTGGCAGGTAGCCGGACACCGCGATACGGACGGCATGGACGCCGCCGAGCAGCTGATCGAGATACGTCGCAAATTCCTGATACCTGTTCATCGTCTTGTCTCCTTTCTTCAGATGCAGGAAGCCCCCGACCCGAGGGCCGGAGGCTTCCCATGACGGTCAGCGTTCCGACCGCTCCGCGATCCAGCGTGTCGCCTGTTGGGCGACGACGATCAGCGCGTCAAGGTCTGCGACTCCGAAGGACTCGGAATTCTTCCAGACGCCATCCCGGTCCTTGTACGAGCGAGCGACAGTCACGTTGTAGAACGGACCGTTCATGCCGCCGTTCTCCCAGATGCTCGCCTTGATGCGGCTGCATCGCAGCGTGGTGACCGGCTTGGGTTTCTTGTCTTGAGGTGCCATAGTGTGTCTCCTTAAGTTAGAGTTGATGTGTTGGCCTCTCACCAGGCGTGGAGGCCACACAGCGACGACAGAGGAGACAGAGAGGCCGTCAGCACCTGGCGGGCCGGCGGGCGCGAAGCGGAGGAATGACCGCGGAAGACGACGCGGATTCTCGCGGCGCGCGGGCATGATCGACGCAGCCCGCCGGTGGAAAGCCAGGGCGACGGCCGGATGCCCACAGGCACTGGACCCGAAACCACAAGCCCGGTCCCCGCTCATCACCAGCACAGCATTGGAGAGCAGATCCAACGGACGAGGCGAGAAGGTCCGGTTCAAGTAGACGGAAGAGACCACACCCGTTCACCAAGGTGGAAGAGCATCAACGAGTCGGTTTCGAGACGGTCTTGAGCTTGTCGCAGTTATCGGCCAACAGGCGACCACCTACGCGTCAGCTGGTCCCTGAACGAAGAGGCATGCTGAACTGCTCTCGCGAGGTTGCCAGGGAAGCTTCACCATTGTGGGGAAAGCAGGGGGCAGAATCAGAGTCGAGCGGCGTACGAAACGACCGGACGATCCCGCAATGCTTAGACCAGACTGAATTTGAAGGGACGGATGGACTCGATGGCGAGGATGTATGGGAGGGGCGAGATGAACTCCTCATCACATCATCATGCTGAGATGCGTTATGCCCGACCCTTGGCCTTCGGTTCGGTTGCAAACGTCGCAAGGGACATGACGAGCGTGCGTGGAGTATTCGCTAAGGGCACAGCGCCGTATGCGGCGTACCAGTCGGCGGCGCGCTCGTTTTTCGCATCGATGATGAGGATCACGCCGCCCACGTCAACCGCCGCGCGCAGGCAGCGACGGCCTGCTGCAGCCAGTAGCTGGCCACCTAGGCCCTTCCTCTGCACTCGCACATGTGTCGCGATACGTGCAAGCCGAAAGCCCGGAACATCGTGACGCGCGAGGCCGCGCCGTACCATCTCCGGCGTGTCCGCATACGCGAGCGCGCCGGGCGCGAGGCTATAGAAGCCCAGGACCGTCGTGTTGTCGGCATTGTCGATCGCAAGGAAGGTTTTCGCGCCGCCGGCGTCGTGACTTTGGCGGGCGTACCGATGCAGAAACTCGTTCATCGCGGCATCGCCGCAGTCAAACGCCTTGCGGTCGTGGTGTTTGCCGATCGGCTCCTCGTGCCAAGCCGGGACGCTCATTTCGCTTTCGGTAACGATGCGAGCGCCTTCCTGAGCCGGGCGTTCGATGCAGGGGGCTTTTCGAGCAGCTTCAGCACCATGAGGCTGTCCCGCTCCGATAACATGATGCGCTCGGCCTCTTCGATCACCTTCTTGGCTTCGCGCAAGGCCGGTTGCAGCACGAAATCCGTTAGGTCCGTATTTCTCAACGCCGCCGCCCGCACGAGCGTGGCCTTCTGCTCCGGTCGCACCCGGAGATTCATCCGCTTGTTATCGTCTACAGCGACTCGGGGCATGACTCCTCTCCTGTTTATGTACTCATTTAAAGCGTACTCGAAGACCTCGCATATGTCAATGTGTGAACATTGAATGTGTACACTTCCATGCTGCTCCATCACTGCGGCGAGTGAGCAGGAAATGTTGCGGTTCCTTGACCCATGCGCCAGCCGGTCTGGTCCGGTTCAGCCCAAGATGGTACGTCCGCGCCCCTTGCGGCACGACGAAGGAACATCTCGCTATCATCGGCGCACAAGCATCCGGTGCCGAATATAGCTATGAAGTGGTGACACTCGTATCTGCATCCGAATCTTATCCTTTCTGCTCCTTGATCCTCCCCGAAGAGCCGAATCGTTCATGAATGGCCTCACACAGCGGATTCGCGCACCGACCTCTTCTCAACATCGTGTAGCGCCCCTCACCCACATCGAGGGCGCAACTGAATCTCCTCGACTGTGGCAACGCGCGGCTGCAAGCGTGACACCGTCTGAGGTGGGGCGGTTGCCAGGGGCGTGCCACACCCCTTGATGGACCACGCCCATTCTCTTGGCACGGTCGAGTCGCGTTGCGCGACACGACGGTGCACCGGGCTGGCACGGCGTCTCCGGGCGCGGTGCCTCAGATGCGTGGCTGCCAGAGCACCCCGCCCAGCGCAGGCCAGCAACGCCTCAGCAGAAACTCGCCCCGACTCTCGGCTTTCTGCATACCCAGGTGAGTGACTCCTTGCAATGCTGGTCTACCCAACCCCACGGTCCTTTCGTTTGGCCAGCGTCCCCTACCTTCTCGGTATGGTCTTAAATTCTGAACCCTCTCATAAGTGCGTCTCGGAGACTCAAGCTATCGGCGAAAGAATGAGTGATCATGCTCTCTAAGATGACTCCTTCATCACATACTCGCGATGCCGTTAAGCAGCAGGAGTCCCGCCACGGAGGCCATACTTCGGATACCTGGCCGCCACATGTTTTTGATGCCGTGGTCGATATCCTGGCCAATATCCTCGTGGCGGAATACCAGTCAACTCGTGCCATAGGTTCCTCTCCGCGCTTGACATTGTCCGAGACTCAACGGCATCCTTCACACCCTCACGAGAGTGAAGGAGCTTAATATGCGTGCTGCTGTGTACGCGAGGAAATCTACCGAACAAACGGGCGTGGCTGCGGAAGCCCGCTCCGTCACGCGACAGATCGAGAACGCACGAGCATACGCCGAGTCCAAGGGCTGGACGGTTTCCGACGAACACATCTACATGGATGACGGGGTCAGTGGCGCCGAGTTCGTGAAGCGCCCAGGATTTCTCCGACTGATGAATGCGCTGAAACCCCGCCCTCCGTTCCATGTTCTTGTGATGTCTGAAGAATCGCGTCTGGGTCGCGAGGCCATCCAAGTCGGGTATGCCTTCAAACAGATTGTCGATGCCGGCGTTCGGGTTTTCTTCTATCTTACGAACCAGGAACGGACACTCGACAGTGCTACGGACAAGATGCTCCTCGCTCTGACCAATTTTGCGTCAGAGTTTGAACGCGAGAAGGCGAGCCAACGGACCCATGACGCGATGATGCGTAAGGCCAAGAGTCTCTACGTGACCGGAAACAAAATTTACGGATACGACAATCAGCCGGTGTATGGCACCGATCGAAACTCGGATGGGACACTCAGGCGACAACATGTCGTGAGGAAGATTAATCCGGAGCAATCTCGGATCGTGGCGCAGATTTTCGAACAGTATGCGGCAGGATGTGGCTTGGCGGCTATTGCGAAGACCCTCAATCAAGCGCTGGTCTCTCCACCGATGGGTGGGCCTCTCGGTTGGTGTCCGACGGCCATCCGGGAGATTCTTCGGCGAGATCTCTACCGGGGCATCGTGTGGTGGAATCGAACACAGACTATTCAGCGAGACGGCACCAAGAAGCAGCGCAAGCGACCGCAGTCCGACTGGCTTCGACTGGAGGCCCCAGAATTGCGGATCGTATCCGATGCTTTGTGGGGACAGGTTGAAGCCCTTCGGAAGCGAAACGCTGCGGCGTATAAGCGAGAAGGTCAGGGAAGGTTTGTGTCGCGCCCGACCGGTGAGAACCAGCGCAGCGCGTATCTCCTGAGTAGTATCGCCAAATGTGGCCGGTGCGGAGGCTCCATAGTGGCGATCAGTAAAGGCCGTGATGGGCGGTCTGGGCAGACGGTTTACCGATGTTCCTACTTTCACAAGCGTGGAACGTCGATCTGTAGGAATGCCGTCTCCATTAAGCAAAACCTTCTTGATTCGGCGGTCCTGAGTGCTATGAATGAGGCCATCGACGGACGAGTCCTTTCAGCGTCAATCACACGAGCATTGGAAAAGTTGCGGACACAGCAGGCGCACTCTCCGGATCGGCGTTCGGCCGTCACTCGGGAACTTTCTCTCCTCGAGACGCGCCTCCAACACCTTGTGGAGCTGATCGCAAGCGGTCACGGAACACCAACCGTCGTCCAGTCCCTTCATCGGGAAGAAGCACGAAAGGAGAGTCTTGTCGCCGAACTCGCGCAGCTTCAAGCCCTGACCACGACCCTCTCTTTGAATGAACGACAGATTACCAAACGACTACGAGAGGCCTTGGGCAATCACCCTGCGTTGCTGGGGCGGCACGTGCCTTTGGCTCGTCAGATGTTGAGGACGTTGCTGGAAGGACACATCCTCTGTGAACCCATTGAGGAGAACCACAGGCCCGGCTACCGCTTCACGGCAACCGGGACATTTGGCCGACTTTTAACCGGAACCAGCGTGATCAACGCTGGTGGTGGAGGCGAGGGGAGTTGAACCCCTGTCCGAAGACCGTCAGTGCACTGTGTCTACATGTGTAGCCGATAATTTAAGGTTCGCAGCCATCCACGCCCATCGGCAGGCTTAGAACAGCCACTAGCCCAGAAAGTTCTCGTCCGCAGCCGCTGAGCACCGACTTTGGACCAGCCCGCTGCATCACGCCATTCCACCCCCGCGGGCCTCAGGTGGAACGACGTCTCAGCCTAAATTAGGCTGCGAGTGCCAGTTCTTGATTGGCAGTTGCATTTTTCTCGGACTTTTACGAGTTCCCGAGAGCTCGACATGCGACAGTGACCTCAGTATCCCCGTCGAAACCGGTCGCCCCCTTTGTTCAGGTTGTTGAAAATGACCGCCAGCTGCGTTCTCGCTTCGCTCAATGCCTCAACGTACTGAGAAGTACGCCTCAGCATCTCACTCGCTGCGGTTTTGCTGGACAGCCATTTTGAACAACCTGACGAGATCGTCCAAGCTATTCTGGCACGTTCAGCTTTCTTATAGATATTCATCTTACAGCACTAGTCAATGGGGCGCCACCTACCCGCCCAAACATCCAGAGCCAGACACACGAATTGCCGTGGTTTCACGGTCTCTACTCATCCAGGCTCGGACGGACAAGATATGGCCCATAGTGGAATACGAAGAGCAAATATGCCCCGCTCCACCCAATGGCCGACAGGCTTAGCATTGCATGGGTGAAAGCCGTAGGCGTATCGGGATTCGGTGCAAAAATCCTCAGTAGCGCGCCAAGGTTGATCAACAGATAGATCGTCACAGTCAGCCGATCAGCGTGCCGAGGTCGTCCGGTGTGACCCAGGCTCGCGCGCGTCATCACCGCGAGCGTCATCGAGCCCATCGCGCCGGTGGTCAGGAGATGCACCGCATTTTCAGGGGTAAACCCAACCCCAAGAATCGACGCGCCAAGGGCGACTAGGAACAAACCGATCCAGGCATAGCCGATATGGAGGATCAATACCAATGGTTCCTGCCAAGTTCTCCACCCTCCCCACCGCAGCCATCGGATCAGACTCGCGACTCCACCCACAATCAGTAGGGATCCTGCCCGGAGACTCTCCGGCTGGAGATTCCACGCCACCACCCCCAACAATACCAACACGATCGCAATACCATCGACTCGAGAAAAGACCTCTGGCAACGGAGAGAGCTTCCGACCCTCCAGGTACTCCCGGGCAAAGGTGGGTGCAAGCCGTCCACCGATGACGGTCAACATCAGGGTCATGACCGACAAGGCAAAGCGCTCAGGAGAGTCGGTGGACGAACCGCGCAATGCAGAGAGATGAAAGAGGATATTGGCACAGGCGTATAAGCTGACCAAGACTCCGATCGGTGCCCGATCCCAAGTCCTGGCTGCAATAATCTCCCGCCAGACATAGACAGCCAAGATCACCAAGAAGGCCCCGTCGATCACGGCCGCTGTCGTTGCCCCTGCCCACGGGAACACCATGAGGAGCCGTCCTCCGAACCACAGGAGGAAGAGCAGGAGAAGCGGCGTCCCTCTCAAGGGCATCCGGTCCGTCCAATTGGGCATAGCGGTCAACAGGAATCCGGCGATCAAGGCGGGCAAGTATCCGAACAGCATTTCATGGACGTGCCATTCTCGAGGAGGATAGAGAAAATCCATCGACACCCTACCTGCGAAGAGGGCGACCCAAGCAAGGATAGCCAAACCGGTGAACAAAGCCGCCCCGAGAAAGAACGGCCTAAACCCATACGATAAGAAGGCCGGCCCCTTGTATGGCGGAAACGTGGGCTCGTCGTCTTCTTGAACGGGAGCTACAGTTGGCTGAGTAACAATCGGGAGTTCCTTGGCAGACATGTCGGCAAGGATTCTCGGATGTGAATCAACGGAATGTCAACCGAGGACCTATCCTCTCATTTCCCCCTTGCACGTCGCTCCTGCACCTGACGGACTAGGGAGATGGTGTTACTGCGCGTGGCAGTTTCCCCGATCATGACCACAGAGATCGCAGCATCAGGCGTCAAGACCATGGCACGCCACCCGCCCTCCAAATCTGGATGAGAGTATGCACTCTGTCCGAGCTTGGGAATCGGCTCATAGCCTGGAGCCTGCTGCGGATCGACCCAGAAGTCAGGGCCGACGGCTTGAATGATCGCATAGGATTCTTCGTCTTTCCCGAACCACTGACACCCCGTTCCCATCGCCGCTGTTTCCCCCGACTCGACTGCGGTTCCTAGCAAGGTCTGGACTTCACTGGTTGTAAACAGGGCACAGAGGTTCTGTGGGGCTGCGTGGACAGGCGTCCAAGCCCAGGCAGAAACAAGACAGAGACCGATTGAGACCCGGCAAATGATAGACATCATTGATCGATCCTTTCTCAAAGCAGACGCGTAGGCTTGTCCTTCAGACCATCAAAAAATGGTGCGGAGCATGCCAGTTTCGCCAAACACCGTCAAGCCATAGCCTCTTCCAATATGAAATGAGTCTGAAGCCGGGTCGTATTTCCAACGAGAAATGAGTCTGAGCGGCGGCTGTGCTGAATCGGGCATGATGCCAGGCATGGTGATCGACATGGAAGAAGCACGG
>Ga0224510_10000192_pt1 | contig 51330 bp, 46 predicted proteins | sample SF_May12_sed_USG_FD_170161 | JGI IMG/M metagenome (GOLD analysis project Ga0224510, IMG submission 170161) | Sediment microbial communities from San Francisco Bay, California, United States - SF_May12_sed_USGS_4_1 | ecosystem: Environmental > Aquatic > Marine > Sediment | place: USA: California... | reverse complement strand
ACCTGGTAGCCATTCACGGAGTTTTTCGAAGAAAAACGAAGCTTTTCGAGTAAAGCGTTGAACTTTGGGATTGACGTTGTTTTCGGAAAACAGTTGTCGCACAGGCTCTCCCCCCCGGAATTATTTCAAAAAGTTTGTCCCGATTCATTCATCGCACGAGGTATTTCTCAAAAAGCTGTTCATACAGGCTTTTCTTGACGTCGCAGATGTCGCCCGAATTTTTCACCGAAATTTTCATGGCATCGGGTATCTCATCAACGGGCTCGTAAAGTTCGTCGATGGTTTCTTTGTCGGCCACCCGCGCATCGGAAACGTCGCCGGTCTGTACGCGGCTTTTGAGACGTTCTATTTTTTCAGAATCACCGGAGTGGAGTTCGATAAAGACCAGCCGGGCGTTTGAAAATTTCTCCCGCAACAGTTGGCGATACTTTTTTTTACCAAAGGTGCCGTCAAGAATGACGGCATTATCTTCATGCAGAATCGTTTCGGCCTTTGAAATAACCGCCTGGTACACCTCTTCGGTAAATTGCGAAGAATATATCGTCGCCTTTAACCCGGCCGGGGTCTCCCGCATGGGTTCAATTCTGGCCAGATGTTTGCGGGTAACGTCTGTCGAGACTACCTTTACCCCGGCATCGTGCGACAATTTTTTCGCCACGGTAGATTTACCCGAGGCCGTTTTACCCATGACGACAAAAACCGAAGGGCGATCCAGGGTGAGGGCGTACTTGACGGCCAGGGCCAGAAACCTTTCGGCGTTTTGCGCAGCCGCCGCTCGCTTCCCTGGCGCAATCTCCTCTTCGCGCGACAAGATACAATTCACCTTGGCCCTGACCAGGGCGCGATGGATCTTGTAGAACGGCAGAAGCGATTCCCCCGCCTCGCCCGGAAGGTCGTTGATCCATTGGCCAGGCTTTCTAAAAAAAAGTTCTTTAAACAGATTCGAAGTCTCCGCATAGGCATTAAAATCCAGTTCCATGAGAAAAAACGCAAGGTCGTTTACAATGTCGATATGGCGAAAGCTGTCGTTAAACTCAATGCAATCGTAGATGCAAACATTTTCATTTTGTATAAATATATGATCCAACCTCAAATCGCCGTGACAGTCCCTTATGAAACCCGAGGCATACCTTGCCTGAAAATCAGGTTCGTGGCGATCAAAGAACTTTTTTAAAAAAGATTCGAGCAGGCAGAAAGACCCCGCCGGCAAGATTCCGTTTGAGACATTTTGAAGCTCGACAAGGTTCTGGTGAACCAACCGGTAAACCGCCCCGGGCCTGCCGTTTTCCGAAACTTCCTGGCGCAGCTTTTCAGAAATATTATCATGCCTTTGCATGTCATAAAATTTCATCAATCTTTGAACCAGGGCGTCGACCTCGCCACGACCCGGGACGCGTTTTTGAAGAATGTTGGCCAGGCAAAACTGGGGCCTGAGGTAGTTCATCTTCAAGGCATAATCGTATATTCTACCCGAACCGTGAAAAAACGGCTCAAACGAAAGCAATCCCTCAAACTCATAAATCGGCACAATGTCCAGGTAAACGCCATCACACAACCGCCGGTTTAATTCTATTTCGCGTTCGAGGTAAAACTTTCTTTTTTCAAGACTCGAATAGTCGAGAAAATCAAGTTTGACATTTTTTTTAATCTTGAAGACATAAGGCGGCGCGATGGCGACAATCGAGATGTGGGTCTGAACGACCTCGACGAATTCCGGGTCGTAATCGTACGAAGAAGGTAACGACAAGAACTCCAGAAATTTTTTCTCATGCTCCCTGATCATTTTTCAAACCTTATAATAAATTTAATCATAAAATGGAAATAAGGGTTTTTTTTATACGAAGGGATTTGTCGATGTATAATACACACGGACTTAGGGCCGGTAATCCCCCGCAGCGACGCGATCAATCGCGTCGCTGCGGGGGATCGTTTTCCCTTTTTTTCCAAAAAAATCTATTGCCTTTTTATCCCACTGGATTAATATGTCTCAAATGTCCTCTTCTATTCGCGTATCTAAAGGTACCGTCGCAGAGAAGACTTCTTCTGCCTCCCGGCAGGTTGTGACCGCGCCGACGCCTTCGCACGATTTTCCGGCCTACCCGGCGCGTGAGGCGATTCTTCAGATGCAGCAAACCCTGGGCAATCGCGCCTTTGAACGCCTCTGGCGCTCGGGCTACCTGCAGAAGAAACTGCATATCGGCCCGGCCAACGACTTCTATGAGCAGGAGGCCGACGCCGTCGCCGAGAAGGTTGTCTCGATGCCGGTACCGGCAAACAACCCGGGGGGCGAAACCTCAAGCCCCTCCCCTGGCCTGGCCGGAAATTTATCCAGCGCTCCTTCTGTGATTTCCCGCACCCCGCTGGTAAATACCATCACCCCCCTGCGGCGCTCTCCCGGTGAAAACCCCAAAGACCGACAAGAAGAATTACAGGAGAAGGAACATGACAAAGACGAACTTCAGGGGATGTTTATTCAGACAGCCTCTACCGGTGAAGACGACGAGGTTCAGAAATCTCCGGCCAAAAAGGACGAAGAGCTTCAGGGGGCATATATTCCCCGTTATTCCGTAGCGGGTTTCATGGCCCAGCGTAAAGAACTTGGCCGTCCGGCGCCGTCTAATGTTGAATCGTCCATTTATTCGGCCCGCGGGGGCGGACGGGCTCTTTCGACCGCCGAACGATCGTACTTTGAACCCCGCTTCGGGGCAGACTTTTCAGGCGTAAAAATTCATACCGGCGGACGGGCAAACGACCTCGCCCGCAGCGTCAACGCCAGGGCCTTTACCGTCGGCAGCGACATTTTTTTCGGCTCGGGTCAATATTCGTCGCACACCTCCGAGGGTAAGAAACTCATGGCCCATGAGCTCACCCATACCGTTCAGCAGGGCGGCGTTGCCCGGGCCAAAGAGATGGCCGTCTCAAATGCCCCTGTAAAAATTCAGCGAGGTTTTTTTGACGATCCTTTTGGATCCATCGTTTCCGGGGTAAAATCCTTTGGTTCATCAATTGTTTCAGGAGCAAAATCTCTTGGCACCACGTTTGTTTCCGGCATAAAAAAAGTCGGCAGCGCCATCGGCGATGTGCTTGCCCTGGCCTTCAAAAAAGCAAAAAACTTTGCCCTTGGTCTGCTCAAAAGTCTTCCGGGCTATGACCTGATTACCGGGCTTTTCGGTAACCCCCTGGAGTCAAAAAAACAGGGCGGAGAGTCAACCGGGTTTGTAAAAACCATTTTTAAATTGATCGGCAAAGAAGATGTTTACAACAATATCGTTGAGGCAAATATTTTTGGAAAAATTGCCAATACGATCAAGGGCGCCTTAACCAGTAACGGCCTTACCTGGGCCTTTTTAAGCAAAAATATATCGTCTATCTGGGAATTTTTAAAAAGTAACCCTCTCTCATGGAGCGAGGCGGCCGGAAGAATAAAAGACTTCATCGTCTCGTTGATTTCAAAAGTACTCGGGGTCGGCCGGGTATTGCTTTATAAGGTTAAGGTATTTATTTTTGAAGCATTCATGAACATGGCGGGCCCGGCCGGCAAACAGGTTCTCGGGATTTTAAGCAAAAATCCCACGGCCCTGAAAAAACTCATTGAGTCTCCTGTATATATTATTAAAATGTTTTTTCAGGCTATCCGCAAGGGGTTTGACAATTTTAAAGATAATTTTATCACTCATTTTAAAAACGCCGCGATGGAATGGATCTTTGGGACACTTGCCGAAGGCGGCCTTCAACTACCGCAAAAGTTTGACCTTGCAGGAATTTTCAGTCTCGTCTTCCGGGTCTTGAACCTGACCTACCAGGCCATTCGAAAAAAAGTCGTCGACGGGCTGGCAAAGGTCGTTGGCCCCGAAAAGGCCGAAAAAGGGGTTTCGCTCGTCGAGAAAGGTGTCGAAATCGTACGGCGAATCATCAACGAAGGGCCGATCGCGTTATGGGATATGGTCAAGGAAAAATTGAGCGATTTAAAGGACATGGTGATCGGCGGAATCGTCTCGTGGGCAAGGGACACTATCATCACAAAGGCCATTTTAAAACTCGTCTCGATGCTAAACCCCGCCGGTGCAATTATCCAGGCCGCTATCATGATTTACGACGTCGTCATGTTCTTTGTCAATAACTGGACCCGGATCAAGGCCGTCGTCAACGCCATCTTCAGCGCCATCGCCATGGCCGCCCTGGGCCAGGTCGGCCAGGCGGCAACCTTTGTAGAGCAGACCATGGCAAAGGGGCTGACCCTCATGATCAGCTTCCTTGCCCGGTTGGTCGGTCTTGGCGGCATTGCCGAAAAGGTCAAAGAAGTCATCTCAAAAATTCGCAAACCCGTCGACGCCGCCATTGAAAAGGTTGTGGGCTTTATCATCAAACTGGCCACCCCTCTGATCAAGGTTGTCGACAAAGCCGCCGACAAAATCACCGGCGCCCTGGAAAATGCCAAAGAAAAGGGCAGGAGTATGGTTGAAGGGGCAAAGGAGAAGGTAGTCGGCTGGCTTGGATTGCGAAAACAATTCAAGAATACCGCAGGCGAAACCCATACACTGTTTTTTGAAGGATCAGAAAACTCCGCAGTGCTGTATATTGCTTCCAGGCGTGAAAATTACATCGACTTTATAAATCGCATCGACAATAACAACCCTCACAAGACCAAGGCGCTTGCCAAGGCAACCGAGATCAACCAGACGCGCTCTAAAACCACAAAGAACGATATTGAAAAAGAGCAAAAAGCCGAACGAATAAGAACACTGGTAAACGAAATGGCCGAAATTACTGCCCTAATCGCAGAACCTGGGGGGCCTCTTCCACCGAGCGTTGTAACATTTGGATCTTTGACTGGCGATGGTGGAGCTACAAAGATGGAAGCTAGAATACTCTCAAGCAATAATGTCAAAGGATCTTCACCGAGCGATAATCCTCCGATATGGCAGATGGCAAATCGCCGATTGCCGACCAGTTCGTTTATACAGGGGCATCTCCTGAATGACAACCTTGGTGGTCCTGGTCGCCGATTTAACTTAACGCCAATTACCGGAAATCAAGGCCCTTCACACGGTGGAAATTATGCTAATGGAGAACACCTACACAAGGTTGAACAACATGTTAAAAATTTAGTTCTGGAACAAAACAAAGTGGTCAAATATACGGTAGAAGTTGATTATAGTCGGCATGAACCTAGATCTCGAACCGATTTAACTGGAAACACTACAGAGAAAGAAAAGATTATGGATTATGAAGAAACACATCTGGCCAAAGGATTACGATGCAACTGGCATGTTTTAAGAAATGAAAATGGTCAGTGGGTACGCGATACAACCTATACATCTTCACCATCTGTTGGCGAAAATATTTATATTGAAAACAAACTTCCCAGGGGTGACTTTGAATACCAGTAAAATGTTATTCTTTAAATTACTTCTCCGTTGAAAGCACCTGAACACTCTTCATAAGATTGTCATATACAACCGGACCATGCATACCCGGGGAGTCTCACAGGGGCCTGACCTTTGACCTGGGTTCGCCGATCTTGACCGAAAATTCCGAGTCGGTGGTAGATTCCCTCGGCCCGCCGGGGCAGACCGTCGACTTCTCTGCTGTCCCGTCAATTTCAAATTTTTTATATCACGATTTCCTGTTTTGAAGTCAATGACGTCTTAAACGAAGGTACCGGAATCTCGGGGTATACCCGTATCAAGGAAACGCCCCGCGTGAAGTATGCCGAAACCCTGCCCCCAAGCTTGCCGCCTTACTTAAAGAGGTCGAAGAGGTAAAGACGAAGTACCCGAAAGAAATCAAGGGGGTCAGAGAAGATTCTGGCATTTCAGACAAGAAAACCGGATGAAACATTATGTCTCATCCTGCTATCCCCCGAAGTAAAAAGATGGGTGGGGAAAACATGGCGCCATAAAAAAGCAACCCCAAAACAGAGGTTTTCTGATGCGCTAAAATGTTATGTCACATCATTTCAGGTTGCCATAATTTTATTAATCGTTTCATCTCACCTTGTACCTCTTAGTAATTATAAAAATGAATTGCAATTGTCGCCTGCTTTTGGTAAAAGGTACTCAAGTAAAAACCCAAAAAAAACCTGGAGTTCTAACCCACCATCTAACGCCCATCATGAAGGTTTTCCTGGAGTAATTTAAGGAGCTTTTATGAACCTCAAACCAGAACTTGCTTCCCCGGTCAGGGGAAAACCGATCATCACCAGCCCCTACGGCTGGCGAGTCTTGAACGGCCAGCGCCAGTTTCACGACGGCATCGATTTTGTCTCGGCCGAGGCCAGCATTAAAGACCGCCTCAACCCGGTCGGCACCGACGTCTTTGCCGTCGCCGACGGCGTCGTGACGAGCGACTACGACAAGTACGACGACCGCTACCGGATGGACCTCAACGGCCACCGGGCCGACTCTGCCGGCAACATGGTGATCGTACTTCATACCATCGGCGGCGCAAAGTACTATACCCGTTACCTGCACCTTGTGACCAACACGGTATCGGCAGGGCAAAAAATTGCCAAGGGGTATAAAATCGGCATGTACGCCGACGTCGGGTTCAGCTTTGGCCCCCACCTCCACTTTGACATGTACACCCTGAGCTGGACCAAGGTTGATCCAACGCCCATTATTTTTACGTAATGTAAAAGACCGGGGGTCTCCCGTATCGCAATAAAACCGCGGAAGTATGTTCGTTATCTGCGGCGGGCTGGTTCGACAAATTTCCGGGCCCCCGGTCTCCAAAGAAGGGTGCCTAAGCTCTGGGGCGGCTTTTTGCAAAATCGCCCGGTAAAATATCCGGCTTGACGCCCTGATTTTATTCGGCGCCTGTAAGGCATGCAAACCCCAGACCCCTCGGACGATTCGTATTTTGCCTCGATGACCGACAAACAAAGGAAGATCTACGAGTCGGCCCTGGAGATCTTCGCCGAGAAGGGGTTTTCGGGGTCCTCGACGGGCGAGATCGCCAAAAAGGCCGGCGTCGCCGAAGGGTTGATTTTCAAACACTTCAAAAACAAGAAACAACTGTTTCAGAAAATCGCCTTCATGGTGGTCGAAAAAACCATCCTGCCGCTTACCGTCGCCCGTACCAAAAAAATTCTTGAAGAAGATTATGACAACCTGGCCGTTTTTTTAAACCTCTTCTATAACGAGCGCCTCGATTTTATAAAAAAACACAGGACTTTCTTGCGTATCATCATCCAGGAGATCACCATCGACACCGAGCTCCAGAATTTTGCCAAGGAGCAATTTTCACAAAAGATGTACCCCCTGGTCGAACAGTTTATCGTCCGTCACCAGGCCAGGGGTGTCCTGGTTAAACTGGAGCCCGCCGTCATCATCCGCATGGTCATGTCTTCTTTTCTCGGCTACAGCGTTGTACGCTTCATCTTGTCGCCCGACGACGACTGGAACGACCAGGAACAAATTCAATCGATGATCCGTATCCTGTGTGACGGCCTCGTGGCGAAAAAGGTTTAGGACTTGCCTGCCCCTACCTGCCAATTTGAAAAATTATCCCTTTCTTTTAAACCTTTAAAAAAAGTGTTTGACGCCCTCCGTGGTGAGTGATTACTTACTCACGGCATCGAAGGCAGGGCCTTTACCGGGGCCTTGCATTGACTTGACCGCCCAGGTATTGCCTGCGATTTTCACCACGAACCCTGACCGTGACCATCGGAAAATTTGTCAGGGGGTATGCGGGTAGTCTAAAAGACGCAAGAAAACCAAAAGCCTCGCAGGTGCCAGAGCATTTTCGTTGAAAATGCTCTGGCACCTGCTGCTAAAGCGGCCTATCGGCCTGCTTTCGGTTTTCTAAATTTGCAACTAGAACAAATTACGCGTCTTTTAGACTACCAGCATAGGGGGCAGGCTTGCCCCCTCAAAAATGATTTTATAAAACGTTACCTGCAACTTGAGGAGAAATGTATGAAAGATTTTTACCTGCTGGCCCTGAAGAACATCACCAGGAATCTCCGGCGAAGTTTGCTGACCATCATGGTGACCGCACTCGGTATCACGTTTCTGTTTAATATCCGGGGGTTTTTAAACGGTCTCCAGAAAGAGATCAAGGAGAGCAACACCAAGGCCGAGATTGGCGACATCCAGGTTACCCGGACCGGTTTCCGGGGGGCCCTGCCGACGAAGTCCTACGACTACCTGTTTTTGTCGTCCGATGAAATCAAGCGCCTGGTTCTCGATACCCCCCATGTCACCGGCGTTACCGAGAGGCTCTTCTTTGGCGGCATCATCAACCACCAGCGGTCGCAGACCACCACGCCTTTTAGCGCCATCGGTATCGACCCCGAGGGCGAAAACCGGGTCTGCCCGAGGCTCAAAGACATGGTGAAAAAAGACGCCGGGCACTTCCTCGACTCCTCCCTTGAAAAGGACCTTGTTTTGGATTCCATCACCTTTGGCGACATCGAGGACGCCCCGATGGACAAACCCGTCAACATGGCCAAACCTGTTCCTTCTAAGTCTGCCAAAAACCTCAAGGCCACGGTCAGCGAATACCACCAGGTCATGCTCGGCACGACCATGAAAGAGGGTTTTGTCACCAACGTCTCTGGGCATCCCGAATACGCCTCCCTTGGCGACGAGCTGATCATGATGACGACCGACCCAGACGGCGCCCAACGCTCTCTCCAGGGCTCCCTGACCGCCATCATCGACTTTCCCAACCCCATGGCCAGCAAGACCATGATCTACATGACCCTCCCGGCCGCCCAGAAGCTTCTCGGCAGCGAGGGCAAGATCAACGAGCTGGTGATCTCTCTTGACGACACCAAATACCGCTTCGAGGTCGCCAGGGAACTCAACCTGAAGCTGGCCAAATATGACCTCGTCGCCGAACCCTGGGACGAAATCAACAAATTCTTCAGCAACATCATGAGCCTGCAAAATATCGTCTTCTCGGTCATCATGGGGGTCATCATGGTCTTCGTCATCTTTGCCATCATCGTCACCGGCTTCATGACGGTCTCTGAGCGTACCCGCGAAATCGGTACCCTGATGGCGATCGGCTACAAACGCAAACACATTATCCGGCTGTTCCTCATTGAGAGCATGTTCCTGGGCCTTGCCGGCAGCATCGCCGGCTCCATACTCGGGTCCATCATCGTCGGTATTCTTGGCTACCACGGGGTGCCCTTTCGAATACCCGGCACGGTCGACCTCGTTACCCTGCACCCCTTTAACACGTTTTTGTTTATCGTACTAACGGTTTTGTTTGGCCTGGTGGCCGGCGTCGTGGGTTCTTTATACCCCGCCCGCATCGCCTCGCGCCTTACCCCGATGGACGCCCTCACACATATTTAAGGAGAAACCATATGAAAAAAATATTCCCATTTTTAAAATCTTCCTTGAAGTCTTCTTTGAAGTCTTCTTTGAAGTCTTCCGCGCCGGCAATGGCAGTGTTCGCCGCAGCCGGGCTTCTTTCTTTTGCCCTGCTAAAACCCCTGGGGTTATACGCCGCCGAAGACGCCAAGGCCGTCGGAATTGTCTCTGACGTTCTGGCCAAACTCTCGCCCGGCCAGTGGATTGCCCGCTATGGCTTTACCAACTACCGGGTTGACAAGACCCAGCAAAGCTATGCCCTTGAAATTGCCGCCCGGGACAGTAAAACCATCCATGTTTCTTTCTATGACCCGCCCCGCGACAAGGGCCGCCAGATACTGAACATCAACGGCGAGATCTGGAGCTTCCTGCCCGACTCCCGCAAGGTGGTCCGCCTGGCCGACCGCGACAGTATCGGCAACGGAGACTTTAACAACGCCGACGTCCTGCGCTTAAACTGGCTGGATCTGTACGACGTCAAACTGGTCAAGGAATCGGCCACGCAGTACGTCATCGACATGACCGCCAAAAAAAATTCCGGCGCGGCGTATTTTTTAATCCGTCTCTGGGTTTTAAAAGACGGCCGCCAGCCCGTTCAGCAGTTTTTCTACGACAATGCCGGTCATCATTTGAAAACCCTCAAGTACCGCGACGTGAAGGTTTTTCACGAAATTCCCCGGCCCTCCCTGTTGATCATGGAAAACATGGTTACCGGCCAGAGAACCGTTCTTGAAGTGAAGGACTTTCAAAAATCTTCGGGGCTTCCGGAAAGCCGTTTTAAACCAGACAATTTGGGCAAGTAAAATGAACCAGCTTTTTCGTCGTCAAACAAAATTACCCATGAGAAGCTTTTCTCTGTCGAAGCGGGTTTTTTTCTGGCTCGCACTCGCGGCGGCTTCGGTAACCGTTATACGCCCGCAAGGAATACCCGACGCCGTCATTGAAGACGCCGCACTGGATACCGCCCCTTTTGAGTCTGCCCCTGTTAAGACCGCCAAAGATGCCGCCAAAGATGCTACCAAGGATGCTACCAAGAATGCTACCGGTGTCGCCGAAAAGACAACCACCGAAGAAGAAGACGATTCGAAAAAAGGAAAAACAGAATACCGCCTGTACTCCATCGGAAATTTTTCGTACCAGCCGATAACCGACCCGACCCACCTGGCCGTCGCCAACGGCTTGTTCCAGGAAAAATCCGCCGCCGCCGAAATGAACCTGGAACTGACCCTGCACCGGCCCGTCCAGGACAAGGCAGGTCTCGTTTTCAAGACGGACCTCCAGGGCAGGGTCTCCAGCCAGTACGGGGCCGACTCGTATTTTTTCAAAAAGGGAGCCGGCGACTGGGTCAAGGTCAACGAGCTTTTTTTCGAGGCGACAAATTCGATCGGCCTGTCGCTTTTGATGGGCAAGTACCGGCGAATCTTTTCGCCCGGGATGTTTCAAAACCCGATGGACCGCCATAACCCCAAGTCGGCGTTGCCGGGCGAACCCGCCCAGCGCGAGGGGGCATGGCTTGCCCAGTTGTCCCTTGACGGAGAATTTCATAACGATCTTTTGTCTCGCTGGAGAGTTTCGGCGGCCTGGCTTCCGGGTTTTTTCCAGGACAAAAACGGTCTTGTTGTCAACACCCGCGACAGGCTGGTTTTTAACCCCTCAAGCCCCCTCGGGGTTGTCAAAACGACCGAGGCCTATTCGTCCGACTACCAGGGCGGCCTGGTTCGGCTTTACCTGGATATCTTCAAGGGGGATTTCAACGCCGTTTATTATTATACCGAAAAACAACCGCAATGGGGGTTTTCGTATTCCCGGTATTTTCTCGACCGGCTGGAAGGGCACGGGGAGGTTTTGTTTTACCAGAGACCTCACTCCGGTTTTTTGTTGGGCGAACCCGGCCAGACGACCTATGCCGACGCCCTGGCGGGTTTTCGAATCGACATCGGCGAATACACGACGTTTACCATGGAATACCTCTATCGCCAGGAAAACCCGGCAAATTACCCCGACGCCCTCCCGGATCAAAAACGGCTCTGGCTGGGGCAACTCGACGTCAGTTCGAACAACCAGGCGACTACCCCGATGCGAAACTACCTTGTCATGAGCCTGCTTGCCGTAAACCTGAAAGATGTGTTTGACGTCGCCTTCAACGTGATCACAAACCCTTTTGACAATGAATACCTGTTTTCGCTTCGAACCGACTACAAGCCGGACCGGTCGGCTAAAATTTCGCTGGCGGGTTTATACAAAATGGGCGGCGCCAATTCATTTTACGGAAATTATTTTCCGTTTGATTACCAGGCTCGGGTGGAGTTTTACATCGCCCTGATGTAGACCGGGCAATCGTATTCGGGGCCTGCCCCGGGTATTCAAGTCGAAACGGCAAAGGCCGTTTCGCAAAAAAAATTTACCGGGCCCTATGCAAGCCCGGTTTTTAAGGTTATAAACAAAGGAGAATATATGGCTGTAATGAAACTGGAAAACATACGCATGACCTATGGGGTGGGCAACAGCAAGGTAGACGCCCTGAAAAACATTAACCTGGAAATTCCCGAAAGGGCTTTTTTAACCATCTCGGGCCCCTCGGGTTCGGGCAAGTCGACCATGCTCAACATTCTTGGTTTGCTTGTCGAGCCGACCCAGGGTAGCATTTACCTCGGCGAGAAAAAACTTGTACTCAATAACTTCGACGAGATGTCAAACTACCGTCTGTTCAACTTTGGTTTCATCTTTCAAAGTTTTAACCTTGTGCCGGTTTTAAACGCCAGAGAAAATGTCGCCTTGCCGTTGATGATCCGCCATGACTTGACCGAAAAAGAGAAAGAAGAGCGCGCCCTGATGTTGCTTGAAGAGGTGGGTTTGAAAGATCACCTGAAGAAAAAACCCGACGAATTGTCTGGCGGGCAAAAACAAAGGGTGGCCATTGCCCGGGCGCTGGTTGGCAAACCCTCCATCGTCCTGGCCGACGAGCCCACGGCAAATCTCGACAGCGAAAACAGCGAGAACATCATCGAAATCATGCAGAAGATGAACAAGGACCACAAGGTCGCCTTTATCTTCAGCACCCACGACCCCCGGGTGGTTAAACACGCCCTGCAGAAGGTGACCTTAAAAGACGGCGAAATCGTCAAGTAGCGGCTTACTGCCTGATCCAGCGGGCGTTGATACCCCGGCCAAGATTTCGAATTTTGCCTTCTTTTTGAAGCTCCTCAAGAATCTTGTGAATGAGTTTCGTGTTAATGCCTGGCAGGTAATATTTAATTTTCGACAGGTTAAACTGCCCCATGTAGTTGTTTACGAAATTCATGATGATGTAGGTTTTTGAGCCGTAGTTTTCAGGCAGGTTCTCAATGCGTTTTTCCAGTTCCCCGTAGGCCTCTTTTAGTACAAACAACAGGTAATTGGTGTAGGGCCAGATGGAGTTCTTGCCGACGGACCAGCCAACGGAGCTTTTTTGCAGCGACTCATAGTACCGCTCTTTATTTTCCTCGATGATTCTTTCGATGCTCACATAATGACCGATGTCGTAACCGGCCTTGTACAATTGCAACACCAGGAGCAACCGGGAAACGCGCCCGTTGCCGTCTTGAAACGGGTGTATGCAGAGAAAGTCGAAGTTAAAGGCCGCAATTAAAATCAACGGGGGAATTCGCCGGGCCTCTATTTGTTCATGCCAAAGGCCGATGGCTTCTTTTAAGAACCGAATGCTCTCTTTTACGTCGGGCGATTGAAAGTCGGCAATGTGTTTGCCATTGGGAAGTTTCTCGATGCTGTCGGTTTTGCTCACCTTCCATTCGCCGGCGTCACTTTTTTCGCCGCGTATCATTCGATGCAACTCCAGGATCGTCTCGATGCTGATGTCGATTTTATCGTGTTCGGCGTGAATCCAGCTGAGGGCTTTCTGGTAGCCCCGAACCTCTTCTTCGTCACGGTCTTTCAAAAGGGAGTTACCCAGTACGACGGTTTCAATACGAGACCGGGCAACCTGGGCGCCTTCCAGGCGATTGGAGGATATGGAACTTTCTATAAGGGCATGTTTTTCAAGATCTTTGAGCTTCTGGGGAGACTGCTTTTGGTAGATTTCATGCTTGCCCTTGAACTCGTCGATGGCCGAGAGATACCAGGAAGTCATGATGGGAATGCTGTCCAGGGTGTTTTTTAAGTTCTGTATCGTTTTCATAGGAATCCTCTTTTAACAATCTTAACGATACGACATTAAGAACAAACTTGCCAAAACTGTGAAAACTTCTTAAAACATCGTATACAATAAGTTATATACTCAAAGTAGATATTAGGGGGGCAGCTGACAAGTAAAAATTCGTTTCCGGCAGGGCGATTTCAAGATGAGAGTGGGGTTTACTTGATGGCGTAGACAACCAGGGAAGAAGTCAGGGGGTTGTTCTTGTAACGCAGGTACGAGATGTAATGATACCACGCGGTCTTACCCCAGCGAAGGTAGTCGCCGCAACCATTAAAACTGCCCCGCATCTTTAACAACTTGGGCAGCAGGCCAAATTCAACCGGAATGTACTTGACGACTTTTCTAAAACCAGTTTTCCTCAAAAGGGTCCCAAGCCCCTCTTCCGAAAAATACGTCAGGTGGCCGGGAAGGTAGTAATGGTAGTCCAGGCCCCCCTTCAGGGCCTGCCATGCCGTCATGTTGGCCGTTTGCACGATAAAGATTCCGCCGGGCTTGAGGAGTTCGAAGGCCTTTTGAAAATGCCCGGCGGGATTTTCCAGGTGTTCGGCAACCTCAATCATGGAAATGGCCGCCACCGAGGATTCGCGAATTTCGTCTATGGGAAAGTTTACCAGGTCCCCGTGGTACAGACCCCTGAAATTTTTTTCAATGGTTTTGTCTGGCTCTTTTTCAAAAATTTGCGCCGAGAATTCATTGCCCTGTTTTACGGCGTAGGCCGAGATGTCGACCCCGTAGGCCTGAAAATATTTTGCCGCGGACCGGGCTAACCCGCCAAACGAACAACCGACATCGATAAAGATTCCTTCTTTTTGAAATTTCCGCAAATGCCGGATCCGGGCGTTCCAGACATGCCGGGCGTAGCGGTCGTTCTGCCGCTCGTCAAGGTAACTGAACCCGGCTTTTCCGGAGTAGTAGTCCCCGGTGTAAAAGGCGTCGCTGTTTTTCGGCAGGGGGTATTGGTAGGAGCTGGCGCATTCGGCGCACCTTCGAATAAAAAAGGGCGGTTGAAAGCGGCTAACCTCGCCGACCTCAAAGGTACTTGTCGATTCACAAACCGGGCAAATCATTCTGGGGCTTATACCGAGGCTTCAAAAATATGATGCGCCACCGTCGTATCTTCCCCCGGCTGACGGCGGGAGATAAACCCCAGCCGGGTTTGCCGAAAGTCTTTAAAAAGCCCCAGGGCTTCCCCAGGCGAGTACAACCTGGCGGTGCCATCTTTTAAATCCCCGGTTTGAAGAACCCCTTGCAGGTGAGTATCCTGGTCCGAGCGAATCGTGCCAAAAAAAATTCCAGAGGGTTTCAGGATACGCCGGACTTCACGCAGGGTTTTCTCTACCTGCCCGGCGTCAAGATAGTGCAACACACCCCAGGCGATGACAATGTCGAGCGCGCGATCCTCAAAAGGATTTTCATCCGACCGGGCGCAGACGACCTTCTCCTGCCCCTTCAGGGCATTCTGGGCAAAGTCCATACCGTAGACATTTGGGGTAATGCTGCGAAGGTAGGCAATATTGCGACCGCTGCCAGAGCCGATTTCCAGAATCGCAGGGGTTGTGATTTCCGGGTTATTTCGAAAAAAGTGGTGTATGAACCTGACCACGTTTTCGTCGGGTACGCCCAACCGGGATTTGTCCCTTAAATAATGCCGGTTCCAGGTGTCGCGGTTGGTTTCCTTGTTCGACATCAAAGGTTGGTTACAGGCTTGTCAGGTAAGGCAGGGGATTGATGTGCTTGCCGTCGATGCGAACCTCAAAATGAAGGTGTGGCCCGGTTGCCCGGCCGGTTTCGCCCAGGGTGCCGATGTGTTGCCCCTTGGAGACATATTGACCGGCTACGACACTGGTGCTGTTTAAGTGGGCGTACATGGTTGTGTAACCAAATTTATGCTGTATGAGAACGTTTCTTCCATAGCCGGAACCGTCGTAGACGGCATGAATTACGCGGCCCTCGGCAGAGGCATAGACGGGGGTTCCGATTCTGTCGGCCAGGTCAACGCCCAGGTGAAACTCGCTGGAATATCCAAAGGGCGAAAACCGGGGGCCGTAAAACGAGGTAAAGTGCCCTCCGGCCAGTGGCCAGTAGTAAGGCAGGTTTTTTTGAACGACGTCGCGTTCCTGCAGAAAGCTCTCAAAAACCGCAATGATGTGCTCGGTTTGCTTGATGTCCAGCAGCAGCTCACGGTACGATACCACCTCGGAGCTGAATTTAAAACTCTTTTGCTGCGAATACACCTGGGAAAACTCCTGCAACAACTGCGCGTCGGAATTCTTGATTTTGGAGTCCCCATCGTCGGTTTTATCTTTTCGCTTGTTGTACTCGTCCAGCAAGGCAACCATTTTCACGGAAAACTTGTCGCTTTCCAGTTGCATGTCGTTGTTGGCTATTTTTCGAAGAGCGCTTTCTTCAAGAAAGATGTTCACGTCGGATTCCGATATGCTGGCCAGCTCAAACAGGGAGTTTAACCGGGCCTTGAGCTTTTGCTGGTATTTTTGAATTTGTTTGAACTTTTCTACATATTGCTCGCGCTCGTAGTAATAGGTCCGGTTGCTGTCGTAGAGCTGGTCCACTTCGGGACGAATGCTTTCCTGTAACTGCATGGAAATAACGGAGGCAAACAAAACCGATGCCGTAATAAACATGGCAAAGTAGATGGTAAACTTGCTCAACTGAATGCTGATGATCGTGGCCTCGCCGTGAGGAATAACCATAAAGGTAATTCTCTCATGACCTTTTCCATTGACCTTTTTCCATACTTTTTTCAGGTATTTTTTCATATGTGTTATATCAAGAAAACCAATACTGCCGGAAGTTCTGTTTACAAAAACTTAACAGACCATTTCCCAACGTAGAGTTAATAATAGTCAAAATTCCTGTCAAAGTCAAAAATATCTTTCAAATGTCAATCCAATTAACCTGATGTTCCGACTAAAGTTCGGACATCAGGTTTGGCAAACCCGAAAAAATGCCACCTTTTCTGCCAACAGAAAAGGTGGCGCCAGTCTGCCTAACGCGCATCGTGCGCTCGGCAGACCCAGTCGCCTCCTGCGCCTTGAAGATTGCCGCTTTCCGGCACCCGGCGGCCGTACCCGACCGCGGGGTGCGGGAAAGCGGGGTTATGGTGCATCCTGGTATTATTCTGGAACTTTAAATAACTGGCTTCGCGTTTTTATGAAATGCTCCCCGTAGCAAGTAATTTTAATTAACAATAAGGAATATTTATGATCTTATGCTTTTGGCGGTCGATACAATAGCCAGATTTCCTTCTGAAAAAATTCTAATATTAATTTTTACAACATATTCGTAGCAAAGGAAAATCCATGATCTGGTGGATTTACACAAAATATACTACACCCTCTGATTCTTCTCATTTGGCCAAGCATGCCAAATGAGATATGGTTGATTTATGCAATAATAGAAATTTAAATATTTTAACATTGAAAATATATATTCTATAAGTCTTTATATTCTCCATTGGGACCAATTGACATCGTTAACGTCCCAATGGAATTTCTTAAATTAGTTAACGCCTGTTCTTTTGCGAGGTTCTCTGTCCTAATGTCATATGCAATTTGAACATCATTTCTTATATTAATTAACTTTTCCGTAATATAGTCACTATCTTTTTCATTTTCATCCTTTAGGTAATCTATTAAAATCATTATTGTTCCAAATGTGGTATGATTAACCCCTTCTACTGTCGAAATTTCCCATAAACGCTCAGTAATTTTTTTTAAGTCGCGCATTTTTATCTCCTTACATCGAATGTAAATTGTATATAATGGCAACGTTTATTTCCTTATCAATGCTGCAATTTTTATACAATTTAATAGCCACTAAGGAGGCTGTAGGATAAGGGAATTTTTTAAATTTTCAACTTAAGTTATACGAGGTTACGTAAAGTTACGCTAAACTTTTACATCAGTGAAAGTATTTTTTCTACACCTCAACAGCCGACGATCTACTGTGCGGCCTTCGGCCACTTCGTAACGGGGTTCGCAATTTGAATGGACTCACCTCTCAAACCAACATTTACCATAACTGTGTCACAAAAACCGCGAAGCAAGTTATCTACACACCCTGGAAAAATACCAGGATGCACGAAAACCCGCTTTCCCGCGCCACGATGGCGCCCGGAAAGCGGCAATCTTCAAAGCGCAGGAGGCGTCTGGGTCTGCCGAGCGCACGATGCGCGTTAGGCAGACTGGCGCCACCTTTTCTGTTGCCAGAAAAGGTGGAATATTTAGATAGAAAAAATGAGCAATTACCCTGCCTTGCGGCAGGGTGGAATAATGCCTGGCGAAAGCCGGGCAGAACAATATATTTGACTGCCAGTTGGTAAAAACATATGGGGTGATAAACTGTGCCGCAAAACCAGAAAAGGCCGGCCTGATTGAAACGGGATCAAAACGAAATTGAAACAACATTAGAGATTGAGAAAAATGGAAAATATACATATTGATAAAAAAACCTTAGATGAAATCAACGAACACGCGGTCAGGGAATACCCCAAGGAATGTTGCGGCTGGGTGGTAAGGCTTGGCGACGGCAGCATGAGCTATGTGGCGGCGGAAAATCTCCAGGACAAATACCACAAGCTCGACCCCGAGGCCTACCCGCGAACCTCCAAGGACGCCTTCTTAATGGACAGTCTCAAGCTGTCCCGAGCCGTCGATGCAGCCGTATCTTCCGGGGGGGAACTTTTCAGCATCGTCCATTCGCACATCGATTGCGGGGCGTATTTTTCAGTTGAAGACGAATTGCAGATGTCGACGCCCGACAAGAGCGGCCCGGTGTTTCCGGCACGTTGCTACATCGTCGTCTCGATCCAGGATCGAAAGCCCGCCGGATGCGCCGTTTTTACCTTCGACGCCGCGAGCAAAACCTACCGGGAAGACAACCTGGTGGTGACCTGATCGCAACGGCGTAAAATGAAAGGCTACCTGGACATCTCCCTGGCCTGCGATGGCAAAAAATACGTTGCAAAACTCTATGGAGACAAAATTATTTCAGAAGAGGCAAACCTGGAAATTTCGCGCCGGGACATTCTTCGCTACCGGGTAAACTTTTTTGGCCGCCATATTCGCCTGCTGACAAATGACAAATGGGTACGTGTCGACTACCTCGGCGCGATCATCCGGTGGCTTGATCCTCTGTATACGATTCGCCGGTTTGTCGTCGGCTGCTTCGTGATCTTACCCCTGCTGATTGTTTTTATCCTGGCGGGGAAAAAGGCCGCAACCTCGGCGTTTTTTCCGCTTCTGGGTCTTGCCATGGTCGTGTCGATTGTCAGCGGTCTGCTCGGGCGATTTTTTTTCAAAATCATTCAACAGGGCAGAGACTATTTTTATTATAAAATATTTTTTCTCCTGCTCGTTGTCTGCCTCCCCGCCATGTACTGGTACCCGTTCTCCGTATACATCGTCGCCATCGCCTCGGGAATTTTTTTGTTTTTCACGCTTGCCCACTACCTGTTTCAAAGCGCGTTTAACGTCTATAAGTACTATCTCAGCCTTTCCTGGATTCTTCTGACGATCTTTTTGTACTTCTGGATCGTAACCGCACTGAAACTCGTGATCGACTACCAGGCCTATGCCGCGGCCGACCCGGCGGTCCGTGAGTCGCCGGATCACAGCCGGGTGAGCGCCGGGGATCTAACCTGGGTAAAACCCGTCGACTGGAAAATATCCCGGTATTACTTTTTGCAGACCCTCCTGAAAAGAAGGCAACTACTCTGGCAGTTTTCACCCCTGCCGGTTCAATTGAAAATATCAACCCCTGAATCGGGAGATATTGGATGGATAGCGTCGTCAAGCCTGGCTCCCGCCGAGGTTTTAAAATTAATGGACACAAACCTGGAAAGTCAGAAAAACCTGTTGCTGGCGGATCTCCTGGAAAAAAGCCAACCGGCCTATGAATCGTCAAAGGCGGGGCAGATCGCGTTGCGGTCGTTTACCTACTACGACATGATCGAACGCAAGGCGGGCACGATCTACACGATCCTGGTTCCCGTTAGCGGCGACGTCTCGGTGCGGACCCTGGCGATCGCCTTCAAGATTCCCCGGGGCGACTCGGTCAACTACTACCTCGATTTGATCAAAGACGGCCTCGACGTTCATCCCGGGCGCAGGGCCCGGCCCTTACTCCAGTGAACGGTCGACCATAAACTGGAGGTCGTCAAAACTCCACTTGCCGGCTTTTTTGGATTCCTTCGACACCAGGTCGCGAAATTTCTTTAAAAGGGCGTTTTCTTCGGGCGAGCGTTTCGTGGAAAATCGAAACAAAAGATCTTTCCAGTTTGAGGGTATCCAGTTGCCGGCCCGGAAAGCCCAGATGCCGATTCTTACCCCGATGTACAAAATCTCGGCCTGCTTTTGCGAACACCCCCCGGCCAGGCAGGCGTAGAAAAACATCCTGTCGGCCTCCTTTCGCTTCTCGTCGGCCCCTGGAGCAAATTTGTCGATCTTCTGGCAGGCAACGTCGTGTACGATGGAGGCGTTGCGGTAGTCGTCCGTAAAGGGCGAACCCACCGTCGACCATAACGGCCGCGGAATGCTTGCCCCGTCGATGACGCTGCCCTTGGGCGCCGCCCACTTTTTACCGTCCGGGTCGATATACCAGAAGTCTTCGAGCAGCTTCATTTCCCTGTCGGCGCTGCCCGGGTTCGTCAGCCACTCCGTTTTGGGATTTCCAGAAAATCTACCATAATTTACGCTCATTGTACCCGTCCCCGTCAAACTTCGTCGATCAAAAAATATTTCGAAAATAAATAATTTACCGGCCCTGTAAAGTTTTTTAAAAGAAAACCCCGGCCGGATTTGTCTTTTTCAGAACCGGGGAAATGTTCGGGGGTTTTATGTAAAAGAAAACAACCGAGGGGTTATATAGTATGCCACAGAGGCCTTTATTCTGGTAAAATTCATAGCGGGGTTTTACCCTATTCGCCAGGGCCGCCGTAGAGGGTTTGCCCGAAACTTGTACGGTTGATGTCGTAGTACGGCGTATAGGCCGCCCCCAGGCTCTGCCTGTCGCGGTACCGGCATACCCGGCCGGCAGCATTTACGTCGCATAACGTCGAATTTGCGGCGACGACATTGGAGGGGATAAGCCCGTCGCCCATGTCGGTATGAGGCGGTATCCCGTTTGCCGTGGCGACTTCGCCAAACCACTGAATCAAACTGCTCTGCGTATACGCCCCGCCCTGAACGGCGATCTCGTCAAGAGAACGGCCCGACCCCCCGCTTCCTTCCCAGGCCGGTTTTTCGATCTTCATGGTCATGCCGCCGCGGTCGGGCCCGCAGTGTGAAATTAAAATCATTGTGGGCAGTAAGATCATTATAACAAGCGAGATCGTCGGCAGGATTAAAAGTGAAGCGTTTCTTTTCCCGGCGACTCTTTCGAAAAGCAACTTCAGGAAATCTGTATTCATATGGATTCTTCCTTACCTGTTTTATAAGTTTGACTTAAATGATATTTATACATTGTACAATTTAATACTTTTTTTAATTACGGCGTCAATTTTTTATAAAAAATCGGTGTTGTGACCTTCGCCGGGGTTTCTTTCTAAATTTGAAAATATTTATTTCCGGTTTACAGGAATTTTTTTTACATGTTCGCGGGGTTTCCCGAATCAGATAGGGTCTATACCCGTTTGAAATCATCCGGACAGTAAATCTTCACATGGCTTTACCCAGACTTCATCCCCATCTCATCGAAGGCATCACCAATGCCCTCCTGGAAATTTTTCAAACCGGGCGGCATGCCGACAAGGTTGTCGAACTGACCCTGAAAGCCCGTTCAAAGTGGGGGGCCCGGGACCGGCGATTTTTCGCCGAGAGCGTCTACGAATGCGTAAGGTGGTGGCGCCGTCTCTGTGGCGTGGCCTTTCCCGAAACCCTGAACCCGGGGGCACAAAACAAATACCTCGACCGGGAATTCTTAACCTTTGGCAGGGTACAAAAAATCTGGTATGCCTGGTTCCTCATCCGAAACGAAGCCGCGCGGCACGAGGCGGAATTCATCAGTCTGGCAAAGAAAATCAACGTCGACCCGGTCGCCGCATGGAATTCCGGGGGAATGGCCAGGGTCATCCGGGAGTCGATACCCGACTGGCTCGACCGCGAGGGAATTACCCAACTGGGGGAGAACTGGCCGGATATCCTGAGCGCGTTGAACCTGCCCGCGAAAGTCTACCTGAGAGCCAACCGGGTAAAAACCAGCCGGGAAAACCTTCAAAAGGAATTATTCAAAGAGGAAATTATAACCGAGACGGTCGGCAATAACGACGGCCACGAGGATGCCCTCAAATTAAGCGAGCGTAAAAATGTCTTTATCACCGCCGCCTTCAAGGCCGGTCTTTTTGAGGTCCAGGACCTGGGGTCGCAAAAAATTGTTCCTTTCCTGGGCGTCGAACCGGGCATGAGGGTAATCGATGCCTGCGCCGGGGGTGGCGGCAAGACCCTCCACATGGCGTCGCTGATGGACAACAAAGGCAAGATCATCGCCCTCGATAAAAACGACTGGAGACTCGCCCCGCTGCGGCAACGGGCATCCCGGGCGGGCTGCGACATCATCGAGACCAGGGTGATTACGTCGACCAAGATCGTCAAACGGCTCCGCGAAAGCGCCGACCGCCTGCTCCTGGACGTTCCCTGCACCGGCGCCGGCGTTTTACGGCGCAGCCCCGACACCAAATGGAAACTCACCCCCGACGAGATGACCCGTCTTCTCAGCGTTCAGCAGGAAATCTTGCAGAACTATTCGTCAATGACAGCCCCCGGCGGCATCATGGTCTATTCGACCTGCTCTATCTTTCCCGTCGAGAATCAAAACCAGGTCGCGGCATTTTTAAATTCACCCGCCGGAAAAAACTGGGAGCTTGAAGAAGAGTTGAATATATACCCGGCAGGCGACACGGATTTAAAACCCCCAACCGGCGGGTGTCTGTTTCTAGACAGCGACGGTTTTTACATGGCCAGGTTAAAGAAAACCGGGCATTTCTGAAAACATACTGCTATAGCTCAATAACCGGAAAAAATCCAAATATGATTAATACCAGTCTTCAATAAGAATTTCATTTATCCGTTTGAATTCCCTTGTATTACTTGAAATTAAAATTAATTTTGATATGATCGCAGTTGCTGCAATTATTAAATCATATGGGCCAATTGGTGTTCCGGATTTATCAAGAGATGCTCTGATTTCACCGGCTTTTTTGGCCATAATGTCATCGAAATTTATAGTTGAGAAAGAATTTAAAAATTCAGTGAGCAGGGTCAGGGTCTTTTGTGAAGTACTACTTTTATATGCTCCATAAAAAAGTTCAAATCTTACTATCGAGGGAATTACAATTTGTTCATTTGGGATGCTCTGAAGTTTTTCTTTCAAAGTCAGGGATTTGCCCTTTAATATATAAATACAAACATTTGTATCGAATAAATATTTCATAAAGATTCCCGGTTTTCAAATTCTCCTTGAGAACCTCTTTCCGGAAAATCAGGAATTAAACCAAAGAAAGAAGCAATTGATTTCTTGTTCTCAGAAACTAAATCTTCTGTTATAATTATCACTTCAGCCTTGCGGTGTACTAAATTTTGGGGTATATCAATAATAACTTGCTCAGGCAAATCGTCAAATGTCTGCTTTATTGCTTCCATAATGTATACCTCTATGAACGTTATTTTGACAGGGATTATCTGTCAAATCTTTAAAAAGTATTTATCCAGGGAGAAATAAACAAACACCACTATCATTTTCAAAGTGACAGGGCAAAGATTGTATGAAAACCCTGTTAAACACAAACAAAGCGTCTTTTTCGACAACCCCTTTCATTCTTCGCCGTGATTGTGGTTGAGAAATTTGTTTATTTCAATTAAAATTTCATCGGGACATTCTTCCTGCAAATAGTGACCCGCTTCGGAAAATTCGGCGACATGGTAATTTTTCATAATCGATTGCCATTTGCGAAGTTCGTCTTCTCTAAAGGCAATGTCTTTGCCTCCCCAGAGCAACAGGGTCGGTTTTGTGGCAATCAGGTCAATATTCCTGTAGAGACTTTCCAGCCAGGCAGTAGACCCGATAACCTGTCTTATAAATTCAATGTTGCCCTTTCGGCTTCGTTTCCGGGCGAGGGGTTTTTTATAATGAAGTTTGATTTCCGGGGTAAAGAGGTTCTGGTTACCAAAGGCCTTTTTCATCAAGAAATTGACAAAGAAGTTGAAATTTCTTATCAGAAATGCCCCGAATTTGCCCCCCATGAGAGAGCTGTAGCGTTCAAAGTGATGGTCGCCTTTTACCGGCCAGCACCAGGTATTCATGATAATCAGCTTTCGAACTCTCGCGGGGTGCTCGATGGCAAAGTCTAACCCGATCGGACCGCCCCAGTCGTGAACAACAAGAATAACGTTGGTCAGGCCAAGATGTTCGATCAGCCCGACGACATTGGCGGCATGCTGCGATGGCAGATATCCCCAATTCCGGGGTTTTTCAGACAGGCCAAAGCCGATATGATCCATCGCGATGCACCGGTAGGAACCGGACAAACCCGTTATGAGATGCCGGTACAGGTAGGACCATGTGGGATTTCCATGAACCATAACGATGGCCCTTCCCTGACCCTCGTCAACGTAGTGCATCTGGTGACCGTCCTTTGTGGTATAGTATTTTGCCCCAAAGGGATAAGATTTATGATCAAGCCATGTGATTTTTTTGTTCATAAGAAACTCCTTCTCAGAATTCTGTATATCCAGGCAGATTGGCCTGTCTCATGAACAATATACTACAAATGCCTTTACCTTACAAATATATCGGTCAAATTAAATTTAATAAGAATTATTTGCCGGGCTCTTTTATGATACCAATGGACCTCAACAACGGGAAAGGAGGTTCGCCGCCGATCAGCACGAAAATGTAGTCATTTTCAACTTCCGTTACGCTATCGTCTTTTTTAATGAAGGCGGATTTCTCGGTAATTTCGGTCAACTCTGAATTTAACATCAGTTTTACGGCGCCGCTTTTTTCGGCGTTTTGAATGGCCGTAGAATTTTTATCTTTAATTCTGAAAAAGCTGTCTTTTCGGTACGACAAAATTACCTCATTGTTTTTCGAAAGTACGACGGCCGCCTCGATGGCCGAGTCGCCCCCGCCGACAACGATAATCTTTTTCTTCTGGTAGGCGTCGGGGTCAATCAGCCCGTAGGTAACTTTCGGCAGCTCCTCGCCTTTGACGCCAAGCTTTCTCGGCGTACCCCGGCGGCCAAGACAAAGAATGACGTTTCTCGTTTTAAACGAGGCGGAGCTCGTCGTGACATTGAAAAGATCTCCGTCGGGAACAATCCCCTCGACCTTTTCGCCAATATGAAGATTGAGCTTGTGTTTTTCAACCATGGAATTCCAGATCTCGATAAGTTCTTCTTTCTGGATTTCCGATTTTTTAATGGTTCCGTAGAGAGGCAGGTTAATTGGCGAGGTCATGATCATCTTTTGTTTGGGATAATTCGAAACCGTGCCGCCAACCGCTCTTTGTTCCAGCGTCACATACTTCAGTTTATGTTCATGGGCAGAAAGTGTCGCCGAAAGTCCCGAAGGGCCAAGACCGACGATAACGACGTCGAAAATTTCCGAGGCCCTGGAACCCGCATGGGGTATGCGCGAGGCGATGGCCTTGATGACCTTGGTGCCCTGCTCGACGGCATTCTTGACAAGCGGCAAACCGCTGAGTTCGCCGGCAATAAAAATTCCCGGAATAACGGTCTCGTTATCTTCGGTAAGAATCGGCATGTTCGGGTCGTCGGCAAGTTCGCCAAGGGTGACCGTCATGGCCCCGGTCGGACACTGAATCTCGCATTGCGCATGACCGACGCACTTGGCCGGGTTTACCAGGAGAAGGCGGCCGTCAACAATACCCAGGGGAGAATCGGCGCCGTGGGTTTCGGGGCAGGCCCGGATACAGGAACCGCATAAAATACAGATACTGTGATCGATGACAGGGTGGCGCGTTAACGGCTTGATCTGGCTTTTCTGTGAAGCCTTGTAATCGGCTTTTGATTTTTTCCCCAGCATGCCCATGTTGGCAAAATTATAAAGCAAAATCGAAATGATTAGAAGAATCGAAAAAACAACAATTAGCCATGTCATGGATCAAACTCAAATAAAGCGATGGCTTATAAAGCTATTTTTTAAGCCGGCCCGGACAGGCTTAAAAACATTCAATTGATTATTATTGACAATGGTTGTACGAAAACAACACAGGGGGTAATGAAAAAAATATCCATTTCTACCATTACCCTCCTGGGGTTGACGGTTCTTCTCATGGGTTGCGGGCCCCGTGATAACGTTCTAAAGAAACTCGCCGACGAGGGAATCGTAAATCAAAAAGCGATCCGGGTCACTTCGGCGTCAATCGAGATAGAGGCTACAAACCAGTATGTCTGGGAAATCCTGACCAACACGCCAAACTGGCCAAACTGGAATCCCGCCACCCCGGAAATTCGCACCACCGAGGCGATGTATAAAGGCAACAACTTTGCCTGGAAATGGGGAAAGAAGGTGTATACCGCGGTACATTATTTTGAGGCGCCCCAAAAACTCGCCTGGTTTTCAAAATCCATGGCTTACCGCTCGATCATGGTCTGGGAGTTTGAACCATTGACAGACCATAGTACCCGGGTTACCGTAACGGAATCACGGGACGGTTTTTCCATGTACTTCGTATCAGCCAAAAAACACAAGGCCTTGCTGGAAGCCTGGCTGGGCCACTTGAAAAACCGGTCCGAAGTCGTTCAGTTTCACTAGGACGCGCTCTAATAGCAACTGAGAACAAAAAAAGACAAACCCCCAGTATAGCCTGATCGCCGATTCGTCAAACGCAGACCGGTTAAAAAAACCTTCCTTCTGCGTTTGCCAAATTATTTTGAGCTCATATTAATCGTGCCATCCCAGTCGGACGGAATCCCGTTGGCGATGAAGTAGTTACATCGGTCGGCGTATATTTTAACGAGCTCGTCCTGGTGATTCAAGGCTGCCAGCTCTTTTAAAATCTCAAGGGACTTTTCAAAGCCCCGGGCAAAGTACAGCGAGATTGCCTTCTGAAGTCTTTCGTGGGTTTTATCTTTCCACTGGATAACCTCTTCGGGGTCGCCGTTGAAAACTTCGTAAATCGAAACGGGTTCGTTTTTGCCCTTGACGCGAATCTTGTCGAGAAAACGGACATAGAACTTTTCGGGCTGTTTGAGGCACTTCAGGGTAACTTCGCTGATGATAATACCGGCCCTGTAGATCTTGGTCGCCCCCTCAAGCCGGGAGGCAAGGTTGACCGAATCCGAAATAACCGTACCGTTCATTCGCTCCGACTCGCCCACCGTACCGAGCATGAGGTTTCCCGTATGAATCCCGACGCCAATGGCCAGCGGTTTGTAGTTGGCCCTGAGGCGCTCCTCGTTGTATTCGCGAACCCGGCGCTGCATTTGAATGCCGCTTAAAACCGCATCGTCGGCCTGGGTGGGGAAAAGCGCCATAACGGCGTCGCCGATGTACTTGTCGATAATACCGTTATTGTCGCGGATAACGGGACCGACCCTTCTGAGGTAGGCGTTTATGAAGTTAAAATTTTCCCGCGGGGTCATGCTTTCCGAAAGCGAGGTAAAGGCGCGGATATCCGAAAACAATATCGACATCTCTTCCTGAACCTGGTCGCCGAGCTTCACCTCGATGATGCTGTCCTTTCCGAGTAATTTCAAAAAAGTATGTGGCACGAAGTAGTTGTAGGCCGTTAACAGTTTTTCGAGATGGCTGGCATAGTCCTGGATGGTCTGGGCCATGACGTTAAAGCTGGTACCAAGCTGGCCGACCTCGTCACGGGTTTCAATTTTCGCCCGGGTTTCAAATTTTTTCTCGGCAAATTCCCTGGTGACGCCGGTAAGCTCAATAATACCGCGGGTGATAAAAGTTCCCGAAAGATATGAGGCAATGAACGCGATGAGAATACTGCCGGCAATAACAATCAACGAAAGCAGTGTCGATTTCTTCAGCGCGTTTTTTATATTGGCATCGCTCATATCGACGCCCAGGATCCCGAGAAACGTCTTGCCGTCGCTATCGTAAATCGGGGCATAGGCCGAGATGGCGCTGATGTCGTATTCCTGGTCATAGGTAAGCTCGTCTTCAACGATGGCCTTTTTATCACCAAAGGCCTTTTTCATATAGCGCATTTCATGGGAAGAAATGTCAAATTCCTGCGCAAAGTGAGAGATCTCCTCCGAAGCCTTCCCCTTTTCTTTCGACTCGGTCAAAAGAGACAAAACATCGGCGTCGACGACAAAACGCGAAATCCCGGGGTTCTCGCCCGGCACCATGATATAGGCATAACGGATCAATCCTTTTTCGACATCCCGAATGAGATTCAATTGATCCGAGACAAGTTTGTAATCGTCCGACTGCTCGATTTCGGCCACCCGGGATTCGTCCAGCCCGGGAGAAACTTTTTTATAAAGTCTTTTATAGGCAGAAAGGTCGATCGATGTTGCGCCAAGCCGGGCAATATCGAGAATCCGGCCCTTAAGCTCGCTCCTGAGAGAGTTCTTGATCAACGTATACGAAATCCCCGCCGATGAACCAACGATAATGGCGGTAATTACAGAAAAGATCAGGATAATTTTCGTACGAATGCTCATAAACCGGATTCAAGTATTTTATGAAATTATTGGTCAAGAAGTTATTTGCCAACGCCTTTAAAAACGGCGAATTTATTCAAACCCTGGCGCTTATGTCGAAATGGCACAGATTCATGGATTGCGTATATTATAAACCTGTAAAAAAATTCGACACGAGAAATGCTTTATTATTCTTCACAACAAATTGAGGTGAAAATAAAACAAACTTACAACCATTTTTAACCGGAAATCGCTAAATCCAAGTGTCCATTTTTTACGGCAAAGTGTAATGTCGATTTCTTTTGATGATTTTTACAAACGTCGTTTATCCACGAGGGCTTTTTCTTTTTATTCAACTCCGTTTAATTTCAGGGAATATTCGAGTAAGGCTAGCCTTGTCGCATCATGGGCATATGATTACTGTGGTTGACGAGAATCATGTCGTCGCTTAAATGCAAACCACAATTTACCAGATTCCGGGAATCAACCTGTAGCGAACTTTTTTCGAATACTCGACATAGCCTTTCAACTCTCCTCGCAGCATTTTATCTTCAAAATATGTTCTAAAGCAAAAGTTAGCCGCAATCAGGAATGCGGGGATCAATCCATAGAACGAGCCAAGCCCCAGAGGCATCGACAGGTAAAATACGATCATGCCGGCATATCCCGGGTGGCGAATGAGGGAATATGGCCCGGTTGAAATCACCCTGTGATCTCTCTCTTTTTGAATGCGGACCCCGCCCTCAAAAAATTTATTCACGACCAGGGCCCAGGTAGTAAAACCCCAGCCGACAATAAATATTACTATGCCCATAATATAGTATTCCAGTTTTAAATCCGTAGAATGAACCCGGATATCGTAGCCGCATACTGCCGGTACCGCCAACATAAAAATAAAGTATAAAACGGCGAACAGCTTATCCCACCATTTCATTTTTCCCTTAACGATCACACTTCGGGCTTTTATAACCTCGGGATTATATTTAAATAAAACTACCAGGTTGAAAAAGATCGCCAGAAGATAAATTCCAAAGTAGGCCCATACCCGGACCAGGTCAACCCGCCCTGCCGAGATAAAAAATACGATCATCATCAGAATCAGACTGGTCAGGACCTGCATTCCTCTTTTGGCGACTACCTTGAACAATTCCGGGTCTAATTTCATTTTATTCACATCCAGTTTTAATAAATATAATATCATCATAATCTGGATTGATGGCGCAATAATTTTTCATATGATATATTGGTTTTTTTACAGGAGCTTAAAAAAGAGATTTCAAGCAGGGCCGGGCCAGGAATTATTTTCACAAAAACAATTCCTGGCGTATTGCACAGTTTTGCCTCTCATGCAAACATTGATTTCAGGCTGGGTTTTTTAAACTATGTTTTCAGCATGACCGAGCTGCATCGGATGCACCATTCCCGACAAATCCGCGAGTGCGATAGCAACTATGGCGGCACGACCATCATCTGGGATATTTTGTTTAACTCGAGAATTCAACCGGCCTGCCTGGCTGAAAATCAAGTTGGTTTATAAATGAAATCTGATATATGTATAAGTAAATTTCATAAAACTATCGTTGCGTTGGTACTGCATTTTTATTTGCCGGTAGCTTGATCTTTTCATCAAGGTTAATTTTATTTTTAGGCCAGTCGGGTTTCTGCAGGAATTCCGGTCTTTTATCTATCGCAGATGGTACTTTCTGGGGATTACATTTTAAAGATGATCCTACATTAAATTCAGTATCACATACATTTCCAATTCCATCACAATCTTTATCTTCCTGGTCAGAATTGGCGGTTGATGCGCAATTATCGCAGGAATCGCCAATCTTGTCGCCATCCACATCCTTTTGATCCTTGTTGGAAACGAAAGGACAATTGTCATTGGCATCCAGAATTTGATCGTTGTCGTCATCAAAGTCGCAAACGTCGCCCAGGCTGTCCCCGTCATTATTTTTCTGGTCCGGGTTGGCAACGAGAGAGCAATTGTCATCGGTATCCGGAATTTTATAGTTGTCGTCATCAAAGTCGCAGGCGTCGCCAAATTTGTCCTTGTCATTATCCTTTTGATCTTTATTGGCAACGAACGGACAATTGTCATTGATATCCAGAACAAGATCGTTATCGTTATCGGTGTCGCAGGCGTCGCCCATCTTGTCTTTGTCATTATCTTTTTGATCAGGGTTGGCAACAAGAGGACAATTGTCGTTTGTATCTATAATTTGATCATTGTCATCATCCGTATCACAAGAATCGCCAAGTTCGTCCTTATCAGTGTCAGGATCATTTGGTCGCAAAACAACGCTATCTGCAAATCTATATGCCGCACATTCCAGAAAATTACCCGAGGTCCGGGCCGCGTTACATGATGTTCCCTTCATTGAAACTATTTCGCCAGAATACTGGCATGCGAAAGTATCAAAACCGAGATTTCTAATTTGCCTGATATGGATCATTTCATGAGCAATCAATCGCGCAAGCGTACTTGCATCGCTGAACCGAAGATCTCTACTGATTACAATCTTATCGGGAAAGGGTACCATGGCGCTTGCGCCGGCTTTAAGCGGGGTGCACCATTTAAATTCTACATTATTAAAATCACTTCTGGGGAAAACACAACTCTTTACCAGTAAATTAATGGCATCAGGAATGTTGCCTTTCGGGGTTGAACCATCATCAACTGCGCAAACGCCAAATACAGTGGTAGTATATGCCATAAACGGCGCTCCACAGGCTGAATCAATCGGATTTGGCGGATCAGCCAGAATCAAATCTGCGCGAATTGAGAATAAAATTAAGATAGAAAATAATAAAGACTTTCTGTTTTTTCTTATACTGCTAAATGCCATTTTAGTTTTCCCTGTATTCAAGATATTCACGAACAATCATTATTATTCAAAATGTCAATACCTATTTAACTTTCATAACGGTCAATAAGAATATGCACATAACTAACGTCCAGAATTTACGTTAGCCCCGCGGTTAAACCCCCTACTCTTTCACTACACGGTCGATTTTGTAGAGTGAGCGAATTAACTTCTCGGCGTCGTCGTAATTCAGCTGGGTGGTGGAGTCGGATTTGGCGTTTACGGGGTCGGGGTGAATTTCCAGGAAGATGCCTTCGACGCCGACGGCAACGGCGGCGCGGCCGATGGGGAAACTCATTTCGCGTTGGCCGCCGGTCTGGAGGCCGCCGCCGGGCAACTGGGTCGAGTGGGTGATGTCAATCACCGTCCGGATACCTTCTTTTCGCATGATCTCCAGGGAGCGCATGTCGACGACAAGGTTGTTGTAGCCGAAAGTATAACCCCGTTCGCAGACCAGGAATTTATCGGACCCCGACCGGGTAAACTTCTCGACCATCTGGGCGACATCGGTCGGCGCCAGGAACTGGCCCTTCTTGATGTTCACCCATCTGCCGGTTTTTGCGGCGGCCTGTAGCAGGTCGGTCTGGCGGCACAGGAAGGCCGGTATCTGGAGCATGTCGCATACCTCCCCGGCTTTCTCGGCCTCTTCGGGGCTGTGAATATCGGTGATGATCGGAAAGCCGTATTTGGCCTTGATATTTTTGAGCATTGCCAGGCCCGCGTCGATGCCGGGGCCGCGAAACGACGAGACGCTGCTGCGGTTGGCCTTGTCGTACGACGACTTCAGGACAATTCCAATTTCTAGGGTTTTTTTCAGGCGAGCTAAAAATTCCGCCGTCTGGTCGAGAAGTTTTTCAGATTCGATCACGCAGGGTCCTGCGATTAAAAAAAACGGGTTCTTTGCCCCAATCGAAATTTCTCCGGGCAATTTGGCTTCTTTTGTCAGTGGTATCATCGTATGTTCCTTTTTTAAATTTAAAAATGCTTTTTATAAATACTTTTTATAAATACTCTTTGTATATACTTTTCAGGGCCGATTTTCATTTTGCAGTTTTTTTTGTAGTTCATTTTGCAATCCGGGCATTGTCGCCAGCACCACCAGCCGGCAGTCTGCTTTCTGGTGATAAAGGGTTTTATAAATCCTCGTCTTGTACTGGAGATTCTTGATAGACGGGTACAGGGCGCTCAAGCGCTCGTCAACCATCTCCCGGGCTTTGGCGCACGACGCTTCGCGGCGCATCGTGTAGGGCAGCGGCTCGGGGCTGTTGTACTCAACCTGGATTTGCAGGGTGTCGGCATCAACCCAGAAGTTGTCGTAAAGCATCTCGACCGGGTCGGAATATTTCACCTGCCCGCCCGTACAGTTTATTGCCGGTAAAACCACAAGGAGCATCGACAAGGTCAAAACCCTCATCCGGCCTGCGATAAATTGTAAACTCGACATTGACCCCGACATCAACACCTAACCTGCCTTTTTAATGATTTTAGCGAGCGTCTTTACCCAGGCATCATGAAGATTCAGCGAAGGAACCAGGTCAAACCGCGGCGCGGCATTTCGTTTACCCGCTGCCGTCTTTTTTGGCATTTTCAAAATGAAGTTCTCCGAGAAACGCTCTTTACCGCGAATGCCGATCTCTTCAAGGGTTTCGAGGTTGTCGGTAACAAAACCGGGGCAGATCACCAGGACCCTTTCACACCCGTTATGTGCCAGTTCAATAATCTTTTCTTCGGTCGAAGGGCCCAGCCACTGGCCGCGCATGGCCGATTGAAAGGTAAGGCTTGCCTTTGCCGAATCGACCTTGATTTTCTTCATAAGAAGTTTTGTCGTTGCAAGAGTCTGGGCCTTGTAGCAGGTCGCCTGGGCGGGATTTTTCGTTTCGCAACAACCTTCTTTAACCAGGCAAATGTTCCGGGTTGGGTCGGCTTTCAAGATATGCCGCACGGGTAGACTGTGAAAGCTGAAGACAATATGGTCATAACCTTGTTTTAATTGCGCCCGGGCGTTCTGGTACAGGGCATCGATAAAATCAGGGTGGTCGTAGTATGGCGAAACGACGGACAAGTTCATTTCAGGAAACGATTTTATCTCTTCTTTGACCTTTTCGACGACCGATTCCCAGGTCGACATCGCGTAGTGGGGAAACATCGGCGCCAGAACGACTTTTTTAACCTTCTGGGTAGAAAGTTTTTCCAGGGCGCTTTTCACCGAAGGGTTGCCGTAGCGCATCGCGGCTTCGACAGGCATCCGGGCGGCGGAGGTCAGTTTTTGCGCCAGGGCGATTGTCGTTGCAACCAACGGCGAGCCTTCCGGGGTCCAGATGTTTTCGTAGAGCTTTGAAACCTTTTTACTGCGAAACGGGGCGATGATGCCGTAGACCAGCAGACGGCGTTTCCAGGCTGGTATGTCGATGACCCGTTCGTCCATCAGGAATTCCTGGAGATAGGTTTTAACGTCACGGGGCGCGGGCGAATCGGGCGACCCCGTGTTGACCAGCAGCGCGCCGGTTTTCAAGGGTACAACCTCGAAATCGACCACCCGCCGTTATTCTTTGTATACGCAATGCGGTCGTGCAGGCGGTTCGGGCGGCCCTGCCAGAATTCAAAATAATCTGGCAGTAGCGTATAACCGCCCCAGAAATCGGGCAGGGGGACTTCTTTTCCATCGTATTTTTCGGCAACGGCTTTGAAGCGTTCTTCGAGAAGTTCGCGGCTTTCGAGCGTCTGGCTCTGGCGTGAGGCGACGGCCCCGATCTGGCTTTCGCGGGGGCGTTTGGCGAAGTATTCGCCCGATTCTTCGCGGCTGATTTTTTGTATGATACCGTTTATGCGAATCTGCCGCTCAAATTCGCCCCAGTAGAACAGTAGACAGCCCGCCGGGTTTTGTTCAATCTCCCTGGCCTTGACGCTGCCGTAGTTGGTGAAAAATTCAAAACCGTTTTCGCCGAAGGCCTTCAAAAGTACGATTCGGGCGTTTGGCCGGTTACCCGAAACGGTCGACAGGGTCATCGCGTTGCCATCGACGAGTTTTGCCTCCAGGGCCTCGCTGAACCATTTGCCGAATTGTTTTACGGGGTCTGGCGAAACGTCCTTTTCGAGAAGGTCGTCTTTGAGGTAATCCCGCCGGAGGCTTTGAATAAAACTTTTATCGCCGTGCATGTTTGAACAAAATATCGTAGAATGTGCCGTAAATCAAAATATGCCGTGAAAATCCTTGTACGGATTATCTGCCCGGGTTTTCAAGAGCCTCTAACTCTCTTGCGGTAAAACCTGCCTTTTGCCGGGCGGCATAATCGAAGGGGCCGCGCAATTGACCAAAGAAGTATTTGCCGACAAGGTCGCGAAAGGTTTGCTCGTAGTCAAGCCCGCGTTGGCCGCAGAGGTATTTAAACCAACGGGAGCCGATTTCCACGTGACCGACTTCTTCGCGCAGAATGATTTCCAGCGAGGGAATCGTTTCGGCGTCGCCGGCCCGCCGGAGCCGTTCAATAATGCCGGGCATGACGTCAAGCCCCCGGGCCTCGAGCGTGCGCGGCACCAGGGCCATACGGGCCAGGGGGTCGTGGGCGGTTCTTTTGGCCATGTCCCAGAGGCCGTTATGCGCGGGGAAGTCGCCATAGTCAAAACCAAGCTGCTTCAGACGGTTTCGCAGAAGTCGAAAATGAGATACCTCTTCGACGGCGACACGAATCCAGTCTCCGTAAAATTCTTTCGGTAAATCTCTGAAGCGATATACGGCATCGAGGGCCAGGTTGATCGCGTTAAACTCAATGTGGGTGACCGCATGAACCAGGGCGGCCCTGCCCTGCGACGTACCGAGACCGCGCTTTGGCACCTCGGAAAACTTTACCAGAACAGGTTTTTCCGGTCGTCCCGGTTCGCCGACAGGTTTGGGGTCATCCTGCGAAGTAAGCGACAACAAACCATCGCGCCACATTTGGCCCAATTCGTCTGTCAAGGTCAGTTTTTCTTCGGCATCGTCTGCCCAGAGGCAACGCGCGGTGAGATCATACAGGTTGGTCATTTCAAGTTTGCCTTTAAGGGGGTAGAAAAACCCGGACACCCTGTCAATTCCTATACAGGAATGCGGCGCTCAACGAAAGTTCAAACATGGGGACTTCAAAAACTTGCAAAACCAAAAAAAAGTAAGTCATACCGGGAAGGTAAAAAATACTTTACAAAATAAAATATCCTGTCATTAGTAGTTATATGAAACATAGCACCCTTGGAAGCCGCCAGTTTTTATCCATTTTTAAAAAAGTAAGTTCCTCAACACTTCTGGACCAGTACTACCTGAATATCAAGAGCAGCCTGGCCCCGATTGTTCGAGAGTCCCTGGATAAACACAATATCCCCGTCTTTGACAGAATTTATGAAATACTTAACGGCCGCAAATGCTGGACCCTGGCCCGTGAAGCGGAACAGCTTCTGATTAATCTTTTTTCAAAATCTGAACTGGAAATTGAGCTTCAAATCAGGCTGGAAGAGGCCGTTAAAATTCTACCAAAGGAAACCGTTAAATTATACCGGAGCCTGGCGGCCAACCCCAAAAACGATATCAGGGTGATTTTAAAAAATCTGATGTGTGATCTTCACTGGCGCCTGGAAAAAAAATACATTCGCATGGCATATGGCTCGGTCATAAACATAAAGGTGGGCTTTATGTTTACCGTGTTTATTGCTTTTTTCTTTGGCCCGGATTTGTTCGCCTCTTTTTACAATGAATACCTGGGTATTGTCATAAATTCGCGAAAAGAATTTATTTTAACCGCAATAAACTCCGGAATACTGGGCTCGCTATTTAGTTTGCTGAGCTCGTTGAGCAAGAAATTAAAAGACGCAAATCTCGAAGAGTTGAGGCTGATGAAAACATGGGGGTTTGTACTTTTCAGGGCCACCGTGGGTTGCGGGGCGGGGATGATTATGTTTTACCTGTTGAGCTCCGGCCTTTTGCAGGGAACGGTTTTTCCGCCCGTAGATTTCTCATCAGAGGTTATAGAAGGCCAGGGAAAGTCTTTATTGATTTTGTGGTGCTTTATTGCCGGGTTTTCCGAGAGGTTTGTGCCAAATGTGCTGACGTCGACGGCTGAAAAAACGGTACAAACCGTTCAGCCAACGGAAGAAAAATCCAGTTAACCCCGCCCGGCATATGCCAGAAGGCGGGGTGTCGAAGTTTACCGGCAATAAAATATGCCCGGCCGCTCGCCAGTAAGCGACTATCGATTAATGAATCGACTCGAGATACTTTTCGGCTTCGATGGCTGCCTGGCAGCCACTACCGGCGGCGGTGATGGCCTGGCGGTAGAATGAATCCTGGACATCGCCGGCGGCAAATACCCCGGGAATTTCTGTCGCGGTTCGGCCTGGTTTTGTGACCAGGTACTTTGCCTCGTCCATCGGTAGCTGACCGGCAAACAAAGAAGTATTCGGGTCATGACCCACGGCGACAAAGATTCCCTGCACGGGAAAATCAACCACGGAGTTGTCGCGAACGTCTTTGAGTTTTACCCCCGCCACGACGCCGGTTGCCGGGTCGCCGTAAATTTCGTCGATGACCTTGAATGTCAGGATCTCTACCTTGGGGTTGTTTTTGGCGCGATCGACCATGATCGGGCTTGCCTTGAAGACGTCCCTTCTATGTACAACCGTTACCTTCGAGGCAAATTTTGTTAAAAAGTTGGCTTCTTCCATGGCGCTGTCGCCGCCGCCGACCACGATGACATGCTTGTTTTTAAAGAAAAAACCGTCGCAGGTGGCGCAGGCCGAGACCCCGCGGCCCTTGTATTCTTTTTCCGACTCAATGCCCATGAAGCGGGCGGTTGCCCCGGTGGCGATAATCACCGAATCAGATGTGTAATATTTTCCGTCGGCTTTTACTTTAAAAGGTTTTGCGTCTTTAAGCTGCACCTCTTCGGCGAGGGTTGTCACCAGTTCGGCGCCAAACTTCTGGGCCTGCTTGCGCAGAAGTTCCATGAATTCCGGGCCGATGATGGCGTCGGGAAACCCCGGAAAATTTTCCAGTTCGTTGGTGATCATCAACTGACCGCCACGTTCAAGGCCTTCGAGTACCAGGGTTTTCAAGTTGGCTCTACCTGTGTATATGGCGGCCGTATACCCCGCCGGTCCCGAGCCGATAATAATTACGTCGTAATGTGTGTTGTTATTTGTCGTCATGTATCAAAAAATAAAATTATAGATATCTTGACCATCATTTCTACAACATTATTTTCCCCCTTCGGCCCGCCTGCGGCGTGCCTCTAGGCCACTTTTCGACCGCATTGAACTTTCTCTTTTTTACTAAAAAGCTAGTTGGCGCACAGGCTCCTTCGGTTTATAGCCGAAACATTAATTTAAAAAACTTGACCAGACAGACGTTAAAAACTTGTGATATAGGGGAAACTTCAGGGTATTTAAAAAAACCTTTTTTTAAACTCTTATACTGAAAATTTATCTTGCGGGGGTTTTTTATGGTCTTTACATTTTTAAAAAATAATTGGCTTTTTAGAAGGGTTCTTTATTTGATATTACATATGCGCGCTCATGAGATGGTGAAACGAATTCAGTTCTATCTCGGCCCGCATAACAAAATTCTCGATATAGGTTCGGGAACCTGCAACGTTGCCGAGGTCATCATGAAAAAAGGATTTAAAAACCTTACCATGCTTGATGTTGCCGACAGAAGTTTTGTACCCCGGCTCAAGGCGGTTCTCTATGACGGACGGCAGATGCCCTTCGATAACGATCATTTTGACGTTGCCCTGATGTTGACTATATTGCATCATACGGAGTCTCCCGAGAGTATCATCAACGAGGCTGTCAGGGTTGCCTCACGGCTCATCATTATCGAAGACATTTTCGACAATGTATTTCATAAATACGCGACATTCTTTTTTGACAGCTTGTTAAATCTTGAATTTTTTGGTCACCCGCATACAAACAAGAGCGACCGTGAGTGGAGACAGACTTTTGAAAATATGGGTCTAAAGGTTGTTGACGCAAAATACCAGTACTCGCATATATTTTTCAAGCATGCCACCTATCATCTCGAAAAGGTTTCTGCCACTGTAAATTCAGCCAGGGAGATCGAAATGGCCGTTGCCCTGTAGATCTATGGATTTGAAATCCGTCTCAACCCGTTGGCGGGTTTGCGGTATCTTGCCGTCGCGACAGATTAAAATGGTCCTCATGCCGACTTCGGCGGCGGCGTCGAGTTCTTCGACGATGTCTGACAAGAATAAAATTTCGGCGGGGTCGGTTTTTAAATCTGCCGCAATCCGGACATATGACGCGGCTTCTTTCTTGCCACCCACGGTGGTGTCGTAGTGCCCTGAAAACAGCGGTAAAATGTTACCGGCTTCATTGTAGGTAAAAAATAACTTCTGGGCAAACACCGAACCCGACGAGTAGACGTAGATCGGCAGACCTTGATTTTTCCAGGCCCGCATTTTTTCCAGCGCGTCGGCATAGATATGCGCCTTGAAGACGTTTTTCTTGAAGCCGTCTTCCCAGATCAGGCCCTGGAGGGTTTTCAACGGCGTGATTTTTTTGTCTTCGTCGCTCCATTTTGCCAGGGTTTCGACGACCTCGTCAAGGGTCATCTCGTGGCCGCATTCTTTTTTTACCTGGCTGATGATTTCGGCCACCTCGGGGTTGGCGGCCTGGTCCTTTACAAACACCGCAAGATTTTTTCTCGCAAACGGGAACAGTACATCCTTTACAAACGAAATCGATGATATCGTTCCTTCAATGTCAGTAAGTATTACTTTAATCATTTATATTTTAAAAATTTTCAACGAACGTGTCATAATCCGGGAAAAGTACCGAAATGTCGCTGCCGGTAGGGTGGCCCACCCAGCCGACAGGGTCGGTAAAAAGCCGGATGCACTTAAACGACGGTTTGCTGCCCATGTCAAACCAGTGGGGGGTGTTTGCCGGTACGCTGATCAGGTCGCCCTGCTTGCACAAAACGGCATAGATAATCTTGTCAACGTGCAGGTAAAACAACCCGCTGCCTTCGACAAAAAAACGAATCTCGTGATCGGTATGCGTGTGTTCGACCAGGAATTTCTGGCGCATGGCCTCGCGATCGGGATGATCTTTATACAGACTGACGACGTCTGCCGACTGAAAATTGTACCGGTTTTTGAGTCTCTCGACCGGCTCGTGGTATGCCTTGAGAACCTCCTCCTGCGAGGCCGTCTCGGTCAAAATAACCGGCGTGCTCCATTTTTCAAACAGGACCCCTATGCCAACAAGTATCATGGAAATTTTTAAGTGGTCCTTGACCAGTTCGGCGGGTTCGGCGCCGTTTTCGGGGAAAATTGCCAGTGTGCTCATTTTTACCTCTCGTCAGTTTGTTTTCATCATGTATTCGCATTGAAATAAAAACTCAAACGCCTCGACCTGTTTGAGACATTCGTCGACCGTTCTGGCCCAGGTATAAAACCCATGCCCTTCGATGAGATAGCCGAAAACGGGATTTCCCTGGTTCAGGTATGCGGCGACCTCTTGCGATAATCTCGGGATATCCTGGTCGTTTTTAAAAATCGGGACCCGAACCGCGCTCTCATGGCTGTCGATTCCGGGGAAGGCCTTGAGCAGTTCGTAATCCTGTAGACGAATCTCGTCTTTCCGGGTGCGCGACAAAATCGTCGCGTAAACGCTATGGGGGTGCAAAACACACCGGGCCTCCTGGAACTGCTGGTAGATTTGAACGTGCAGCATGGTTTCAGCCGAGGGTTTTTTACGGATATTGGTATTTTTATTCGAGATCAACAGGGGTTTGCCGTCGCCGCTGATCAGCATGATGTCGTCGTCGGTCATCTTTCCTTTGTGAATGCCCGAGGTGGTGATAAGAATGTTGCCATTGGACATTCTAACCGAGAAATTGCCGCTTGTCGCCGGAACCCAGCCCCGGGAATGCATAAAACTTCCCGCTTCGACCAGTTGCTTTGTTAGAGTTTTTATCTCATTTTCCATATTCTTAAAGAAAATCTTCGCAGGAAGGCGGCCTTGCGAACGTCTGTGTTCTGCGCAATAAATCAATGGAAATTATCCTTGATGACCAGTCTAGGAGAAAAAATAGAGATAGATAAGTTCCTCATGAATGTTGACTTAGTCCGGTAAACTTAAAATTTAAATAACAAATGACAAAGTTTACCCTGTCGAAAATCCTGCATTCATAAGCAAGGTATACGCCCGGCCTCATAGGTATTTTTTATTTCAGGGAACCTCGAAAAAACCTGTAATTTGTTGTTTTTTGGGTAAGTGGGCAAAACCCACTTACCCAAAAAAAGTTCAAATCTATGGTTTTTAAAGGTTCCCTCTATTTAATGGAGCGTTAATGGGGCGTAAAGTCAACGAACTGGCGGCGCAGGCTGGATACGGGGTTCATGAAAAAATTATACAACTCTAACGCAAAATGCCTGCTGGTGCAGAGCCGGTTTTCTTCTTTCAGCTTCTGGAACTACACGGAAGTCTGCAAGCTGGTAAACGCAAAGTACCCGGCGGCCCCGCTGGGTTTGATGACTGTCGCGGCTCTTTTGCCCCAGCACTGGGAATTCAAGCTGGTCGACGAAAACGTCGAGGAACTTACCGGCAAACATTTCGAGTGGGCCGACATTGTCTGCACGGGCGGCATGCTGCCCCAGCAAAACGGCATGCTGAAGATTATTGAACGCGCCCACCTGGCCGGGCTGCCGGTTGTCGTTGGGGGCCCCGATCCTACCGCCCAGCCAGGTATCTACAAGGACGCCGATTACCTCGTGACCCGCGAGGGCGAGTTGACGATCCCGATGTTTTTAAAGGACCTGCAAAAGGGCGTTCGAAAAGGGGTCTATGTAAACGACAAAATGGCCGACATGACGACCTCGCCAATTCCCCGTTATGATCTGATTGATTTTAAAAATTACATTCATGTGGGCCTTCAGTATTCCCGTGGCTGCCCGTTTATCTGCGAGTTTTGCGACATCATCGAGTTGTACGGTAGAAAACCGAGAACAAAGACCACCGAACAGGTTCTGGCCGAACTCGATACGCTGTATAAACTCGGCTACCGCGGCCATGTCGACTTTGTCGACGACAACTTTATCGGCAACAAGAACAATGTAAAGAAGGCCCTGCCCGAAATATACCGGTGGTCCAAAGAACGAGGGTTCCCGTTTTACTTTACAACCGAGGCCAGTATTAACCTGGCCGACGACGACGCCCTCTTGCAAATGATGAAGGATTGCGACTTCAGGTTTGTCTTTATCGGCATCGAGACCCCCGACGACGATCTTCTCGTTGAAATGGGCAAACGCCAGAATGTCAATAAACCGGTGAAGGAAAGCATTTTAAAGATCTACCGCCACGGTATGGTCGTAAACGGCGGTTTCATCATGGGTTTTGACAACGAAAAAGAAGACATCGCGGATCGCATGATCGAGTTTATCCAGGATACCGGCATTACCCTGACGATGCTCGGCACCCTCTATGCCCTGCCCAATACCCAGTTGACCCGCCGGCTGAAAAAAGAGGGCAGGCTTTTTGAAGAAGGCTCAAACCCCGACGAAGACACGGGTATTGACCAGCTCACCAGCGGGTTGAACTTCTTAACCGTCAGGCCACGGCTTGAGATTTTACAGGACTATGCCAGGGTGGTCGAGTACATCTACGAGCCAAAGAGGTATTTTGAGCGGGTTATCTATACCGCGTTGAATATCCGGGTGGATTACAGGTTTAAACCAACTTTAAAAGAAAGTTTATCTTATTTTATGTCGTTTGTTCGGGTGACCCGGAAACTTGGCTTTAACTCCGTTACGGGAGGGCATTACTGGAAAATGATCTTTACGACGCTTTTTAACAATATCAAGGGTATTGAAGCGGCGGTCAACCTCGCCGCCATGTATATTCATTTTCACAAGCAGTCAAAATTTATCGTAGACTTGACCAGGTCGAAAATTCAAGAGGTCCGGCAACACGGCGAGGAAAGATACAACGAGAAAATGAAGAAATCCCCCGCTGTGAAACCGGCTTTAAGGGTAAAGGCCGGAGGGTCTTCCCGGAAAACTCAAAAAACCCAGGTGAAAAAGAAATGAGCACAATCAATATGGAAAATACGAACGGGGTCGACGAGAATCTCGTCGCCAGGCGCAGAACCTTTGCCATCATCGCCCACCCCGACGCGGGCAAGACGACGCTGACAGAAAAGTTGCTTCTCTACGGCGGCGCCATTCATCTTGCCGGGCAGGTCAGGGCCAAGCGCGACCGCAAGGGCACCCGCTCCGACTGGATGAAACTGGAGCAGGAGCGGGGTATCTCGATCAATACCTCGGTGATGCAATTTTCGTATAACGGCTTTGTTTTGAACCTGCTCGATACTCCCGGTCACGAGGATTTTTCCGAAGACACTTACCGAACCCTGATGGCGGTAGAATCGGCGATCATGATCTTAGACGGCGCCCGCGGCGTCGAGCCTCGTACCATAAAACTTTTTGAAATCTGCAAAGAGCGCAGGATTCCGATCATCACGTTTATCAACAAGATGGATTTACCGGCAAGGGAAACCTTTGAGCTTCTCGACAACATTGAGAAGGTTCTGGGTATCACCTGCGTTCCGTTTGTGCTGCCGATGGGGTCTGGTACGCACTTCAAGGGCGTTTACAACATTCGCGAAAACACGCTTCACCGGTTTGAAAAAACCGTCGCCGGGGCCTACCGGGTTCCCGAAAAAATTACGGGCCTGGACGACCCCGAGTTAAAAGAGATCATGGGCGAGCGCGACTATGGCCGTTTCATCGACGACGTCTCGATGGCCCGCGAGATGTTGCCCGACTTTGACCTCGACCTTTTTCACGCCACCGAAATTACGCCGGTTCTTTTTGGGTCGGCGGGCACCAACTTTGGCATCGAAATGTTGTTGAACGAATTTTTAAAACTGGCCCCGCCCCCGCAGAAGGTGGTCGCCGACGACGGCTCGACGATTGCCCCGACCGACGGCGACTTCAGGGCCTTCGTGTTCAAGCTCCAGGCGAACATGAACAAGGCCCACCGCGACCGGGTTGCCTTTGTGCGCATTCTCAGCGGGGTCTTCGAGCGGGGCATGCAGGTCTTTGTCCCCCGGCTGGAGAAAACCGTGAAACTTTCAAGCCCGGTTTCTTTTTTTGGCCAGGAGCGCAGTACCATCGACAACGCCTACCCCGGCGACGTTATCGGCCTGATCAACCCCAGGCTATACCAGATCGGCGACATTTTGTGTACGGGAAATGTCGTTGCCTATTCTCCCCTGCCGGTTTTTGCCCCCGAGGCTTTTGCCTCTCTCGTTCTGACCGACACCTCGAAGTCGAAGGCCTTTCGAAAGGGCATCGAGGAGCTTTCCGAAGAGGGCGTTGTGCAGGTGTTTAACGCCGACCAGCAGTCGCCCATCATCGGCGGAATCGGCCAGTTGCAGTTTGACGTGTTCAAGTTTCGCCTCGACGACGAGTACGGGGCGACCTGCCGCATCGAGCCCCTTTCCTTTGAATGCTCCCGCTGGATAAAAAACGAGGCCGACCTGGAAAAGTTTTCCCGCTTTGACAAAATTGTAAAAGACATACATGATAATTCTGTTGTTTTATTTGAGACCACCTATCGCCTGGAATCGTTTACGGCCGACTACCCCGAAGTGGAATTGCTGCACCACCCCCCTAAGTAAAATAATTATATGAACCCGTTATTGCGGGATCTGGCCCGGGCGTTTGAAAAACGACAAATCGCAGGGGTGAAAAAATCTGATGGGTAGCGGAAAACGCCGCCGTGTTTTTTTTACCGGCGTCGACGTTACCCGGCGGTTGGAGCGAGGGAAGCTGCGCTTCCCTTATAAATTCCCTTTTTAACTTTCCCTGAGTTTTTTCTGTTTCTGCATTGCCCGAAAATTTGCGGGAATTGTCGCTCATTTATTATTGACAGGATATGAAATTCTTGTTTGTATATCCGGTACTAAGTGGACAGGTTCCGGGCTCCAGAAGTTTTGAAATTTATTTTCAGTATTTGCAGCATAGGTTTCCAGCCTTAGTAAAGGTGGCTTTGAAGGTTTGGCTTGACGAGGCTTTAGAGAAGAGGTCGTTAAATAATCTTTCAGGTTTACACAGGAATTTACTTTAGGAGATTTGATACATGAACATTTATGTGGGTAATTTGCCATATTCTGCAACTCAGGAAGAACTAACGGCATTGTTTGGAAAGTTTGGTACCGTAAACTCGGTGAAAGTTGTAACCGACAAATTCAGCGGCAAGTCGCGAGGCTACGGCTTCGTAGAAATGGCCGAAGAGGCCGCCGGAACCGAGGCAATCGCCAAACTCAACGGCCAGGACTTTAACGGCCGCGAATTACGGGTCAGCCCTGCAAAACCAAGAGAAGAATAATTCTCAAAGCTTCTGAAACGGTGTGCCCGAATCTTAATTGAATTTCAGCGCACCGTTAGCAGAATTTTTTTCAAATCTCCCGTTATGTTTATCCTCAGGATTTACGATAATCAGGAGATATGCTATTGTACCCTGCAAATCCAAAACGGGAACTGTGGGATTTTCTTGTCCTGCTTTTTACCGTCTATGTTGCCCTGGAGATTCCCTACCGGATTGCCTTGGGCTATTCCTTTGACTCCTGGCTTTATATCGTTGAACTGATCATTACGGTCCTGTTTGCCTTTGACATCTTTTTAAACTTCCATACCGCGGTTAAAAAGGGCGTAAAATACGTTACCGATAAAAAAGAAATATCGACATTGTACAAGGGTCGGCAATTGATCCTGGATATTCTGGCCACGGCGCCTCTTTTCCTGGTCTATTCCTTTTTTCCCGGGGCAGGCGCCCAGTCGCTCCAGGGGTTGAGGCTGCTGGAATTGAACCGGCTTTTGAAGCTGCACCGCCTGAACCACCTGCTCGACATCTGGCGAAAAAAATTCCAGATCAACCCCGGCACCCTGCGGTTGATAAACTTTATTTTAATATTGGCCCTGGTCTCTCACTGGATCGCCTGCGTCTGGATCATGATGGGGGGCGTTAAAACCGACAGTAAAAACGCAAGCGAGATCTACTCCCTGGCGATCTACTGGACGGTAACCACGATCGCCACGGTCGGCTATGGAGACATCACCCCGCAAAACTTTCAACAGCGTTATTTTGCGATCATGGTGATGATCGTCGGCGCCGGCAGCTACGGTTTTGTCATTGGTAATATTTCCAGCCTCCTTGCCAGCGTCGACGTCGTCAAGGCCGGCTATCGAAAAAAACTCGAAGAGGTCAGCGCCTTTTTAAACTACCGGTCGATTCCGGCGAACATGCAAAGCAAGGTTCAAGAATACTACGACCATATCTGGGAAAGCCGCCTGGGTCACGACGAATCCACGATGCTCAACGAAATTCCTGAGCCGTTAAGGTCGGACCTCGCCCTGTACATGAGACAGGACCTGATCAAAAAGGTTCCGTTTTTTGTCCATGCCCAGGAAAACCTCTTGAAAGATCTCGTAATGTCGCTTCAACCGACCGTCTATTTGCCGGGCTCCTATGTCATCAAAAAGGGCGAAACCGGGTCGTGCATGTACATCATCAGCAGCGGCCAGGTCGACGTCGTTTCGGAAGACGAATCAACCGTCTATGCCACCTTGAGAGAAGGAAGTTTCGTCGGCGAGATGGCCCTGGTTCTGGACATGCCCCGAACGGCCACCGTAAAAACCCGGGAATACTGCGACGTCTACATTCTGGACAAAAACGACTTCGACAAGATCCTCATGAAATACCCGGACTTTGCAAAGCATATTCAAAAGATCACCAAAGAACGTCTTGAGGCCATGCACCCGGTCTTGACCATTGAACCGGAAGCGCCTGAACCCCCCGATTTTAACCCTGAGTCTACCCCCCGGTAAGGATTTTCTTTAGCTTTTCGGGTATCTCGTTATAACTCTTGTAGGTTTTTCTCGTTCCGTCGGGAAAAACCACCGTGTAAATTCCGTTTTTGTTTTCCATGTAGTAGCTGTCTTTTTTGCCCGGGAAATTCCGGGTTTGCATCTCAAGAATCATCTTTTGATACCGGCTCGGTAGTTCGTTTAAAGAGTTAAAATTGCGGGTAACCTCGTCTTCGACGACGGTGTATTTGCCGTCAATATGAAAGATTTTCGTGCCCATGTAGTCGAACTTTTCGAAGATCGAAACGGCCGGTTCGCTTTTTGGCCCGTCTTTTTTTTGTATTTTCGAGGGGGCGTCTTCGGCCGTTTTTTTTATCGCCTTGACCATGCCGCTTTTTATGGTTGCCCATAAGAGGAACCCGGCAAACACCAGGGCGATAATGATTAAGAGTATCAACTCAAAGTCGTCAATTTGCATCTTTGCTCTCAAGCAACAGGTAGTTGGCTAAAAAATCCCCCATCATGGAATACGGCATCAGAACCTTGCCGGCCCCTGCTGCCTTTAACTTTCCCGCCTGCTTGTTTGATTCGGCGGTGGCGATAATCTTGGCCTCGGGGGCAAGACTCTTGCAGATTTTAATGATTCTTTCGTTATCGATATTTTTCAGCAGCATGTCGGGAATGGACGACAAAATAAATTCCGCCTTTTCAATATGGGCATGCTTTAAGGTATCCACATTCGAGATGTCGCCAAAAAGGGTGCCCACATTCATGATTTGAAGTTCCTTGAGCGATTCCATGTTGTAGTCGATAACCAGGATTTTTTTTAAAAAATCCGGGTTCACATGCCAGATGATGTCGAGCATTTCGCGGGCCCCCCGGTGGCAGCCGAGAATCACGATGGAGTACAGCGGGTGCTCGGCTGCTTCTTTTTCTTTCTCGCCCTGGGGAATTTTAATGCAGGGGAGCCTTTCCATAAAACGGTAGATATGCGTATTGTATTTGACCAGGTAAGACGATACAATCGCCATAAACGACATCGCAAACAAAACCGACGCCAGGATGCTTTTTTCGATATGAACGTAGGTGATGGCGATCGTACCGATAACCAGCGAAAATTCGCTGATTTGCATCAGGGTCAAACTTGCCAGGAAAGAAGTTCGAAACGAGCTTCCCGAGAACATCATCACGGGCATTACCGAGATAAACCGCGAGATAAATAAGAACCCGATCAACCAGGCGGAGTCGACAAGATAGGCCGATTCCGGCATCGGAATCTTCATCCCGAGCGAGACGAAAAACAACGACATAAAAAAATCCCGGAGTATGTTTACCCGGGCCGTTACGTGAATGCTGAAAGGAAAGGTCGAAATCGAGATACCGGCAATAAGGGCGCCCATCTCCATCGAAAGACCGATCATGTGGCCAATGGCCGCCAGCAGGCCGCACCAGCCGATGGACACGATCACCACCATTTCGGGATTTTTATAGATCCAGTTGAAAACATTTTGCAGAATATACCGGGAAAACAAAAACCCTGAAACCAGCAGGCCGATACTTTTGCCGATCGCAAAAAAAGCCGAATTGATTTGAAGGTTTTGAAAATCGGGCTGAAGGGCGAGAATGAGGATCGCCCAGATATCCTGGAAAATCAAAATACCGATGGAAATCTTCCCGTAGCGGGTATCCATGTCCAGTTTGTCGTAGAGCAGCTTTACCACGATGGCGGTACTGCTGAGGGAGCAAAATATGGCAAGGTAGACCGCCGTCAGCTCGTCCGTCGAATCCTTGAAGTAGTAAAAAAAGGCATAACCGACAAGAGCCGAGAGGGGAAATTGCAAAAGCCCGGGCAGGATAATTTTTTTCCCCGCCGTGATAAGCTGCTGGGGGTTCATCTCCAGCCCAATGATAAAAAGCAAAAGCACCAAACCAATTTCAGAAATTACTTCAATGTTGTGCGGGTCGGAAATCAGCGCCGGGCCGATCTGCGGGCCGATGATGACGCCGGTAATCAGGTAACCCAGGATGATGGGTTGTTTTAAACGAGTCGTTATAATACCGGCGACCGCGCTGATGATGATGGTGATCCCGATATCGGGTAGAATTCCGTGCATATTAAAAGTATGTTTCAAAAAATCATGATACCCCGAATACTTTTTTTACGGGTTCTGGATACGGAGATTTAGAGCTTGTGCGCCAACCTGTTTTTTCAGGAATAGGTTTCGACCCTGTCGCGGCCGTTGTTTTTGGCCTTATAGAGAGCGCTGTCTGATTTTTGCATCAAAGTTGTCAGGTTGTCGCCGTCTTCATACTGCGCGACGCCTATACTGAGGGTAATTTTAATATGCTTTTGTGTTTGAAATTTCGCCTGCGAAACGATCTTGCGCAGGTTTTCGGCCAAAATCGCCGCATCTTCAAGTTTTGTATGTACGGCAAGTACGACAAACTCTTCGCCCCCGATTCTTGCCAGGATGTCGCTTTTTCGTACCTGCGAGGCAAGTAATCTGCTGACATTTACCAGGGCCAGGTCGCCTTCGGCATGACCGTACTGGTCGTTGATATTTTTAAAAAAATCAATATCGAGGGTCAAAAGCGACAAGGTCTGACTATAGCGGTGACATTTCAAAATTTCCTGGTCGGCCAGGTCGATAAAAAATCTTCTGTTGAAAAGCCCGGTCATGGCGTCTGTCCGGGCGATCTCGATAAGATCATTTTGAGCCTTTACCCGTTGTTCGATTTCCTTCTCAAGCCTGGCGTTGAGAGTTTGTTCATAGAGAAGGCTCAGGTACTGGGCCCTTCCGGAGAAGTTCAGGTTTCGACTATAGACCACCCCGAAGGTATTGGCCAGGACAAAGGCATAGATGATGGTTTGCATGGAAGACTGATCGAGTTTACCAAAAAAAACATGAGACGAAATGATCACAATCGACGCCGGAATGGCAGAAAGCATGGAGTAAAGAAATCTTTGCTTTAACAAAACGTACATGGCCATAACGGCAATGATTTCGCTTAAGGCGTATACGACCGAGTGATTTTGCATGATGATGATGACAAGGGTTGTGTTGACGGTGATAACTGCCGCCAGCGCAAACAGGAACCACTGAAAGACAATGGCGCTTTTTTTTCTTTCAATGATCAGCAAAAAGAGATAAACAGTAAAACTAAAGCCGGCTCGCACAAAAAAAGAAACAATAAAAGATTTGTTCATGCCGGATTTGAAAAAGTCGGGAATGATGAAAAACATGGTTGCGAAAATGCCGATGTAGATCATTTTCTTGAAAAAACCAAACTGGGCGGGAAAACTCCACTCCAGGTATTCCTTTTCCTGAACCGGGTCGATCAGGGTCAGAAAAAACGGATGAATTTGTTGAGCTGCCGGCTGCATGTGTAATTTATTAGACGAATCTCTTTTTTACATGAGAAACAAGGAAGTTAAGTTAAAGTAAAATGGCAAAATACGCGATTTCAGGACCGCATGATCCGGGTAAAAAAGAGACAATTTCACCTGGTTAGAAATATAAGTAGAAACATTATGTAAATTAAAATCTTCCCATGTTTAGGGAAACTATAAGTTTTTCAATCAGTCTAAGAGTCAGCGCCTGCGTTGAATCTTGCCAGTCGTTTCAGGTGTGTTTTGTAAAAACTCAACAGACATTGCGTTAATCCAGAAACCGTTCAATCATGGATACGGCTTTCTCAACGCCCTTTTCATAACGCATCTTGTCGCCGATCCTGCCGGCGTTGATCCTGTATGCCGGATCCCCGGTCATCTCGTGTATACCTTTTGAGATTTTTGCCGGCGAAATGAACTGTTTGGTCAACGGTTTATACCCTGCCCCTTTTTTTTGCAACGACCTGGCAAAGTAGACCTGGTCAAAACCGTGGGCGACAATCAAAGACGGTATGCCGCAAAAAAGCGAGGTCTGAACCGTTCCCTGGCCGCCGTGATGAAGGATCAGGGAACAATCCGGGAATATCCGGGTATGCGGGGCGGAATCAATCATGTAAATATTTTCCGATTCGGGAAGCCATGTGGCCTTTTTCAAATGCGCCTGTATGATGGCCCTTTTACCCGACAAGGTAATGGCGTCGGCTAAAAGTTTGATGTTTTTATCGGTCCCGATGGAATTGAAAGAACCAAAGGTCATATAAACCGGGGGTTCGCCGCTTGACATAAATTTCGCCAGGTCTTTTGGCATATCCCAGCGAGTGGTTTTCTCGGGAAGGTTGAAAAAGCCGGCAAACTGAACGTTGTCGCTCCAGTCGCCGGGACGGTCGCAGAAAGCGGGGCTTGAGGCGATAATATTAAAGTAAGGCGACATCCACCCGTTTCTGACGATGTTTTTGATTTTTTTTGCCGCGTTTTGCACCCTGACTTTGTTGGCCGACTTCAGGAACAACACGTCGGTAAAAAACTCGGCCACGGACCATGTCACCCGGTTTAACGTGTGACCCAGGTCGGGAAACGTGGTCGGAGGTATATAAGCGCTCGGAATATAACAAGGCGCCGGGTAGACCGAGATCCATTTTTTATTTTCCAGTTCTGCCGCCAGCGGGAGCGTATTGCAAAGAAAATAATTGATCAGCAGGTCGTTCTCGGCGGCCAGTTTTTGTGAGACGGCGAACATGTCGTTGATGATGGGAATAAAGGCCTTGTTGATCATGTACCACTCTTGAAGCGGCGTATTCACGGTTCTTTCGAGAATCTTGTTGATCGGTATGAAGTCTTCATGATCCGGATCGGGAAGCCCCTCGTCAATATGGATGATTTTAAAACCAAGGTGTTTTGCCATCTCGGAATAGTTTTTACCGTCGATGGAGATTACCGCCAGGGTTACCTTGTGGCCGGCATCCGTCAGGCCTCCGGCAAGGGCGCACATTGGCCGGATGTCGCCATCAGACCCCCAGGTCATCATTCCAATTTTCATATCAGTTCACCTTCACTTTTTGTACTGCATCGTGGTTATTTATTATTACGAAACAAAAACTGCCGGGGGGCTTTAAAAAAAATTCAGATACGATCGAATTCCGGTAATTACAAGGTATTTTCATTGGCTTTAGATCAATCAATTAATGGTCAGGGATCAATTTCTTTTAGAGACATCGAGCAACTGGATTTTCGCATTACTTTAACAAGGCTTTTGCAGGTTTGATTGCTGTTTAAATTCAGCGGTGTCCCGTCAATTACATTTTGGGTGTAACCGCCTCGGATCATCTGGTGTTTTGAGCCTGTGCCTCCTGCATAATCCGGTAAATCATGTTAATCCTGTCCATTTTTAGAAATATTTTTTTCCTCATAATGTAGCAGATCTCATGCCGAGCTTAGGCATGAACTATATTGTGATAACAAAGTCATCTCCAAAGTTCAATGCTTTACTCGAAAAGCTTGTAGCGCATCTTTACTATTTCATAGTGACGCGCTACCTGAGC
>Ga0224510_10000189_pt1 | contig 52500 bp, 40 predicted proteins | sample SF_May12_sed_USG_FD_170161 | JGI IMG/M metagenome (GOLD analysis project Ga0224510, IMG submission 170161) | Sediment microbial communities from San Francisco Bay, California, United States - SF_May12_sed_USGS_4_1 | ecosystem: Environmental > Aquatic > Marine > Sediment | place: USA: California... | reverse complement strand
TTCGTTGTGCGCGCACGTTGGCGTTCGCGCCCACCCAGTCTTATGCGCTCGACCGGGCGGGTAACCGGATCCGGCAGCAGCGCATCAAGACGCTCGGCAACGCCGAGCGCCCGCATCACGCGAACAAATGTGTCGAGCGAAACGCCTTCGCCGTTTTCCAGGCGCGTAATGGTGCGGCGGGACACACCGGCCTCTTCCGCCAGCGCTGACTGATTGATGTTCTTGCTCAAACGCAGTCGTTCGAACCTGCGCCCAAGGCTGGCTTCGATCGCCTCGGGCGAGGCAACCAGGTAATCTATTTTTTGCGCCATATTCGGCTCTTTAACTCGCATATAATTGTTAATGAGTATTATACGGCTCAAATAGTTGTTTTCAATGGTTTTCTCGCCCCTTAGCTGCGGCGCCGGCACTGAGCCGTGACAGTTCGCGTTATGTTGCATCGCCTGAATGCGGATCGTTGCGCAACAAGACGGCCACAAATCTCCTCTATACTTCGGCACAACAAGAATCAAAACAGGGGGATTCAGTGAATTTTGCATATCATTTCGCTCGAAAGACGCCCGCAGCAGCGCGCTTCGTTTTTGTGCTGCTTGGCCTCACGACCCTCATCGCGCAGACAGCCGCGGCACAGTCAGTCTTCATCAACGAAATTCACTACGACAACACCGGCACGGACGCGGGTGAAGCGATCGAAATTGCCGGCCCGGCTGGCACCGACCTGACCGGATGGAGCCTGGTGCTGTACAACGGAAGCGGCGGTGCCCTTTACAACACGATCAGCCTGTCAGGCGTGATCACGAATCAGCAAGGCGGTTTCGGTACCCAGGTCAGCAACCTGCCGGTCAACGGGCTGCAGAACGGCAGCCCGGACGGTATTGCGCTGGTCGATGCTGGCAGCAGCCTGGTTCAATTCATCAGCTATGAGGGTTCCTTCATTGGCGTTGGCGGTCCGGCAGCCGGCATCGCCAGCACCGACATCGGTGTTTCTGAAAATGGTTCCGGCCCGATCGGCGAATCGCTGCAGTTGACGGGTACCGGCACCACTTACGGTGATTTCTCCTGGACGGCAAGCTCGCCCAGTTCCTTTGGCAGCGCCAACACCGGCCAGGTATTCGGTGACGGCGAGCCGCCCGGGCCGGCCCTCGTTATCAATGAAATCGACTATGACCAGCCATCGACAGATACGGCCGAGTTCATCGAGATCCTGAACAACGGTGTCTCGCCGGTCGACCTCGCAGGCTGGTCGCTCGCATTGATCAACGGCAATGGCGGCGCCCTGTACGCCACGATCGACCTCGCGGGCGGCGTGCTGGCGGGCGGCGATTACCTGGTGGTTTGCGCGAATGCGGCTACGGTCGCGAACTGTGACATTGACGCGTCGCCCGACACCAACCTCATCCAGAATGGCGCACCCGATGCGGTCGCCCTGCTCCTCGACGGCGTCGTTATGGATGCGGTCAGCTATGAAGGCGATACCGTCGCGCCCTACACCGAAGGCTCGGGCGCCGGCCTCGATGACAGCACCGACGGCAGCATCTCGCGTTGCCCCGACGGCGTCGATACTGACCAGAACAATCTTGACCTGGAATTCGTTGCAGTCAGCACACCAGGTGACGAAAACAGCTGCAATGGCGCGCGCGAAGTGAAAATTCACGAGATCCAGGGCAATGGCGCCGCGAGTCCATTGGTCGGCGCGGTGGTCATCATCCGTGGCATCGTCGTCGGTGATTTCCAGGACGGCGCCGCGGGCGCGAATGGCGACCTGAACGGCTTCCATGTGCAGGAGGAGGATGCCGATGCGGATACCGACCCCCTCACCTCGGAAGGCATTTTTGTGTTCAACGGCAATGCGCCGGCGCTCAACGTGCAAATCGGCGACCTGGTACGCGTGGAAGGCGTGGTGTCCGAGTTCAATGGCCTGACGGAGATTACCTCGTTCACGGGCGTGAGCGTGCTGAGTTCCGGCAATCCATTGCCGGCCGCGTCGGTGCTGTCACTGCCGGTCACTGCGGTGGCTGACTTCGAGGCGTACGAAGGCATGCTGGTGACCTTCCCGCAATCGCTCGTGATCTCGGAGTATTTCAATTTCGATCGCTTTAACGAAATAGTACTGAGCTCCGCACGGCACCTGACGCCAACGGCCGAGTTTGAGCCTGGCCCGGACGCTGTCGCTGCGGCGAACGCGTTCCTGCTCGACAGCATTACGCTTGACGACGGGCGCTCGGCGCAAAACCCGGACCCGGCCATGCACCCGAACGGCGCTGTCTTCGATCTCGGCAACCTGTTCCGCGGCGGTGACACGGTCGCCAATGTAACAGGCGTAATGGATTACTCATTCAACCTGTATCGGATTCAGCCGACCGCGGGTGCAAATTACGCCAGCAATAATCCGCGTACCGCGTCACCGGACGAGGTTGGCGGCAGCATTCGACTGGTGTCTTTTAATACGCTGAACTATTTCTCGACACTCGACAATGCCGGCGCTATCTGTGGTCCTTCGCAAAACCAGGATTGCCGCGGCGCCGACAACGCCGAGGAATTCGCGCGGCAGCGCGCCAAGACCATCGCCGCCCTTACCGTTATGGATGCGGCTGTCGTCGGCCTGCTCGAAATCGAGAACAACATTAACGATGACGCGGTGACCGACCTGGTCGCGGGCCTCAATGCAGCGACTGCACCAGGCAAATACGATTACGTTGCGACCGGGGCGATTGGCAGCGACGCCATCAAGGTCGCGCTGCTCTACCAGCCGGGAGCGGTCTCCCTCGTTGGCGGCCATGCCATCCTCGATGCATCCGTCGATGGCCGCTTCGATGACTCGAGGAACCGCCCGTCGCTGGCGCAGACCTTCATCGACAATACGACCGGCGGCATGTTCACGGTCGCGGTGAATCACCTCAAGTCGAAGGGCTCCGATTGTAATGACGCCGGTGATCCGGATACCGGTGATGGTTCCGGCAACTGCAATCTCACCCGCAAGGCTGCGGCTGAGGCACTGGTTGACTGGCTGGCAACCGATCCGACCGGCAGCGGCGATGCCGACGTCATCCTGATTGGCGACTTCAATTCGTATGACAAGGAAGAGCCGATCGATGTGCTATTGGCCGGCGGCTACACGGACCTCATTGATGCCTACCGTGGCGAGGACGCCTACTCGTTCGTATTTGGCGGGCAAATCGGTTACCTGGATTATGCCCTGGCCAATGCGAACCTGATGTCACAGGTGACCGGCGCGACGGAATGGCACATCAACGCTGATGAACCCGACTTGCTGGACTACGACACCACGTTCAAGGGCCCGAACCAGGACGCCATTTACGCGCCCGACGCCTACCGTTCCGGGGACCATGATCCCATCGTAGTCGGCCTCGAGACCTGCGACGAAATCGCGCCAACGATAGATGCGATCTCGCTCACGCCGAACGTACTCTGGCCCGCCAACCACAAGTACGTGGATGTGGCAGCGACCGTCTCTGCCAGCGACAACTTCGACCCCGATGTTTCGGTGACGCTGGTTTCGGTCACGTCAAACGAGGCAGATAACGGTAATGGCGACGGCAATACGGCAGACGACATCATGATTGTCGACGACTTCAACCTGAGCTTGCGCGCCGAGCGTTCCGGCGCAGGCACAGGACGCATTTACACCGTGACTTACCTCGCCACCGACGACTGTGGCAACAACTCGGAGACCGCCAGCGCAACGGTGACCGTTCCGCACAGCGAAGGTAACTGATCGCCCGCCAGTTCAGGCGCGCCGCTCGCGGCGTTCCGCGTTGCGGCACGCGCGGCGCAATGCCGCGAGTAATGAGCTGTGTTGCGCAAGCTGCCGGGCGAAGTTCGCCTCGCACTCGCCGCCTTTGGCGCGCAACAATGCGCACAGCGAACGCTTTTCGGCGGCAGGCCAGTTGCCAGGGTCGGCAATCGCGACGAGTGGTGCAATACGCTCGAAAGCATGCCGCTCTGCTCGCGACCATTGCGCGAGCGAGCGCACACCAATGTCTTGCGCCAGCCGATTCGCGACGCGGTGTGCTGCATCCTTGCGGTTGCGGCTGCCGGTGGCGTTAAGCAATTCTGTTGCCAGCAATGAACTGGTCTCCAGCCAGCGTTCCTCAAACAACTCACTGTGTCGTGCGCCCGGCAGGCTCAGGTGCATATCGCAACTCGCGAGGCGTCGCAGCAGTTTCACGTCGTCGCGCGTGCCTGCACTGCTGCTCGCCAGCTCGCGAATTTCACGCCGCACCGGGCGATAACCAAGCCGATAGTAAAACCAGAACGCAGCACTTCGCAGTGCCTCACTATTGTCGGCACCGAATTGATACGAATTTGCAATGAAGCGCGTACAGCCTGCGAGTTGATGGAACACGCGCATCACCTGTACCCACAGGAATGCCGCTTCGCTGCCACGGTACTCGTCGAAAATATTGACGCCCGTATTGGCCTGCAAGAACAGCATGCTGGCACCGCCGTAGCCTATCGGCATGCCGTTGCTGAGTAGCAGGTAACCCATGGTGCACTCGAGCGGATAGCGATGCTCTTGCAGCAGGCCGAAAATCGCGATTGATACACCTTCGCCAACGTCCGCCACATAGACCTCGCGCGGATTGGCATGGTTAAAGTGATTGGTCTCGCGATGCCGTACGGCAAGTGACGCCATGGCGACGTCGATCATCCTGGAACCTGCGCGTGGCGGCAGGCGCGTCAACGACTCGAGTGGCCGCCGGATCTCCGCCGCCACTGAGCCTGCCGGCTTTCGCAGGCCCTGCGGCCGCACGCACACTTTTGCGGCCGCAACCCTGTTCGAGGATTTCGAGAATCGCGTACTGCGAAGATCCCATTTCAGCCACAGTTCGGCCGCGTTGTAGAGCGCCGCCCAGGTGGATCTGAGCCTGTGTTCCTGAAGTTGTGCCAGCAGCCAGTCGAAATCTGTTGCATCGCTGTTTCTGCAGGCATTACCGATCCAGTCTTTGCCGGTGACCAGGCCACTGTCGAAGTACTCCTCGTCGGCCGGCTGCAACAGATGCGTGAGTATTTCGTCAAGTCCCGGCGGATCGTGATCCTTGCCCCAGTCAATCGATACGATTGCCGGCACTCGCCGCTGCAACCAGCTCGCCACCTCGAACGAGAACTGGCAGTGCACGGACGTGCCGGCGATTCCGGTGTCGCGTAATTTCAGCCGCTCTGCACGAGGCAGCTGCGCTACGCGATATTCCATGTTCGCGAGTTCCGTGCGGGCCAGTCGATAATGCTGCAGCGAGTCCGGAAAAGCGTGCAAAAAGCACAACGCAGAGTGCCATCGCCTGAGCTCGGCCGCAGATTTGAATTTCCCGCCCGCGAGCTGTTGCAACAGGCACAGCTTTTGTGCCGCAAGCGCTGCGCCATAGCGATTCCGGATCTGGAACAATTGCCGGATCGCTGTGCTGGCGCCGATTGCCGTGGCCATTGCCCGACCCTCAGCCGAAGCGTGCGGCGAGTGCGCGAAAGAAGGGCTCGGAATCCAGGTCGCGGCCGGTGGCGCGCGTGAGAATCTGGTCCGCTCTCAGTTTCGAACCGTGCACGTGTACGTGCTCGCGCAGCCAGCGTGTCAGCATTTGCAGATCGCCGCACGACAATGCCGCGTCGAGGTCGTGGCGCTCGTTGAAACTCTGGATAAATTGCGCGGCATACAGGTTGCCGATCAGGTAGGTCGGGAAGTAGCCAAACATACCGAGCGCCCAGTGTACATCCTGCAAGCAGCCTTGCGCTGCGCTCGTCGGTCGCACGCCCAGCAGGCGCTGACTCAATTCATTCCACGCGCCGGGCAAATCCGCGATGGCAAGATCGCCCGACAGCAGCGCGAGTTCGATCTGGTAGCGCAACAGGATGTGCAGGTTATAGGTGACCTCATCCGCTTCGACACGACTCAGGCCTGGTCGCACCACGTTCACAGACTGCGCCAGTTTTTCGGCGCTCCAGTCATCGAAGGTCCCCGGGAACAGTCGGCGAAGTTCCGGCAGGTAATGCAACCAGAATCCAGGCCGACGGCCGACATGGTTTTCCCATAGTCTGGATTGCGATTCGTGAATGCCCATACCCGGTCCCTCGGCAAGCAGCGTCTTGCGAAGCTCGTCGCCGAAGCCCTGGTCGTAGAGCGCGTGACCGCCTTCGTGCAGGGTCGCGAACAAGGCCGTCATCGGGTTGCATGTGTTGACGCGTATGGTCACGCGCACGTCGTTCGGACCTGCCATCAGCGTAAACGGGTGCGTCGAGAAGTCCATGCGGCCGCGTTTGAAATCAAAACCCATATCGCGTAGCAACTGGCGACAGAAACCAGCCTGCTGCGCTTCCGGGTAACAGGCCACCGGCAATAGCGTAGCGTTGCGGGTTGCGTCGGCGAGCCTCCCGACCATAGGGCCGAGCCGCTTACCAACAATATCGAGTACCGGCTCGAGCCGGTCGCGCGTCATGCCAGGCTCGTACTCATCGAGCAACGGGTCGTACAGATCATCGGCGCGTCTTAACGCCTCCGCACGCTCGCGTACGAGCAGCAACACGTCGGCGAACGGCCCCGAGAAAAGCGAGAAGTCATCTTCACGCAACGCCATCTCCCAGGAAGCGAGGCAGCGGGAACGGGTCTCGGCAAATTTTCGTACCAGTTCGTCCGGTAGTGCGAGGGCAATACGGCGGTGGTGCCGCAGCCTTGTCAGCTCGGCTTTGGTGAGCTCATCGCAGGACGGATCCAAAGCCGCACGCTCGATTACATCGCCGAGCTCGTCTGCTGTCAGCAACCTGTGGCGCAATCCTTCAAGCGTCGCAAGCTGCGCACCGCGGTCCGATCGAGCGCCCTGCGGCAGATAGGTTTCCTCGTCCCAGTTCAGCAAGCCGATCGCGCCATCCAGGTGGCGCAGATCCGCGGTCGTGCTCGCAAGCCGAGCCTTCGCATTACCATCCGGCAGCGCATTGCGTGCCGGGGCACGCAGTTCCGGCGGTTTCTGGCCAACCAGCACTGCAACCAGTCCACCGCGTTGCGCAACATTGATGACCTGCCGCTGCGAAACGCGGCCGAGCGTTGCGATGCCCTGGTCGGTCGCCGCAAACCCGAGCACCGTGTAAAACGGCTCGTCGCTGACACGACCGTCCTTGCCGACGATCGGGAATTCATGCACGGGCAGGTTCACGGCTGATTGCACCACCCACGAGCGGTGCGCATCGCCAGCAACGGCCAGCGCCTCATCGATCAGGCTGTCCCATTGTCCGGGATCGACTTCAGAACCTATGTGGATGCCGGTACCGCCGTAACCGCGGTTTGGCTTCAGGACCAGCTCTTCACGATGCCGGCGAATGAACTCCGGCAGGTCACCTTCGCCGTGCGGCAAGGACGTGCGCCTTGGCGAAACGATACGCGTCCACAGCACATGGCGGCGGAACAGGCGCAGCTCGTCAACGCTGAAAAACTTCCTCGCCAGCGCCTCGTCCGTAAAAACCTCGAAACAACTCTTGTGATCAAAGTCGCCGCCGAGCGATGAAACCATCCGGTTCTGCCTGAACAACAGCCGCATCGCGCTGAGCTCACGCCCCTCTTCGCGTTCAAGTTCGAACAGGTCACGGGCCTCGTAATCACGATAGCCTATGTCGATGCGCACATCCTGGAACCAGACTTCGCCCGCGATGACTTCAAGTTCGCGCGGGTCCGCGTGCACGATCGTCGCGCCATGGCGCTCGCGACAGAAGTCCCGCAGCGACGGCTGCTCGGTAGGTCCTTCGCCCGAATACTTGGGTTCGATCAGGCACAGGTTCCTGCCTTTGCGACCGACGGCGCGCGCATGGTCGAGTAACAACTGCAGGAACAGGTCGCGCTGGTCACGCGGCAGTTCCAGCCTGAGGTCGGGATCGTGTCCGCGGATGGTTGGCACGATATTGCGTGTAACCAGCGCTTCTGCGACCGGCGCAAGTTGCAGTCCGCCGACTCCGGACAGGTTCGGTTCCATGAACTGCAACGAGTCCTGCCAGCGCGCACCGGTGAAATCACACACGCCATCGAGCCGTCCGTAGATGGGGTTCAGGCGGCTGTGCTCCGGCCCCCAGATCTCGCGCAGGAATGCGTCCTCCTGCTCGGCAATGGGCAACACGGCGCGCACGGCGGCATCCGACAGGTACAGGTCCGGCAGGCGCCGCAGCGCATCCGTGACGCGGCTGCAAACATGGTGCAGGTAGGCCACCTGCTCCGGCATCATAAGCAGCGGCCGCAACATGATGCGCACCGCCTCCGTGACACCCTTGCGTTCATAGACGACGGCATTGGCCCAGGCGTCGGCGGTGAGGGTGCGCTCAAGTTGTGCCAGCGAAGCGGCGGAGATGTGTGCCACGGCACGGCGCACCCGCGTATCGAGGGTCTTTGCGCTAAGCCCGAGTTCTTCAGTAGGTGAAAGCATCCGCATAAGCCGATTCAAATCAGCCGAGCTTGCCGGGCCGCGAGCACATTCGCCATACGTAATTTCAGCGTAATGCCAATGCTAGACTAGGCGCCCCGGCAGCAAAGCCCCGCCCCTCTTGGAGAAACAAACAATGCCAGCGAAACCCGTTCTCGTCGTAACCGGCGCCACCGGCGCGCAGGGCGGCGGTCTCGTACACGCCATCCTCGATGACCCGCAGCAGTCCTTCGCCGTACGTGCCGTGACCCGCAAGGCAGACTCCGACAACGCCCGCCAGCTGCAGCGCCTCGGCGCCGAGATCGTGAGCGCCGACCTCGACGATCTCGGCAGCCTGGAACGCGCGTTCGCAGGCGCCTACGGGGCCTATTGCGTGACCAATTTCTGGGAACATATCTCGCCGGAGCGGGAGACACGGCAGGCGACTAACCTGGCCAAAGCAGCGCAGGCAGCCAAACTGCAGCATGTCGTCTGGTCCACGCTGGAGGACTCCCGCAAATGGGTGCCACTGACCGATACACGCATGCCAACGCTCTTGGGCAAATACAAGGTGCCGCATTTCGACGCCAAGGCAGACGCGGATCGCAAATTCATTGATCTCGGCGTACCGGTGACATTCCTGCTCACCTCGTTCTACTGGGATAACCTGATTTACTTCGGCATGGGCCCGCAAAAAGGCCCGGACGGTGCGTACGCGATCACGCTGCCAATGGCCGACCAGAAACTTCCGGGTATCGCGCGGGACGATATCGGTCGTTGTGCGTTCGGCATTTTCAAAGCAGGCAATAAGTACATCGGCAAGACCCTGGGCATCGCGGGCGAACACCTCACGGGTGACGCCATGGCAGCAGCGCTCGGCAAGGCACTCGGCGTGCCGGTACGCTACAACGCCGTTTCCGCCGATGCATATCGTGCTTTTGGTTTTCCCGGCGCCGAAGACCTTGGCAACATGTTCCAGTTCAATCGCGACTTCAGTGATGAATTTTGTGCGGCGCGTGACCTCGCATTGAGCCGCAAACTCAACCCGGCGCTGCAGTCTTTTGCCGAGTGGCTCGAGAAAAACAAAGGCCGAATTCCGCTGTAGGCAAAACACGTCGGTGCTTTCCCTCGGCCAAGCTTCGGGAATTCATTGCCCTTAGTTCAGGCTCGATTCCCTGTTCCCGGTGCAGCTTGCTGCACAAGCAACTACTCGCGAATCCCCTCGAGCCCCATAAGAAACGAGTATTTGAACGCCGTGTCGTCGATGCGCTTGAATCGCCCGGTCTTGCCGCCATGCCCCGCCGCCATATCGGTTTTCAGGACCAGCATGTTGTCACCGGTATCGAATTCGCGAAGTTTTGCCACCCACTTGGCCGGTTCCCAGTACTGCACCTGGGAATCGTGCAGGGCGGTCGTGACCAGGAGATTCGGATAGTCGATCGCACGAATATTGTCGTAGGGCGAATACGAAAGCATGTAGTCATAAAACTCTTTCTGGCGCGGATCGCCCCACTCGTCCCACTCGCCGGAGGTCAGCGGAATTTTTTCATCCAGCATCGTCGTCACTACATCCACAAACGGCACCGTGGCAATGACGCCGTTGTAGAGCTCCGGAGCCATGTTCATTACAGCACCCATCAACAGGCCACCCGCGCTGCCGCCTTCAGCGTACAAGTGCTGCGGCGAGGTATAGCCTTCCGCAATCAGGAATTTCGACACGTCGATGAAGTCGGTGAAAGTATTCATTTTCTGCAACTGCCGGCCCTGGTAATACCACTCGCGTCCCATCTCCGAGCCGCCGCGGATGTGCGCCATGACATAGATAAAATCGCGATCCAGCAGGCTCAGCCGATCGGCACTGAAGTAAGGATACAGGCTGCTGCCGTATGAGCCGTATCCGTATTGCAGCAAAGAATTGCTGCCGTCTTTCTGCATGCCTTTGCGATACACCATGGAGATCGGAATCAGTGTGCCGTCTCGAGCTGTCGCAAACAGCCGCCGGGTCTCATAGTTGCTGCGATCGAAGCTGCCGATGACTGCCTTTTCCCTGACCAGGGTATGCACCTCATCGGCCAGTGAATAATCGTAGGTCGATTCCGGCGTCGCCAGCGACTCGTAAACATAACGAAACGTTGCGGCATCGTATTCGGCGTTGTCGTCGCCGTAGGCTGTATAGACGTCCTCGTCAAACGCAATCCGATGGAGCTTGCCACTGCTGCGATCAAGAACTTCCATTTGCACCAGGCCATTTTCCAGCAACTCCAGGACGACGTAGTCTTGCAGCACCGTCATGCCCTCGATCAGCACGTCGTCGCGGTACGGAACAACCTCCTTCCATGATGCTTTCGACGTGGAGGCCAGCGGCACTTCCACCAACCTGAAGTTGCTGCCGTTGTCGTCCGTCAGCACATAGAACCGATCACCACCGTCGGCGACCGTATAGACATGGTCTTTTTCCCGCGGCAGGAACAAGGCCGGTTCGTCCCCTGGCGAGTCCGCGGCCACGTAGCGCACCTCCGAATACAGCGTGTGTCCACTCACCAGGAAAATAAACCCGTGTGCCGGCGACTTGTCGAGAGACAGGTAGTTGGTCTCGTCGTCCTCCTGGTAGACCAGTGAATCCTCGCTGCTACCGAGTTCGTGCCGATATACCTGGTAGGACCGCAACGTCTCCGCGTGTTGCTTGCCGTAAAGAATGGTCTGGCTGTCCCTGGCCCAGACGATATCCGCAGTCGTGTTCTCGATGACATCGGCGAGCCGGCGCCCGCTGGCAAGATCAATAAAATAGATATCGTAAAATCGGCGGCCCACCGTATCCACGCCATAGGCCGCGATGCGATGGTCGGGACTGACAGAGAAACCGCTGACCGCAAAAAAATCGGCATCGCCTGCCAGTTCGCTCACATCCAGCAGGACCTGTTCCGGCGCATCCAACGAGCCTTTCCTGCGCGCGTAAACGGGATAGTCCTCGCCCGGCTCGTATCGGTGGTAATAGAAATAGTCACCAAGGCGATAGGGGACGGTCGATTCGTCCTGCTGCATGCGAGACTTGATTTCCTCCACCAGGATATTTTTGAGACCACTAAACGGACTCATCACCTCCTCGGTGAAGGCATTCTCCGCTTCGAGCCAGGCGATAACCTCAGGGTTCTCGCGTTCGCGCAACCAATAGTAGTTGTCGATTCGTCGCTCACCATGCAGCTCGAGCGTTACCGGTTTTTTCGCAGCAAGCGGTGCCTTCGATTCATGTACCTCATGACTGCAGCCGCCGAAAGCTACCGACGCCAAGACGGTCAGGGCAAGGATTCGCAAGGTTGTTTACTCAGAATGGGATGGGACGCGCAGTATAAAGGATCCGGGGTAAACTACGCAGATGCTCATTGTCGACCATTAACCGGATTTCACTATGGCAGAAACACCCTCACAGATGTTGCCGCTGGGCACGCCGGCACCGGCGTTCCGGCTCGAGGATCCCGATGGTGCCGTGCATTCGCTTGACGACGCTGCTGGCGCGCGTGCCTACCTGGTGATGTTCATCTGCAACCACTGCCCGTTCGTCAGGCATGTGGCTGCCGAGCTCGCACGACTGGGCAAAGACTGCGCCGCGAACAACGTGGCCGTGTTTGCGATCAACAGTAACGACATCGGGAAGTACCCGGCTGACGGTCCCGAGTCTATGAGGCGGGAGGCGGCTGCTCGCGGTTACACGTTTCCCTACCTGCTGGACGCCGATCAGCGCGTTGCCAGGGCCTACCAGGCTGCCTGTACCCCGGATTTCTACCTGTTCAACGCCAATCGCCTGCTCGTTTATCGCGGCCAGCTCGATGCCAGTCGGCCCGGCAACAGTGTCGCCGTCGACGGCAAGGATTTGCGCACGGCAATCGACGCATTACTGTCAGGCCAGCCGCTGCCCCGCAAGCAGATACCAAGCGTCGGCTGCAACATCAAGTGGATCCCGGGGAACGAGCCACCCTATTTCTCGAAACGCTGAACACGCGGCCATCAAATGCAATTCATATTTATCGGCGCGCTGCTCGGCGCAATCTTCGGCGGCATAAATGGCCTCTTCATCGGTGGCCTGATTGGCTACGCGGCCGGTTTCGTTTTGCAACGCACGCTCATCGGGGGCTTGCAGATCGCGCAGGCGCAACTGATCGAGTCGATTTTTGCCGTCATGGGTGCGCTGTGCAAAGCCGATAAACTGGTAACTCGCGACGAGATCCGGGCGGTTGAGCAAATGTTTGGCATGCTCAAGCTGCAGGGCGAACAGCGTAACCAGGCCAGGGCCGCTTTCAATCGCGGCAAGCAGCCCGATTTCGACCTCGATGCAGCGGTCGACAGCTTCGCGCGCATCAGCCGTGGGCGTGGCGTATTAGTGCAGCTGTTTTTGCAGCTGCAATGCATGGCAGTGGCCGCGGACGGTCGCGTCGATGCCGCGGAACACCGCATGCTGGTGCAAATTGCGCGTCGCCTCGGGCTTGCTGAAGCGGACGTCGCACAGCTTGAGGCCTTGCTGCGCTCCGCCACGCAGGGTGGGTCGGGTCCTGGCAGGCCTGGCAGGGCGCCGTCGCGGGACCAGCTTGCCGACGCCTACGCCGCGCTCGGCGTTACGCCGCAAAGCAGCGACGTCGAAATAAAACGTGCCTATCGAAAACTCATCAGCCAGAACCACCCCGACAAGCTGGCTGCGCGCGGCTTGCCGGAGAGCATGCGCGCCGTTGCCGAGGAACGTTCGCGCGAAATCAACTCGGCTTACGACCTCATCACGGCTGCCCGAACTGCGCAGCACTCGCGCTAGTATGCGGAGGCTGCTGCAATTGCACTGCAACGCCCGCTGAACCACGGTGCGGGCGGCATCGTGTTCCACTATGCTAGGCAGCATGGCTGAGTCGTCCTCGGGGCAGGCAGTTTTTGCGGCAGCGGAACGCCGCGTGCTGGATGCCATCAACGCGCGGGAGGTCGCGGATTTTTCCTCGCTGCCTGCAGGCGAGCGACTATTGCGCGCCGAGTTTCTGCAGGCACTCATTTCCGGATCGCATGCAACGCACGGTGAACTCTGCTGTCCGCTGCGCATACGCGCCGCCGATATTGTCGGGCCGCTGCGACCACCGTCCGGGGTGCGGCACGGCAGCAACACTGCATTGCAGTTTCATGCCTGCAGATTTGATGCGCCTGTGGACCTAAGTGGTGCCGAGTTCCTGGTGCTGCGCCTGGTTGCGTGCACCCTGCCGGCCTTCATTGGAGCCAGCCTCAAGGTGCGCGCTGACCTGGACCTGTCGGGCTCGCGGTTCTCCGGCGTCAGTGATTACGAGTCGGAATTAAGCCAGGTAGGTACCTGCGCCATTCACCTCAGTAACGCAAGAATTGGCGGTCGCCTGATGCTCTGCTCCATGCACAGCTCCCGCTTCACCGCCACCGGTACGGTGCGGCTCGATGGCGCCCAGGTTGAAGGCGATGTCGCGCTGGGTGGCGCCCTGCTTGATGGGCGGGGACAGGCCGCGCTGAGCGCGCGCTCGATCATTGTCGGCGGCAATGTCGATCTCGGACCGGCGGCAGGGCATCGTTTCGAGGCGTACGGCGAAGTTGCTTTTGTCGCCGCACAAATCACCGGCGACCTGCGCTGCAACGGTGCCCGGCTCATAAACCCAACGGGACGCGCGCTGCATTGCGAGGATCTCAAGGTGGAAACGGTATCGCTCTCGGAAAGCGACGAACCCGCGCACCTTTTCGAAGCCAGCGGCCGCCTGAATTTTCTCTCGGCGATCGTTGGCGGCAGTTTTTTCCTGACCCGGGCGCGGCTTGCGCCCGGCCCGGACTATAAGGGCTTGCTCACCACGGGCGGTCCCGTGATCGCAAACCTGCAGCAGGTACGCATCTCGAACGCGCTGGCGCTCAGCGATATCGGTGCACTGCACACCGGCAGCGATGTGCCCGCTGATGACGGCGCACCATCGCCGGTGCAGGGTTGGTTGCTGCTGACCGGTGCACAGATGAGCACCATTCTCGACAATGTCGAAACAGGCTGGCCCGCGCCGGGGTTTCTCGATCTCGACGGTGCCACTTACGCACGCATTCGGCATGTAGGGCACGGCAACCTCATAGAGCAAAACATCAGCTGGCTGCGCCGCCAGTTTGCGGATGGCCGGCCTACGGCGAAGCGCTTTCGGCCACAGCCATACGAACAATTGAGCCGCGTGCTGCGACAGCACGGCCAGGCGCGCGAAGCCGATGCGATTGCGGTGGAGAAGATTCGCATGCGGCTCGCCGCGAAGATCGACAAGCCCTGGGCGCGGATTTTCCCGCGCCTGCTGATGCTGATCAGTCACCATGGCTATTCGACCAGCCGCGCCGTGGTGTCGTTTGCGGCTTTTGTGCTGCTCGGGACGCTAATGTACAGCTCGGCGCTGTTCCGCTTTCAACAGTCTTTCGTACCGGTTGAGAATCCGCCCGAGGCGGTTACCTACGAGTTCGGTGCGGCGAGGCTTTCGACTGCGCTCGGATGCCCGGGCCTTGATCCGCTACATTTCGCACTCGATGCGGCACTGCCCGTGATCGACCTCGGCCAGGACCTGCGTTGCCGCTTCCTGCCAACCGGACCATTTCGCTGGCTGTGGCTGATGTTGCACAGCCTGTACGTTATCGCCGGCGCCGCACTGTCGGCGGTGGTAGTGCTGACGCTCACGGGTGTGCTGCGCCGCGATTAGTGAACCGGTGTTTTTCCATTATGGTCAATAGCTTGCGCGTCGCTCGCGGGCCTGCGGCGCGCTATTCTGTGCGCAGAGCATCCGGTACAATCAAGCCTCTCTGCAGGGGTCACACAAATTAAGTCTGCAACTCTAAGAACTAAACAAGGACGTTAACCATGCTCGTACCGCCAATTGCCGCCGCACGCCGGCGGCTTTGCTTCGCACTGACACTTGCCGTACTGCTGCTCGCCGGCGCTGGCAATGTTGTTGCCCAGGGTGATCCACGGTCCAACGTAAACATTATTGGCATGACACCGGATCCTGCCGATATTCCGGATACCTATTATCGGCAACAGAACGAGCCTGCCTGCGCGGTTCGTCCCGGTGACTCGGCCTGCATGATCTGCGCTTACAACGACTATCGCGGCGTCGAGTTGTTTGGCGATTCCTGGCAGGGCGTTTCACAGAGTTGCGACGCCGGCGACACCTGGCGCAGCCGACTGGCGCCGGGGCATGCACTGCATGCGGCGCCGCTGCCGGCCAAATTTGCTGCCGACCCGCGCCTGGCCGCGATTCCGGGGATGGCGATTTTCAACTTCATCGCCGGCTACCGCGACAGCAATGTCGGTGTGCTCGCGATCCAGCATTGGCTGGAAGTTAACAAGGAAGATGCCGACCACTACGAACCCGGGCTGGAAACCTATATCGCAGACTCTGGCACCGAGGGCCGTTTTCTCGACAAGCCGGACATGGTCGCAGTTCTCGATGCGCCCAACCGGCAGGGCACTGTCACTCTCTCGACTGCAATGGAAAATGAAGAACTCGGCGTTATCACACGCGATTTTCCCTCGGGCACGCTGTACGTTGCCTACGCCGTGTTCACCGGCTCCAGCAGTGTCAAGGTAATGCTGAAGACCTCGAATGACTGGGGACGGACCTGGAGCAACCAGGCCACGAAACTGTCGGAGGACCAGAACCAGGTATCGGGTATTTCGCTCACCGCCATTGACGACAAGGTACTGGCCGTGTGGCGCCGCAAGGGCGATGGTAATGATGTCGACTCGATCATGTACTCGATGATCTCGAATGGCGGCAGAAAAGCCACCAAGGGAGAAGTACTGGCTGACCTCTGCGCGTTCGACCAGCCAACTCTGACCGGCGTCGAGACCAATCCGGCGCTGGTTACGTTCCGTACCAACGACTTCCCCTGGACTGCCAACGACGGCAACGACTTCTACGCGTTTTACTCGGACCGCGGCCGCAACCCGGATGGCTCGTGCAATACGAATGGCCAGCCGAGAATCGTGATGCACCACTCGGCCGATGGACTTAACTGGATTAACGACGGTCCGATCGATCCGAATCCGAAGACCGAAAGCGGCGCCGATGCACCCAACAGCTTCCAGTTCATGCCGACCGCCTTTGGCGCAGACGGCAGAGTACAGGTCGCCTGGTATGACACTCGCCGTGAGGAGTGCGCGAGCAGCTTTCCCTACGTAGCGGACTTCAATGGCATCTGCGGCGTCACCAGCACGCTGGTGCAGCGCACGGTCGATGTTTATACGACCACCGTGAAAGCGGGAACCCAGGCCCCGCCGCCGGTGCGCGCGTCGCAATTCAGCATCGTCGTGGACCGGGATACCGATACGAAGTACGAGACCGAAGCATCGTATGCCAACAAGAAACTGTTTGGGCAGGGCACCGCGCCATTTCTCGGCGACTACATTGCGATCGCGGCACGTGAATACCGGCAAATTGAAAGCGGTAAATGGATCAGCAATGCCACCGCGAACGATCTTCGCGATGAAGATTTTTTTGTCGCCTGGACCGACAACCGCGACGTCACAGGCGTAATCAATGCAATCTCCGACCCTATGCCGTTCACGTATCCGCCGGCCGCGGCACAGACGGTAGCCGATACTCGTGCCGAGCCAGAGAATGGTCCGCCGCGGGACACCAGCCTGACCGCCGAAGGCATCGAAGGTGACGATCCCGGAGCCATGGTATGCACGCCGGGCCAGCCCGCCACTTATGAACGCTCGCGTGACGCCAATATTTACGGCTCGCTGATCAAGGACCAGCTGCGCCTGTATGCGCCCACTCCGAGCAAGCCGCTCAGTGGCCTGCAACGCGCTTTCGTCGTGGCCTTGTCCAATGCCGATATCGTCGACCATACCTACAACCTGAACATCGAGCCCGGTAGCTGCACCGCTGGCGTATGTACCGCATCGTTCCGGCAGCTGCCTGCTGTGCCGCACAACAACCCGCTTTACAGTGAAGCAGTAACGGTGCCGGCGAAGTCGACACTGGCACGCACTATTTTTGTCAGCGGCACGCTCACCGGGACGATCAGGGTCGAAGCGCGCGAAAACGGCGCGCTGGTATCGACTATCCAGCTTGGCAATGCCGCGCAGATGAACGATCCGGAGAACTGCCCCGATCTTGGCAACGGGCAGGCTGATCCGAATTGTGCGGTCGCGACGAACGAGCTGCATAACCTTGAGCTGCAGACGATTAACGCCGGCTGGCTGAATGCCAACCTGTTGAATGCGAACCTGTTGAATTCGCCACTGGTCGACTGGGCCGAAACGAACGGCTACTGCGCAGCGCCTGCGAGCGTTGGTTGTGTTATCGACAGTGCGGCACAGCACCTGGATCCTGACGAATATGATGTCGACCCGGAGCAGACCAACGCAGCACTGTTGAATGCGGCGCTGTTGAATGCCAACCTGCTCAACGCCAGCCTGCTGAATGCCGATCTGTTGAACGCCGCATTGTTGAACGCCAACCTGCTGAACATGCCGCTTGACGATATCTCGGCCCCGGCGCTGGACCCGGTCCTGGTCCAGGCAGCCCTCGACGGCGGCGCTGACGCAACCGTAGGTGGTGTGATTCTTTTTGCAGCAGATCCGGGCAACAACATCAATGCCGCTTTGCTGAACGCAGCGTTGCTGAATGCCAACCTGCTTAACGCAAACCTGCTGAATGCGGATCTGCTGAATGCGAATTTGCTGAATGCCGCGCTGCTGAATGCCGCGCTGCTGAATGCCAACCTGCTGAACCCCGGCGTGGAAGCGGCAGCACTGCTGAATACCAACCTGCTGAATGCGGACCTGCTGAACGCCAATCTTCTGAATCCCACGCTGGTCGCCCTGGCGACCGAGGGCGGCTGTTGCGACCACGAGGCCGAGCCAACGATTGGCAGCGTAATCATTTTTGCTGCGGATCCCGGCAACAACATCAATGCCGCTTTGCTCAACGCAGCGTTGCTGAATGCCAACCTGCTCAACGCCAACCTGCTGAACGCAAACCTGCTGAATGCGAATCTGCTCAACGCAAACCTGCTCAACGCGAACCTGCTCAACACCGACCTGGCGAACGCCAACCTGCTGAACGCCAACCTGTTGAACGCGAACCTGTTGAACGCGGATTTGCTGAATGCCAACCTGCTGAACGCGAACCTGTTGAACGCGAACCTGTTGAACGCCGCCATCGCGGACAACGAGACCATCACTTACGACGACTATACCTACCCGATAACCAACAACGGCAACGTAACTACCGCCATCGATGCTGACATCAGCATCAACGCGCCGATGGTTGTTGATGAAGAGGGCAACCACGTACAGGACATCCTTGGCGCCAAGCTGATCACCTGGACCGTCAACGCAACCCCGACCGTGATCGATTGCGTTGAACGGGTGCAGCTGGATGCCAGGGTGCAGTCCATCGTCGCAACCGACGCGAGTTTCGACGTCGCGACCATTAATGAACCATTCAACGGCCAGGTCAGCGCGATTGCGGCACCCGGCGAAACCATGTTTGTCACCTTGCGCGTCGTCGGTACCGCAGAGCAGCTGAAGAACGTCAGGATCAGCGGCTTTACCGCCTCATCGCAGGCGGCAAATTGCACCCTGCAGGATGGCTGCGACGACCAGCTCAACGAGGGCATCGAGCAGATTGTGTTCACAGATACCACGCCACCGTCGCTGAATCTGCCGGGGCCGATCGTTGCCGAAGCGACCAGCGCCTTTGGCGCCGTTGTTCCGTATACGGTCACGGCGACCGACAACTCTGATGCCAATCCATCGCTTGCCTGTTTTCCGGAGTCGGGCGATATCTTCCCGCTCGGCGTAACTACCGTCGAGTGCAGCGCCTGGGACAGCGTTAACAACGGCGTCTCGGGCAGTTTCACGGTAACGGTGGTGGACACCACGGCGCCACAGCTACCGGCCTACGAAAACCTCACCGTGCAGGCAACCAGCACCGCCGGCACGCCGGTAACCTGGTCCGAAGTTGCCAGCGACCTGGTGGACGGGGACGTTGCCGTGAGTTGCACACCGGCATCCGGATTTGCTTTCCCGATTGGCCAGACCACGGTCAACTGTTCCGCAAGCGATGCAGTATCGAATCTTGCCAGCAATTCGTTTTCGGTCACGGTCGAGGACACGACCGTACCGGTGATCAGCCCGGTACAGCCGCCGCTGGGTTTTTATCCCGGAGCACCCTACCCGTTCGAATTGGCCGCCGATGCCAACACGATTTTCGTCACCTGGCCGGTGAGCGTCACCGATGCGGACCCTGGTCTCAGCATCAGTTGTTCGATTGGCGGAGTTGCGCTCGCAGCGAACGGCCCGCCGACGCTGAATGGTTCCCTGGTCACGGCCACGTTCAGTTACGACTTCCCGCTTGGCGAGACGAGCGTAAGCTGTATCGCGAGCGACTCGGCGAACGGCGCGTCTGCTCCCATGGAATTCATCGTCAGCGTAATCGATCGGGTCGCTCCGGTGATCAGCGTGCCGGCCTCACCGTATGTCGTTACCGCGGCGACTGCGCCGGTCACGGTTGATTTCGCGCAGCTTGTGAGCGTCGTTGATGCCGGCGACCCGGCAATCGAGGCCGAATGTACGCCGGCCTCGGGAAGCGCATTCAACTGGGGTGATACCAGCGTCAGCTGCACAGCCGTGGATGCCTCCGGAAATGCGGCGGCAGCGAAGAGCTTCACGGTACGCGTGCGCTACCTGTACAACGTCAGGCTGGTGTTGCCGAAGGGTGCCACCAAGGCCGGCAGTACTATTCCGCTCGACTGGCAGTACCTCGACTGGACCACGGGATTGCCGGTACCCAGCAACACCGTGCCAGTATCGGTGCGCTACGTTGCGACCGTCAATTGCAGCACGGCCACGCCGGGCGGGCTGGCCGGTGAGGACTCGGGCTCAAGCAACTTCCGTTATTCGTCCAGCAGCATGACCTGGCAATACAGCTGGCAGACGCCAGGCACGAAAGGCAAATACCTGGTCACGGTAGTACCGCCGGGTAACGGGCCGAATGCCACAGCCTGCGTGACATTGAATTAGTTTGCGCCCAACCTGTCCCTGGCCTTGGCCAGCCATTCCTGCAGTGGCGCCATGTAGCGCCAGGTAGGTTCGTCATCGTCCAGGAACAGGGCGGTCGCTTCGCCGCGCCGCGCCAGGCACAGCTCGAATTCATCCACGGCTTCGACATAGCGGCCTGCCTCGAAATAGGCCCGCCCGAGGTAAAAACGCAGTAGCCACGAGTCCATCAGCGTCACCCCGGAACGCAGCGCATCAATCGCATCCGCGTGCCGGCCTGCGGCGCTTGCAATAGCACCCCTGATGACCTGGCCGAAAGACCGCGCATTCGGCTGCAGTTCCTGGCCCAGCCGGTCGGCTATCGAAGCCGCGAACTCTGCATCACCCAGTTCCAGGCTGATCAGGGCGGCGGGCACGAGTTGCCCGTTGCCCTCGTTTTCGGCCAGCCCCTTCTGCAGGGCGTCGCGCGCTGCTGCGGCATCGCCCAGTTTCTGCCGCGCTTCCGCAAGTGCGATGTACTTTCTTCCGAGCAAGCGCTTGTTGCCGCTGGCTGCTTCGTCCCTGATGCCGGCTTCGAGCAGTTCGGCCGCCTCGGCAAACTGGCCGACAAAAATGGCGATGTCGGCGAGGCCCAGGTTTGCAAACGCCGCGCCACGTGCATCGGCTTGCGCCATGCGGTCATAGGCCTGCCGGGCAGCGTCGATATCGTTACTCGCAAGCTTCTGCATGGCGATCGGCAGCCAGGCTTTCCACATTCCCGGGTCTTCGGCCAGCAACCCGCTGGCATGCTCAGCACCCTTGTCGAACTCGCCGGCCAACATGGCGAACAAGGCAAAGTTGGAAATCACGGTTTTGTTGTTTGGATAAATTTCCAGGCCATGTCCGGCCGCTTCCATCGCTTTGTCAAAATCGAGCATGAAGTAATAGGAAATGGCCATGTTGTTGTAGCCGGTATTGTCGGCTGGATATTTTTCGACCAGGGCCGTGTAGCTCTCCACCGCCTTCGGGAAGTCGCCGGCAACGGCAACGTAATACAGGCCGAGCGTTCGATAGCGTTCGCGTTCGGTCATGGTGTCCATCCTGGACAGGGCCTGCTCCCAGAGTGCTTTAGCCTCCTCTTCCCTGCCGAGATAAAAGAGCGTCAACGCCCAACCGGAGTAAGCACGGCCAAAGTTCGGGTCTTCTTTGACTGCCATTTCGTAAAACGGCAACGCCTCGTCATAACGAGCGGCCGCGGCCAGATCCTGGCCTTCGGTGTAGTGCTTGACCGCATCCAGTGATGCTGCCGTGAATGTCTCACCGATCGGTCGCGCATCGTCGTTGACCGATTCATCACCCAGTTCCTCACGAATATTGTCTGCCAGGGTACTTACGGCAGCGAGCACCCCGATCTTGTCTTTCGCCAGCACTGAGGATTCGGCGATGATCGCACCGTCTTCCGGATTCACCATGCGCGCCGCCAGCCGATAGCCGTCGCCATCGGCGCTGACCATGCCGGCCACGACCAGCTTGATACCCTCACGAATCGATATCAGCCTGGCACCAGCCTCATCCAGGGTGCTGCCTGGATTGAGGGACTCGAGCAAGCGCGCCGCGGAGGTGCGGTTGTACGCAGTGACGAAGCTCGCGCCTTCAAGGCCGATACTCAGTGCCTGTTCCAGCGAGTTGTCGAACAAGGGATCGCCTGTCTGGTTGTCGAAATCGGCCAGCAGCACCGAGACCGGCGGCAGCTCGACCTCGACTGCGGGCCCGGACGAGAAATTCAGGTACACGGAAAATATCAGCGCGACGCTCAATACTCCGATAACCACAAAGTCGGCTTTCCTGCTGCCGAAAGGTGCGATCTCGTCATCGGATGCGTCTGCCTGTACGACAATGCCGTGATCGGTGATGTCGTAAATCCAGGTCAGCACCAGCATGATCGGAAAACCGATCACCGCGCAAATTATAATCGCGCGCATGGTCCATGCCGGCGCATCGAACGTTGGCAACGCGATGCTGCTCGCCTCGATCACGATCCAGGCGATGCCGGCATAAAGTCCCGTGGTACGAAAAACTTCGCGGCGCCGCAGTTCCTGGATGAGTCGCTTCATGATTGCTATGGGTGATTTCGGGACCCGCGGATTCTAGCACGGCAGGCATGCCGGGTTATGGCATATTCGGAGTGCGAAGCCGTTGAAAAGCCAGTACTATTTGCCGCTTCCATGCGCCAGCCAAACTCCTTTTTCGCTACGGCGGTTGCCTGTAGTTGTTGCAACTTTGCGTTTGCTGATGTCGCCATGGACGAAATCCAGGTGACCGCGACGCGACGCACAACCGCGGTCGGCAACATTGCAACCGCCGTGAATGTCGTCACCTCCGAGCAACTTGCTTTGCGTTCGCTGGTGACCGACGCGCTGGCCAGCGAGGTCGGAGCGTTCGTGCAGGAGACTACGCCCGGGCAGGGTGCCATCATCATTCGCGGCATGAAAGGGTCGGAGGTCGTACACCTGGTCGACAGCATGCGCATTAACAACGCGATATTTCGCAATGCACCGACGCAGTATGTTGCGCTGGTCGATCCGCATATCATCGAGCGCATTGAAATCGTGCGCAGTTCGCTCGCGTCGCTTTATGGCAGCGACGCCATGGGTGGCGCAGCCAATTTCATAACTCATCAGCCGCAATTCTTTACATCCGGCGGTGGTCTTCGAGGTGATGCCAGCGTGGCGGCTGCATCCGCGGACGCCGCGCGCAGCATCAGTGTCGGTGCCGAGACCGGCAACGCCTCGTTGGCCGGGCTCGCGCGCATCTCCATGTTCGATGCCGGCAATCGCCAGACTGGCGACCAGGATGCACGCACGCCGTTTACTGCCTACTCGTACCATGCTGCGCGGCTGGCACTGCGCGCGGCGCCGGATACCGCGCGTACCTGGCTGCTTGACCTGCAATACCTGCAGCAGCCGAAAACCTACCGCGTCGATGAGTTGATTCCAGGGTATGGGCAGACCGAGCCCGCATCATCCGAGTTTACTTTCGAGCCCAACACGCGTGCATTCGCGCACGCGCAGTACCAGCATGGCGACGGACTGTGGTCGGCCGACTGGACGGTGGATTTGGGCTGGCAGCGCATCGACGATGATCGGACCACGCGCAATTTCGGCTCAACGACGCGGCGTCTCGAGCATAACGCCAGCGACCTGCTGAGCCTAAATATCGAAGCCGTACGCGAAGCCGTTGATCGCGTCTGGGTTTTTGGCTTGTCCGGGCAATATGACACGGTCAGCAGCACGCGCGATGAGCTTGATCTGACAACAGGCGCCCGCGCCTCGGTCCTGGCCCGGTTCCCCGACCAGTCCACCGTGCGTCAAAGCGGTGTCTACACAAGCCTGCAACTGGATACCGGCGCGCGCGGCAATGTCGTTATTGGCGGACGCCTCAGTGCAGTCGACATTGCCGTTCCTGGCGGCGCCAGCATTGAACTCACGGACCTGACCGGTGATCTTGGCTGGACTTTTCATTTAACCGAGAGCTGGGACCTGCTGGCAAACCTGGGGCGCGGTTTTCGTGCACCGAATATTTTCGATCTCGGCACTTTCGGTGAGCGGCCAGGCAATCGCTTCAATATTCCGAACGATGAGCTGGCAGCTGAAACCGTGCTGCACATGGATGTCGGCCTCAGGCACGCTGATGAGTCCTGGTGGGGCGAGCTGCGCATCTTCGCATTGCACTACCAGGACAAGATTGAGTCGGTGGATACCGGTGCCAGCACTGCCGATGGCCGGATCATTACACAGAGCCGCAACCTGTCCGCTGTCGATATCGAAGGCATCGAGTTTTCCGCTGATATTTCGCTCACGGAAAATCTTAACTTTGCTGCGGTGTTGAATGTTGTGCGTGGTGAGATACGCGTGCCAGGCGAGACCAACACGCCGGCCGACCGCGTGCCACCGTTGAACGGGCAACTCGAACTGGCCTGGCAGGCAAGCGAGCGCTGGCGGCTTGCTCCGTCACTGCGCTTCGCGGCGTCACAGGACCGACTCAGTCCGCGTGACAGTAACGATCCGCGCATCAATCCGCAGGGCACGCCTGGCTGGGTCACGCTTAACCTGACTGCCGCATTCCAGGCCAGTGAGCAATTGCAATTCAATCTCGGCGTCGAGAATCTGCTCGACAAGCAATACCGCGTGCATGGCTCGGGTCTTGATGCCCGCGGCCTGAACTTCATCGCCAATGCCAGCTTGCGCTGGTAACCAGGGCAGTCGGGTTTCTCAACTTCGATCGTCGCGGCGCCGGTCAGCCTGCAACAGCGACTCAAGTTCCTCTGCCGCCTGCAGCGCGGTCTGGATCATGTCTTTCTCGTCCTGGCGGACTTCGTGCTGCCGCTTCAACAGTTCCGTGTCGTGTTTTTCAAAAGCACCTACGATGCGTTCCGCCTCCTCATCGTCAGTGCCAAGCTGCTGCAACAGGCTGCGTGTCAATTCCATTCCCGCCTGGAACGTGTCGCGGTAGATCATCGTGATGCCGAGATCCATCAACAGGTGTGCGTGGTGTCGATCACGTGCGCGCGCAAGAATTGGCAGCCCGGGAAAGTAATGGCGCACAGTCTTCGCGGTTGCTATCGAGCGCTCGACGTCGTCAATGGCCAGCACAAAAAACCGCGCCTTGCCGGTTCCAGCAGAGCGCAGCAATTCGATTTTCGACGCGTCACCGAAATACACTTTGTTGCCGTAGCGACGCACGATTTCCACCTGCTCGGGATTCGACTCAAGGGCGGTGAAACCGATGCCCTTTGATTTCAGGATGCGCCCGACAATCTGGCCGAACCGGCCGAAGCTGGCGATGATCACTGGATTGCCGTGGTCCTCGATCGCATCATAGACCGGCTCCGCCTGCGCACCACGTTGGCGCCGACGGATACGCGCATCCAGCAGGTAAAGTATCGGCGTTGCCATCATCGACAGCGTTACCACCAGGAACAGCTTGTCGGTCGTCGCGCCATCCAGCACCGCGGAATTTCGTGCGAGCGTAAACAGCACGAAGGCGAATTCGCCACCCTGCGCGAGGATCAGGGCCATGCTGCGTGATGCATTGCCATCCAGGCCAAAAGCACGTGCGAGGGCATACAGTACCAGCGCCTTGGCCAGTATCAGGCCAATGGTAAGACCGACGATACTGAGTGGTTCCGAGAGTAGCAGTTGCACATTGACCGACATGCCAACCGCAATGAAGAACAGCCCCAGCAGCAGCCCCTTGAACGGGTCGATGTTGATTTCCAGCGCGTGGCGATATTCGGAATCGGCAAGCAGTATGCCGGCAATGAACGCACCGAGGTCCATCGACAGCCCGACATGTTCCATCAGCGCGGCCGCACCGAGCACCACCAGTAATGCCACCGCGGTGAACAATTCCTTGATATCGGCTTTCGCGACCAGCCGCAGCGCCGGGCGTAGCAGGTAACGACCGCCGGCGATCAACGCCGCAATTGCAGCCAGGCCCACGAGCAGTGCGGTAACGTCCGGCGTTTCGGCAGGACCCGTAGCCAGCAGCGGGATCAAGGCAATCAGCGGGATGACCGCGAGATCCTGCAGCAGCAACACCGCGAACGATGCGCGACCGTACTCCGTCGACAGTTTTTTCTGCTCTGCGAGCAGTTGCAATACGAAGGCCGTCGACGACAATGCCAGGCCAAAGCCGATGACGAGAGACGGTCGAAGTTGCCAGCCGCCGACCATTAACACGACCACCAGAAGTGCCGCGGTCAGCAGCACCTGGGCACTGCCGAAACCGAAGACCTGGTGACGCATGACCCAGAGTCGGGAGGGCTTGAGCTCGAGGCCAATAATGAACAGCAGGAACACGACACCGAGTTCGGCGAAGTGCATCACATCCTCGATGTTGTCGATCAGGCCGAGCGCTGCCGGACCGATGATCACACCGGCGCCGAGGTAGCCCAGCACCGAGCCAAGGCCCAGGCGCCGGGCGAGCGGCACGACCAGCACCGCGGCGCCTATATAGATAAGTGCTTGTTGCAGGTATGTCATGTACGCATCGGCAGCTTGTTACGGCCCCGCCATCTTAGCGGAGGTGGCTCGCGGCAGCACTATTGCTGCCCTGCGGCGCCGTGGCAGTCGAGTGGATTGCGAACGCCCCCGGTTCGCTTGCCACAGCACGAAACCTAAGTAACCTGTCGGTTACATTTCAGATGATCGCGAAATGGATGCCGTTTTCCAGGCTCTGGCCCACGAGAGCCGCCGGCGCATGCTCGATATCGTCAAGCAATGCCCGGGTATCGGCGCTGGCGATCATTCAACTCGTCCGGCATAAGGATGTCTTAAGGTTCGGTCCGTAGCCTCTCAACCATCGAGCACAGCATGGGTTGAGAAAGACGTGAACCAACGCAATTTGCATATCGCAGAGCCGGCATTTGCCACCGTACCAGCAAGCCGTGCTTGCCCATCGCCACTGCAGTACTCAATCGATCTCAAGTCGGCCCATGCAGTCGGAAGGCAAGAACTTGAGGCCTGCGTTGCCGGCAAATTCGATGAGCAACACCAGGCCAGGATCCAGCATTTCCTGCCCTATCTGTTGAGCCTGGGTACCTCCGGCCGCCTGGGCGCGGTTGTCGGCATCCGGCTGGCGGCAGAGTCCGAGCTGTTCCTGGAACGATACCTCGACTCACGCGTTGAGCGAGCCATCAGCCGAGTCGTAAAAGCCCCGGTGGACCGCCACCAGGTGGTCGAGATCGGCAATCTTGCGGCAGCGGTTCCGGGGTCCGCCTCGCTGTTGTTCGCGCTGTTGGCAACGGTTCTCGATCGTGCCGGCATCCACTGGGTAGTCTGCACTGCAACGCCGCAGGTCCGGTCGATGCTGAACCGGATGCAGTTTCCCTCACACACGATCTGCGCGGCGGAAGCCGCTGCGCTGGGAAGCGAGGCCGGCGATTGGGGCAATTATTACGCCTGTCGGCCGCAGGTCATTGTCGGCGACACGCGAATCGCTGCCAGGGCTGCAGCCTGTAACCCGGCGATGGCGGATTTGACCGCCAAACTCCTGGCACCCGTCGCGCAAATCGCAGCGGCGCTGAGGGCTGCGAGACAGTCATGAGCGGCCTGTTGCACAGCATCGGTAACTCAGGTCCGCTGTCGCAGGTCGTGCTGCGATCCGGTGCCGAGTCCGTCACCCGAACCGAACTGTTACTCAGGGTTGAGGGCCTGGCGCGCCGCTTGCGACAACTGGATCTGCAATGCGTCGCCCTGTACGCGGACAACGGGATCGACTGGATACTGACCGATCTCGCCTGCCACAGCCTTGGCATCCGGATTGTGCCAATACCGCTGTTCTTCTCCACCGGGCAGATCAGGCACACGCTCACCTCAAGCGGTGTCGAGGCGCTGGTAAGCGACCAGGGAAATCTCGCGAACATTATCGATGCGCCACTGATGCTATCGCCGCAACAACCATTCGCTGGCAACACGAGACTGTATTTGCTCGAGGCCAACCGGTCGGTGCTGGTTCCGGCTCATACACAGAAGATCACCTTTACATCGGGCACCACCGGCACGCCGAAGGGCGTGTGCCTGTCGGCAGCGCAACAAGTGCGGGTGGCGAGAGCCGTGCATGCAGCGGTTACAGAGCATGGGCCGAATCACCTCTCTGTCCTGCCGCTTAGCACGCTGCTTGAGAACATTGCTGGCGTATACGCCGCAATGCTCTCGGGCGGTACCGTCATCGTTCCCGGTCTTGCCGATATCGGCATCAAAGGCTCGTCGGGACTGGACATCAACACACTGCTCGGCTGCATCAGCGAAAGCGAACCCAACACGCTGATCCTGGTCCCCGAGTTACTGAATGCTCTGGCCACCGCGGCGGAGTGCGGCTGGCGTCCCCCCTCGTCACTGCACTTCGTCGCGGTCGGAGGTGGCAAAGTGTCGCCACAGTTGCTGCGCCGCGCCCGGCAGGCCGGGTTGCCGGCCTACGAGGGCTACGGTCTCTCCGAATGCGCGTCGGTCGTCACACTGAATGTTCCCGGCGATGATCGCGTCGGCTCGGTCGGGCGACCCCTGTCGCATGTCAGCGTCGGCGTCGATCGTGGCGAGCTTGTGATAAGCGGCAGCGAATTCCTGGGATACGTGAACCAACCTGAAACCTGGACCCCGGGGCATGTTCGCAGCGGTGACCTTGGGAGTATCGACGATGATGGGTTCGTCATCGTTTCAGGCCGCGTGAAGAACCAGCTGATTACGAGTTTTGGCCGCAATCTTTCCCCCGAGTGGGTAGAGAGCGAATTGACTGCAGGCAACTTGCTGCAGCAGGCGATTGTTATCGGCGATGCAAGGCCATTCTGTGTAGCCCTGGTTCACCCCCGGAGCCCTGCTACGACCACCGAAGAGATTGACGCGTGGATTCGCAGAGTCAACCAGCAACTTCCGGACTACGCGCGTGTACTCGACTGGCAGCTCATGCCGCAGCCGGCCTCGCGTGAAAACGGAACGATGACTGACGGCGGCAAGATAAAGCGCTCGGTCATCGCAAATTTCTACCAGACGGAGATCGAACATATGTATGCCAGCAAGGCGGAGGCGAGTAATCAATGAGTTTCATGGAGAGACTTGACCGCGAAACCCAGGACGGTCGTAACTACCTGTTATCGTCCCCGATCATCGGCCGTTGCCTCGGCGGCGACATCAGCATGCAGGACTATGTGGCGTTCCTGGCACAGGCCTATCACCACGTGAAGCATACTGTGCCGCTACTAATGGCCGTCGGCGCGCGTTTGCCCGAAGACAAGGAGTGGTTGCGCGAGGCAGTCGCTAACTACATCGAAGAAGAACTCGGTCACCAGGAGTGGATTCTCAACGACATCGCCGCCTGCGGTCTGGATAAGGAAGAGGTTCGCCGCTCAGAGCCGGCCAGCGCAACCGAGTTGATGGTTGCCTATGCCTATGACATGGTGAATCGCGTCAACCCGCTCGGTTTCTTTGGCATGGTGCACGTTCTGGAAGGCACCAGTGTGAGTACGGCAGATCGCGCCGCGGATGCGATAATGTCAGCACTCAAGCTGCCGCCAGGGGCATTCAGTTACCTTCGGTCGCATGGCGCGCTGGACGTCGAGCATGTCCAGTTCTTCGCATCGCTGATGGAGCGGATTGTCGATCCCGACGACCAGCAGCAGATTATTCAAAGCGCGCGGATGTTCTACAGGCTCTACGCCGATATCTTTCGCACCCTCCCCTCCACGGTCGCGCTGGCCGCCTGATGGATATTCGCAACAAAACCATCGTCGTAACCGGCGCCACCGGCGGCATCGGCAGGGCCGTCGCCAGGGAGCTCAGTGACGAGGGAGCGACGCTGATACTGGTCGCACGAAACGCACAGCGCCTCTCCGGACTGGTCAATGAGCTTGGCGGTGACCGACACGTCGCCGTTTCCGCCGACATCAGCGACGATGCGGGACGCAGGGACATTGTCAAAGCATGCCGCAGTACCGGCAGCGATGGCATCAGCCTGATAATTAACGCGGCTGGTACCAACAGTTTCGGCTGGTTCGAAAAGCAGTCTGCAGACGCGGTCAGGGACCTTCTCGATGTCAACCTGCTGAGCCCCATCCTGCTCACCCTGGACCTTCTGCCCCTGCTGCAACAACAGAAGAGTAGCCGGATCATCAATATTGGCTCCACTTTCGGCAGCATCGGCTACCCGGGGTTCAGCGCCTATTGCGCGAGCAAGTTCGGTCTGCGCGGTTTCACCGAAGCCTTGCGGCGCGAGCTTGCCGACACCGGCACGCGCGTTTCCTACATCGCTCCACGTGCAACCCGAACCGATCTCAACAGCGACACCGTAATCGCGATGAATGACGAACTGGGCACCGCGATGGATGATCCTGCGCTGGTCGCCGAAGAGGTCATGCGGGTCATACGGGGACCTGCAAACTCTGACAAATACATCGGCTGGCCGGAAAAGCTGTTCGTCCGCGTCAACGCCCTGTTTCCCGGAATAGTAGACAACAGCCTTCGCAAGCAATTGCCGACGATTCGTCGCTTTGCCAGAAGCAAGACCTGATTGAGGATACGACCATGCAAGTAAGACGAATGATCACATTGTTTTTTGCCCTGGCGATGTTACCCGCGGCGTTACTTGCCGAGACCGGCGACTCGTCGCTCGCGTTACTGCAACGCGACTGGGCGACCGCCAACTACCAGCTGTCGGGTGATGCGCAGGCCGCTGCATTCGATGCCCTGGTTGAACGTGCCGACGCCGCTGTTGCCGACAATCCCGAGTCGGCCGAATTGTTGATCTGGAACGGCATCATCAAGTCCAGTTATGCCGGAACCAAAGGCGGCCTCGGCGCCTTGTCGCTCGCAAAAGCGGCGCGCGCTAGCCTCGAGAAGGCACTGGAGATCGATGCTACGGCCCTGGACGGTTCGGCGTACACGAGTCTTGGCACCTTGTATTCGAAAGTGCCTGGCTGGCCGGTGGGTTTTGGTAGCGACAAGAAAGCCGAAGAATTGCTCGAGAAAGCACTTGAGATCAATCCTGACGGCATCGACCCGAATTACTTTTATGCAGACTACCTGTTGCAAAAAAAGCAGTTCGAAGAAGCCGAAAAGTACCTATTGAAAGCGCAAAGTGCTCCGCCACGTCCTGATCGACCGGTGGCCGACGCCGGCCGGAAGGAAGAGATTCACGCGGCACTGTCAGTAACGCGGAAAAAGCTGCAACAATCCGGCTCCTGACGTCGCGAACCGCCACCATGGGGAGAGCAATACCGAATGCAGATTCTCCTGGTCGAAGACGACCAATCGCTTGCCAGCGGTTTGTGCAAAGCCCTCCGCAAGGAGGGCTTTGTTACGAATCATGTTCGCGAGGGCAAAGCAGCCCGACATGTGCTTGATGTCGAGCCGCCCGATATCGTCGTTCTCGACCTTGGCCTGCCGGACATGGACGGGCTCGACGTTCTAAAGAGCATTCGCCGCAACGGGTCGTCGATACCGGTGCTCGTACTGACCGCAAGATCGAGCATCGATGCGCGCGTATCCGGACTCGATCTCGGCGCCGACGACTACCTGCCCAAGCCTTTTGAAACGCCGGAACTGATTGCCAGGTTACGCGTCATCGAGCGCCGCCTGAGTGCGCTTCCGCACAGCCGCATCCATGTCGGGGATATTTCGCTCGATACCATCCTCCAGCAGGTCTATCACGATGACATCCAAGTCGAACTGCCGCGCCGCGAGTACATGGTATTGAAGCAGCTGATGGAGAATATCGGCAAGGTGCAGACGCGCGCGCAGCTCGAAACGCGCTTGTACGCCTGGGGCGAAGAGGTATCGAGCAACGCCATCGAGGTGCACATTCATCATCTGCGCAAGAAGCTCGGAAGCAGCCTGATCAAGACCATTCGCGGCGTCGGCTATGCGATTCGCAAGCCGTGAAGTCAATACGCTTTTAACTCGTCGACGCGTTGTTATCGACGATCGCACTCGGCAACTTCGCCGCGGCGCCTATATAGATAAGTGCTTGTTGCAGGTATGTCATGTACGCATCGGCAGCTTGTCAGGATGCGCCCATCTTAACGGAGGTTGCCTCCTGTGCTTCAACTCCTGGTGTAGCGCAGCCGGAACACCGTCTCGATCACAGGCCGGCCACCCTGGCTGCAGCGTACATGGTGCTCGACACTGGTGCCCGCCGGCTGCGTGCCGTACAACTCGAACATCGGCACCAGCAGATGCCCCGACGGACTGCTCACCGCCACCTCGCCCGGCACGCCCGGTGACGGGAAGGCCGCGGCCGGCGCGTTCCCGCCCAGCACCTGGCCGTCCGCAGTGGTCATGGTGATGCCCGCGAACACCTGGTCGAGGGTCTTGCCGCTACCCAGTTCTTTCTGCAGGCCACTAATCAGACTGCCCATTTCCGTGTTCGGATCGGCATTGGCCGACTTCAGCGCGCCTTCGACGATCCCGCCGAGAAAGTCGCCGTCCGCACCCGACGACTGGCAATACAGTGGCTCGCCCGGAATGGCATTGCGATAGTCGAATTCGAATCCGTACCAGGTGCAGGCACGCGACCCATCCGGCTGCGCGCACTGGTCACTGCCGGTGACCTGAATATCGACCGCGTCCTGGCAAACGGCGTCGGGCTCGCCGCCCTCGGTGCAGACGCTGCCCGAACGGAAGTTGGCCACGCGCAAGGAACCGGCGCCACTGCCCGCGTACGCAGCGAACACCGGATCCACGGCCGCTCCGTTGAGCAGGCAGACCGCCCCGGCGTCGCCACATTGCTGCTGCGCGCCCGGCGGACAGCGATAGAAAGCCTCCGGACCGCCCGGCCGGTCCATGGTGTACTCAAACAGGATAGGTTCGCCTTCAAAGGGTCCGCCGCCCGCCGCCCAGGAGGCTGCCTGTTCGACCGGCCAGAGGCTCATGACGTCGGTATTGCACTTGGCCGAACAATCAAAGCCCGCGGCCTGCTCCTGGGTGCAACGGTCCAGGCAATCGTCGTGCTCACGGCAGGCCGGGTGCGTACCGCAACTCATGGACTGCACGCGCAACAGCCGGCCGCCGCCGGCACACTCGAAGCGCAGCTCCTGGTCACAGGATTTCGGGCAGTCCATGCCGCAGGCCCCGCGACACGCAGGCGCATCCTGGTTCTTCTGCGGACCGAAGACGTTGCGGACTGTTTCTCCGGGCCCGGCGGCCCATTGCGCCGATGACTCCTGGGGACAGAACGCCGCCAGCAACAGCCCGACTGTCGCTATCCCGGTTAACCGCGCCCACATGTCAGGACGGGTTCCGGCAGCGTTCGACATCGGCCTCCGAGATGCCCAGTTCTTCGGCCATGATTGCCACGTCGTTCGCGGTTGCGTTGGCATCGTAAATGTCCTGGTTAATCTCGCCGATATTGCCGCCGACACCGAAGCGCCCCGCGGTGCGCGACATGGCTCCCATTAGCCGGCCAAAACCTCGCTTCTTTTTCTCGGTCTCTTGTTTTTTGGCAGCCGCGGCCGCGGCCTCTTCAAGGCAGGCCTGTTGCCGCGCCGACAAATCCTGATCCTGCGTGTCGTAGGCTGACGGCGTGCCGCTGGCCACGGTCGCCGCAGCGCCCCCCTGCTGCATCATGGTGCCGATGCTGCCCATGCCCATGGGCTTCAGGTTACCGGGCAGTTCGAAAACAGACGGATCCTGCTCGCGCAGGTTGAGTTCGATGAACTCCATGTCAATGCGTGCACCCTCGGTATCCTTGTTGGAATAGATCATTTCCATCTTGATCGGCACACCGGAGTCGGTAACCCAGACGAACCCCGCGCCCTTGCCGTCGTTGTCCTTGAAGCGCGTCTTGAACTTGTTCGAGGGAAAGCCGTTGACGGTTTCTGTTCCCACTTTCTCGATCTTGCTGAACTCGAGGCCGTTGGAGGCCTGCATCATGCCACCCTCCAGCGACTCTTCCTTGTAATAGCCCATCGATGGCATCAGCAGGTAGCTCTTGCCAAGGTCTTCGCGGAGGATGACCCCGGATGACATACCCTGCATCTGCAGTTCGGTGTACATCTTGCCCGGCGCCTTGTATTCGGTCGCCTCGAAGGTGCCGCCCTGCAAGCGCATCACGCGCGTGCCGTCATAGGACGCATTCAGGTCGATGCCGAACTCGTCGGCCCAGCGCTCGTAAGGATGGGCGGCCAGTGCTGGCAAGGCCAACAGGCACAGCAACATCGACAGCAGGGTCTTAACGGTTTCTTTGAACATGAAAATTTCCTCCTCGTAACCTTATGGATTCTCGCAGGCCTCGAATTCTTCCTCGCAGAACAGTTCGCACAGGTCGTCGGCCGATTCACGCATATTGCACTCGCAGGAGCAGCCGGTCTGCAAAACCGTGCCTGCAGATGCCCCGGGACTGGCCGGTACGGGCGGCGCGCCGTTGACCAGCGACCCGTCCTGTTTCATCGAGTAAATCATGTCGGCCGGCAGGCCCATGGCGTTGGCGATGTCTTCGGCCATCTCCTCGGTACTGTCAAGGATGATCTGCGAGCGTTCATCCGCCTGGTAGGGCGCCGCCACAGTGAAGCTGCCGCTGACGGTGCCGTGCGAGCGCAACACCGGCCGACCCGAGGCCGAGGTTTCCAGTTCGCCGAGTTGCGCGGAAAAACTGCCGATCAGTACCGCGGGCGAATATTCCTTGATCGTGACGCGCCCGACCAGCGGCGCCAGGCCGTTTTCATCGGGTGTGCCGATAGCGCGGTAAAACTTGTCACCGGCCATGTCCACGATGATATCGGCATTGTCGATGGTCCCCGTAAAGCCGTAGTCGATCAGTGGCATCGCAATGCTCACCTGGCTGCCATCGATAGCGTCGGTCGCCTCGGCCAGTGCCTTAACGCGCGGCTCCGCATCCCACAGGCTGGTCTGGGCCATTGCCTGGAAACCGCTGAACGCCTGCCCGGCCATGCCGCCCGATGTGTTGGTCTGCCCCGGCTGGATGTAGGTGCCGGGAGCCAGGCCGAGGCTGATGGTGGTCTGCGGGCCGCAGGCATCCGTCCTGAACGGTTCGGGGCATGCGGGCTGATCGGGCCTGCGGCTGATCTGCGTCGCGCTGCTGACGTTGGCGTTCAGCGATTCCTTGTCGAGTTGCATTTGCGCCTCGACCATCTTCGTGGTGGCGCTTTTCTGTTCACTCAGGCGCTTGGCGTGGCGGTCATAGCTGGGCAGTTGGGGTGGTGGTGCCACGCGCGGCGGCATTGGCGTTGTCGCGCGTGCGCTATTCGTATTGCCCGGCAGCACCGCGGTGAAATCCAGCTGCCGGATATTGGTTTCTGACGGTTTCTTGGCGAAGTTGCTGAACAGGTACATGGTCCACTGGGTGCCATCCTGGGGAAAATCGCTCCAGCTCGCCGTGTACGGCAGCGGCGCCTGCGGCGTGTCCGAGATCGCCGCTCGCCGCACCAGCGTGGTGCCGGCGCGGCCGACAACGATGTCCTCGAGCAAACGCTTGTCGTTGCTGCTGGCGATAAACGACACCTGCACCAGGCCGGTTTGTGCGCTGGGCTTTACCAGCAGGCAGCCGCTGGCCAGGTGTTTGATATGCAACGTGACGGCCTGGCTGCCCTCGTTTGGCAGGTCAACCTTTTTGCAGCCATCGAATAGAATCTTTCTCCAATGGTCCAGGTTTTCTTCGGCGGGCTTGCCCTGGTAACTGGCCATCGGTGCAGGGCGCAAAGCTAAATTATTGACGAACATCGCGTACATCTCGCCGAGGTCATGGCTGAACTTGTCGCGCAAGCCCCGGTCGAGCCAGTCGACTTCGTTGCGCCATCCGGCTCCAGCCAGCGGCCGGTCCAGCAGACCTTTCGCGCCGTCCTTATCGGGTGTCAGCAAAACCTTCCAGCCCTCCAGGTGCGAATCGGCCAGGTAGCGCCAGAACGAACTGGTACTGTAGGTTGCCTTGAGGTCGTCGGAGCCGCCGCCGGGAATCGGTACCTCTCCATTCTGCGGCAGGCTTTCGAGGTAAGGTCGGTAGCCGTAGCGCTTGCTCACCTCGGGGCTGGTCATGCCAAGCGTGTAGCGACTCTCCCACTTGAGCTTCTCCGCAATGTCGAAACTGATGGCGTCGGCAATTCCCTCGGAGATCCAGCCCTGGATCTTGCAGTCGGGATCCGAACGGCCGAGCGGCGTATTGGCGACAATGGAGTGCATCAGCTCGTGGGCAATGGTCTGGTAGCCCAGTTCGGTCAGCCGGCCCTGGCTGTCGAATGAATCGGTCGAGCTGACGAGCATGATTTTCGTGCGCGTGGGATCGTTGCCGCAGCGCGGATAGTACAAGCCGGCCGTGCTGGTATTGGTGACATAGACCTGGTAGGCGAGCCCGTCCTCGGTGTTGATGATCGGGTGGAGATCCGGTGCGGGAAATCCTTGGCCCTTGTACCAGTCAGCCGCGTCCTTGAACGCGCGCTCGATTTGCTGCACGGACTCATCACTGATGCCGAAGAAGTTCTCATCCTCCATGAGCAGTACGTTCTGCCCGACGCCGGTCATGTCACCCATGTAAGGATCGCCGACGAAGGCTTTAAAGCGTGTCGTCGGCCACACTTCCTGGCTTTGTGCCGCGGGTATGAAAATAGCGAGGGCGACAAGCGCGAGCACGCGATTTGCGGAACCGCCGGGCGAGCCGCGCACGACAGCAATCCGTCGCCTCACTCGCGGGCGGATGCAGGACTGCCGTTTTTCACCATTGGCCAGGAGGGTCCCCTTCGATCTTGGCTCTTGTTATAAGCTGTTGTTTTTTTGACTGCCTGAGTCAAGAAGCGCAATTCGCGACGTTTTCCGACAGATCCGTTTGTCAATAATCAGCCCGGTGCGGAATTTTTTTCTGCAGGCCACGAAACGCAGGAAAACGATAGCATACCTGATCCGGCCGAGGCGACCATGGCGCCGGAAATCAATCGCAGAACAATTGCATCTACGGCGCTCGCAAGGACCGGATTGGTACTTCTACCTATGTTTTTTTGCCTGCCGCGTTGCTACAAGGTCAGGTGATGCCCGCCACGAAGCTGGCATTACTGCCTGCATTTGGAGCATTGCCATGCGTACATATCGATTAATTCTGACCGCAGCCGCCTTGTGCTTCGCCTGGCTGCAAATCCCGCTGGCCAGCGCGGACGTCGGCGACCTGGACGAAAACTGCGACGGCTGCCACGGCGAGTCCGGCGTCAGCACCGAGGGCGACGTGCCTTCGATAGCTGGTGTCTCGGCGTTTGTGCTCGAGGAATACATGCTCGAATACCGCGACAGGGTCCGACCCTGCCGTGAGTCGAAGTACCGCAGCGGCGATCTCGATCGTCCGGCCACCGACATGTGCACGATCGCGGAGGAACTCACTGATGAGCAGATCACTGAACTGGCCGAGCATTTCGCCGCGAAGACCTATGTTCCGGCGCAGCAGGCGTTCGACGCAGCACTGGCAGCGGAAGGCAGCAAGATACACCGGCGGAGCTGCGAAAAATGTCATTCTGACGGCGGCAGCCTTGCCGAAGACGAAGCCGGAATGCTGGCAGGCCAGTGGATGCCCTACCTGGAACAGGTTTTTGCCGACTATGCATCCGGCCAGCGCAACATGATGGAAGACACGATGAAGGAGAAAATTGACGAACTCGATGCGGCTTCAATAACCGCCCTTCTCCACTATTACGCCAGCTTGCAATAGCTGCACTGCGGGCTCCGTTTCCGAAACAGCGGCGATTGCAGTTCACCGGGAGGTCGATCATGGCAGGCAGTGACACGGATTCCGCAGCACAGAAAAACCTCTGGCAACGATTGTGGGCCAGGCCGAAAAAGTGGTACTGGCTCGGCATACCGTCCGGCGGCTACGCACTGTTTCTCGTTGGCATAATATTCTGGGGCGGCCTCAACACGGCGGTCGAGTATTCCAATTCGGAGGCATTCTGTATCTCCTGCCACGAAATGCGCGACAACGTCTACGAGGAATACCAGACAACGATTCATTACAACAATCGTACCGGCGTGCGTGCGGTCTGCGCCGACTGCCACGTACCAAAGAAATGGACCGCAAAGATGACGCGCAAGATGCGCGCCTCGATCCACGAACTTCCGCACTGGATGCTGGGCACCATCGATACGCGCGAAAAATTCGATGCCCGGCGACTGTTTCTCGCCAACCGTGTCTGGACCGACATGAAAGCGTCAAACTCCCAGGAATGCCGGAACTGTCACGAACTGGCACACATGGACCTTGAGATGCAGCAACGCAGTGCCAGGTCGAAACATACTGAGGAACGGGCGCAGGAACGGGGCGAGACCTGCATCGACTGCCACCAGGGAATCGCACATACCTTGGCGGACGGCTGGGAAGACGAATTTGACAGCCTTTGAGAGCTGTGCCGGCAAGGGCTTAACGATTGTAGTTTTTTAATCTCGCTGCAGGCTTACCACCGGCGCAAAGCCGCCGAAAATCAGCCGCTTGCCGTCGAACGGCATCGGGTTCTTGGCCGGATCCATGCGCGGATCCACCTTCGACGGATCGTTCATCATGTCCATCATTTTGGCCATGGCGGCATCCCGTGTCGATTTGTCGGGCCATTCTATCCAGGAGAACACAACTGTCTCGTCGTCCTTCGCCTGCACGGCCTTCCTGAAGTCGGTCAGCTTGCCATCGGGTACATCGTCCCCCCAGCATTCGATAACGCGAATCGCGCCGAAATCCATGAACACGCTGTCGCCGGTTTCGGCGTGGTCAATGAATCGTTGTTTGTTCGCCGTGGGCACGGCGATCACAAATCCGTCGATGTAGTTCACAGTCGTTCACCTTGAATAATTCTTTCGAATTGCGCGCATCGCGAAGATACCTAGCGGAACATACAATACGAACCAGCTCAGCGCGAGCATTGCCTCACCCGTAAACCAGTTGAGCGAACCATCCGAGAACAGGGTCCCGGTTGCCGACTGGTAGGGTCGCACGTAGTAGTTGATCAGCACAGGGGGCATGATCAGCCCGTTGGCGATCAGCACGCCGGAGGCGAGACAGGTGTTGCGCGTCCTTTTGCTGTTGATTTCATCGGCGGGCGTCTGGTGCAGTTTCTGGATATAGGCCTTTTCTTCGTTGCTCACAAACGTGACGCGCGATACGGCGATCGTGACGATGAGGCTGGCGACAGCGCCGATGATCGCCGGATCCAGGTAAGACGACAGGTCAAGCATGCCGATGAACTCGAAAAATTTCGGCACGACGTTGCACACCAGTCCCGACAGCATGCCCCAGAATGCGGCGGATTCGGTGATGCGCTTGCTCCAGATGCTCATGAAGCCAACCGGGCCCCAGGAAGAGGCAAACACGGTTGCGATAAACGTCGTCAGCCAGAAGATGTCCGGCGGGAACAGAAATGCCGCGGCGAGTACCAGCAAGCCTATGACCAGCATCATGGCGCGGCTGAAGAAGAGGGTTTTCTTTTCGTCCAGGCTTTTGTGAATACCGATGTCGTTGCTGGCACTGAAGCCGACCAGCGACAGGAAGGTCGATGCCGAGGACAGGATCGCGGCCACGATACCCGCCAGCATCAGGGCCCCGAGTACTTTCGGCAGCATGTACAGCGATGCCCAGATCGTGGCGCTTTCGTAAGGCTCGATATCCGACTTGCCGAGATTGATGACGCCGCCCATGCCATAGACCATGACCTGCAACAGGGCAACCACCACGCAGGCAATGATGGCGGCACGCAGTACCACGTGTTCATTTTTAGCCATCAGGTGCCGGCTCGATTGCCAGGGGCTGACCGAGTAGACCAGCATCCAGCTGAAGTCGATCACCAGCGCCCAGATCAGGTAATCCGTTGCCGTCGGCCACTCGGTGCCGGAACCGACAATGCCGTGCCAGGACATCAGGTCTGCCTTGTCTTCGATCGCGACCAGGTCCTCGATAATGCTGGGCCAGCCGCCGAAGTGGTCGACGAGGAACACAATCGCAAAGAAACTCGCGAAGGTGAACAGCAAAAACATCAGCGTGTCGGTCAGGATCACGCCACGCGAGCCGGAATAAATCGTGAACAGCGTGTAACTCAGCCAGGCGACGACCAGGGCCTCGGCGTAACTCAGATCCGATAACTGCGACAGCAGGATACCTGCGCCCTGGGTCACGGCCAGCAGGTAACCGCCCAGCGCGAGAATGATCGTGAATCCAGCCAGTGCCTGCACGCGCGTGCTGTTGAATCGCTGGCCGAAGAAATCCGCGACCGTGGTGGCACGGCTGCGCCGCAGATAGCGGCCGAAAAACAATGCGCCGATGACATAGCCAATGCAGGCAGTTTGCGGGAACAGCACGTAAGGGCCCGCCTGGCCCGCGTAGGAAAAGCCGGCTTCGCCGAGGAACATTGTCGAGCTCATGACGCTCGCGACCAGCGTACCGAGGATGATCAGTGTCGGCGCGCGGCGGCCGGCAACGTAGTAGTCATCGAGTTGCTTGATGCCGCGCCCGGCATAGCCGCCGATCGCAATGTAGACCAGGATGCTGATTGCGATCGTTACCGTATAGATGTCCATGCGTCGACGCTAATGCGTCGCCGCGGAAAAATCCAATGGATTTAACAGCGGCGAAATTTCAGGCGACCATAAGGCTGCCTTAAGCTTTGCTCGGCAATCTCCCAGCCATCGAGAAAGCGACCAGAAAAACGTACAATTGCCGGAGAAAACGGCAAAGTATTTACTGAAAACGCAGAGCGCTGCACCGCAGCTGGATCGACTGGTTCCTGATGCAGCGAACCACCATTACGGGGACGGCAAGATCGAATGCAGATTCTCCTGGTCGAAGACGATCAATCGCTTGCCGACGGTTTGTGCAAAGCCCTCCGCAACGTGGGCTTTATTACAAATCATGTTCGTGACGGCAAGGCGGCGCGGCATGTCATTGAAGTCGAGCCGCCTGACATTGTCGTCCTCGACCTTGGCCTGCCGGACATGGACGGGCTCGATGTCCTGAAGAGCATTCGCGCCAACGGCTCCACCATCCCGGTGCTCATACTTACGGCGCGATCGAGTGTCGACGCACGTGTATCCGGACTCGATCTCGGTGCCGACGACTACCTGCCAAAGCCTTTTGAAACGCCGGAACTGATAGCGCGGTTACGCGTTATCGAGCGCCGCCTGAGCACGGTCTTGCAGAGCAACATACACGTCGGCAACGTTTCGCTCGACACTATCCGTCAGCAGGTCTGTCTCGATGATGTTCCGGTGGAGTTGCCGCGGCGCGAGTACATGGTGTTGAAGCAACTCATGGAGAATATCGGCAAGGTGCAAACGCGCGAGCAACTCGAAACGCGCTTGTATGCCTGGGGTGAAGAAGTATCCAGCAATGCCATCGAGGTGCACGTGCATCATCTGCGCAAGAAGCTCGGCAGCGACCTGATCAAGACCATCCGCGGTGTCGGCTACACGATTCGCAAGCCGTGACGTCAATCCGTACTTACCTTATTGTTGCGTTGCTCTCGACAGTCGCGCTTGGCAATTTTGTGGCAGCGGTGTACGGCTATCGCTCCAGCATGATCGAGGCAGAGGCGCTGCTCGATTCGCAGCTGAATGATGCGGTGTCGCTGATTGCAACGATGCGCACCGTGAGCACACCACTGGTCGATGCGCCCTCGAGCCTGATGGCATTCCAGATCTGGTCCGCGGACGGAAAACTGATTCAACGCTCGGCGAACACCAGTGATGCGCCCATCACTGTTTTTGAAGACGGTTATCGGGACGAGAACTTCGAGGGATTCCGCTGGCGCGTGCTCAGCCGCTTCGACCAGCAACAGCAGCGCTGGCTGCTGGTTGGTGAACGTATCGACATTCGCACACAACTCGCCGATAAAGTGATTCTGCACGCGGTCATGCCGATCGTCGCCAGCCTTCCGCTGGTCGCACTGGTGGTCTGGCTGGTGGTTGGCAACGGGCTGTCGCTGGTCAGGAAGCTCGCGCAGGAACTCGGCGGCAAGCGCGCTGACGATCTTTCCCGGCTGACCACGAGCAATCCGCCGGTCGAGCTGGCGCCGGTTGTCGATGCGATCAATGACCTGTTGCGTCGCCTGCAGGAGTCGGTACTGCGGGAACGGCGATTTTCGGCGGATGCGGCGCATGAACTGCGAACACCGCTCAGTGCCATTAAGGTGCATATCCACAACCTGCGCAACGAGTACCCGGACGAGACGGATGCGCTGCGCACCCTGGACCGCGATATTAACCGCTTGAGCCACCTGATCGAGCAGATCATGCTGCTGTATCGCACCACGCCCGAGTCGTACCAGGCGAATATGCAGGAAGTCGACCTGCATGCCCTGGCGCAGTCGGTTATCGGCGATCTTTATGCCGACATTGACGCCAGGCAGCAGTCAATATCGCTGACCGGCAGCGCGCAGACGGTAACCGGGGATCGCGATTCGCTGATCATCCTGCTCAGCAACCTGATCCTGAATGCCAGCAAGTACTCTGCCGAGGGTGCCTCGATAACGGTGCACGTGGATCGCGCGGAGCTCGGCATATGCCTGTCCGTCGCGGACACGGGGCCGGGCATTCCACTGGCCGAAATCAGCCGCGTATTCGACCGCTTTTACCGCGTTGGCGGCGACCGCCACAGCAGTGCCGCGGACGGCTGCGGCCTGGGCCTGTCGATCGTCAAGCACATCGGTGACCTGCACCATGCCAATATCGTGATCGAGAACAACGCGGATGGCCCCGGGCTAACGGTAAGCGTGATATTTCCTGCAGACTTCCAGTCACCGTTGATATTCACAAGGCACAGCGCATGCTGAAGTCAGATTCCAGGCCTGGCGCGCGTTGCTGGCTAATCTCTATTGCCCTCGGCCTGGCAGTGGCAGCGCATGCAGCAACGCCCGAGTTCGAGATCGAAATCCGCAATCACCTGTTCGAGCCGGATGTGCTGGTCATTCCGGCACACACCAAGGTCAAGTTGATTGTCTTCAACCGCGACCCGACGCCGGAGGAATTCGAGAGCTTTGAGCTGAACCGGGAGAAGGTCATTATGGGTGGCAGCAAGGCGATCATTTTTATCGGACCGTTGCCACCCGGCGAATACCCGTTCTTTGGCGAATTCAATCCGGCCACGGCGCTCGGCAGGATTGTCGTGCAGGATGATGGCGATGCTGGTTAACAGCGTCATCATCGTGCTGCGCGAGGTGCTCGAGGCGACGCTGATGATCAGCGTGCTGCTGGCCGTCTCGCGTCCGCTGCAGTTGGCGTCACGCTGGCTGGCAGCTGGCCTGGCGCTCGGGCTCGTCGGTGCCGCAGCCTATGGCTACTTTCTCGGCCCGGTATCGAATCTTTTCGATGGCGTCGGCCAGGAACTTGTTAATGCGCTGCTGCAATTCGGTACCTATGCCGCCCTGCTACTCATCGTGTTCCTGATCGCGCGCCAAGGCAGCCAGCCGTACCGCAACAGCCGGGTGTTACCGACGGCCATGAGCACGGCGATCGCGCTGGCAGCCGCGCGCGAAGGCTCGGAAATCCTGGTCTTCGTAACCGGCTTCCTGCACATGGACAATTTCATGCCGAGTGTGGGACTCGGCTCGTTCGCCGGCGCCGCCATTGGCTGCAGCATCGGCGTACTTTTTTACTATTTCCTGCTCGCGATGCCGGTGCGCCGCACATTGCGCATTGCGCTGGCGCTGCTGGCGCTGGCGGCAGCCGGAATGTCCGCGCAGGCGACGCGGTTGCTCATCCAGGCCGACTGGATCAGCGTCGCCGGTCCACTCTGGGACTCGTCCGGTTTCATTGCCGAGGACTCGCTGCCCGGCCAGCTGCTGTACGCCCTGGTCGGTTACGAGGCAACACCATCGGCAACCGAGGCACTGGTCTACACGGCCAGCATTGCGCTCATGGCCTTATCAATATTCCTCGGATTCAGGGCAGCCGGCCAGGTGCCGACCAGGGTGCAATGAATCGATATCTTGCCATCGGCATGCTGCTGGTTCCGGCTGCCGCATGCGCCGACGGCATCGTCGTCGACCGTATTTATGACCCGTACGTCGAGGCCCTCGAGACTGAAATTGAGCTGCGTTCGATCCTTCAGTACGACGACGAACTCGGCGACGCGCAAAAATATTCTTTCGGCGTCGGGCATGCGCTTTCAGATCGATGGGCATTGGAGTTCTACGCGATCGGTACGCGCTTCGACAATGAACATCTTTCCATCAATGCCTACGAGCTCGAAGCCAAGTGGCAGCTCACTGAGCAGGGAGAGTTTGCGTTTGACTGGGGCGTGGTGTTCGAAATCGAGCGGGGAATCGATACCCAGATCTGGGAGGTTACTTCCAGGCTGCTGGCGAGCCGGGATTTCGGCCGCTGGACCGGTATTGCCAATCTCGGCCTGGTCTACGAATGGGGCTCGGGCGTCGAGGACGAGATTGAAACCGAGCTCAGGGCCCAGGCACGTTACCGGCTCAGCGAGTCGCTGCAACCGGCCTTTGAGTTTCATCTCGGGCAGGACACGCTGGCTTTGGGACCTGTGCTCACCGGGCTGTATCGCTTGTCGCCGGGCAGGAAGCTGCGTTGGGAAGCAGGTGTGTTCCTTGGTATGGACGACGAAAGCCCGGACCGGACCCTGAAGTTAAACGTCGAGTACGAATTCTGAACCGCGATCGCACCAGTACTGTACGCCCTGCGCTGCCAGGAACGCCTCGGCGGCATCGCCCTCGAGCATGGCCAGCGTACTGAGCATGCCTGCCTGGGTGCAGGTGTCGGCAGCCACCGTTACCGACCGCGGCGCGTTCGGCACCGGCCAGCCAGTCTTCGGGTCGAGGATGTGGCTGTAACGCCGCTTGCCTTTTAGCAGGTAACGGCGCGCATCGCCGCTCGTCGCCAGGGCGCCGACCTTAAGCTTCAGGAGGCTCGCCGGCAGCGATACCTGCGCTGCCGTCGATTCGATGCCCACGGACCAGCAGTCGCGAAACCGCGGTTGGCGCGTAACCACCAGGTCGCCGCCAAGGTTGACCAGGCAACTGAGGTCGCTTGCCTGCCGCAGCAACTCGGCCGCCCTGTCCACCGCATACTCCTTGCCGATCCCGCCGAGATCGATCTGCATGCCGGCCGGCATTTGCAGTGTCGGCGATTGCCAGCTCACACGTTGCCAGCCGACATACGGCATTACGCTTTGCACCGCCGCCGCATCGGGAATGTTGTCACTGCCGTCGAAAACCCACACACGCCGCAATACGCCCGAGGTAACGTCGAATTTGCCATGCGACAGCTCGTACAGTGTCCTGGAAAAATCGATCAATTGCGCCGTCTCTGCGTCTACGGAAACGGCGGCACCGGCGGCGGTGTTGATGCGGTCAATGACGTTTCCGGCGCGGTAACGGCTGAAGCGGTCTTCAATGCGCCAGGCCTCGGCGGCGGCGATCTTCGTGAGCGCCAGCGCCTGCGCCCGGTTGGGTGCCTCGCAGAGGACTTCGCAGGGGCTGGCCATGGCCGCGAACCGGCCGACCCAGTAGCCGGAAGCTTGCGTCACTTCGACGTGCCTGCCGCGCGTCGCCGACATCACACGCGGCTACAGGCCGAAGCGATATCCGAACTGCAGGATAATGGCATTCAGGTCCGGGTAGTTGTCCCTGCCGAGCTGGTTGCCGATCAATTGCTGCGACGGGATATCGCCCAATTGCTGGTAAAGCTCCAGGCGCACACTGGCATCATTGCCTGAATTCGTCGTCCAGCCGTACTTGAGTCCCACCGTGAACGCATCGAAGTTGCCGAGGCGGTAGTCGGCCGACGCGTACCCGGGCAATGGCGCACCGTCGACAATACTCGGAGTGTAAAACGAGGCTTCGGTTTGCGTGTAATAGCGCAGATGCGGCTCGAGGTAGCTGCTCCGTCCGACCGGCCAGCGATAGCGCGCTTCGAGTGTGTGCGAGTCTATTTCCCAGTCGTCGCTCATGTAGCGGTACGACAGGTCAAGGACCTTGCCAGCCATGTTGTACTTGCCCTGCAGGTACAGGCTGTGTTTCACACGCTCGTCAGGACGGTGTTCGTACAGGTAGAGATGCGATGGGCCATCGAATACCGGGTCCGGCACAAGCGGGACTGCATCCCCTGTAACCCCGTCAACCACGCTCAGTATCTTGTAGGGATCGTTCAGATAACCGCTCGCATCGCTGAACGAATAATTGGCCTGGAACAGGAAATTGCGCGACACCACCTGGGTGAGGCCAAACACGACATCGAGCACATCCTTGCTCTCCTTGCTCGACCAGCCGTTTGCCGACATGCCACCACCACCCTCGTCATCATCGTCATCGCCCCGATCGGCGAGCCGCATCGGCGTCAGCGCCAGCGGCACGCCACCAACCGGGTCGAGGGTGTCGCGCGCCAGTGCGAGGCCGGCGGACAGGGTCGTGTTCTTCTGGTTGAAGTCCCGCGAGATCCTCGCATTCAGGCCGGTGTGCACGTAATCGTACTCGGCCGAAGCGCTGGCGCCGACGTTGAGCTGATACAGCCGTCCCAGCGGCTGTTGCCAGTTGACGTTGACAGCCACACGCGAGTCGCGAAAGGTGTCGTCGGTCGGAATTTCTTCCGGACTGATGGTGTAGGTGCGCCCGCCGGAAGGCTGTGTAAAGGTCTGCGCAACAGACTGCGGCAGTGCGCCGTTTGGCGACGCGCCGGTGAGCGCATCAACCGTGAGGCCCGCGGTCAGAAATCGGTCATCGACAAAATTGCGGCGTGCCAGGATATTAAGGCTGAGATCCTGCACGCGATCGTTATCTTCGCCGTAATAAAGCAACGCCGTATTGAAATCCCATTTGGGCTCTTCCTGTGCCTGCACCGGATCTGGCAGGCTCGATCCCAGCAGCGCACAGGTTGCCGCGGCCAGTGCCGCGACTATCGGGGTCTTGTCGTTGGCCATCGCAGCAGTTCCTAGTTGCAGCCGCAGCCACCGCCGCCGAAGCCGCGGCCGCCGCTGGAGGCTTCCTTGCTGAAGTAGATATGATCGTCAAGCGCCGCTTCGACCGGGTCGGTCGTCAGTTGCATCTCGTCCCTGGCGAGAACATCACGCTCCCAGGGTTCGACGCCCATCGATGCGCAGCCGCCGCAGATCATCAGCGCGCATACAAGACTCACAACAACCGACTTACTCATGCAATTCACTCCTGTGCGGTCAGCGCCTCGACCAGGATAGCCTCGTATTCAGCCTGGCTTTTTACCTTGAAACCGAAGTGCCGCGTTATCTGCTTGCCGTCGCGGCCAAAGACATACGACATCGGCATGGCGATGACATCAAACTGTTTGGCCAGCGTTTTACTGTCGTCATAGTGGATGGCGAACCTCGCCGGGTATTCGCCGAGAAAACTCTCCGCGTCCTGGCGCGACGCATCGAGATTGACGCCGATGATTACCAGGCCGTCGTCGCCGTACTTCGCGTGCATGTCGTTGAGCCAGGGGAATGAACGCCGGCAGGGCACACACCAGGACGCCCAGAAATCGACCACCACGACTTTGCCGGCGTGTGCGGAGAGGTCGAACGATGTATCTGCCTGCACAGTCGCCTGCACCACGAGAAACAGTCCCGCAGTTATTGCTGCCAGGCGCCGCAGGCAACCCATGATCTCACTCGTCAAGCCGTAAACTCCCAGGCCACAGTGCCGAGGAGCATTGTGGCGGCCATTAATAGCCCCGAACATACGGGTTTTACCTTAAGGGAGTCTTAAGCCGGCGCCAGCGCCGGAAATGATGTGCCGAGGGTCTTTGCGGGCCGAAACGGCCTCGCAAGATGGTATATAAAGTACTATTCTGCAGCACTGTGATAACCACCCGGAGGGGAAACCATGACAAGCAACAAGATATCCCGGCGCAATGCCTTCAAGGGCGCGCTGGCCGCCGGGGCGGCCGGTCTCGCTGCCGCCGCACTGCCGAAGGCCTACGCACAGCAGGGCGCCGCCGATGCTGCAGCGCTGCCACGGCAGGTTGGGCTGCCGAACGTCTGGGGCGAGGATTTCCTGTTCCAGTGGAGTCCGCCGGAGAATGTCGCGCGTGACTTGAGCGTGGGCGACGCCGTGATCCGGCTGTCCAGCTCGAACGAGCGATTTGGCCGCCTGATGAATGTCGAGGGCACCGACTACGCCAGCCAGTTCAGCGCCTGGCGCACGGCGGGGTGGTCGGCCTGCGAGGCGTCATCAAACCAGTGGCTGAGCCGCAAGATGCCGGCTTCGGAAGTCGCCGAAGTCAAGGCCCAGTTACGTGCCAACGACATCGTTTTTTACGGCCTGCATTGCGGCGGCAATATCATCGGCCCCGGCGCGGTTGCCGAGCAGTCCCAGCGCCATGTCATCGATGCCATCAATGCGGTGGCCGAAATGGAAGGCAAACTGGTACTCACCCATGCCGGTGGCCTGCATCCGAACCGGAATGTCGCACATCCGCAGAACTGGAGCCGCGATGCCTGGATGAAGTCCGTGAATGCCCTGAAGCGCATCTGTCGCGACACCGCCGGTATCGATGTCAAGATTCCGATCGAGGCAGTAAATTCCGAAAGCGTCAACAATCCCTGGGCACAAAAGCGCCTCATCGAGGATGTCGGCGATCCACGCGTCGGCGTTGGCCTGGATCTCACCAACTTTGTCTTTCCGGGCTTCGCATTCCGCACCACCGAGTTGCTGAACCTGACTTTCGATATGCTCGGTGAGCACATCACCTACGTGCATGCCAAGGACCTGGTCTGGAATGAAATGATGGCCGGATTGAACTGGGCGCTGCAAGGAACCGGACTGATCGACTATGAAACCTTCCTGGCACGAGTCAGCAGGCTGCAGCGGCCGGAGATCTACATGCTGATCGAGTTCCTGGTTGAGGACGAACAGTACGTACAGGCACAGCGCAACGTGCGCTCAATCGCGAACCAGTTGGGCGTGAAGATCTACGGCACCCAGGCTTAATTGCGCTCACAGAGACGGAGAATCAATTCATGAAAAGCATAATGTTGACTGTTGTGAGCCTGATGCTGCTGCCGCTTGCGGCCTGCGCACAGTCCGGTGCGGATTTCAGCGGTACCTGGGTTGCGAACGTTGCGGAGAGTGAGCCCGCCGTGGACACCAACTACTGGTTCGGACGTATTCCGAACGTCGTACCCGGCCAGCCCAACCTGCGGGTTGAGCAGGATGGCGATACGATCAGTGTTTACGAGGAAGCCCGTGTCCTGACCCGTTATGATTATCCGGCGGTTTACGTCGCCGACGGCAAGGCCCACAGCGTGACCAGCAGCAACACCGGCATGGCGCAGGAAACGGTGACGACCAGCTGGGATGAAGCAGCATTGACCATCGAAACCGTGAAGCCCTGGGGCGGCATGCCCGGAAACATCACGCTGCATTCGAAGGAAGTGTGGCGACTTTCATCAGATGGCAACAAGCTCTCGATCACGACCACGCACAGTTCGCCCGCCAAGGAACTCAGCTACACCCGCGTTTATAACCGCGAGTAGTGGCGCACGGGGCATCGGGCTGCTCGAGGCACCGGTCCGGCTGATTTAATTATGCGTTTATATTGACGTTAAGGACAATACAGACGCATAATTAGTCATGCTTTCGGATGTCCAGCTTCGCGAGGCGTTTCACTTCTGCTTCCTGCACCGCCTGTTGCAGATCTCCGATATCGAGCTCTATGTCCTCAAGGGCGGCGTCAACCTGCGCTTTTTCTTTGGCAGTCCCCGCTACTCCGAGGACATGGACCTCGACGTGGTTGCGGGCAACGTCGCAACCCTGAAAAAGAATGGCTACAAGATTCTTGAGGACGCCTCTTTCCTGCGCAGCCTGCGCGTCTTCGACATTGCCGCGATCGAGGTCAACGATCCGGCCAGGGCCAAGCACACGGAGACCACGCAACGATTCGCCTGCTCGCTGCTGCGCGGCTCGGGTGTGCGGCTGCCCACGCGCGTGGAGTTTTCGCGCCGCAGCGATGACCCGGGTGATGCGGCGAGGATCGAATTGCTTGATGCCAGCATTGCCCGACCCTATCGCAAACTGGCATTTCGTTGCCGCCACTACACAGGCAGCGCCGCGCTGCTGCAAAAAATTCAGGCGCTTGCGGGCCGCGCGGCACCGCAGGCACGCGACGTCTTCGACCTCAACCTGTTGATTCGCGGCGGGCACTTCGCAACGGCGGTTGCCGAAGGCGCGCTCAAGGGCGCACCGATACAAAAGGCCATCGATTCGCTGCTGGCACTGCACTGGCCTGATTACGACGGACAGGTCGTTGAATACCTCGATGCTGAAAATCGCGGCGAGTTCGCTGACCGCGCAGGCTGGGTGAGACTGCAGAACACGGTATTCGAAGCGTTGCAGGATCATGCCTGAACCTGGCAGCATCCCGGAGTTCGTCGTATTCACCACTCGCGACTACGCAGCGACCGGCAATGCTTCCCTGTCGTCAGCATCGCGCCGCCTGCAACGATTGTCCGGACGTGAGACCGTCACGCGCGTCACCAAAGGTGTCTGGGCCAACACCGCGCACCCGCATTTTCATCCGCTCGCCTGCGTCCCCTACCTGCTGGGAAAAGAACAGGGCTATGTATCGTTTCTTACCGCCTTGCACCTGCATGGCGTGCTGTCGCAAATTCCCCGCGCTTACCAGGTAGCGACCACAGGTCGCCCGCGTGTACTCGATTCGCCGGTCGGCAGGTTCGAATTCCTGAGAATCAAACCTGAGCTGATGAGCGATGGCGTTGCCTGGAGCGACACGTATCAACCCTACCTGATTGCGTCCGCCGAGAAGGCGCTGCTCGACACTCTTTATATAGCGACACGCAAAAACCGGCGCTTCGCGAGCCTGCCGGAACTTGACCTCAACAACGGCTTTCGTCGTCGTGAGTTCGAACGCCTGTTGCTGACGCTGCCCTACCCGGTACGAATACGATCCGCCATGAGCGCTCGCTGGCGCGCTTTATGTTTGCAGTAAACCTCTTTGGCAGGCGACGGGCACCACGCGCTATTTTCTGCTATTACTATTTTTACGAGACAGCCATCCGGGAGTAACAACAATGAACAAGACCAGTGGCAGTATTTCGCGCCGAGAGCTGATGGTGGGAACAGTGGCCATCGGCGGCCTCGCCCTGCTCGGCACGCCAAAATTCTCCTCGGCGCAGACAGCCGGTGGCGTCGGTGCGGCGAGCACTTCCGGGTTCGACGATCTCACCAGCCTGATCCGCGGCGAGCTGATCCTGCCCGGCCACGATGCCTACGACGAGGCACGCAAAGTGTGGAATGGCATGATCGACAAACGCCCCGCCGCCATCGCCCGCTGCAGCGGTGCCGCCGACGTCATGGATGTCGTGAAATACGCGCGTGAGAAGAATATTCCGGTCTCGGTCCGCGGTGGCGGACACAACGTCGCTGGCAAAGCTCTCAAGGATGGCGCCATTGCAATTGACCTTGCAGGCCTGCACGGCGTGCGCGTTGACGCGGCCAAAAAACGGGCGCGTGTCCAGGGCGGTGCCAGATGGGCCGCGGTCGACCGCGAGACACTGGCATTCGATCTTGTCACCACGGGCGGCACGGTTTCGGCAACGGGCGTGGGTGGCCTGACGCTCGGCGGCGGGCTCGGCTGGATCATGCGCAAGCACGGCTTGAGTTGCGACAACCTCATGTCGGCAGATGTGGTTACGGCGGATGGCCGCCTGCTGGTCGTTAACGAGGACGAGAACAGCGATCTCTACTGGGCGATACGCGGCGGTGGCGGCAATTTCGGTGTGGTCACCTCCTTCGAATTCAGACTGCACGACCTCGAACCGATCACCGGCGGCATGGCGATGTATCCCCAGAGCATGCTGAAGGACATGTTCCATTTCTACCGCGACTACACCTCGACCTCGCCCGATTCGGTGTCCGCAGGCGCGGGCGTGATCTTCGGCCCGCCGGGGACCGCTCTTGAGGGTCAAATGGCCGGCGTCATCATTGTCTGCCACAAGGGACCTGCCGGTGAGGGCGAGCGCCTTGTCAAACCGATCAAGGATTTCGGACCGCCCGCGCTCGATTTCATCGCGCCAACCACGTACAAGGCGCAGCAGTCCCTGCTCGACGCGAGCGCTCCTGCCGGAATGCGAAACTACTGGCGCTCGAACATGATGACCGAGCTGAGCGACGCGGCGCTCGATGCGCTGGTGGCGCGCGCGGATGAGTTGCCGCCACCGGGCTCGATGATCTTCATCGAACACATGGGCGGTGCGGTCGGCCGCGTCGGCGCCCAGGACACGGCGTTTTCGAATCGCCATGCAAAATACAACACCTCCGTATTCGGCACCTGGGTCAACGCTGACGAGGACGAGCGCAACATTGCCTGGGTCAGAAATTTCGGTGATGAGCTAAAGCAATTTTCGACCGGTGGCGCCTATGTCAATTACATGGCCGCTGACGAAGCGGCAGGGAATATCAAGGCGGCATACGAAGCGAATTACAAGCGGCTGACTGACGTGAAACGGAAATACGACCCGACGAACTTCTTTAGCGGCAACCAGAACATTGCGCCCTGATTGTGCGCTGATTGTGCGCTGCTTCAAATGACCACCCCACGGTAACACCTGTTTTTGCTACTGGTCTTTCGGCAGCGATTTGCCGAGACCCATCAACGGCTCTATCAGGTCCAG